>OKPX01000116.1_pt1 | contig 54141 bp, 70 predicted proteins | sample 1613911 | NCBI WGS metagenome assembly OKPX01 (sample SAMN04436892, study PRJEB24849) | human gut metagenome | biome: human gut; feature: NICU; material: stool | host: Homo sapiens | place: USA: Saint Louis, MO | collected 2012-02-03 | reverse complement strand
TCCAAGCTCCCGGTTACGCTGGTCAAACGCTCCTGGGCGTAGTCCCATCGTGAGCGCCCATCGACCGGCTCGAACACATCGGCGGACCAGGCGCCGCCGACCAAGGCGTCGACGGCCGCAATCTCCATGGCCTCTACACGCTGCTGCAATTGGTCCGTGCAACTGACGTCCAGGACGCGCCGAACAGGATTCCAGGCTGGCTGTGTAACTCTCCCCGTAAACCGTCGCCCCTGACTCAGTTCACCCGCGGTCTCCGTTGCGTAGTCGATGGTTACGGTTCGACCGATCCAGTCCGTAGGGACAACAGGCCCGTCGCCGAGATAGATCGAAAAGGACGCGACGCCAGCCGCCCCCTCTTCACGATCGACCTCGATCTCCCCGGTCAGGAGCGGCGTAACGTCGTCATCGCCGACGCGCACGATTGGGCGCCATGTGAAAGCGTAGCCAGGGATGATCGGCTCAGGACCAGGCACAGCGGAGTGAGCGGCCGAGTTCAGCGCAGCGCTATTGAGCGGTCCACCGTTGAGCATCAGATTTCCTCAGCGACAATTTGCCAGGTCCGGCTGTTGTTCGAAGAATCAAGCGCCTCAGGAGGGATGGACGCGAAGACGTGGAACAGCGGCCACCACTCGACGCGGTAGAGTTGCGCGCCTGGGATCTCCGACACGGTTACCACCTGGCCGGCGGACGACACGTCCGTTCTGACCCACTCACGGCCGACCAGCGCCAGCCCCCACGGACTGGCATCGGGGCGAACCTCTCCAGGGATTGTGAATACTCGGTCGGCGGCAGTACGGCCGGAAATGCCAAGCGACGCATTGCATCGCAGCTCCAACGGGTTGTCGAAGTCGAGTCCAAGCATCCCCGTGCCGATCCATCCTGAACCGCTGATGGTGATTGCCGTCTTGCGCCAGTGCGTCATCTGTACTGCCGCACCTCCGCTGAGCCTCAATCGCTCGACGCCGCCATCTACAGCCTGGTACTGACACTGCGGGGCGCCGCCGTGTATCACGATCGGTACGCCCCCAAGCATCACGTTCGGAATGATCATTCACAACTCCATAAAAAAGCCCGCGCGAGGCGGGCTTGGTCATTTTGGGCGCGTCCGCCCGAACTTCGAAGCGGCCTTGCGTATATCTCGGAGCGTGTCGTGTGTCCCGAAAACGGTGAAACCGGCATCGTCTCCACCCAGGTTGAGGGTCAGCGATCCCAGGTTTTGCATGGCTGCCGGCGGATTCGCCTGCTGAAGCGCCGCAGTCGGAATCTCGGGTATCTCGGGGAGAGTTCGTTGATACCTCTGCGACATCTGCAGCGACTGCACCGCGTTGAAGATGCGCTCTCCTCCGCGCATCATCATCAACTCCGGCCCACGCTCCCCAACCCACGCCATACCAGGGGGAGCGCTCTGCGTACCAGTGGCAAACCCGGGTATCTTGGGGGTGATGCTGGGCACGCCAGGCAAGCCCATCTCCGGAGGCGGAACCAGCGTGATAGGTATCACGAGCTGCTCAGCCAAACCGGCGGCGATGTCGGCGACCTGTTGCTTCAAGGTCTCCGCGCTTTCGAAGTCCATTCCGAACGACACCTCGACGTTTTGCACAGCCTTGATGCGCTCCTCGAGGTCGGCCAGGTTCAGGCGGTTGACGTCATCCGCAGCCTTGGCATTACCAGCCTCGACCTCTGCGGCCTTGTTGGCGATGCGCTCCACCTCCTTGGCCACGCCTTCGAAGCCGTAGCTGTTCGCGCCAGCGTCCTTCAGTTGCTGGAGGATCTGCAGCGCGCGGCGCGCCTCCTCGATCGCCTTTTGATTGTTGCCGGCGGTCAGCGCGTTGCGAGCCGAGGCCTGGGCCGCAGTGGCATCACCGAAGGTCTGCGTTCCGGAGGTGGGCGTCGCCTGGATACCCTTCACCAGGTCGGCAAACTCCTTGCGGACATCTGCCTGGCGCGATAGCGCGTCGTTGAGGTTCTTGGTGGACTGTTCAAGGAGGGCCTTGGTCCGAACAACCTCAGACTGGAGATCGGCGACGTTCTGTTCCCGAGCCCGCTTCAGGGCATCGTTCTGGCGCTTCACGATCTGCTCTTGACGCGCCTTCTCGGCGGCGAGGGTGGCCGTGAGGCTGCCCTCGCCCTTTTTCACCAGCGTAGTCGCCGTGTTGATCGACTTGGCAACATCGTTCAACTGGTTCGCAACCCAATCGACGATGCCTGTATTCTTCGCTCTGCGCCCCCAATATTTCTGGGTTTCGGAAAAGATCCGGTTCAGCCCCGCGCCGATCTCCGGCGCAAACGAAGCCATCTCCTCGCGGAGCTTCGGAAGTTCCTTCCGCAGCGCGATAACGATCTGCTCCGACGTCAGCTCACCGGCGGCAGCCATCTCACGAAGCCGGCCAACAGTCACCCCGAAGGAGTCCGCCAGAGCGCCAGCAATTCGATCCGAGGACTCCAGAACGGTATTGAACTCTTCGCCCCGCAGGACGCCACTGGCAATAGCCTGGGAGAACTGGGTAATGACCGACGCCGACTCCTCGGCAGAGGCTCCACCGATTTTCAGGCCAAGGGATACCGCCTCTACGGTTTCGAGGGCGGCGCGCTGATCCATGCCCGCATCCCGAAGCGGGCGCTGCAACCGCGAATAAAGGCCGATGAGGTCGCCGACGTCGCCCTGGACATCATCCGCGATACGGTCGAGTTCGATCTGCGCGGTGTTGAATTCTTCCTGCGAGCGGGTCGCCAGGCGAAGCCGGGAATCGAGCCGGCCAACAGTATCGGCGCCGTTCGCTAGCTTCGCCGTTGCAGCACCTACTGCGGCTGCGAGACCCGCAACCGCCAGCGCTGGACCGCTCCCACGTAGAGAGCCGATGCTCGACAGCCGCGAGCCGGCACCAAGCGAGTTGAGTTCGCTCTTGGTCTCCGCGATCTGCTTTTTGAGCGCCCGCTGCGCAACGGCAAGTTCCCTTGTGGACAGCGTTCCGCTCGACCGAAGCAAGCGATATTGCTGGTTCAACTGCCCGATAGCAGCCTGCAGTTCGCGCACCCTGGCGACTCCCAGGGTGCTACGCGCTTGCTCCAAGTTGAAGCGGCGCTGCTCTATCGCGCTCTGCTTGATCGCTGCGGCCTGTTGCCGGAGGCTGGTGGTGGCCGCATCATTCCGGCCCGCCTGGAGGTTTCGATCCAGTTCACGCTGGAGCCGCTGCCGTTCGGATGTCAGGCTCCTCGTATCCAGACCGGCCTGCTTCAACTCCCGGCGCATCGCTCCGAGCTTGGCTACCTGGACGGTCTCTGCCCGCTCCAGGCTTCGCAGGTCCGAAATGGAGTCCCGGTAAGCCTGCTGCAATTCGCGACTCGGCCTGATCGTCGATGCCAGCTCGTTGCCGAGCGTGCGGATCTGCTCGCGCGCCGAGCGCGCCTGGCGTTGCGTGTCCTCGAGGGTGCTTTCGAGAGCAGTGAAATCGTTTAAACGCTTGAGAGGTTGCGCGACCTGCCTGACCAGTTCGGCATATTCCTTGCGGAAGCCTGACACCTCGCGCAGCGCATCATCGAGGTCAGCGGTCAGCCGGATCTTTACGTCAGCCATTTCATTCAGCCTTCAGCGCGGTCAAGAACAGTGACCAGGGATATTCAAGGACGTGGTGATGGCCAAGCCTCACCAGAACGCAAATGGCGCGCTCCAAACTCCTTATGGCTTGTCGTGGAGTTTCGAGAGACGGCCCAGCATTCCGAAAAAATGCGGGTTCACCTCTTTACATGCATCCCGCAACTTGGCGAGTTGGCTAGGCCGGAGATCGTTAATTTGGCTCTTCGTAACCGACGTCATCAGGCACAGATCGGAAAGCCTGATATCTTCGAAGAGGACATTGTTGACGAGGTCTTGATCGCTGACCTCTTGCATTAGCTTTCGAACATCCGCAACGCTAAGTTCCCGCACGGTCAACTCAACGCCATCAATATCTACAACTCTACTTGCAGTAAAGCTGGACATTTCAACCCTCCAGAAAGCACAAACCCCGCCGAATGGCGGGGCTGTTTAAAAAGCGTTATATCGGCTAGTTCTTGTGGCCCGATTGGTATGAACCCTGGACGCATCCGTTACGATCAAACGAAACGGTCGTCTGGTCAACATACTTGTCATTCCAGTAGGTGACAGCACCCGCGCCGGCGGTACTGCCGTTGCGGTTCACCTTCCCGTAGATGCTTTCCACGTCCTCCCTGGACATTCCAGGAACGACCTTGCCCTGGACCTTGGCCTTGCGAAGGTCACGCTCAGAGAGTCCTGTGGAACACGTAGGGCTTGGCGACGAACCACCGACGACGATCACTCCGCTGCCGACCTGGTGACTACCTCTATAGGTACGACCTGATGGCTGCTTGGGCTTGGCCATGACAGCCGAGGCACCTGACCCGCTTGGGCGCTGGTTGGTGGCAGAAACCACATCGTTCAGCGATTGGTTGTCAGGGCAATTCTGCTGGGTAAAAGTGACTTTTCCGTCAGGGCCCACGCACTTAAAGACCGTCGCCCCACTGGCAGAACTGACCGCAAGAAGCAAGGCGAGAACGGGAAAAATCCGTGTCATAAGCGACTCTCCATTGGAACCGCTTCACACTTTAGCATCAACAGGCCATTACCAAGAACACAAGCCGGCGATCAGGTTGGTTTCTTGGCGCACTTAGGGTCTTTAGGATCTTTCTCAGTGCAGTTCCAGCCAGACGGCTTGAACGTCACCCGCCAAGCAGCCTTGTCCAGCTCTTCACCACCGAAGAAACCAGAGTCGTAATACTCCCCCGCCGGGGCAGGCACCGCGGGTGCGCTCCCATTGGATACGAATCGCACACACCCAGACTCCATAGACCCTTTCCACGCTCCAACTGGATGGATGTTTTTATACTTACTTTCCTTAAGCAAAACAGTCTTACCAGAATCAGTGCGGACGATATATCCGTCAGTCCACCCTCCACTTTCTGCACAGACTTCGACAGTTGTCTTTTTTGACAGCGCATAGGACCTGGCAAATTCCAGGTGCTGGAGAAAAACTTCTTTGCCGGCTAGATGGTTGTTCCCCTCCTGCATAGCCTTAAAGCTCGGAACGGCCATGAATGCCAAAACGGCCAAGAGTACGACCACAACCATCAACTCGATAAGGGAAAATCCGCGCGACCTAGAGTACATTTCAACCCCTCCCTAAATGGCGCAACTGTAGCACCACGCGGGCGAGCCCACATCCGGCGTCCCTGCCGGGCATGAACGGCGTCACACCGTCGCCAGTTCCTTCTTGATGTTGAAGTACTTCGACTTTCCAGCACCGACCTTGGTTGGGTCCATCAGCACCTTGGCAGTGGCCTCGGCGGCCAGGAAGTCTTCGGTGTTGATCCAATCCTGCTGGCTCGACGGGTTCAAGCGGCAGAGGAAGTAGCGCGCCTGGATGCGGCGCTGGGTACCAGCGGCGTTCTCGCCCTCGAAGAGGAACTCGAACGTCTTGCCGCTGTTGGTCAGCGCCTCGATCACATCGACGGTGGCGGACTTGTAGGTCACCTTGATCGGTGTGGCCGCAGAGATCGCACCCCCTTCAACGATTTCGAGGCCAGCTCCGGTCATGTTCCAGTCGTCGAACTCTTCGTAGGTAGTGGTGCCGTCATCGCTCTTCACGCTGGTGATCTCCAGCGGCATGAAGTCGAGCGCGATCGTGCCTCCCGGAACGGCGGTGTGCGCTTCGTCGGTGTGGGTGGCAGAGGGAACGTTGGTGGCGTCGCCCCACATCAGGGCCGCCAGCATCGAGGTATGCAGTTCGCGGAAGTTGATCCCCAGGCCGACCGAGGAGATGCGCGATACCGAGTCGTACTCGCCGCCCTGCGGAGTGGTGGTGTCGGGTAGCGTGATCTCACTGCTCTCGATGGTCTGCTGAATGGTGGATACCAGACCTACCTTCTTGAAAGGCCCTGTAGTCCCTGCCTCGCGTGCCTTAAGCCAGCCGCCGATCACGTACGTCTCTTTCTCGATAGCCATATCAGGCCTCCTTCTTGATCACGCCTTCGCGGCGCAGGAATTCAACCTGGTCAGGGCTGACGTTGATCTTTTCGCCGGCCGCCTTCTCCTCGCCCTGGTGCCAATGCACCGTGGCCAGGGTGACCTCGACGGCTTTGTTCAGTGCAGCCGGAGGCGCGGCGTCGACCGTGGCCGGCACCTGGGGATCGCTCTTCATGGGTTACCCCTCGATGATGGTTTTCAGATAGACAGGGATTCGAATCACGGCAGCGGCCACTCCATCACCCGGCGGGTACGGCTCAGGCGCCCCCAACGTCAGCCCGGTAATGCCGCGCTCTCGGGGCAGCCAGCGCAGGAAATGCCCCTTGGGGGCAGGCATCAGGCACGCCAAAAGGTCTAGCTGTAGGTCCTCCAGAGCCTCCTCATAGTGGTCATACCCACCTTGCACCGCGCCTACCACGTCGAAGCCGCGATGGAAGCGAACGGCGGCATCAAGATGCTCCGGCGGCTGCTCCTTGCCGGGCTGGACGACAATCAGCGGAAAGCCCTCGTGCCGTTCCTTGACCAGTTCGTTAAACCACCCGGAGAGCACACGAGTGCCAGCGTCTGTCCGGTATCCCTGGTTTGGCGTGATGGTTTGCAGGCGCGCCAGCAAGGCCAAGCGGCCGATCGTGAGCACGTTCGGCTTCATGCTTCCTCCTCGATCGTTGCTGCCGTCAGCAACCAACCGTCGTTCGCAATGAGCTTTTCCACGAGATAGCGCGACGACCCGATGACGAAGAGGTCGCCACGCGATGCCGTGGGAACGTCCTTCGCCAGCCAACTGATCCCAACCTTGTCCGTGATGAAAACCCCATCAGGTCCCTCGTAGGTGAGGTTTCGGTCGACCTGCAGCGGTATCCCCCTGATCGGGGGACGACCGATGCCGCGGAACTCGCCCACGGCATCAGATAACCGCTGTTGCCCACGTTCGTGGAGCCGTTGGATCAGCCGGCCAAAACGGCCCGGCGCGCTCATTGCTGGATCAGCATCGCCGACGCGAAGCCGTCAACGGTGGGCTCGGTGATCTTGCCGAACGCCACCGAGTCGGCAGTGGCAGCAGCTACCAGTTCCCCATCGAGCACGCTGCACTTGGCACCCTGGGTCAGGCCAGCGGCAGCAGGCAGGCTCCAGACGCCGCCAGTTTTTCCGGCGAACGGCTCGCCCGCGGCGGCATCTACCAGCGGCACCACCACCAGGTCTCCGATCACCGCCGGCACGCCAGATTGAACGCCGCCAGCAGGCGCGATGAGAGTCAGGACGTTGCCGTCCTCCACATAGTTCTTCGCCATGGTTGATTCTCCTAATGGCAGAAACAGAAAGCCCCGCTAGATGCGGGGCTCGGGAGTTGGCACCGATCAGGCGCCGTTGGATTTCTGCAGGCCACGGAAGTCCAGCGGCGCCACGCCGGCGTCGATGCGGACCTTGCTGGCCACGCCGTCGACAGTGAAGCCTTCCTGTTGCTCCAGGTACGGAGTATCGACGCCGTCCAGGTAGGCCACCTCGATGGTGTCAGAGCCTTTCTTGGCAGCCATGTACCAGGCGGTCGCCGAGGAATCGTCCAGGCGCGGCTCGCCGATCACCTGCGCGAATGCGCGAATCGGGTTGACGATGCCGCTATTGACGTCGGCGCCCGGCACGGACTCGGAGTTGATGATCTGGTTGGCCTTGTCCTCGAGTGCCACCGGAGTCAGAACGAAGCCCGGACGGATGTTCAGGGTGCGCCCCTTGCCCTTCTCTACCTGGGCTTTCTGGGTGGCCATCTGGGTCTTGGCCTTGCTCAGGCTGTCGATGGAAAGCGCCGAAGCCGCGCCAGTGAGCAGGTTGCTGTGGTCGGCATGGAACAGAGCCTTGCCATCGCTCATCGCCGGGTTACCGGTCAGAACCGCATAGACCAGGTCGCCGATGGTGGCCTTGGCAGCCTGGCCCAGCTTGAACGGGATATCCGAGAGCATCTGCAGGTCGTCGTTGATGATCGCCTGACGAGTGATGCTGAACAGCTCTCCGTAGGTGGCCAGGATGATCTGCTCGCCGCGCTCGCCGAGGGTGACGTACTTGTACTCGGCGCCCTCACGCACCTGACGCAGCGAGGAAAACTCGCCCAGCCCGACGCGGCGCGCCGGCTTGAAGTCAGTGAGAATGCCGGACTTGGTCCACAGCGGGAAGGTTTCTTCGGCCTCTTCCCAGCCAGCCAGCACCGACTTGTTGGCGACATCCAGAAGGATCAGGCCGAAGTCGCTGGAAGTGTGGGTGAAAGCCAAGCCGACCATTTGCGGCGCGTTGAGCGAGGCCACACCGATCCCACGATCGACCAGCGAGGCGCGAGCCAGTTCGCGGAGCGTCATGCCGTTGTACGCGTTGTCAGCCTGGCGCTCGCCTCGACCGATGCGGGCCAGCACGCTCGCGCGCACCGAGTCACCCACCAGGTTGCCGTTGCCGGCATGGATGTGGGCCCCGCCACTCAGGGCGGCAGCCGGCTGGGTGTCGGCGCCAATGGCAGCCAGCAGCTTCTCGCGCGCCTGGTCGACGGTGATGTTCATGTCGTTCAAGCAAGTGGCGAGCAGTTCGGCGTGCCCGGTGGAAAACGCGCCGAAGGCAGCAGTGATTGCGCTGCGGCGACCAGATTCCTCGGCGAGGATGCGGGCGCGAATATCGGCCTCGGTTGGGGCAGCGGCCGCGGGAGCCGCCGGCGCGGCCGGTGCCGGAGTCGGCGCGGGAGTGTTGGCCGGCGCGGCGGGGGTCTGGGCGCGCGGGGCCAGTAGAGTTTTCAGAGCTTCGGGCATGTGGGCGAACTCCTGCATGCGTTTGGAGGAAAGGTGAGCGGCCGCTCGCAGCGGCTCAGTGAGCTGGTCGGCGAAGCCGGCAGCGACGGCCTCTCGGCCATTCATCCAGGTCTCCTCCTTGAGGAGCGCCTTGATGTCGTCGGCGGACTTCCCGGTCTTGTTGGCATAGGCCATGACCAGGGTGTCCTCGACCTTGTCGAGCAGTTCGGCATAGCGGCGCATGTCGTCCGCATCGCCGCCCTGGATGCCCCAGGGCTTATGCACCATCATCATGGCGTTCTCGGGCATGTAGATGGTGTCGCCGGCCATGGCGATGACCGAGGCCATCGAGGCAGCCAAGCCATCGATGTACACGTCGACGCTGGCCGGGTGGTTGCGCAGTAGGTTATAGATCGCCGTCCCCTCGAAGACGTCGCCGCCCGGGGAGTGGATGTGCAGGTTGATCTTGGTCAGGTCGCCCATTGCCTTGAGGTCTCGAGCGAACTGCAGCGCGGTGATTCCCCAGACGCCGATCTCGTCGTACAACAACACCTCGGCGACGCCGCGACCGGCAGCCTTAATGCTGTACCAGGACTCATGCGGGGCGTTGGCCTCAGTCAGCGCCGCCGCCATCGGCAGCATCAGGCTTTTATGGATCAGGGTTTGATGGCTGCCCATCGGCGCCTCCATTGTTGCTCTCGTTGGGGAAATCCGGGCCAGGCACGGGTAGGCCGGCGCCGTATCTGTTGACGAGTTCGCGAGCCTCGTCGGCGGTAAGCATCTTCCCGACGCCCAGGTACACCTTCTGCACCGCCTCAACTGGGTCCATCCCGGACTTGACGAATTGGTGGTAGGCATCCGAACTGAAGACCAGGCCGGCCTCCCGGTTCGCCTTGATCTCCGTCTCACGCGACTTCTTCAGCTCGCGCGGATCTCGACCACGGGCGCGGGCAACTTCCGCCTCATCGGCGAAGCCAGCCTTGACCAGCAACTCCCATGCGTTGGCCTCATGCATCGGGTTAATCCATGGCATGACCGGCCCCTGGTAGACCGCCGCGTAGAGAGTGCGGTGATCAACATCGGCGGGCAGGCGTTCCTTCCGAGCCAACAGGTACATCTGCAGCCAGGCCCGATAGACCGGCCGGCACCAGTAGTCGATGAACTCGTGCTGCAGCAGGTCGTAGCCCAGCCAGCCCTCGACCAGTTCCTGGCGCTGCGCCGAGTAGGTGCCGTCGTAGGCCCTAGACACCGAGGAGTAGGTGCTGCGGGTGCCGGCCCCGATCATCCGCAGCTGGCCGTTGCGGAAACCTTCAAGGAAGGGGTTCGGCCGGTTGCTCTCGATCATCCCAACGTCTTCGCCTGGCTCGAGGTCGTCGAAGACCATGCCGGGGGCGATGGGGATCGTTCGGTTCTTCCGGTCCTTCCCGGGCTCCGCCGTGTAGCTGTCGGGGTTGCCCTTCTTGATATACATCGCCAGGGCAGCACTGATGCGCGCCGCCACCCGCTCGCTCTCCTCGTAGTCCTTCAAGTCGGCAAGGCGGATAAGCACTGCGTGCAACATCGGCACGCCTCGGTTCTGGCCGATCCGCTTGCGGTAGGCGATGTGGATGATCCGTTCCGCTTCGACGCGCTTCACCGCCAGGCTGCCGCCCAGCGTCTGCAGGTTGCCGGGGTGATCCTTGAGGAGGTGATAGGCCCTTTTCCGGCGCCAGGTGTCACGCTCGATACCCTGAACAATACCCTTCGACAGGTTGTTGTAGCTGAAGGGCAAGTAGTCGGGCTCCAGCAGTTCCAGGGCGAAAGGCACCGACGTGGCGAACGTGTAGCTCGGGACTCGTCCCATCAGCTTCTGCGCCAATCCCTCGCCATCGCGCAGCCAGGTTCGGCACATCAGACGCTCTACCTGGGGCCTCGTCAGCTCACCAGAGGTCTCCGGCGAGAGTGACCACTCGGCCCACGCGCTGCGGATCTCCATGGCCAACTCAGCATGCACCGAGCCATCCAGGCGCAGCGGCAGCGGTTCCACGCCGATACCACTGCCGCCCACCACCCTCTCCTCGAGGCGATCGAGCAGGCCGGTAACCAGATCGTGATCTTCGTCCAGTTTCCGGCACTGCTCTCGCATAGAGACCGCAGACTTCTGTAGCGAGGTGTCGGCGCCCAGCGGCTGACGCTTGGCCTTGTGGGTTCGCCCTGGCCTGGCAGCCTCATACGCCTGGATTGCCTCGCGAGCGGCCAAGCGCCGAGCCACCAGCTCGGGGGCCAAGGGTTCCAGTAGTCGATCGATCAGGTTCATCAGCAGAACTCCGCCAGTGCCGGGCCAGGACGGCGACCGGCGGCGCGGTCCCGCTCTGCGGCTGCGCGGCGCTCCCACTCCTGGCGTCCGGCGCGGATCTTCTCGATATCCTCCATGGTGTGGGTGCGTCCGTTGAAGATCACTGTCCGCCCTTCCAGCACGGCGGCCTCGGCCTCCAGGTATTTGTCGAGCATCTGCTGCGCTGTCAGAGCCATGGTCCGCTTCCAGTGTTGAGCCAGCCCTGGGAGGTGCTGGCATGGTTATCGTTCGAAGGTTGCTGTTGGGCGACCGGCTCCGGCACGGGATCAACGCGCACGCGCTCCAGCTGGTCGAGGTCGAGGCCGAAGCGTTGCTGGCTGATGCGCAGCGCGGCAAGGGCGTAAACGAAGCAATCCAACGCCTCGTTTCGCCGCCCGCCGGAATCCCAGCGCAGGACGCGAACACCCTTCGCCATCACCGGCTTCTTCTTCTCGGCGGTGATCTGCTTCAGTTCGTCTTCGTCGCAGATGTCGCTGTCGATCGGGAAGTGCACACAGCCCGGCGTCGGTTGCCACGGGATGGGCACATCAATGCGCAGGCGGCTGTAGATCAGCTCCTTCGCGTTATCGGTGCCCAGTTCGGTCTTGTAGACCTTGCGCTTGCGGCGCTTCGGGAAGTTGGCGATTGGCTTGCCGTATGTGCTGGCCCCGAAAGTCGGAACCACCCAGTGCACGCCATGCTTGATGCTCTCGGCCTCTACCTCATCGGAATAGTGGCCGCCAGCATCCCAGCACCAACGCTCGACACGCATTGGAACGCCATCAGCCCGAGTGAACTGCCGATGAATTTCCAAGCCCACCTTGCGCCGCAGTTCCTCGCTGGCCGGATCGCCGGTCAGAATGAAACGGTGAACAAGCCATGCCTCCTCGCCCAGGCCGAAAGCCCAAACGCGGCCCTCGTAGCGGTCGTCCTGGGTGTCGATTCCGCCCATCAGGACAAGCGCTTGCGGCGGCACCTTCGGGTAGTTCTCGCGGCGGGCATAGAGTGTCTGCCACTCCACCCGCTCCCCCTCGTCCTCAACCCATACCTCGCCGAGGATGGTGTTGGTGAAGGTCTTCAGCTTCTCGCGATCACCCTTGACCTTCAGCCATTCGTCGATCAGGTCAAGCCAGCTGGTCCACGTGCTGTACACGGCCCAGCAGTAGAATGCGACGGAACGCGGCGTCCTTATCGGCTGGTCATCCGGGCCGAACCACTCCATAGCGTCCCGCGTCCAGACCCCCGACACTTCGCACTTCCAGCGGCCTCGCTCGGAGGCAACCACCATTTCGTGGTGCTCAAACGTCCCGCTGCACCGCTCGTTCTCGCAGGCGTACCAAACTGAAGAGGCCTCGCCTAGATCGTTCGCGATGTACTTCACCCCAAAGGCGCAATCTTTACCGCCCCACTTCAGCGTCTGCTCATGCCCACAATGCGGGCACGGGATGTAGTACCGCAGGCGACGCGGAGACTCATCGGCCGCCTTCGTGATCTGGCATTGGCCCTCGGTACCAGGCGTCGATCCACGGATGGACTTCGGGTAAACAGCACCGCGCAGACGTTGGTCGCCAAGGAACGTTGGGGAACCTTCACCTTCAATATCGGCGTCGAACTTCGACAGCTCGTCATAGATCACCTCGTCGGCAGATCTCTCACGGTAGTTGCGAGCAGCCTTGCCGCCGAGCGTCCAAAGGGTCCGCCGGTTTGCAAACACCTTGGTGTCGAGCGTGTTGTCGCTATGCTTGCGGCCATACCATGGGGCCAGCGCCAGCAGCACCGGAACATCGCGAATCAGGCCATTAACGTGGCTCTTGCTGATCCCCTCGGCGTCTGGGTCAGTCGGGCTCCACATCAGCACATTACGGCGCTTGTGCTGAATCTTGTAGCCGATGTTGGCCATCAGCATTTTCGTGTAGCCGATGCGTGCCGACTTCACGAAGTTTACGACCCGAATCAGGTCGTTACCCATGGCGTTCAGGATGGCGACCTGAAATGGCGCCGTCTTCCACTTGCCCTCGTTGTACGAGGATTCCGCCGACATGTAGAAACCGTCGTCGGGATCTTCCGCCCACTCCACCGCCGTCATCGGCGGCGACTTGTACAGCCCCTGCAAACCTAGATCGACCGCTTTCCGTAGGTCATTCATCCAGGGTGGCAGAGTACTCATCAAGGATTTCCGGTAGGTCTTCAGCAAACTCCACGGCCAGATTTCGGGCCAGCGCTATCTCGCGCTCAAAGGCCTCCAGCACCAACGGCGGTGTATCGGGTATTTGGCTGCGGACCGTCTTGCAGACCGTCTCCAGTTTCGAGCCGATCTTGGACGCGATCCTGGCAAGAGCGAAGGTGGCGAACGGAGTTGGAACAAGGGTCTTCGCTTGGACCTGGTTCTTCTGCTCCTGGGCGTCAGCCTGAGCAGTCGTCAGTCGCAGGCGCTCCTGTAGCAATTTCTTTTCAGCGAGCGGGTCGAGACCTTCCGCATCTAGGCCCTCAGGTTGTTGTTTCTGGGTCACATGATCGAGGCGATTCTGTAGCACCGCCTGGGCGGTATAGAACACCTCGCGGCCGATCTTGGCGGCAGGCTCAACGCCCCATTTATCAAAGGCTTGCGGAGAAATCCCGAGGCTCGCGGCCATCTCGGACTTGTTCAGCCATCCGCGCTTTTTTTGGAGGTCTTCTGTGCTCATGACAAAACAACAACCAACCTCCGAAAAAAGGTCATACATATTTGGCGCGCGGGGCTCGAATTACCCTCTGACGGGGGCACCCCCAGGAGGACCCGCAGAATTTTTAAACTTGTGCTGGACAATAAGAATTCGCACCACTTTGGTGCATCAGTCAGCGCCTCGCAGCGAACCGAGCAGCAACGCCGCGCATCGCCACCTCGAACTCGCGTGGCAGGTTCTCGTCGGCGTACTGCTGCGCGATCTCGAAGAAGCTCAGCCGGCGGCGATACGAAGGGCGAGACACGAAGGCCATGATGATCGAGACGGCATCGCGGCCTCGACCTGTGCGCTCAGCAATGCCTATGGGCTGGCCCTTGCGTGTCATGACGAAGTAGCGGCGAGCATTACCCTTCGCTCGGCTCCGTCTGCTATCGGTAGCGTTCGCGTTGTACCCGGCCTGGCTGAAGCCGCGGATGCCGCTCAATGCCTTGGTGACCTGGCCGCGCCTGATGTTCCCGTAGCGATCCAGGTCCGCGCCGGCACCAGGCACCACGTACTTACCTTCGGGCAGTATCCCCTTGGCCCTGAGCTGAAGCTCGGCCGGCTTGTTCCGACGCGGCCCACCGTAGACCTCGGGGGCAATCCACACCGATGCAGGCTGCGCACCGTCCGCTTCGTCCTTGAACCAAACCCGCGCTTCCAGCCGATCTTTCCTGGCCGGCACCATGCGCAGGCTGTTCAGGGTGTACGGGGTCGGGCGGTCGAACACGACACGCATCTCATCACGCAATCGATCCATCAGGCCTTGCGCGGTCCGCGTAAGCGCAGTGGCTGTCGCGTAAGGAATCTGCCGCTGCTCAAGCTCAGTCAGGTCGGCTAGCTGCTGCTGGAACCCTTCCGGCTTGATGCTGATCATCTTCGGCAATACCTCGGCAGGCCGGCGATGTGCTTACGCAGCGCCGTGATCATCAGTTCGCGTCGCTCGACTCCGGCTCGGAGATCAGAAACAACTTGTCCATCAGCGGCAGCAAGGACGGCTCCTCCTGCATGAGCGCTGCCGGAGGCTCCGGGAGCCGGGTGCACTCCGTCTGCGGGGCAGCGGGCTTTGACGTACACGACGCGAGCACCAGTGCCGATAGCATCGCGGCGCAATTGGTTTTCTTCATGGGAGGCCTGTAGTGCTGCTTGGTAGGTTCGGGCCAGGGCATCGGTCTGGACCTGCGCCTGGATGTCGCGCTGGGCCTGCTGGGCCATGGCGGTGATCGTCTCGGCGGATTGCTCGACGGCGGCCTGCAGGTCATCACGCTGGGCGGTCACGTGATCGAGGCGCCAGAACACAAGCGCGGCTACCAGAGCGACCACCAACCATGGCTGCCAGGTCACTGGTCGATCCTCCGGCCAACCTTGAACATGAACGTCGGCTCTTGATCGAGCATCGAGTTGACGATGCCCTCGATGACCGAGAACAGGGAGACGACCATCTCAAGCGGCGCCCACTTGGCGAACGCCAGCGGGCAATCGCTATCGACATCCCCTAGCCACATCGGAATGCCGTAATAGCTCCCGTGGTGCGAGGCGCCGATGCGTCGCGCCTCAGCTTTCGTCGTGAACCCGAGCATCATTCCCCCTTGAGCGCAGCACGCGCCCACTCGAGGCGAGCCGCACGGTCATCTGCGCCGTTGTAGCCACTGTTGATCTTGAGGGTGATCCGCTCGAAGCGACCCTGGTCGGCCAGTTCGTTTAAACCCCTCGACTTCCACCACCATGCCGACGCGATGGCAGCCCAGGTCCGTTGCTCCAGCAACTCCGGTTGCGCCACCAGTGGAAGCGCCAGGGCGCGGGCGACTTCGGCGTAGTTGTCGTGGCCCGTAATCATGATCAGGCCGCGGCCCCGGTATCGATACCCATCGCCCGTATCCGGCGCCCCATTTCCCATCCTGTTGGCATAGACGCGGTTGGCGATGCGCTCGGGCTGGCGTGCGTACTGCTTCGCCTCGGCCGGCGTGAACCGCTTCGGCCAGGTCTTGAGCAAGCCCTCGGCGGAGTAGTTCAGGTTCTCGACCACGCGCTTGAGGCTTTGGCTTTCGTGCCCGACTTGGGCCAGGAACATCGCCACCCGCTCAGCCGTGTTGATCTCAAACCGAGCCATGGAGCCGTTGATGTGTTCGACCCAGACCGAAGCAGTAGCGCCGCCGCAGCCGGTAGCACGGTCGAGTTGATCGGCGGTGATCTTCATTCGCCAGCCCCCCGACGCGGAAACTTCCAGTCGGCGATCCGATCAGCGAATTCAGCGATCTTCTTCACCCCAAGGAAACCGGTGAACACCCCAGCAGCGGTAGCCATGTTCTGTGGCAGGCCGAACCACTCAAGGACCGGAATCAGGCCCAAGGTAATCAAAGTGCAGAGCGTTGCCTCGAGCAGCGCCTGGCGCCGCGTTCCACCGCCGTAGATCACTCGCGTCAGCGCGACCACGAAGGACAGGCCGGCGGCGTACAACTGCGGATAGTGCGCAGACAGCCACGCAAGCAGCGCAGCCCAGGTCTCAGGGCGTTCTGGCATTTTCATAGTCTCTGCCCCTCGCAGGGGTTCTAAAACGACGAAGCCCGCTCAATGGCGGGCTTTCGTTCGTCGGGTGGGTTCCGGGCGGATCAGGCGTGAAACAGCTGCAACTGCCCTTCGCGCTCGATCTCGATGATCTTCTGTTCGATGACCGGTGCCCTGATCTGCCATCGACGCAAGGTCTTGCCAGCCAGGCTGGCAATCCCTCGCTCCTGTCGGTACTCCGCCATCAGCTCGTTGCGCATGGTGTTGAAGTCCATTGAGCGTTTGAACAACTGCTCGGCCATCCAGTTGAAGGCATGGATGTAAGCCTCTTTCCATTTGGCCGCCTCCTTGCCGGTGAAGCCCATGCACAAGAACGCAAAGCCATCTCTGGTTATGCGGAACGCTGGAGATTTCCGCCTGGCACCTTTGCCGATATCGACATCCACGATCATCTCCGCAAAATTGCGGGCATGAAAATCATCAGAACATTCAAGTCTTCGAATCGCTCGAAGCACTGTGTCATGCCGCTTTCCGAAACGCTCGGCCACCTTCAGCGATGTCGTTACGACCTGGCCGTCATTGACCATCACCAGGTCACGCAGGCTGGCCTCATCAAGATCAATTTCACTCATCTGATCCACTCCACTCACCTGGAAAAAGGAGCGCAGCGGGGCGGACGGATGAGCGGACATCCGCCTTTCGGCTGTACGGGCCTAGCTGCGTGTTGGACCGCCTTGCGGCAGAGACGAAAAAGCCCAGCGCTATAGCTGGGCTCAACGATGCGGAAATAAAAAACCCCGGCCGGAGCCGGGGTTCAGTAGGAGTGCTTTCAGTTCAAGCCGCTAGAAGGAGATGGGGACCGCAAACCGACGGTTTGAAATGTTGGCAGCCCGATGATGGCAATTTGTCGCACCAAGGACAACCCGTCAATTCCGGCTAGTTCATAAAAACGGAACTGCGTCACCTATCAGGATAGACAGCCAGCCCCTTTGAAACAGAACCGCCTAAATGGCGGGCCCCTGAACTGGAGCAGGTGGCTGAGGCCACTACCTCTGTGCGCATCCTGCGCTCCACCTGCATTGATTGGTTATCGCAAAGGGTGAAGGCCTTGCGGGTCGGTAACCCGTCACTTTGCTTACAGCCCGATGTGGCAGGTGAGACTGCCGTCTACCGAGTTTCGACCTTCGGAAACTAAAAGGCCCGGGAGAGGGGATCTTCCGGGCCATCCGCCTCTGTCGAGGAATAGCCCAGGTGGAAACCACGGCATCGGCGGGGGCCTGATAATGCCGCGCCAGGCTCGGCGGCGCAATAAAAAACCCGGCGCCAGGGCCGGGTTTCGAGTGCGTCACGCTGCGTTCACAGCAATTCACGCTGGTATGAAAACACCCTTAATTCCGCGCGTAAAACTATTTCTTCAAGCGCTCTCGCGGAACCGCTCCAGAGCGCTATCGACCCAGCCCACCGCCAACTTCAAAGTCTCCCTGACCTTGGCCTCGCCGATCTGGTGTTCACGCGCGATGCGCAGGGCCGGCCACTTCGCGCCGTAGTAGAGCCACACGAAGTCGCCGGCCTGCGGCGCCCTGTCGATGAGTCGAGCAATGACCCGGTCGACGGCCAAGGCCATATCGTCAGTGACGTGGTAGGCCTTGGGGCTCGACATTGGCATGGCTTGGCTCATGATAGCGGCGGCCGGCGACACATACCCGGGAACCCCCATCCCATCCATGCGCCACCACCCCCACTGTTCGAGGAGATACTCGGTATCGCCCAGCAGCTTGTCCACGTAGGTTCGAGTTCTGCTCATGCCGCCCCCGGACCGTTCAGGCCAAACAGATCGCGCAGCAGCGTTTCCACCGCCGCGCCCTTTGCGTTGCCGTCCTGCAGCCAGAGCCGACCGTAATCGTGGAAGCCCAGCGTGCCGCGGTCGCCGTGCCAGTTGGCGATCATGACCAACAGCGCAGCCAAGGCAGCAGCACCGCCCACCTTGACCTGCGCCAGCTCCTGGCCGGCCACCTTGAGAAACTCCCGCTCCAGCCTGGTCATGACCTTGCGGGGTGCCATCGGTTGTACGTTGCTCATGCTGCTTGCTCCCGCGCGCCCTCGTAGTGGACCCAGTTCCGGGCCTTGTGAGTGCTCGCACTGAAATACTGGTTGGATGCCTTGTCGAACCACAGGTCCAAGATGCCTTCATCTCCGGTGAGGCGCTGCTTGCTGATGATCAGGCGCACATCGCTCTGGTCCTTGTAGTCGTCTCCCTTGGCCATCTCTTTGCGCTTGTTCCGCCAGACCGTGCACACGTTGTCGGCTAGGTCGGTGAGGATGGCGCCACCGCGAACGTCGAGCTTGCCCGGGGGCTTACCCTCGTCGTCAGCCTTCCGCGGGTGGGCGACCAGATGGACGTGGACGTTCATCTCGTGAGCGAACCCCACCAACGCCTCCATGGCCTGCTTCTGGCCGTTGTAGTCATCCTCGGCCATGCCGAGCTTCGCCAGGCTGTCGACGATGAAGTGGTTCACCCCGTACCGGCGCGCGGCATACCGAAAGTCCTCGAGCATTTCGCCCGTCTTCGCGGTGCCCAACTGGTCGTAGATCCATAGCTTGCCGTCGAGCCAGTCGAGAATCGCGTCGATGTAGCCCCTCGAAGGACAAGACATCCCGGAGGCCTGCCGGACCATCCGCTGAAGCGTTCGCCGCGCCGGCATCTCCATCGAGGCGATGCAGAACCGGTCTTGGCTGCCCTTGCGGTTCATGCCGTGGAAGGCCAGGTAGTTCAGCAACTGCGACTTCCCGTGTCCGCTCCAGCCGGTCCAGATCGTGACCTCCGAGGGCCGGAAGCGGATCTTGTTGGCGTAGGCGCTCCAGGGCAGCTCCATGCCGATAGTTTCCGGGTTCTGGTCGTAGAACTCAGCCTTGACCTCCTCCGAGTAGGAGCTCACCGACTTCAGGCGCTCCGGGTCGAAGTTCTTCGCCTTGGCGTAGCACTCCGCAATGTCGTCGGCGCTGTAGTACAGGGCATCCAGGGCTTCGTTGAAGTCCTTGCAACCCAGTTTCACCAGGCGACACCGATCACGCCCAAGGCGCCGAACGATCTCCTCGGTCGCCTGGTGGCCAGGTTCGTCGTCGTCAAGGCACAGGTAGATCACGTCGAAGCGCTGCAGGTTGTCGAACTCGTACTCGATCCAGCGTTGCTTGCCGTCCTTGCCGCCACCGAAGGGCACCGACAGCGCCGGGCGCCCGTACTGCCAGGCGGTCATCGCGTCGATCTCGCCCTCGGTTATCGTCACCTCCCGGATACCGTCCGGGATGGCCTGCCAGCCGAACAGGCAAGGTTCGGTATCCGACGACGTGGTGATTTTCTTCTTGCCGCCAGGACGTTCCACGCCGAGTTTCTTCCAGTGGATCAGCGAGCCATTGCGCAGGTACGGAAACACGATGTTCTGCCCGTCCTCGGCGATCTTGAACGCCTTGATGGTCTCCTCGGTCAGTCCACGGCCCTTCAGGTACGCCATCACCACCGAGTCCACCTTCGGCGTCGAGCACCTTGGCTTGTCCGGTCGCTGGTATGACTTCCGGCTCTCGACCGGCCGGATGAGCTTGGGCTCCTGCACGCCGAGGTAGCCCCTCGCTTCGCTCAGCGCCGTCGCCATGTCGCAGTTGCGCGCCAGCCGCCAGAGGTCCAGCAGGTCGCCAGACTCACCGGTGGCGAAGTCGCACCACACGCCAGCCTTCTCGCCGACGAGGTGAACCCCCAGACTCTTGCCCTTCTCGCCCGAGGCGTCGCCAGCACGCCACTCGGCGCCCTCCCGCTTGCCGCCAGGCAGCAGGTGCCGTGCAACATCGGCAGCGCGATCAGCGAGGCGCTTGGAAATATCCGACGGGGTCAGCATGCGCCCTCCCCGTCCGGCAAACGCTCAAGGGTGCTGAAGTCGTGGGTCCGAGTGGACAGCACCGTGTCCGTCATCTGCGGATGCCAGAACTCGTGATCCTCGAGCTGGTAGCCCCGTGGCGGGGTGAACGGGTAGCGCTTGCCGCCAGAGCCGGAAGGCCCCCTGGGAGCGCCATGCTCACCGACGTACTCCCGCCAGTGATCGTTCGGGCCAATGAACGTCTCCGGCAGCTTGACGAACTCCGTCCCGACGTTGCCCTTGCCGGCCATCTCGGCGTGATAGTTCTTCGCCGCCTGGATCAGGTCTTCGACCGTGGCGCCAGCACGCAGCCGAGCCTTCCACGCCTTCCACGCCGGTTTCTTCGCGCCGGACCGGTGCCGGCGAGGGTACTCCGACCAGAAACGGTTGAAGTCCTCGCTGTACTCGGATCGTTCCTCGGCGGGTGGTTTCTCCCCACTGGCAAGGTCGTCGCTCGCTGTCGTCGATTCGTCAGAGTCGACAAGAGTCTCTTGATCTTCTTCAGGATTCAGGTAATCAGGATTCAGAGAATCAGGAATCAGGGCGTTATGGGTTGGTGCATCCACAGTGTCCGACTGCGGCTGCTCTGGTGTTTTAACTGTTAAAACACTGTTATTGGCGCCCACACAGGCGCCGGTATCCGCATGCACCAACCGTTGCTTACCGGGAACAACCTTCCCCCGGGCACGCTCATTCACGGTTAGATAACCATTGCAGTCAGGTAGTTCGCTGTCCTTCTCGGTGCTATGCGGAGACTGGTGACGAGTGAAGTTCGGTAGCGAGATCACCGAGAAACCAGCAACCTCGTACCGCTCGATGAATCCCTTGTCCAAGAGATTGGCCAGGCCGATCTCCACGTCATAGTTATCCCCGGGGAACAGTTCGATCTTGATCCGACGCGGCCGGTATTCCAGCCGCCCCTCCCTATCAGCCAGACACCACAGACCGATGAACAGCAGGCGGTCGAATGGATTCAGGTCGGCCAGATCCTCGTTCTTGAAGAACGAGGGCTTGATGTTGCGGGCGCGAGCCATTACTTCTCCTCCGAACTGCTGAGCAACTTCTCCATGAGCCGCTCAGCCAATACTTCATCGATATCTTCCGGGCGCCAGCCGCACAGCCGCTTCACCAACACCATCAGGGCGAAGCGCGCCTTGATGATCTCGAACTGGATATCGGCGATGTTTAGGGCAACCTCGGCTACTACAGGGGGATCGAACTGGCCCAGCAGCTCGAAGGCAGTGTCGATTGAGCACCAGATCTTGTAGGCAACCTGGTCGCTGCCGAACTGCTCGAAGGACTGCTCGTTGAGCATCACGGGATCGGACTGGTGGGCGACCTTGCTCATGCCAAGCCCTCCCTCTCCAGGCGCTGCACCAAGGTCCGCATCTTGCGCTTGAGGTGGGTGGTCAGGTTGCGCCTGCTGCGGAACTCAACGATAGGCAGGGCGTGGCGGTGAATCTGGATGGTGTTGGTCATGGCTCAGTTCACCCTATGGACTTTGAGGGTGTTCGGCTTGAGGCCCAGCTCTTCGGCTTTGCGCTTCGCCTCTTCGGGATCAATGCCCAGCCGCTTGGCCATCCCTTCCAGTTCGTAAACGGGCTCTCCGTCGTCGGTATAGCCATCCGGAACGGCAGGCATCAGCCCCATCTGCACAGCCATGTCGTGCATTTCCTGGCGGAACGACTCCGGGGCTGCGTCGTACATGCGCTGAAACGCAGTAGCGGCTTCTGGGGTATGCGACAAGCCGGACTTGCACATGCTGGTGTAGAGGCGGCCAGCGGCTAGAAACTCAGGAGTCACCTGCTCGGTGGTATTGCGCTTGCTTTTCTTGCTCATGACTTCACCTTCGGAGCCAGCCGGAACCGGCCCGGGAAATAGGGATGGGTGGCTTGGGTCTCGGTAACCCGCTCGCACTCGCTGACGAAGCGCTTGAAGACCGCAGTGATATCGCTGGTCGCCCAGACCGCGTACTGGCTGCCCTGGGCGTTCTCGTGGCCGTTGCGGACCATGCCCCAGGGCTTCGGACTGATCGGCATCTGGCGCACCACGGCGTCCACCACGGTGGCCGACAGGCCGTAACGGTCATTGATCACCTCACGGATGCGGGTGATCGGCATGCAGTTCTGCGGGCAGTGGTCCCAAACACGGGACTCGGACAGGTCCTCGACCCGCTGCTCGACGCGCTCAATAGCGACCTGGTGCTGGGCCTGCTGTTGCTCGATCTGCTGCTGTCGGCGCTCGAGTTGGACCTGCAACTGGGCATGCGCGAGCAACTGCTCGGCCTGAGTCATCGGAGGCCGCCGAGACTTCAGCTTGGCCAATACGCTTCGGCGAACCGACTTAGATTCGCGCATCCCGACCAGCATGCACTGGTCAAGGGTCAGGTCGTAGGTGGCGACCTGGTTGCCGTGGAAGGGGGTGTAATATTTTTGCACCCCCTCAAGCTCATCGCCCAACTCGTCTTCGACACGAGCGAGAAACTGATCGTTTCTGATCTTCGGTTCGCCAGCAGCCAAGCGAGCCTCGTTGACCATGTCCCGCAGTTCGATGGTGGTCATGGTGGCGGCCTGGCCGCCAATTGAGGTCAGGCCAGTCATGTCGAAGCCCTCGTAATAGCCGCATCTATTGCATCGGCTACGCCTGCATCCAGGTAGTGGTTCACCCGATCTACCAGGCCCTGGTCTTCCACTCGGTCTAGACTGCTTCCGGCAAACTGGGCGGACACCTTGAGCCAGTTGAATATCTCGCCCATGAACCCCGCGAACTGGCCGCGTTTGACAGTTTCCTCTTGCTCGTCCGAAGGGGCTTTGGTGATCAAATCGCGCACCATGCTCCTGAGCACCTCGCAAGCCATCCAGTCGTCCACATCCCGGACATACTTCAGATAGATGTGCGCGATACTCTTGCCGGCCTCGAGACCGGTGAGGTAGCTACCAGTCAAAGGAACATCCCACATTGAGTAGCGACCATGGTCCTTGCCTACGAAGGGCAAGCGCTGCCAAGTTTCCTTGGCGCGCGGGTGGAGAGATATCCCCTGTGGCTTCTTGCCTCGACGAGGGCGTTTTGCATCAGACACAGAGCTCATGCCGGCACCTCCAGCTCGGTCAGCAGTTGGATCAAGTCCTCGCCAGCCAGCCCGGCGATGGTGATAATCGACAGATGGATCGCATCCACCTGGTCGCCGGTCAGGCGTGGGCCCGGCTCGCAACCTTCGAAAGCCAAGTCTTCGCGGACTGCGGTAGCCAAGTCCTGGATGGCGCCGATATAGCTGTAGAGCTGGTCACCGAGTGCTTTCGCTCCAATGCGCCTAGTCATTGGCCACCTCCCCACCCTCCAGGGCAGCACGGACCGGGGCAGTGGCTGTCTCGGCCGCATGAAGAAGTAGGACTACGCGACGACTAACACTCGGCTCGTCGAGGATGTCGAGGAGCCCGCCTTGAATCGCGTCAAGCAGGTCGACAGCGCTGTCCAATGCAAGGTCGGCATCGATGTCATCCTTAACGCACAGGACATTCGTCTTGTGATCTCCCTTCGAAAGATCGACCGGCGCAGTCGCCCGGAAGCTGATACCCAGAGTGGCCCTCATCGCCGAGCCTCCTTCTGCCGATCGATTCGAGCAGAACAGACCTGTTCGAACTCCGCCAACTGGAAGATGGCACCGCCAACCTCCTCCAAGAACCATCCGAGACGCTCGGCGGTCTCCTGATCGAGCTCGCCTTCTGCACTGGTAAGCGCCAGCAGTTTCCCGACTGCGGCGACACCAAGCGCCATGTTCTGAGCCGCATGGCGAGCCGTACCACGCTCCAACTTGATGGAGCGGATCTGCTTATCGGTCAGAACTTCATCGGGAACCGGGGAGCACAGATTGCTGAGCAGTGTCGCGAGGTTCATTGCTGGCCCTCCTTGCGCAGGGCGTCGAGCGCGGCATCGACCAGGTCGCCAGCCAGGCGAGAGCAGAGCTTGAGGGCGTCCATATCTACGCGCTCTTCGTCGGAGGTAGTCAGTGCTCCGAGAATGCTGGAAACACTGGAGGTCAGAGCAGTGGCCGCGCTCAGCGCCTCTTCGACCGTAGTGGTCGGATGGATCGCAGCGAACCCTGCGGGCGGAAGCGGAGATACCGGCGCCTTCAGTGCAGACAGCCCGAGCTTGAGCGCGCTCATGCTGCACCGCCTTCGTGTTGCGACACGTTTTCAGCATTTCCGGATTGGGTCGCGACACGCTCCAGTTCGAACAATTCTGCGTCGGCCTGTTTCATATCATCCTCAAGGTTCCCGCCAACGAACTCGGCCTGACCGAGTCCTATCGTGCAGATATCCTTGAGGTAACTGCTGCACTGCTCATCTCTACGGACCAGTGCAAGGATGGCGCGCATCCCCTTGACGGTCTCAACAGCGGCTTCGAGGCCATCCAGCAGGTCTGATGCGAGTTGATGAGCAGAGCGCGGGGGTTGCGCATTTTGGGTTTTCTGTTGCATAGTTAATTCGTCCTTCGAAAGACAAATTGATATTCAGGAAGTCGCGCCAACGACTACCGACTAAAGGCCTCGCGAAAGCGGGGCTTTTTGCTTTCCGGCGTATGGGTCAGCCGGGCCGCAAAGTGGCGCCAGGACACTCCGTGCTATCGTTCGTCCCCTCAACGGGGAACAGACGGAGATCCGTGGTATGGCAGTAATGGGAGTGGTATGCGGCTATCACGCTAGCCTTCCTCGCTATGCGGTTCGCACCGACGATAGGTTTGCGATCGTTGATGTGCTGGTTGGCGAGCTTCGGATTGGGGACTCGGTGCGCGGCCCCTTGGAAAACAACGGGATGGCGGTGCTGATAAACCGAACCACCGGAGAACTTGTCGAAGTCGCCGTTGAAGCCGTTCACGCCAGCCAAGACGCCGCAGAATCTCTGCTTCGTCGTAAATGACACCAGCCTGAAAGCCCTGCCCGCGCCAAGCAGCCGCGATCCGATCACGCTGAACATCCAGCCCGAGGAAGCGAGCCATCTTCGAAAGGAAAGTCACGGAGCCACCTCGGCACTGGATGCCTGCACAGCAGCATCAGCGCACTGCCCCAGGCGGGAGTCGGACGGCAGAATGGGCTCAAGGTCGGCGGAGCCTGCGGTCCAAGCTTCGCAGCACGAAGCGGGTAGCGAGATTCGACTGTTCGAGGGAACAGCCTTTATCTCGAAGGCTCCGACGACCTGACCGTCGATCACGCGCACGAAGACTCTTCGGCCAGATCTCGCCATTTGAGATACAGCGCTTTGGGTTATGCCAAGAGCTCTGGCCACTTCCTTCTGCTTGGCGCGAAAGGTTTTGGTGCCCAAGAACTCGCTCAACGGGACGTCTTTCATCTGGCTGGTCCATGAGGTGTTTCCCGGAGATATTAGCCCGGCTTGTTTTTTCCAGCAACAAATAAAAGCCTGGCTGTTTGAAACAATTAAGTAGAGCTAATACAGTTTTGGCATGAGCAGACAACGAAGACCCCTAGCCCCCCACGAAGCTCTTGAGTGCGCCCGACTCAAGGCGATTTACCTCAAGCGGAAGGCAGAAGCTTCGGCGCGAGGGCAAGCCATCACCCAGGAAAGCGTTGGGGAGGCTTGCGGGTGGGCATCCGCACAAAGCACCGTCAACCAGTACATGTCCGGCAAGCTGGCCTTGAATATCGATGCCTTGCTGAAGTTCTCGCAGGTGCTGAGCTTTTCTCCTGCGGAGGTCAGCCCTCGCCTTGCTGCAGAACTGGAAGAAATGACCAGGATTGCAAACGGATTGACCGACCAAGGCCCTGCAGCACTGAAAGCTGTCGAGCCCAATGCGGAATTGATCGGATGCATGTCCCCTTGGGATGACTCCACGCCGCTTGGTCCAGATGAGGTAGCCATTCCGCTGTACAAGGAGGTCGAGTTGGCTGGAGGAACCGGAGCTACGGAGGTCGTTGAGGTTCCCGGAAGGCTCTTACGCTTTGCTAGGTCAACGCTTCGCGAGGCAGGGGTTGACGAGAAGAACGCTGCGTGTGCGACCCTCCGAGGTAGGAGCATGGAGCGCTTGATCATGGACGGTGCCACTATCGGTATTGACCGGGGTGCTACGCATATCGAAGATGGTGAGATATATGCCTTTGACCACGACGGCATGCTTCGAGTGAAATTCCTCTATCGCCTTCCAGGCGGAGGGTTGCGAATCCGTAGCGAGAATGATGAGGAGTACCCAGACGAGTTCCTAACACCGGAGCAGGCACAGCAAATCAGGGTCCTCGGCTGGGTGTTTTGGTGGTCAACCGTTAGAAGAAAGCGAGGGCTTCGCTTAGCAAAATGAGCCCACCAAGCCCGGCAGAAGCCGGGTTTTTTTCTCGTCAAACACAAAATATTAGCCAGGCTGTTTACATAAAAATAAAGCAATGCTAATTTTCCCTCATCGTAGTCGAGGGAATTCATTATGGATTGCGCCACCACCATCAGCACTGATACCTGGCAAGGCCGTCTCGGCATGGGTCTCGCTCCGCGCGAACTGGAGGCCACCCTGCATGCGGCGAGCGACCTGACCGCAAAGGAGATCGCGAAGCTGATGGGTATTGCACCTGGGACCGTCTCCAAACGCCTGGATGATGCGCGGTTCAAGCTCGGTGCCAAGACCATCCGCGGCCTGGTGCTGGAGGCATACAAGCGCCAGATCATCAGCCCCCTGTGCGTTGGCATCCTCGCCATCCTGGCGGCAGCACAACCCTTCCTCGACGAAGATCCGGCCATGCGGACGCGCCGTGGCGGCGAAAGGAAGATCGAAACTCGTCTGACTGCTCGCCGCGATGGCGTGGCCTGGGTGGCGTGATCATGGCCTGGGACAGAAACGATCCTCTCAACATCCTGGCGCTGCAGCTCGACGGTGAACTGCGCGCAGCGGCCGACTTTTGCCATGGCTACAACGGGCCGGCACAGCGCGCTTTCGCCCGGCACATCCAGGGCCTGGGCAAGACGCTCGACGAGCTTACCGTGGCAGACCTGAAGGCGGCGGCCGCATTTGCGGACGCAGAACTGAACGACCTGCAACAGAGAGGGCTGATCTGACGCAGCGGCGAGCGCTTCAGGTGGAGTGCTGTCCGGTGCGAAGGCATCACGTGGCTTGGCCGGGTTTGGCCTGGCGTGGCAGAGAACGGCTTGGCTTGGCGTGGCAGGGGCTGGAAACCCAGCGTACAGCCGCTTCGACTGAGGCGGTTGTGCGGTGGATACCTGCAGATGGGTAAAACCGGCAAATCGCCGGTTTGAATCGCGGAGAACGAGATGAACTTGACCCTTGTTCACAGTCGGGACTATGCTCGGCCCGTCACTGCAAATTCAGTGGCCGGGTTTGGCGACCCGACAGGCTATGGCGCGACAGCGCCAACCCAACATCAGGCGCTTTTTTTGTGCCTGCCGTTTGGGCGTGCACCGGCTACCCGGTGTCTCTCTATGGCAGATCGCGTGGGGAGACCTTCGGGTCTGCCGGGTTCCATAGCCCCGGTTCGCCAACCCCGCGCGGTCTGCCACCCTATTCCGTTTGGCGACGGTCGGTGGCAGCTCCCTAATCAGCTATGGAGTTCCCCCACAATGGCAAGCCCTACCCAAGTTGCGCCCGAAGCATTCGACCTGGCCGCCAAGGCCTACGATTCCATCGAGCTCGCCGTCAGCACCCTCTACGACCTGTCCGCCATCTTCCGGGCGATCTACCAGGCCGAACAGTTCCCGTCCCACAACAAGCGCCTGGCCGGTGTTGGCCAGTATTTGGCCGACGACTGGGGAAGTCTGCTCGATGGCCAGGTAGGCGAGTTGAAAGCAATGCTCGAAGCCACTCGCGAAAGGAGGGCTGCAGCATGAGCCTGATCACCACAACCAACGCCGTCACCATGTCGAGCCGCGAGATTGCCGAATTGACTGGAAAGCGCCATGACAACGTCATTGCCGATATTCGCAAGATGCTCCTTGAGCTCGGATATCAGATCGACGCCGACGGAAGATCTCCTGACTTTTCAGGAGATGTCCCGGACGCTTATGGGCGGCTCCAGCATTGCTTCAATCTGCCCCGCCGCGAGGTCGAAATCCTCCTGACGGGCTACAGCATTCCGCTCCGCGCGAAATGCCTGGATCGACTGCACGAGTTGGAGGCACGGGCCAAGCAAACGCTCCCGGCCCTCCCCGGTGACTACATCCAGGCACTGGAGCACCTACTGGAATCCAAGCGCTCTGAGCAGAAGGCCATCGAAGAGCGCGACCACGCCATCGCCACCAAGGCAGAGATCGGTTCCCGGCGAGAGGCCACTGCAATGGCATCGGCTTCAGCCGCCGTCCGCGAGGCACGTCGTCTTGCAGATGAACTCGGGCGTGGTACCCGGCAGGCGACGGTCAAGGCAGTAGAGAACCTCACCAAGACTCAATTCGACCCGCAGGCCTGGCGCAAATTGCGTGCATGGTGCGATTCCCACGGAGTCCAGCCCAACTATGTCGAAGACCCTCTCTATGGCCGTGTCCGGGCGTGGCCTGCGGATGCCTGGAAGGAGGTGTACGACATCGACCTGGACGGACTGTTCGGTTATCACCAACACCGGATCACCGAAGGGGGTGCAAGTTCGGCATGCCCCTGACGCACCAATAAACCCATAACCCAACCGATTTTCGCGAAAGCCAACAACCGCGGCAGGCCATCGGCTTGCCTGGAGGAAAGCATGGACAAGAAACCTCTCATCAAGCCCGGGAAGCTCTTCCTGATCTGTATCGCGCTGCTGGCCTATGCCGGACTGTCAGTCGCCCTGGTGGGCGGCATTGGGCCGGCCCTGGTCAGTAGCCGCGACGACGTTCTGGTTTTCGCGGGATTCGCCATCCCCGGCGTCTGGTTGATCGCCTCGGTCTGCCTCGGCATCCACCTCGCCAACACCCGCCGCGAACAAGCGGCCACCACCAGCAAGGAGAAAGACCAATGAAGCGGATTCCCGCTGCTGCAATGCTGTGCCTGCTCGCCGTCCTGGTGGGCTGTTCGAAGGTGCCTGCCGGCAACGTCGGCGTGATCGTCAATCTCTACGGCTCCGAGAAGGGTGTGGAGACGCGTGAGGTCGGAACTGGGCGCTACTGGGTAGGCGTGAACGAGGAGCTCTACCTGTTCCCCACCTTCACGCAGACCGAGACCTGGGGCGGCGAGGAAGCGATCAGCTTCCAGACCGTTGAGGGCATGAAGGTCGGCGGCGCCGTCGGCATCACCTACTCGGTATCTCCCGATAAGGTGACGACGCTGTTCCAGAAGTACCGGGCGGGTATCGAGGAAATCACGAACAAGTTCCTGCGGAACATGGTGCGCGATGCCTTCAACGATGTTGCCTCGAAGCTTCCAGTCGAGAGCGTCTATGGCGCCGGCAAGGCGGACCTGCTGCTGGCCGTCGAGAAGCGCGTGCGCGATCAGGTGGCGCCCATCGGCATCAACATCGAGCGCATCTACTACGCATCCGACCTGGTCCTCCCGCCGCAGGTTACGCAGAGCCTGAACGCGAAGATCCAGGCCACCCAGATGGCCGAGCAGCGCCGTAACGAGGTCGCCCAAGCCAAGGCAGAAGCCGACAAGGAACGCGCTCGGGCCCAAGGGGAGGCGGACGCGAAGCTGACCCTGGCCACCGCCGATGCGAAGGCGATCGAGATCCGCGCCCAGGCGCTGCGCTCGAACCCCGACGTCGTGACCCTCAACGCGGTCGAGAAGTGGGACGGCAAGCTGCCCACCTACATGGCCAGCGGCTCCCCGCTGCCCTTCATCGGCATCAGCAAGTAGCCATCCTCGCCCCGGCGCCAGCGATGGCGCCACTGGAGAAAAGCATGACCACCAAAGCAAAGACCAAGAAGCAAGGCACCGCTCTCATCCTCAGGACCTGCAGTGCTGATCTCACCAGCCACGGCGGGTTTCAGTGGCCAGACAAGATCGGAGCGGTAGTCGAAGCCCCGGACTGGAAGAAGGACAACAAGTGCGGTCACGGCCTGCATGGATGGCTGTTCGGACAGGGCGACCATGATTGCAGCAGCACCGTAGGCGACGCAGATGCGAAGTGGCTGGTGGTTGAAGTGGGTCTCTCCGACCTGATCGCCCTCGGCGGCAAGGTGAAGTTTCCTCGCTGCACAGTCCGTCACATCGGGGACAAGGCAAGCGCAACACAGTTCCTGATCGCAAACGAACCGCGCGCGGCTGGCGTAGCAGTGATCGGCGCCACCCTACAGGCAGGCGATAAGGAACTCTGTCAGGTAGGCGCATATGGCACCGCCACCGCCGGGGACTGGGGCACCGCCACCGCCGGGTACAAGGGCACCGCCACCGCCGGGTACAAGGGCACCGCCACCGCCGGGAACGAGGGCACCGCCACCGCCGGGAACGAGGGCACCGCCACCGCCGGGGACTGGGGCACCGCCACCGCCGGGAACGAGGGCACCGCCACCGCCGGGAAGAAAGGCGAGATCCAAATCCGCTACTGGGACGAAAAGACCGAACGGTACCGCACCGTCATCGGCTATATCGGCGAAGACGGCCTTGAGCCAGGTGTTGCCTACAAGCTGGATGACAACCACCGGTTCGTGAAGGCGGGGGGCTGATCATGAAACGAGCAACCGTTGTAACCGAACTGCCGGCCAGCACCAGCCGGGACATGGACAAGTTCGTTGTCCGACTGCCGGACGGACTGAGGGCCGAGGTCGAAGCCGAGGCCAAGCGAGACGAGCGCAGCATGAACTCCTTGATCGTCGTTGCCCTGCGCGAGTACCTGCATGGCCAGCGCCGAAAGCATGCGCTCCTCGATGCGTTGACCACCGCCGTCGGAGGCCGCTGATCATGAGCCCCATCACCATCGTTCTCCGCTCAGGCATGGGCATGCATATCGACTCGGTACGCCCATACCTGCGGAATGGAATGCCCATAGCAATCGGGCGCGCAGGCGCGGTTATCTCGCACTTTGCTGACGGGGACGCACACCTGGCGCTCCACACCATCGCCGAGTTCCCCTGTCCCGAGCAGGACAACATGCCGGCGGCGAACATGCGACAGATCGCACTGGCGGCATTGAGTGGCGCTGGAGCGAGTTCGGAGCCGGGCAATCCTGGCGGTGAACCTGTTTCCGGACCGGGTAATGCCGGCGAGCGCCCCCACCCCGCGCCGGGATCGGGCGACAGCAAACTGGCCGAAAGCCTCCAAACTCTGGTGCGCTGGCTTGATCGCGTGGCAATCGAGGACGGCTACGTCGGCGTGCCAGTGATTGAAGCCGTCGAGTTGGTGGTCAACGAACTGAGGCGCCAGCAGGCGGGCGGGAGCGGGGCATGAGAAAAGCATTGACCGCCATCGCACTCGTCGCGCTGTGTGGCCTGGCCACTGTTGCCGCCGGCGCCGCGCTCCAACCATTCAAGACCCTGTTCATCTGGGAGGTATGCCAGTGATGAGAGGCTCCGACATTCCACCACCACCAGGGTATCGCCCTACCCCGCTCGCTACCCTTGGCCAACAGTTGGTCCGCCTGGGCCAGGCGATGCAGAACCCCAACACCAAGCTCGGCGAGTTGACCGAACTGGTCCAGGCCTGCGGCGTCGACCTGCGGACCTGCGACACGAACAAGGAGAGCCGGACATGATCGGAGCACTGATCCTCTGCATCGTCTGGTGTGTGGGCGGCCTCTACGTCGGGTACATGCTCAGTTCGCTGGCCGCCGCCGAGAAGTACACCGACGAAATCCAACGCCTCAACGAAGAACTCCGCAAAGAGCGCCTGCTACGCCGCCTGAACGCACGGGAGAACGATTACCCATGACTACCCCTAACCCAGCCTCCTACTGCATGGACACGCACGAGGAGTTTATTCTCGACGAACTGCTGCCCCTGATCGTCAACCATGCAGCGAAGAACCACCACCCAGCCGACGCCGTGGCCCTGGCCTCCTTCCTCGCCCTGGGCACCATCCTGCAATCCAACGGCATGGACCGCGATTCGCTGGTGTTCGCCATCGACGCCTCGCTGCTGCCCACTCACGACCTTCCGGAAACTGTCCAATGAACCTGACCAACCAGATCACCATGACCAGCCTGGAGCTGGTGGACTTCATCAACGCCCATCGCCAGCAGCAAGCCGAGCAGGCAGGGCAGCCATTCCCTTCAGAGGATTTCCCGGAATTGACCCATGCCAACCTTCTGGCAAAGGTCCCCAAGGTCCTCGGGGAAACATCTCATTCATTTGAATGCGATCTCCCCGACAGCTACGGACGGCCCCGTCGCGGCTACCGCTTCCCCAAACGCGAAGCCTGCCTGGTCGCCATGTCCTACAGCTACGAGCTCCAGGCCGCCGTCTACGACCGCATGACTGTCCTGGAAGAGCAGTTGAAGCTGGCACCACCGCCCCAGCCGCGCCAGCTCAGCACCATCAACCGCGAGTTCAAGGCGGCGCTGGGCATCGCCAAGACCGCCGGCCTCCAGGGCAACCAGGCCATCTTCGCCGCTGACCGCGTGATCCAGCGCGAGCTTGGGTGCAGCCCCATGCGCCTGGTTGGCGTCACCTCGCTGCCCACCGAGGACAACGAGCGCACCTACACTCCGTCCGAGCTCTGTGCCAAGCTCGACGGAGCCTACAAGCCCCGGGAGCTGAACAAGCTGCTCGAGGACATGGGCCTGCAGCAGCATGTCGATCTCGGCGGTAAGCACAAGGAATGGGAACTCACCGAAGCCGGCAAGCGCCACGGCATCATGAGCGACACCGGCAAGGTACACACCACCACCGGTCAGGCTGTCTACAGCGTGCGCTGGAAAGCATCGGTGCTGGACCTGGTCCCGTCGAAGATCGTGGCAACGGTGCCGCAGCAGCCGACGGCACCAGCTCAAGGGAGCATGCAGCTGTGACGATGATGATGTGTAGTTTCTGCGGCTGCTATGAGGACAGTGTTGACAACTTCATCAGAGGGCCTGGCGGCATCCTCATCTGCAACGTATGCGTCGACCTGTGCAACGAAATTCTCCACAAACGTCTCCCCGAAGCCTACAGCTCCGAACAAGACGCCTTGGTGGCGATCATCGAAATGGAGCGCGCCAGCGCCGAAGCGAAGTTCGGGGATGCGGACAAAGCCGAGACCTGGGCAACAGTCATCGCTGCCCGCAAAGGATTGAGGGCAGGAAGGGCGAAGGCGGCACGCAACGAAGAGGAGATAGGGAATGGGAAGCTCGACTAGCCCCGTATCCGAGTTCCTGTCCGAAGAGGAAGTCGCTGAGCTGACTGGGCGCGAGTACCCGAGCAAGCAGATCGAGTGGCTGAACAGGTCCGGATGGAAGTACGCCGTGACCGCGGCGAACCGCCCGATAGTTGGGCGCGTATATGCCCGCCTGAAGCTGGCCGGCGTGAAGCCGACGATAGCTGCCGCCGAGGAGTGGAGTTTGGACCTGTCGAAGGTGAGCTAATGAGACCACGGAGCAACAAGAATCGGGGGCTGCCGCCACGCATGATCAAGCGCACCCGGACAATGAAGTCGGGAAAGGTCTGGGTCGGCTACTACTACGACGGGCGGGATGCCGAGGGGAAGCGCAAGGAGATCCCGCTGGGCACGGACCTGGACGAGGCCCGGGAGAAGTGGGCGAAGCTGGAGAGGAAGGTCGTGCCGGTGGCCACCAGGACAGTTGGCGATCTACTACGGCGGTACGAGCGGGACGTGGTGCCGGGGAAGGGGCTGAAGACACAGAAGGACAACCTCAAGGTCATCGTCCAACTGATGAAATCCTTCGAGTCAGCTCCGATTGAAGCACTCACACCGCAGATAATCGCCCAGTACCGGGACGCCAGATCGGCACCCGTGCGGGCTAACCGAGAGATTGCCCTACTCTCTCACGCGTTCAACATGGCCAGGGAGTGGGGCATAACGGATAGGGAGAACCCGTGCCGAGGGGTGAAGCGGAATAAAGAAGCCCCTCGGGACGTGTACATCACTGACGAGGTGTGGCTCGCGGTGTACAACGAAGCGCCCGCCGATCTGCGGATCGCCATGGACCTGGCGTACCTGACGGGTCAGCGTCCGGCGGATGTTCGCAAGATGCGTTGGTCGGATGTGGATGGAGATTACCTGCTGGTCGGCCAGGGAAAGACCTCGATGAAGCTACGCATCAGGTTGCGGCGAGCGGATGGATCGCAAACGACGCTTGGCGAGCTCCTGGACAAGCTTGACCGGTCTCACCCGACACTCGTGGCCAGTCAGGACGGGAAGCCGATTACGGAAAGCATGCTGCGTTTCCGATTCGAGCCCGCTCGGAAAGCTGCGGCAGAGAAAGCCGCAAAGGCAAAGGATAGCGAACTAGCCAAGGCCATCATGAACTTCCAATTTCGCGATATCAGGCCGAAAGCAGCCTCCGACATCGACAGTCTGTCGCAGGCATCAGACCTCCTTGGGCACACCACTCAGGGTATGACTCAGCGAGTCTATCGACGCATTGGGAAGGTGGTTGATCCGGTGAAATGAAGAATGGTTGCGGAAACCGCCGATCTACAAGCGGAAACAATGCTCTTTAAGTAGTTGAAATATAGCGAATTCTTAAAGAGAATCGGCAGCCGATTCGGCTGCCGCTGGCGGAACAACATCGTTCATGAGAGTCGCTTCATTTCCGGATCAGGCCAGGCGCTCCAGCAACTCGCGGGCTTCCGCCTGCTGGCTGTCGTTACCTTCGGCCAGGACTTCGTCGAGGATATCGCGCGCGCCTTCGCTATCGCCCATGTCGATGTAGGCACGAGCCAGATCCAGCTTGGTCGCCGCTTCGTCGGCACCGGAGAGGAAGTCGAAGTCATCGTCGGCGTCTCCGTCCAGGGCGGAGGCGACCGCTGCATCTTCGGCGGAGAAACTCGGCGTCGCGCTCTTCGGCTCGTCAAGGTTGCTGGCCAACTCGTCCAACTGCGCACTCACCTCGTCCAACTGGGCGGCGAAACTGTCCTCGCCCTTCTCCGGAGCGGCCGGCTCCGTCGGCTCGTCGGCCAGCGACAGGTCGAAGTCGTCCGGCAGGGACAACGCCGGCTCTTCGGCAGCCTCGGTATCGAGGGTGAATTCGTTGTCGGCGGGCGCCGCGGCGGGCACTTCGTCGTTCAGCGAAAGCAGGAAGTCGTCGTCCGAAAGCTTGTCTTCCGGCGCATCGAGATCCAGGGAGAAATCGCCCAGGTCGTCATGCTTGGGTTGGCTCGGAGTCTCTGCCAACTCCGCGAAATCCAGGCCGAAGTCGAGATCGTCGACAGGCTTGTCCGCCGCGGTCGAGGCCGCCAGGTCCAGATCGCTGTCCAGGGTCAGGTCGTCCAGCGCCCCGCTGTCGGACTTGAGGTCGGCCTGCACGTCGTCGCCGCCCAGGTCGTCCAGGCTCAGGTCGAAGGCGTCGTCGAGATCCTGTCCTGCCGCATCCGGCTTGGCCGCGTGACCGCTGTCGTCGAGCGACAGGTCGTCGAGGCTGAAGCTATCCAGCTCGTCCTGCGCCAGCTTGGCGCCGGCCAGGCCGGCAACCGCGGCGACCGCGACCATTGCCGGATAGCGCGACTTGAGCTGCTCGACCTGCGGCTGTGCGCCGCCGATTTCGCGCAGCTCGTTTTCCTGGCGAGCGAAACCTTCGCGATCGCCCATCTCGGCATAGACTTCCATCAGCTTGAGGCGCAGGTCGGTGCGCTGCGGCTCGTCGTAGATGGCGTTCTGCAACAGTTCGGCGGCCTGGTTGAAACGCCCGTAGGCGATATAGATGTCGGCCTCGCCCAGAGCATCGGAAGTCTGCGCGGTGGTCTTCTCGACCTGCGGCGCAGCGGCTGCGACCTGCGGCTCAGGCTCGTCGAGGGTCAGGTCGTCGAAGCCGTCCTTTCCCAGGTCCAGCGCATCCTCCTGTTCCTCGCCGGCATCCGCGGCGAAAGCCTGGACTTCTTCCTTCTCTTTCTGCGCATTGCGCCGCGACAGGATCATCAGCAGCACCAGCAACGCCAGCAGTGCGCTACCGCCGATCACCGCCAACCACAGCGGGTTGGCCAGCAGTTCGTCGAGGAAGCTCGGTGCCGGCTGCTCTGCCGCCTGTACCGGAGCGGGCGCCGGAACGGCAGGTGCCGGAGGCTTCTCGGCAGCTGGCGCGGGCGGCGGCGCCACCGGAGGCTGCGCCGGAGCGGCGGGTGCTTCTCCGGCTGGAGCAGGAGTCGGCGCTGCCGCAGCGGGAGTCCCGGGCTGAGCCGGCGCCTGCGCGGCCGCATTGGGCTGGGACGCATCCGGCAGGGCTGCGTTCGGCTGGGCTGCGCCCTGGCCTTCGGCGCCCAACTGCCCTTGCAGCTTGGCCAACTGGGCGTCCTTCAGCTGGATCAACTTCTGCAGCTTGTCCAACTGGCTCTGCAGATCCTGCATGCGGCTCTGCAGTTCTTCGTTCTCGCGGCGAGTGCTATCGAGGCTTTCCTTGGTCACCGCCAGGGTATCGGCGAGCGCCTTGCTGTCGCCCTTCCCGCCCTTGTCGGCACCCTTGCTGGCCTTGCCCTCGCCAGACACCAGGCGCAGGTTGTCCGTGGCGTCGACCTTGGATGGCGCCGACCCGGCGGCATTGCGCTGGGTCGCATCCAACTGCCTGGCGCCAGCGCTGCCCGCGGCCGGATTGCGGCTGCCGCGCCAGCTCTGGTTCTGCGCCTGCACCTGGGACAGCGCCTCGCGCGGCGAGCGCTCCAGCATCTGCTGTTCGGTGGGAATGCGCAGGACCTGGCCGCTCTTCAGCCGGTTGATGTTGCCATCGACGAAGGCGCCCGGATTCAGTTCCTGGAACGCGAGCATCGCCTGGGGTACGGAAACGCGATCGGTACGGTTGCGCTGGGCGATCTCCCAGAGCGTGTCGTTGGAAACGGTGCGATAGGTGTCGCTGCCTGCCGGCGCGGTGGTACGCACCGGAGCCGGAGCCTGCGGGGCTCGCGGGGCGCCGGTCGCGCGCGGCGCGCTGACCGGCGCTTGCGGAGCGCTTGCCGCGGCCTGCGGGGAGTACAGCGGCGGATCCAGCAGGACGGTGTACTCGCGCAGCAGGCGGCCGTTCGGCCAGAGCACCTGGACCAGGAAGTTCAGGTAGGGCTCCTGCACCGGCTTCGACGAGGTCACGCGAATGACGCTCTTGCCGTTGGGCTTCACCACCGGCGTGAACTTCAGGTCGGTGAGGTAGTACAGGCGATCGACGCCCGCCTTGCTGAACTCTTCCGGCGACGCCAGGCTCGGGATCACCTCGCCCGAACCCAGGTCACGAACTTCGAGCAGCTCGATCTCGGCATCCAACGGTTGGTTCAACGCCGACTTCAGGGTGATTTCCCCCAGTCCCAATCCATGCGCCATGCCGGAAGTCAGGACCGAGGCCGCCGCGATTGCCCGAACCAGTGTACGAAGCCGAACCATAGTGTAATCCCTTGGTTTTAATATCTTTTCTCGTTTCACGAGAGGGAGTGCGTCGGTGCTTGCTGTCCGCTCGCCCAGCCATGCATGGACGGACGCTCCCCGGCAGCAGCGGATCGAACCAGTATTAACAAGCTCGATTAATTCTACAAATCTGTGGGTAAGTATCTTTTACAGATAGTGTTTTATCAACAACTCACCCAGGAGCACGGCATTCAGCGCGGCACCTTTTCGCACATTATCAGACACAATCCACAAATTGACCTGACAGGGATCAGCCTGCCCCGCCCTCACCCGGCCGACATAGGTCTCGTCCTGGCCGAGGGCATCGCCGACCACCGTCGGATAATCGCCCTCGCCGACCCATTCGATACCTTTCGTCGCATCGAGGACCCGCGTCACCGCGGCCAGGTCCACCGGCTCCGCGCACTGCAGGGTCACGCTGAGGCTATCGCCGAAGAATACCGGCGCCTGGATGCAGGTAACGTTCAACGGTCCGATACGCTCGCCAAGCAAGGCCTGCACCTCCGCGAAGATGCGCCGCTCGATCGCGCTGTGTCCCTCGGCATCCACCGCGCCGACCTGCGCGAGCAGGTTGAAGGCGATCTGGCGGTCGAAGAGACGCGGCTCCAGGGGGCGCGCATTGAGCAGTTCGGCGGTCTGCCGGGCGAGTTCCTTGACCCCTTCGCGCCCCAGGCTGGAGACGGAGAGGCAGGCTGTCAGGTTCAGTTGCCGGCAATCCAGCGTGGCCAGGAGTGGCGCCAGCACTTCGCACAGTTCGGCGGCTACGGCGCAAGGACTGGACAAAAGGAACGGCGCTGCTTGCGAGGCCAGGCGTTCGGCATTCACCGAAACCATGACCGGCGGTGCGACGCTCGGTTCCAGGGCGCCGCTCAGGTCGATCACCGAACAACCCGCCGCGCGGGCGCGCTCGGCATGGGCACGCGACACCTCGGCTGCCGCGGCGAAGAAGGCCAGGCCGACACTGGAAAAATCGAAGCTATCGACATCGCCGACGCGCAGGCTGCTTTCGGCGAAACCCATGCGCTGCCCGGCCGACTCGGCGCTGGCCAGCAGGTGCAGACGATGAAGCGGGAAGTCGCGTTCGTCGAGGAGACCGACCAGAGCCTCGCCAACCGATCCGGTGGCGCCTACGACTGCGACATTGAGGGGCTGGGACATGGGAAAAGCCTCGGCGGTCTGCGAAATAGGCGTGGCACTTTACTTGCCCACCTTCGCCCAGGCAATCGAGGCGCCACCCATTGCGGGCGGCGCCGGATCGATCAGCGCTCCAGCAGGATGCGCAGCATGCGCCGCAGCGGCTCGGCAGCGCCCCACAGCAACTGGTCGCCAACGGTGAAGGCGCCGAGATACTGGGAGCCCATGTTCAGCTTGCGCAGGCGCCCGACCGGAACGCTCAGGGTGCCGGTGACGGCGGCCGGGGTCAGCTCGCGCACGCTTACCTCGCGGTGGTTCGGCACCAGCTTGACCCAGGGATTGTGCTGGCTGATCAGGCCCTCGATGTCGGTCAGCGGCACATCCTTGTTCAACTTGATGGTCAGCGCCTGGCTGTGGCAACGCATGGCGCCGACGCGCACGCAGATACCGTCGACCGGGATCGGGTTCTTGAAGCGGGCGAGGATCTTGTTGGTCTCCGCCTGGGCTTTCCACTCCTCGCGGCTCTGCCCGTTGGGCAGTTCCTTGTCGATCCAGGGGATCAGGCTGCCGCCCAGCGGCGCGCCGAAATGCTCGGTGGGGAAGGCTTCGCTGCGCAGGGTCTCCGCCACCTTGCGGTCGATGTCGAGGATCGCGCTGGCCGGGTTGGCCAGGTCATCCGCCACCGATGCATGGGCGGCGCCCATCTGCTTGAGCAGTTCACGCATGTTCTGCGCGCCGGCGCCGGAGGCGGCCTGGTAGGTCATGGCACTCATCCACTCGACCAGGCCGGCGTCGAACAGCCCGCCCAGGGCCATCAGCATCAGGCTGACGGTGCAGTTGCCGCCGATGTAGTTGCGGGTGCCGGCGTCCAGAGCCTGGTCGATGACCTTGCGGTTGACCGGGTCGAGGACGATCACCGCGTCGTCTTCCATGCGCAGACTGGAGGCGGCATCGATCCAGTAGCCCTGCCAGCCGGCCTCGCGCAGCTTGGGGAATACTTCGCTGGTGTAGTCGCCGCCCTGGCAGGTCAGGATCACGTCGAGGGTCTTCAGCTCGTCGATGCTGTAGGCGTCCTTCAGCGGAGCGATGTCCTTGCCCACTTCCGGGCCCTGGCCACCGACGTTCGACGTGGTGAAGAACACCGGCTCGATCAGGTCGAAGTCCCGCTCTTCCAGCATCCGCTGCATGAGTACGGAACCCACCATCCCGCGCCAACCGATCAGACCTACACGCTTCATCGCAACTACACCTATATGAGAGAAGTGAGCTGGCCGGCAGCCATCATGGCGCCGGCCAAGCCCGTCAGATTACAGATTCTTGAGTGCCGCGACTACGGCATCGCCCATTTCCCGGGTGCCGACCTTGCGGCAGCCTTCGGACCAGATGTCGCCGGTGCGCAGCCCTTGGTCGAGGACCTTGCTCACCGCCTGCTCGATGGCGTCGGCGGCGGTCGCCTGGCTGAAGCTGTAGCGCAACATCATCGAGACCGAGAGGATGGTCGCCAACGGGTTGGCGATGCCCTGACCGGCGATGTCCGGGGCGGAACCGTGGCAGGGTTCGTACATGCCCTTGTTGTTCGCGTCGAGCGAGGCAGAAGGCAGCATGCCGATGGAACCGGTCAGCATGGAAGCCTCATCCGACAGGATGTCGCCGAACATGTTGTCGGTGACCATCACGTCGAACTGCTTGGGCGCGCGCACCAGTTGCATGGCGGCGTTATCCACGTACATATGGGAAAGCTCGACGTCCGGGTAGTCCTTCGCCACCTCTTCCACCACTTCCCGCCACAGTTGGCTGGAGGCGAGGACGTTGGCCTTGTCCACCGAGCAGAGCCTGTTGTTGCGTACGCGGGCCATGTCGAAACCGACGCGGGCGATACGACGGATTTCGCTCTCGCTGTACGGCAGGGTGTCGTAGGCTTGGCGCTCGCCGTTCTCCAGCACGCGCTGCTCGCGGGGCTGGCCGAAGTAGATGCCGCCGGTCAGTTCGCGGACGATGAGGATGTCCAGCCCGGCGACCACTTCCGGCTTCAGGCTGGAGGCCGCGGCCAGTTGCGGATAGAGGATGGCCGGACGCAGGTTGGCGAACAGGCCCAGTTGCGAGCGAATCTTCAGCAGACCGCGCTCGGGACGGATATCGCGTTCGATCCTGTCCCACTTCGGCCCCCCTACCGCGCCCAGCAGCACCGCATCGGCCTGGCGCGCGCGCTGCAGGGTCTGGTCGGCCAGCGGCACGCCGTGCTTGTCGATGGCCGCGCCACCGATGACGTCCTCGGCCAGTTCGAAGCCGAGCTGGAACCTGTCGTTGGCCAGTTCCAGCACCTTGACCGCTTCCGCCATGATTTCCGGGCCGATACCGTCACCGGGGAGAACCAGGATCTGCTTGCTCATAACACCCTCTTGTCCTTCATTCATTGAACGGCGGGCATGCGCCGCCGCGATCGAACCGTCACTCCCGACGCAGCCACAGCACCAGCACGTCGGTGCTGAACGAGCCGTCGTCGGCAATCTCGAAATACTCCCTGACTTCCTCGCCCACCGCCAGCTGCAGGCTGCGGATCGCCTGGCGGAACACCTCCGGCGTACGCATCCGCTCGACCCACGACTGGAACTCCAGGCGCAGGCGCTGGCGCCGGCTTCCGGTTACCAGCAAGCCCGCCTCGCCGCTCAGGCGCGCCCACTCGGCCGGCGAGTAGTTGCGCACATGGCTGGTGTCGCGGAGCAGCTCGACGGTCTGCAGGAAGGTGTCCGGCAAGGCCTGCCCGGGCGCCGCCACGTCGACGAAGATCGCCACCCCGCCGGGCTTGAGCACCCGCCGCACCTCGCGCAGGGCCAGGCCGACATCGCGCCAGTGATGGGTGGAATAGCGACTGAAGACGAAATCGAACTCGCCGTCGGCGAAGGGCAGGCTCTCCGCCTTGCCCTGTTCGGTACGGATGTTCGCCATGCCCCGTTCCGCGGCGCTCTGCGCCACCACGGCGAGCATCTCGGCGGAAAGATCGTAGGCCACCACCTCCCCTGCCAGGGCGGCGACCTGGAAGCTCACGTGGCCGGCGCCGCAGCCCAGGTCGAGGACCCGCGCTTCCGGGCGCCCGGCCAGGGCGTCGCGCAGCAAGGCGAATTCCTCGCCCTGGGCATGCACGGCGCTGCTCAGGTAGGCCGAAGCCTGGGCGCCAAACTGGCGCTGGACAACGTCATCGTGGTCGCTCATGAACCTACTCCGGGAGAAAAACCGGGCGCACCCTACCCAGGATGCGCCCGGCAAGGGGACTCGCGTGGCGCTCAGCGGAACAGCCAGGGCTGCTGCTGGCGGTAGCCGTCCTCGAAGGCACGGATCGCATCGGCGTCCTGCAGCGTCAGGCCGATGTCGTCGAGGCCGTTGAGCAGGCAATGCTTGCGGAACGGGTCGACCTCGAAACCCAGCACCTTGCCATCAGGACGGGTAACGGTCTGCGCCGCCAGGTCGATGGACAACTGGTAGCCTTCGTTCGCCTCGACCTGGCGGAACAGTTCGTCCACCTCGGCCTCGGGCAGGATGATCGGCAGCAAGCCGTTCTTGAAACTGTTGTTGAAGAAGATGTCGGCATAGCTCGGTGCGATCACCGTGCGGAAACCGTACTCGTCCAGCGCCCAGGGCGCGTGCTCGCGGGACGAGCCGCAGCCGAAGTTCTCCCGCGCCAGCAGTACGCTGGCGCCCTGGTAGCGCGGCTGGTTGAGGACGAAGTCCGGGTTCAGCGGACGCTTCGAGTTGTCCTGTCCCGGCTGCCCGACATCCAGGTAGCGCCATTCGTCGAACAGGTTGGGGCCGAAGCCGGTGCGCTTGATCGACTTGAGGAATTGCTTGGGAATGATCTGATCGGTATCGACGTTGGCGCGATCCAGCGGAGCGACGAGACCGGTCGTCTGGGTATAGGGTTTCATCTCGGTTCTCCTCAGGCGAGCAATTCGCGGACATCGATGAAGCGGCCGTTGACGGCCGCGGCGGCGGCCATCGCCGGGCTGACCAGGTGGGTACGGCCACCGGCGCCCTGACGGCCCTCGAAGTTGCGGTTGGAGGTCGAGGCGCAGTGTTCGCCGCTCTCCAGCCGGTCCGGGTTCATCGCCAGGCACATGGAACAGCCCGGCTCGCGCCATTCGAAGCCGGCCTCGATGAAGATCCGGTCCAGGCCTTCCTTCTCGGCCTGCTCCTTGACCAACCCGGAACCCGGCACCACCAGCGCCTGCTTGATGGTCGCGGCGACCTTGCGGCCCCTGGCCACTTCGGCGGCAGCGCGCAGGTCCTCGATCCGCGAGTTGGTGCAGGAACCGATGAATACCCGGTCCAGCTGGATGTCGGTGATCGCCTGGTTCGGCCGCAGGCCCATGTATTTCAAGGCGCGCTCGATCGAACCGCGCTTGATCGGGTCGCTCTCGCGGGCCGGGTCCGGCACGTTCTGGTCCACGGCCAGGACCATTTCCGGCGACGTGCCCCAGCTGACCTGCGGCTTGATCTGCGCGGCGTCCAGCTCGACCACGGTATCGAAGCGGGCATCGGCGTCCGACACCAGCCCCTGCCAGCAGGCGACGGCCTGGTCCCATTGCTCGGCGCTCGGCGCGAAGGGCCGGCCCTTCACGTAGTCGATGGTCTTCTGGTCGACGGCGACCAGGCCGACGCGGGCGCCCGCCTCGATCGACATGTTGCAGATGGTCATCCGCCCTTCGATGGACAGGTCGCGGATGGCGCTGCCGGCGAACTCGATGGCGTGGCCGTTGCCGCCGGCGGTGCCGATCCTGCCGATCACCGCGAGGACGATATCCTTCGCCGTGACGCCGGCCGGCAACCTGCCTTCGACCTTGACCAGCATGTTCTTCATCTTCTTCGCCACCAGGCACTGGGTCGCCAGCACATGCTCTACCTCGGAAGTGCCGATGCCGTGGGCCAGCGCGCCGAAGGCGCCGTGGGTGGAAGTGTGCGAGTCGCCGCAGACCACGGTCATCCCCGGGAGGGTCGCGCCCTGCTCCGGACCGACCACATGGACGATGCCCTGGCGCACGTCGTTCATCTTGAATTCGGTGATGCCGAAGTCGTCGCAGTTCTCGTCGAGGGTCTGCACCTGCAGGCGCGAGACCTCGTCGGCGATGGCGGCGATGCCGCCCTTGCGCTCGGTGCGGGTGGTCGGCACGTTGTGGTCCGGGGTGGCGATGTTGGCGTCGATCCGCCACGGCTTGCGCCCGGCCAGGCGAAGACCCTCGAAGGCCTGCGGCGAGGTCACTTCGTGCAGGATATGGCGGTCGATGTAGATCAGCGCCGAACCGTCGTCGCGCTGCTTGACCAGGTGCATGTCCCAGAGTTTGTCGTAGAGGGTCTTGCCGGCCATCGGGATTTCCTCATCAGCTCATTTCTATGCCCACAGGGCTTGTGAGGATGATCCTATGGCTTGTCTACGAATAACTCAAATTCATATTTTTCATCCAAAGCATTCCCAACAGGAATCCATTGGCGCTAAGCTCCGGGCAGCCGAAACCAGCGGAGGCCCGCAATGGACCTGAACAGCCTCAACACCTTCATCGCCATTGCCGAGACCGGCAGCTTCTCCGAAGCCGGCGAGCGCCTGCACCTGACCCAACCGGCGGTGAGCAAGCGCATCGCCGCCCTCGAACAGCAGCTCAATGCCCGGCTGTTCGACCGGGTCGGCCGCGAGGTCAACCTCACCGAGGCCGGCCGCGCCCTGCTGCCGCGCGCCTACCAGTTGCTCAACGTGCTCGACGACACCCGCCGGGCGCTGAACAACCTCACCGGCGAGGTCAGCGGCCGGCTGGTCCTGGCCACCAGCCACCACATCGGCCTGCATCGCCTGCCGCCGCTGCTGCGCGCCTTCACCCGGGCGCATCCGCAGGTGGCGCTGGATATCCAGTTCCTGGATTCGGAAGTGGCCTACGAGGAGATCCTTCATGGTCGTGCGGAACTGGCGGTGATCACCCTGGCCCCGGAAACCGCCGAACCGGTGCGCGCAGTCCCGGTGTGGGACGACCCGCTGGACTTCGTCGCCGCCCCGGAGCACCCGCTGGCCCGACAGGGCACGGTGTTCCTCGCCGACGTCGCCAAGCACCCCGCGGTATTCCCCGGCGGCAACACCTTCACCCACCACATCGTGCGGCGCATGTTCGAAGCCGAAGGGCTGACGCCGAACATCGCCATGAGCACCAACTACCTGGAGACCATCAAGATGATGGTCTCCATCGGCCTGGCCTGGAGCGTGCTGCCGCGGACCATGCTCGACGACCAGGTGGTGCGCCTGCCGCTGCAGGACATCCAGCTCAGCCGCCAGCTCGGCTATATCCTGCACACCGAGCGGACCCTGTCGAACGCCGCGCGCGCCTTCATGCGCCTGCTCGACGAACAGGCATTCGGCAACGGCACTCCAGCGGCCTGAAGCGATTCAGGTCGGACGCCACGGGTAGGCCCTCCCCTCTTTGCCGTCCGCGGCCAGCGCTCACCCGACCTGCATGCCAATGCCCTCGCGACTCAGCCCTCGCCGACCCACGCCTGCACCTCGACCTCCACGTCGACCCCCAGCGCCAGCCCGGCGGTCACCGTCGAGCGTACCGGCAAGGCCCCCTGCACATGACGCTGGTAGACCTCGTTGAAACCGGCGAAGTGGGCCATGTCCGACAGCCAGACGGTGACCTTCACCAGTTGGTCGAAACGCGCGCCACAGCTCTCCAGGGTCTCGCCGATGCGTGCCATCACCGCTTCGGTCTGGGTCTGGATATCGCCACGTACCACCTCGCCGGTCGGACTCATCGGCACCTGTCCGGAAAGAAACAGGAAGCCGCCGGCCCGCACCGCGCGGGAAAAGGGAAACGGCAGGCTGCTGGGGTAACGCTGGATGTCATCGCTCATCTGGATTGCCTCCTGTGGATGAAGCGCTAGGAAGAAAAGCTTTCGGCCGCGGAATCGGCGTATTCATGTAGCACTGCGATCAACCCTGGCTCATATCGACGCGCTCCGCCAGAAAGTCCAGGAACGCCCGCACGCGCAGCGGCAGATAGCCGCCCTGGCCGACGTAGACGGCGTGGACTTCCTCCAGGTCGCCTGGGTTGTATGCCTCGAGCACGGGAATCAGGCGCCCGGCGGCTATGTCCTCGCGCACCTGGAACGCGGCCAGCCGCGCCAGGCCCAGGCCGGCCACGGCCAGACGGCGCAGCGCCTCGCCATCGCTGGCCTGGGCGTTGCCCGACAACGGCACCACGAGTTCCTCGCCGGCGTCCCGCAGCGGCCAGCCGGAGCGCGTTCGCACATAGTTGGCGCCGAGGCGGTTGTGCCCCAGCAGCGCCTGCGGCGTGGCCGGCATGCCATGCCGGGCCAGATAGGCCGGCGCACCGACGATCAGCATGCGCGTGCTCCCCAGCTTGCGCGCCACCAGGCTCGAGCTTTTCAGCGGCCCCGCGCGCACGGCCACGTCGGTGCGCTGCTCGAGGATGTCGACGACCTCATCGGTCAGCACGATATCCAGCGTCACCTCGGGATGCTGCGCGAGGAACTCGGGCAGCAGCGGCAGCAGGAAGTGATGCCCGAAAGGCACGTTGGCGTTGACTCGCAAGCGCCCACGCGGCGCCGCGTTTTCGCTCGCACACCGCTCGGCTTCCTCCAGATCGGCCAGGATACGCACCCCGCGCTCGTAGAACGCGCATCCCTCGGGTGTCAGTTGCAATTGTCGGGTGGAGCGGTTCAGCAAGCGGGTTCCCAGGCGCTGTTCGAGCCGGGTGATCAACTTGCTGACTGCCGAGGGCGTCATGCCGCAACGTCGAGCGGCGGCGGAAAAGCCCCCCGACTCGACGACCCGGGCAAACACCTCCAGTTCGCCGGAACGGTTGACTTCAAGCCGGGCCATGGCGCCCTGCCTGATGATTTCGCTTCATAAATGATGTTCCCCGCGATGGTCTATTTCCCTTAAATCTTTGAATTCATCATCAGCTACAGAATAACCACTGAATTCAACGACATGAAACGACCCATCGAAAGACTTCCCGCCGCGACCTCCAGCGCAACCCGGGCTTTCGCGCTCGCGACGAGCCTGTTGTACGCCTGCGCCGCGCCGGCCGCTTCCTGGACCGCCAGCTGGCAGGCCAGCCCGCAGCCGGTCTGGGCTGAGGACTTCCTGTTTCCCAGCAACGTGCCAGCCGAACTGCACGACCAGACGGTGCGGCAATTGGCGCGAATCAGCCTGGGAGGAACGCGCGTGCGCATCGTCCTGGCAAATACCTATGGAAAGCGCCCGATCCGGATCGGCCGGGCCACCCTGGCCAAACCCGGTTCCGAGCGCGCCGCGGTCGCCACCGGCAGCCTGCATGACGTGACCTTTGGCGGACGCCGGACGGCGACCATCGCGCCCGGCGCCACGCTACTCAGCGATCCGGTGGCGATGCCGGTGGCCGCGCTCTCGCAGGTGCTGGTGAGTCTCTACCTGCCGGCCGCCACGCCCATGGAAACCTTCCACTGGGACGGCCGCCAGACGGGCTGGATCGTCGCCGGCGAGCAGACCCAAAGCCACGCATTGCAGCTGGACGCGGCGGACAGCCAGAGCACCAGCGCGCGCCTGCTGTTGACAGGTATCCTGGTCGAAACCGAAACGGCAACGCGGACGCTGGTGACGCTCGGCGACTCGATCACCGACGGAGCCAGCGCCAGCCTCGACCGGAACAGCCGTTGGCCGGACTTCCTCGCCGAACGCCTGGCCCCGCATGGCGTCGCCGTGGTCAATGCGGGGATTTCCGGCGCCCGTCTGCTGAGCGACGGCATGGGCGCGAGCGCGCTGGCACGTCTGGACCGCGACGTACTGGCCCAGCCAGGCGCAAGCAGCATGGTGGTGATGCTCGGCATCAACGACATTGCCTGGCCCGGTACCGCTTTCGCCCGGAATGCCGCACCGCCCACCCTGGAAGCGCTGATCGCCGGCTACCGGCAATTGATCGAACGGGCGCACAACCGGGGTATCCGGGTCGTCGGCGCGACCCTCACGCCGTTCGAGGGCGCACTGCCCGGCACGCCGTTGAGCGATTATTACCATCCCGCCAAGGAAGCCCTGCGCAGGCAGGTTAACGAGTGGATCCGTCATGCCGGCGCCTTCGATGCGGTGATCGACTTCGACGCGGCATTGCGCGATCCGGAGCAGCCGTCGCGGCTCGCCGCGCGCTACGACTCCGGCGACCATCTGCACCCCAGCGACGAAGGCAACCGGGCGATGGCGGCCGCCGTCGACCTCGACGTCCTGCTGGACGAGGTGCCCGACGGCCTACCGGCGGAGCCCCGGGCCGATAGCGCAACGAAATGAAAAAAGGCGCCCGAAGGCGCCTTTTTTCGATCACCGCTGACGGTTACTGGTTGTCCAGTGCCGGGCGCTGGCCATTGATGGCGATACGCTTCGGCTTGGCTTCTTCCGGAACCAGCCGCACCAGGTCGATGTTCAGCAGGCCGTTGGCCAGCGAAGCCGCCTTGACCTCGATATGATCGGCGAGGCGGAACGACAGCTTGAAGGCGCGCTGGGCGATGCCCTGGTGCAGGTAGGTCACGTTGTCCGTGGACTTCTCGCGCTTGCCGCCACTGACGGTCAGCACGCCGCGCTCGACCTGCAGGTCCAGGTCTTCTTCCTGGAAGCCGGCGGCGGCGATGACGATGCGATACTCGTCGTCACCGTGCTTTTCGACGTTGTAGGGCGGGTAGGTACTCCCGGCCTCATTGCGCAGGGCCGACTCGAACAGATCGTTGAAGCGATCGAAGCCTACGGAATGACGGAACAGCGGGGCGAGGGAAAAAGCGTTGCTCATTGCGAATCTCCTGAATTATCAGCAAGTACTCTGGTGCGGAACCCGTCTTCGGCATCCCGCACGAACTAGATAGGGATCATCGGAAGTATTTCAAGAGCCTTGAGAACGACCGTTCGTCGTGCTCAGATCGAAACTCATCCTTTCGAGAACCGTCGCTATGGAACGCGCAATCCCGACCTTCCCCTGCCGCGATCTGGACAGCGCCAGCGCCTTCTACCAGTCCCTCGGCTTCCACCTTGGCGCTCGCTATCCGACCTACGCCATCCTCCAGCGCGGCGCCCTGGAGCTGCACCTGTCGCTGTTCGAAGCGCTCGAACCGAAGACCAATTGCAGCGCTGCCTACCTGCGCCTGGAGGACGCCCAGGCGCTGCATCGCCAGGCCGCGGCCCTCGGCCTGGGCGGCCAGGGGATTCCACGCATCACGGCCCTGGAAGACCAGCCCTGGGGTATGCGCGAATTCGCCCTGGTCGATCCCGACGGCAACCTGCTGCGGGTCGGCCAGGAGCTCGATGCGACGCCAGAGCAACACCGGGTTCGCCTGGCCAGCGCCGACGACGTCCCCGCGGTGGCCGCGCTCTGGCAAGCCAATGTCCGCGAAGCCGGGGAAACCCTGGATGCCGGCGACCAGCAGGCGATCCAGGCACTGCTCCTGGCCGCCTCGCGCAACCGCTTGCTCTGGCTGGCGGAGGCCCAGCAGCATCCCCGCGGTTTCGTCCTCGCCCACCTGTGGCAGATCGAGGACGGTCAGGCACGGGTGGGAGAGATCGCAGAGCTCTACGTACTGCCGCAGGCCCGCCGCCAGGGCCTGGCCCGGGAACTGGTGGGCAGTGCCGAGGAGGCCCTGCGCTCGCGCGGCGCCGGCCTGATCCGCGCGCAATCGGCCCTTGACGCGCCGCTGTCCAACCTGTTCTGGCAGGGCCTGGGCTGGGACGCCGACTACCTGACCTTCACTCGCTACTGACCTGGGGAGCATCATCATGCGCAACGTCATGCTGATCACCGGAGCCAGCCGCGGCATCGGCGCCGCCACCGCTCTGCTCGCCGCCGAGCGCGGCTATGCGGTCGTCCTCAACTATCTGCGCAACCGCGAGGCCGCCGAAGCGCTGCGCCAGCGCATCGAGCGCCAGGGCGGCGAAGCCCTGGCGGTGGCGGCCGACGTAGCCGAGGAAGGCGATGTCGAGCGGCTGTTCGCCGCCATCGACGAACGTTTCGGCCGCCTCGACGTGCTGGTCAACAACGCCGGCGTGCTGGAAGCGCAGACGCGCCTGGAAAACATCGACGCGGCGCGCCTGCACAGGGTATTCGCGACCAACGTGACCGGCAGCTTCCTCTGCGCCCGCGAGGCGGTGAAGCGCCTGTCGACCCGCCACGGCGGGCGCGGCGGCAGCATCGTCAACGTATCCTCGATGGCCTCGCGGCTGGGATCGCCCAACGAATACATCGACTATGCCGCCGCCAAGGGCGCCATCGACAGCATGACCATCGGGCTGGCCAGGGAAGTGGCGGCGGAGGGTATCCGGGTCAACGCGGTGCGGCCCGGACTGATCGATACCGAGATCCACGCCAGCGGCGGCGAGCCCGGCCGTATCGAACGCCTGAAGGGCGGCATACCGCTAGGACGCGGCGGTACGGCGGAGGAAGTCGCGCGGGCGATTCTCTGGCTGGCGTCGGACGAAGCCAGCTACAGCACCGGCACCTTCATCGATGTCAGCGGCGGCCGCTAGGCCTGCTACGCAAGCTAGGCCGCCTGGCTGAACGACACCTGCAACAGCCGGTCGATGGTTTCGCAATCGCTTTCCCGGCGAATCCGCGCGAACAGCTCGACGGCTTCGGGATAGGTGCGCGTGAGCATGCCCAGCCACTGCTTGAGACGCCCCGGGGCATAGCGCGGGGCGAGCTTGCGCCGGGCCTGTAGCCAGAAGTCGCGCAGCAGCGGCAACAGCTCGCTCCAGGGCATCTCGTGGATTTCGCCGCCATCGCGCCAGGCGGCGATCTGCCGAGCCAGGCCAGGACGCGAGACCAGGCCGCGACCGAGCATGATGTCCTCCACCCCGCTGACCTCGCGACAACGCAGGTAGTCGTCGAGCGTCCACACTTCGCCATTGGCGAACACCGGCACGCGCACCGCCTCGGCCACCCGCGCCACCCACTCCCAGTGCGCCGGCGGCCTGTAGCCATCGACCTTGGTCCGGGCATGCACCACTACATGGGCCGAGCCGCCGTCGGCCAGGGCCCGCGCGCAATCCAGGGCGCCGTCGGGACTGTCGTAGCCCAGGCGCATCTTCGAGGTCACCGCAATCTCGCTCGGCACCGCGCGACGCACGGCGGCGACGATGTCGTGCATCAGCTCCGGCTCCTTGAGCAATACCGCGCCGCCGCGCGAGCGGTTCACGGTCTTGGCCGGACAACCGAAGTTCAGGTCGATCACCGGGGCACCCAGCTCACAGGCGAACGCGGCGTTATCCGCCAGGCACGCAGGATCGGAGCCGAGCAACTGCACACGCATCGGCGTCCCGGCGCGGGTCCGGCTGCCGTCGCGCAGCTCCGGCGCCAGCTTGTGGAAAGCCGTGGCCGGCAGCAGGCGATCGGTGATGCGGATGAATTCGGTGACGCACCAATCGATGCCGCCGACGCGGGTCAGCACGTCGCGGAGGATTTCATCCACCAGACCTTCCATCGGCGCCAGGGCGATTTGCACGAACCACTACCTCGAAAATGACAGGCGGCGGATTCTAGAGAATCCGCCGCCCGGAACAAAGTGCGAATGCCTGCCGGCCGACGCGCGACGGGTCAGGCCCCGGCGAGCAGAGCCTGGCCATAGCCGTCGATGAACTCCGCCGGCATCCGCTTCGGCTTGCCGCTGGACAGTTCGATGCAGACGAAGGTGGTCTGCGCCCGCAGCAGCGTGGCGCCATCCGCCGGGCGTACCAACTGGAAGCGCCGGTTCATCCGCAGGCGCTGGTCGGACTCGACGATCCAGGTCGCCAGTTGCAGTTCGTCGCCCTCGTAGGCCGCGGCCAGGTAGTCGATCTCGTGGCGCAGCACCGCCATCGCCCGGTCCAGCCGGCGGTACTCGGCCAGGTCCAGGCCCAGCCGCTGCGAGTGGCGCCAGGCGCAGCGCTCCAACCAACTGACGTAGACGGCGTTGTTCGCGTGGCCGAGCCCGTCGATGTCCTCGGCGAGGACCCTGAGGTCGATCACGAACGGATCGGCGTAGTCCCAATTCATCAATGCTGCTCCAGGCTGCCGGCCAGTTCGCGCGCTTCCCTGGCCAGTTGTGTGATCTGATCCCAGGCCCGCGCCCGGATCAGGCTCGGCGGCGCCAGCCAGGTGCCGCCGACACAGGCGACATTGGGCAGGCGGAGGAAATTCAGCAGGTTGTCCAGGTTGACCCCGCCGGTCGGGCAGAAGCGGATGCCGGTGAACGGCCCCTTCAGGCTTTTCAGCATTTTCACGCTGGCAGTGCCATCGGCCGGGAACAGCTTCAGCGAGCGATAACCGTACTCCAGCGCCAGCAACACTTCCGAAGGCGTCATCACCCCGGGCAGGTATGGCAGGCCGGCATCCTCCGCGGCGGCGGCAAGGCGCGGCGTGCATCCGGGGCTGACGGCGAACTGCGCGCCCGCGTCGCGTGCCTCGAGAAACTGCTCGGTGTGGATCAGGGTACCCGCCCCCAGCAGGACCTCGGGCACCTCGCGATGGATGGCGGCGATCGCGTCCAGCGCCTGCGGCGTGCGCAGCGTCACTTCCAACACCGTGACGCCGCCCGCATACAACGCGCGCGCCAGGTCGGGCGCCAGCGCCACGTCCTCGATCACCAGCACCGGCAATACCGGGCTGGCCTGCAGCAGGACCCGATCCAGCGGCAATGTCATGGGCATTCCTCGATTCGAAACGGCTCGCCCCGCCGGATCGCTCCGCGCGGGCCACAGCGCTTTTTACCGAAGAACCGAGGTCAGGACAACGACAACCCCTCTGCTACGCGCCTCAGGAAGCGCTCGCCGTCTTTTCCACGCGCCGGCAAGCGCGCATCGCCGGGCGCTCCTCGAGCAGCGCCAGCAGCGACTCGCTCAGCCTGCGCTCGCCGAGCAGTCGGTGGTGGCCGCCGCCCGGCAGGCGCAGCAAGCGACTGGCCGGCCAGGCGGCATGGATGCGCTCGGCATTTTCCACCGCTACGCGCGTGTCGTCGTCGGCATGCACCACCAGTCCGGGCATTTCCAGACGGTAGCGCGCCACATCCAGGCACGCCGCGGATATGCCCGCCTGCCGCTCGACCAGGCGGATGAAATGCGAGCGAGCCAGGGCCGGCAAACCGACGAAACGAGCGAACAGGCGCAACTGTTCGAGAATCCGCGACGGCGCCGAGACCGTCACCAGCGCTTCGCTGCGCAGCCCCATCTGGGCTGCCAGCAACGCCGCCGCGCCACCCAGGGAATGACCGACCACCGCACGCAGCGGCGGCAACTCGCCAGCGGCCTCCAGCAAGGCGTGGGCGAACAGCACCACGTTCGCCTCCCTGCCCGGCGAGCGGCCATGGGCCGGCGCATCGAGGGCATACACCGAATAACCCGCGCCGACCAGTTGCTCGATCAGATGGGCGAACTGTGTCGGCCTGCCGGCCCAGCCATGCAGCAGCAGGACTGCCGGCCCCTCTCCCCAGCGCAACACCGACAGCCCGAAGCGCAGAGTGACGCGCTCCGAGCTGGCCAGCAGCGGCAGCTCCCAATCCTTCGGCGGCCACTCGCCAGGCACCATGAACGTCCGACGCATACGCTCGGCCGTCCAACGCGGCGCGATGCGGCCGATCGTCCCGTTGAAACCGCGAATCCAGGTCAGGCTGCTCATCTCGCACCTCCTCAGTTCACCGCCTGCTTGGCGGCACGCAGAACCCGGTCGGACAGCTCCCCCGGCCCCAATGCCCGGGCCAGCGCCAAACCGCCAATCATCAGCACCAGGTCGGCCAGGGCGACGTCGGTTTCCTCGGGACTTTCCGCCAGGCTGGCGACCATGATCTCGACATGTCTGCTCAAGACCTCGCGAAACCCCTCCGGCAGGCGCGCCACCTCGGCTAGGGTCGCCGGCAGCGGACAACCGGCGTCGACCTGTGCGTCCCGATGCTTGCGCGACAGGTAGAAGGCGGCCGCCAAGGCACGACGCTCCTTTCCCGACAATCCGGGATCGAGTTCGCCGAGCAGTTCGCGGCGCTTGCCGAGCAATTGCTCGAACGCCTCGAGCATCAGCGCATCCTTGCTCTGGAAGTGGGCATAGAAGCCGCCGACGGTGAGCCCCGCCGCGCCCATCACTTCCCCGACGCTAGGTTCGACGGCGCCCCGCTCGAGCAGGGCCTGGGTGGCGGCACCGAGGATGCGGGCACGGGTCTGGGTTTTCTTATCGCTCATGACGATCTCCGAAAATATTATGGATGAAATATTATATGCATAATAAAAATCGGCAAGCGTACGGCCGGGCCGTCTGTCAGGAAATTCGAAAAGGGAAAAAACAAAAGGGCCATTCCAATTCGGAATGGCCCTATAGAGCCCCGCAGAGCGGGAAAAAGTGGCGTCCCCTAGGGGACTCGAACCCCTGTTACCGCCGTGAAAGGGCGGTGT
>OKPX01000108.1_pt1 | contig 56283 bp, 48 predicted proteins | sample 1613911 | NCBI WGS metagenome assembly OKPX01 (sample SAMN04436892, study PRJEB24849) | human gut metagenome | biome: human gut; feature: NICU; material: stool | host: Homo sapiens | place: USA: Saint Louis, MO | collected 2012-02-03 | reverse complement strand
GGCCGCTGTGCTGGCGGAGGATCTCCATCGCCACCGTGCCCTGTCCGGCGATCACGTCCGGATCGTCGTAGGGTGGGACGAAGGTCATGCCTTCGCGCTCGGCCAGTTGCAGGGCATGGGCCAGCGCATCGGGGAAGGCGTCGCCGTGCAGCAACGCCTCGCCGCCGCGCGCCAGCACGCCCTTGACCTTGAGCTCGGGAGTGGTGCGCGGCATCACGATCACCGCCCGCACGCCCAGGCGCTGCGCCGCCAGGGCCAGGCCCTGGGCATGGTTGCCGGCGGAGGCGGTGATCACCCCGCGGGCCTTCTGCTCGTCGCTCAGGCGCGCGACACGGGTGTAGGCGCCGCGGATCTTGAAGGAGAACACCGGCTGCAGGTCCTCGCGCTTGAGCAGCACCCGGTTGCCCAGGCGCTGGGACAACTGCGGCGCGACCTGCAAGGGGGTTTCCACGGCGACGTCGTACACCGGCGCGGCCAGGATGCTTTCCACGTAGCCGGCCAGCAGGGGTTTGCTTGCGCTGAGGGTCGAGGCGCTCATCGGCTGGCCTCCGCGCTCGCCGCCACCGAGGCCAGCAGGTCGGTGCCGTAGGAGTTGTCCACCGCGCAGCGCCACTGGCCATCGGCCTCCTGGCGGAACACGTAGGTGGCCCGACGTTGCAGGCGTCCGGCCTTCGACTCGATCACCGCCTCGGCCATGACCAGCGCCGTATCTCCCGCCTCGATCACCCGCAGGTCGTGCTGGCGCACTCGCAGGCTGTGCTCGAAGTGCCGGGCGATGGCGTCGAACGCCTGGCGGATCTGCGCCTTGCCGCAGGCGTTGAGGCCCGGCTTGACCACCAGGGTGGCGTCGTCGCAATAGAAATCCATCAGGGCATCGAACTGCCCGGCATTGATCAGGGCGTCGGCCCGGCCAACGAGGTTCTGGAGGGTCTGGTGCTGCATGCTGTTCTCCCGGTTCGGTGGTTTTGGCCCAGGAGACAGAACGAAGAACCCGCCTCGAGGGCGGGTTCGGAGTGGACGCTGGCTAACCCGCCATAGCTGGAATGGCGGTAATAATGCTGCGGCGGGTAAGCAGGGTCGCGAAGGTCATGGGTATCGAAACTACGGCGCAGGCCCGTTGGCTGTCAAGCGGTCCGGCCGCGCCGGCAGGAAAAAGCCCCTGCCGCGATGGCAGGGGCTTGCCGTTTTGGCCGAACACCGCCGGAGGTCAGCGGGTCAGCAGCACCTTCTGCGGCTGCGAGCCGCTCACGGTGACCAGCTTGGTGACGGTGCCGCCCTCGGTGATGGTCTTGCCATCGCTCTGGGCGCTCCAGGTCAGCTCGCTGGAAATGTAGTAGGTGCCGTTGGGGATGTGGTCGAAGTCGAAGCGACCGTTCTGGTCGGTGGTCGCCTCGCGCACGTAGGTGGCGCGTCGCGGGTCGAGCACCGGCGGTTGCACGTCGGGATCGCGCTTGGCGGCATCGAGGTTGCCGAACTTCGCGTAGTAGGCCTTCATGTAGCTGGTCGCAGGCTCCAGGGTGACCTTGGTGTTGGTCCCCTTCTGGATCGCACCCGACGCACTGGTCAGGTACAGGTCGCCGTTGATCACGCCCTCGCCCACCTGCTGGGTCGCCGCGTATTCATGCTCCGGGAAATCCGGCAGGTCGTTGGGATTGGAGGCGCAGGCCGCCAGGGCCGCGGTCATGGCCAGGAGGCCGAGGTTCTTCTTGATCGAAAGCATGGGCAATTCCTTTTTCAAGCGAAGGTAACGAGTCCGTTGTGCGGCACCGACCGCGTGCTCAGGAGCGACGCCCGAGCAGGAAGCCGGCGAGCAGGCCCACCGCGGTGGTGATGGCCACGGTCTGCCAGGGATTGGCGCCGATATAGCTTTCCGTCGCATCCACCGCGTGGCGGCTGCGTTCGGCCACGGCGCTACCGCCCTTGCCGAGGGCATCGTTGGCCTTCTCCAGCAGCGCGCCGATCCGCGCACGGGCGCTGTCGGCCTTGTCGCCGGCGAAAGCGGCGCTGTCGGCGAGCATGCTGTTGGCTTCGGAGAGCAGTTCCTGCAGCTCGCTGTAGCTCTGGTGCTGAATCTGCTCGAGGTTGTCTTTCACTGCGTTCTTGCGTGCCATCGAAGAGGCTCCCTGAAAAATGACTTGCAAAGGAGTTGATAGGCGCCGCAGTGAAAAAGTTCAGAGGAAATCGCCGGGAAGAACCGGCGCCCAGGCAGTGGGCGCCGGCTTCCATGGCCTGCCTGCCGTCAGAACGCGTAGATCGCCGAAAGAATCGCCGTGCGACCGTCGCCATACTCGATGGCCGAGGAGCGCGACTGGTTGCCGTACACCTGGCGCACCCGCTCGACGTAGGCCTTGTCGAACAGGTTGTCGAGGTTGAGTTGCAGTTTCAGGTCGCGCGTCGCCTGGTAGCCGAGCATCATGTTGTGCACCCAGTAGGCATCCAGCTTGCCGTTGTCCACCGAGGTGACGTTGCGCTGGCTGACGTAGCGTGCGCCATAGCCCAGGGTCACGCCCTCGGGCAGTTCGTAGGTGCTCCAGAGGCTCAACGAGCGCGGCGGGGTATTGCCCAGGGCCTGTCCCTCACGCTGCGGGTTGCTGGATTTCAGGGTTTCGCTGTCGAGGTAGGTGTAGGTGGCGAAGAGGTCCCAGTGCTCGTTCAGCTTGCCGCTGGCGCTCAGCTCCAGGCCACGCACGCGCTGTTCGCCGGCAAGCACGTAGCTGCCGTCGGCCAGGCGTTCGCGAGCGTCCTCCTTCTTCACCTGGAACAGCGCCGCGTCCAGCTCCAGGCGCCGTCCGAGGAACTCCCACTTGGTGCCCAGCTCGTAGGTACTGTTCTTCTCCGGCGCCAGGCCTCCGGTCGCCTCGGTCACGCCCGAGCCGGTAGTGACCAGGTGTTCCGCCGAGGGGTTGAAGGAGGTGCCGTAGGAGAAGTACACCCGCCCGTTCTCCAGCGGCTTGAATACCAGCCCCGCCCGTGTGCTCAGCTTGCCGTCGGAACTGTCGGCGCGCACCGTCGGCTTGCCTGAGGGCGTGCTCCGCGAGGTGCCGTCGATCCAGTCGTAGCGCAGGCCCAGGCTGAGGTCCCAGCGCTCGTCCAGGGCGATGGTGTCGAAGGCGTACAGCGCCTTGACCTCCAGTTCGGTCCGGTTGCGCGCGCTGTCGCGCTTGTCGGTGGGGCCGTTCCAGTAGCCCGGCGGGTTGTGCAGGTCGAAGCCGTTGGCCGGGTAGAACTTGCCCAGGTTGTAGGAGTAGGTGGTGCGGTCGTAGGTCTCGCGGGACAGCTCGAAGCCGCCGATCAGCGTATGCGCCAGGCCGAAGGTATCGAAGCGGCCGGTGAGGTTGGTCTGGTTGATCCACATCCGCGTCTTCGAATCGCGCCCGTAGGCTTGCGGTCCCGCCGGCAGGTAGCGACCCGGCGGCAGGCCCTTCTGGTTGACGTGGGAGGCGGAGATCACCGTGTCCCGATGCAGGTGGGAATAGCGGATGAGGTTCTGCAACTGGAAGTCGTCGCTGAAATCGTGTTCGAGCTTGAGGGTGGCGACGTCGTTGTCGATCCGTTCCTCGTCCAGGTTGCGCCAGCCGAAATAATCGTGGCGGCTGACGCCGTCCAGCTTGCGCCCGTTCAGCGCCGGCACGCCATAGTCGGGAAGGTTGTCGTCGCGCTGGTGGAAGTAGCTCAGGGTCAGGCGGGTCGGGGTGTCCAGGCCGAAGGTCAGGGATGGCGCGATGCCCCAGCGCTGCTTGTCGATCTGTTCGCGCCCGGCGACGTCGTTGTGGTGGGCCATGAGGTTGAGGCGGAAGGCGGTCGATTCGCCAAGCCCTTCCAGCGGCTGGTTGGTGTCCAGGGTCAGGCGCCGGTAGCGGTCCGTGCCCAGCCCGGCGCCCAGGTGGGTGAAGGCTTCGGCCTTGGGCTGCTTGCTGACCATGTTGATGCTGCCGCCGCTGGTGCCGGCGCCGCCGAACACCGAGTTCGGTCCCTTGATCACTTCCACCGCCTCCAGGTTGAACAGGTCGCTGCGGCTGGTCTGGGCGCTGTCGCGCAGCCCGTCCACCTGCATGTTGGCGTTGGCGCTGAAGCCGCGGATGTTGATGCTGTCGCCGGAACCGCCGCCGCCCTCGCCGGCGTTGAAGGTGATGCCGGAGACGTTGGACAGCACCTGGCGCAGGCTCAGGGCGTTCTGCTCCTGGATCACCTTTTGCGGCACCACCGTGACGGTCTGCGGGGTATCCAGCAGCGGCACGGCGTACTTGGCCGAGGCCGAGCGTTCGACCCTGGACGAGGCCTGCTCGCCGGTGACCGTGTCGGCTCCCAGTTCCAGGGGATCGTCCTTGCGCGCCGCGTCCTCGGCCAGGGCCGGCGAGGAGCAGGCGGCCATCAACAGCATCAGCGGCGCCAGCGGGCGTTTGGTGGGCAAGGGGGACGGCTCGTTGCGACGATCCATGAAGTACTCCATCTTGGTTATTGAGAATCATTGGCATTTGATTGATGGAGGGTTTTTTTCACAAGCCGGACAGCTCCGAAAAAGCTCCCGGAAAAATCTGATAACCAACGGCAGAGTCCCGGAACAGAGGGCTCGCCGCGCGGCCCTTCTGCCAGGCGGCGACCGCATCCCTGCCATCGCGCAGACAAAAAAAAAGCCCCGCCAATCGACCGGCGGGGCTTTCCCTAAAGCGTGTCGCCTCAGAACAGCGAGGCGACCAGATGGGTGGCGGGCGCCACCTGGAAGTCGATGGACATCATCACGCTCAGCGCGGTGATGGCGACGATGGAGAAGGCGAACAGCTTGCGCGCCCAGACCCGGTCGTCGGCGGTCCAGTAGCCGGTCAGGGCGATGGCCAGCCACCACAGGCTCACCGCCACCGCCACCAGCAGGTAGCCGTAGCCGGCGTAGCCGCCCAAGCACAAGGCGAGGGTCGCCGCCATGAAGGCGAGGATGTAGAGCACGATGTGGATCTTGGTCACCGCGATGCCGCGCGCCACCGGCAGCACCGGGATGCCAGCCGCCTCGTAGTCCTTCAGGCGGAAGATGGCGATGGCATAGGAGTGCGGCATCTGCCACAGGCAGAAGATCGCCAGCAGCGAGGCGGCGCCGGCGTCGAACTGGCCGCTCACCGCGCAGTAGCCGACCACCGGCGGCATCGCCCCGGAGAGGCTGCCGACCAGCGTGCCGTACTGCGAACGACGCTTGAACCACAGGCTGTACAGGCCGACGTAGACGAAGTAGCCGAAGCCGGCCAGCGCGGTGGTCAGCGGGTTGGTCCGCCACCACAGCAGGCCGAAGCCGGCGACCCCGAGGACCAGGCCGTGGGCCAGGGCAGCCTTCAGCGAGATCTGCCCGGTCACGGTGACCCGCCCGCGGGTCCGCTCCATGTGCCGGTCGATGTCGCGGTCGATGCAGTTGTTCAGCACGCACCCACTGGCGACCACCAGCGACAGGCCGATGACCGTGGCCAGCAACAGCATCGGCTCGACGCTGCCGCGGGCGGCGAGGAAGTATCCCCCCGCCACCGCGATCAGGTTGCCGAAGATGATTCCCGGCTTGGCCACCAGGAGATAGCGTTTCAGCTTCACGTCATGGCCCTCAGGGCATCGGCATCATCAGCATGTCGGCGCTGAAGATGATCCACAGCGAGAGACCGACCACCAGCAGGATGACGATCACCGTGAAGATGAACGCCATCACGTTCCAGCGCCCTTCCGACGACATGTTCATGTGCAGGAAGCAGATCAGGTGCACCACCACCTGCACCAGGCCGAGGACGACCATGGTGAGGATGGTCACGTGGCGCGAGAAGCCGCCGTCCATGACCATGTAGAACGGGATCGCGGTGAGGATCACCGAGAGCACGAAGCCGATCGCGTAGGAACCCAGGCTGCCGTGGCCGGCGCCGTGGTTGTCGTGTGCAGCGCTGCTCATTACAGGGCCCCCATCAGGTAGACGACGGTGAAGACGCAGATCCAGACGATGTCGAGGAAGTGCCAGAACAGGCTCAGGCACATCATCCGGGTGTTGTTCTGCGCGGTGAGGCCGCGGGTCCAGATCTGCGCCATCAGCACCAGCATCCACAGCAGACCGGCGCTGACGTGCAGGCCGTGCATGCCGACCAGGGTGAAGAAGGACGACAGGAAGGCGCTTCGGCTCGGGCCGAAACCTTCGGCGATCAGGTGGTGGAACTCGTTGATCTCCATCCCGATGAACGCGGCGCCGAGCAGGAAGGTGACCCCGAGCCAGGCGATCGCCTGGCCCTTGGCGCCCTTGTGCGCAGAGAGCATGGCCAGGCCGTAGGTGCAGCTGGAAACCAGCAGGATGGCGGTTTCCACCAGCACGTAGGGCAGCTCGAAGATGTCCTTGCCGCTGGGGCCGCCGGCGGTGTGGTGAACCAGCACCGCGTAGGTGGCGAAGACGCTGGCGAACAGCACGCAGTCGGTCATCAGGTAGAGCCAGAAACCGAATACGGTGTTGCCGCCGCTATCGTGTGCATGATCGTGGTCGTGGCCCACTTCGTGGGCGTCGGCCAGATGCTTGTTCAATACTGCCGTCGACATGGTTCAGACCTGCTTGGCGAGTTGCTGGAAACGGGCGCTTTCGATCTTCTCGATCTCTTCGGGCTGGACGTAGTAGTCGACGTCCTGGTTGTAGCTGCGCACGATGAAGGAGCCGATCATGCCGACGAAGCCGACCGCCATGAGCCACCAGATATGCCAGATGGCGGCGAAGCCGAAGACGAAGGCGAACACGGCGATGGAGAAGCCCGCGGCGGTGTTCTTCGGCATGTGGATCGGCTGGTAGGCCGGCAGCTTGCGGTAGGCGGTGCCGGCCTTCTTCATGTCGTGGAAGGCATCCACGTCCTGTACCTTCGGCAGCTCGGCGAAGTTGTAGAACGGCGGCGGCGAGGAAGTGGCCCATTCCAGGGTGCGGCCTTCCCACGGGTCGCCATTGACGTCGGCCAGTTGCTTGCGGTTGCGGACCGAGACGAACAGCTGGATCAGTTGGCAGGCGATGCCGCAGAAGATCAGCACGGCGCCGAAGAACGCGACCACCAGGTAGGGCTTCCACAGCGGGTTGTCGTAGTGGTTCAGGCGACGGGTCATGCCCATGAAGCCGAGGATGTAGAGCGGCATGAAGGCCATGTAGAAGCCCACCAGCCAGCACCAGAAGGAACGCTTGCCCCACTTCTCGTCGAGGGTGAAGCCGAACGCTTTCGGGAACCAGAAGGCGAAGCCGGCCAGGTAGCCGAATACCGCGCCGCCGATGATGGTGTTGTGGAAGTGGGCGATCAGGAACAGGCTGTTGTGCAGCAGGAAGTCCGCGCCCGGGATGGCCAGCAGGACGCCGGTCATGCCGCCGATGGTGAAGGTCACCATGAAGCCCAGGGTCCACAGGATCGGCGTGCTGAAGCGCAGGCGGCCCTTGTAGATGGTGAACAGCCAGTTGAACAGCTTCACCCCGGTGGGGATCGAGATCAGCATGGTGGCCACGCCGAAGAAGCCGTTGACGTCACCGCCCGAACCCATGGTGAAGAAGTGGTGCAGCCACACGGTGAAGCCGAGGAAGGTGATCGCGGCGCTGGCCCAGACCATCGACTTGTAGCCGAACATGCGCTTGCCGGCGAAGGTCGCGGTGACCTCGGAGAAGATACCGAAGGCCGGCAGGATCAGGATGTACACCTCGGGATGGCCCCAGGCCCAGAAGAGGTTGATGTACATCATGGCGTTGCCGCCGAGCTCGTTGGTGAAGAAGTGCATGTCCAGGTAGCGGTCGAGCGACAGCAGGCCCAGCGCAGCAGTGAGGATCGGGAACGAGGCGACGATCAGGATGTTGGCGAAGGTGCAGGTCCAGGTGAAGATCGGCATCTGCATCAGCTTCATGCCCGGGGCACGCATCTTGAACACGGTGACCAGGAAGTTGATCCCCGTGAGCAACGTGCCCATCCCGGATATCTGTAGCGCCCAGATGTAGTAGTCCACCCCTACCCCGGGGCTATAGGCCAGCTCCGACAGCGGCGGATAGGCCACCCAGCCGGTACGGGCGAATTCGCCCAGGCCCAGCGACACGTTGACCAGCATGGCGCTGACCACGAGCAGCCAGAAGCTCAGCGAGTTGAGGAAGGGGAACGCCACGTCGCGCGCGCCGATCTGCAGCGGCACGGCCAGGTTCATCAGGCCGGTCATGAACGGCATGGCCATGAAGATGATCATGATCACGCCATGCGCGGTGAAGATCTGGTCGTAGTGCTCCGGCGGCAGGTAGCCGTGGTTGGCGCCTTCGGCCAGGGCCAGTTGGCCGCGCATCATGATCGCGTCGGCGAAGCCGCGGACCAGCATGACCAGGGCGACGACGATGTACATCACGCCGATCTTCTTGTGGTCGACCGAGGTCAGCCACTCGGTCCACAGGTAGGTCCACTTGCGGTAGTAGGTGATCGCACCGACCACGCCGAGGCCCAGCAGGGCGACGACGGCCAGTGTGACCATGACGATGGGCTCGTGGTAAGGCACGGCCGAGAGTGTCAGTTTCCCGAACATCTGCGCTTACTCCTGGGTACTCGGTTGCATGTGCATGTCCTTCATGTCTTTCATGCCCTGCATGGCTTGCATGTCCATGTCCTGCATGTCGTGACCGGTCATGGCGGCTTCGTGCTCAGCCCCGGCGTGCTCGCCGTGCGCGGCACCCTTGGCGTCGCCGTGGTGCTCGTACTTGGTGAGGATGTGGCCAAACAGTTCCGGGCTGACCGAAGAGAAGTAGGTCGGCGGAACGTTCTCGCTCGGCTTGACCAGTTCCGGATAGGTGCCGATCGACAGGCTTGCCGGTGCCGCCTTGACCTTGGCGACCCAGTCCTGGAAGCCCTGCTCGGAGGTGGCGATGGCCTTGAAGCGCATGCCGGAGAAACCGCCGCCGCTGTAGTTCGCGGAGATACCGTCGAACACGCCTTCTTCGTTGGCGATCAGGTGCAGCTTGGTCATCATCCCGGCCATCGAGTAGATCTGGCTGCCCAGCTGCGGGATGAAGAACGAGTTCATCACCGAATCCGAGGTGATCTGGAAATTCACCGGGGTGTCTTTCGGGAAGGCGATCTCGTTGACCGTGGCGATACCCTGCTCCGGGTAGATGAACAACCACTTCCAATCCAGCGAAACGGCCTGGATGGTGACCGGCTTGACCTCGGAGTCCAGCGGACGGTACGGGTCGAGCTTGTGGGTGCTTTCCCAGGTGATCCAGCCGAGGATCGCGATGATCACGCAGGGCACCAGCCAGACCACCGCCTCGATGCGGTTGGAATGGTGCCAGTCCGGCTTGTACTCGGCCTGGGTGTTCGAGGCGCGGTACTTCCAGGCGAACGCCAGGGTCATCACGATCACCGGGATGACCACGATCAGCATCAGCAGGGTCGCGGTAATGATCAGGGTGCGCTCGTCCATGCCCACCTGCCCTTTCGGGTTGAACAGGGTCATGTCGCAGCCGCCGAGCAGCAGCGCGGGCGCCAGGGAAAGCCATTTCAATGCGGCAAACGGGTTTGCTTTGGTCATCTTCCGGCCTTAATCGATGGAAGGAGCGAGTGGTCGCTCATGGATGTCTCCTTGCAAGGCTTGTGGCGGAGACCGCTGGCTTCAGCCAGTTCCAGACATGCAGTCGCCGCCGGGGTACGGAACGGCCATTGCCCGGCCACGGGAGAAGGCAAGCGGATACCTTTCCCGATTCCGGTGGCGGACTCGTTCCACGCGCTGAGTCGTTCCTTGATGAACAGCGTTTTCGAAGCTGTGCCGGAAGAGGCCAAGGGCGGCCAAGGCACGTGCATGCCTGGGCGAGAAGGATTGCCCTTCCCGCCGGGTGATCAGGTCGCAGTTATCGGTCGGCTATTTGTTGTGCAACAGGCAAGGCAGGAACCCATTTATCGCGATGCGGAGCAGAGACTCGCGCGACGCTCGTTGGACCGAAACTGAGCGTCAGTTATTACAATTCATTTCAGCTGAGGAGCCTATGACACATCTTGCAATAGACTTTCTCAAACATAGATAAAGTAGGGCTTTTACCTGCCTGCGACAGGTTGTCGCAGGCCATACCCTAGCACAACAGTTGGAATACGCGAATATTCTTCGCTTCGAGCAGCATAACGCAAGGAAATCGCCCCCGCGCCAGCATCGTGACCCGAGAGTCAGTGTCTATCGGCCTGCAACTGTACCCCTGCCGTTCGTCCAGATGCGCCAACTGTATCCGCCGCCGGGCCGGCGCTAACGCGCAGGCGCCAGAGCAGCGCGGCGGCCAGCAGGGCGCTGGCTCCGGCCACCAGCATAGCCAGACGGAAGCCCTCGGCCAGCGCGGCCGGCAGCTCGGCGTCGAGCCCCGCCAGGGAACCAGGCAAGCGATGGGACGTGACCGCCTGGGTGGCGAGCCGTTGCGCATCGGCAATCCCCAGCCCCTCCAGCCGATCGCCCAGGACGACGATCGCCCGCCCGCTCAGCAGCGCTCCCAGCAACGCGATGCCGACGGCCATGCCGGCCTGGCGCAGGGTATTCATGGTCGCCGAGGCCATCCCGGAACGCTCGCGGGCCACGCTCGCCATGACCGCCAGACCGGTGCCGGGAACGGCCAGGCCCATGCCCAGGCCGAGCGCCACCAGCAACAGGCCGACCCAGGGATACGCGGTTCCCGTACCGCAAGCGGCCAGCGCCAGCATGGCCAGGCCGATCACCAGGTAGCCCAGCACCAGCAGGCGTCGCAGCGGTACGTGCCGCTGCAACCGGCCGAACAGCATGGACAGTGCGCCCATGGCGAGGAACTGCGGCGCCAGGTAGAAGCCGGCCTGCTGCGCCGAGGCACCCTGCACCTGCTGGAAGAACAGGGAGAGGAAGAACAGGCTGGCGTAGCCGGAAAAACCGAGGACGAACGAGGCCAGGTTGCAGACGGCGAACCCGGCCTGGCGGAACAACCCCAGGGGCAGCAGCGGTCGGGCGGTCCGCCGCTCGACGAAGAGGAAGCCAAGCAGGCCGACCCCGGCCAGGAGCAGCGCCGGCCAGGCCGTGGGAGACAACCAGCCGCCCTCTCCCGCGGCGATCAGGGCGTAGGTCAACGCCCCCAGCCAGACCACGCTGAGCAGCTGCCCCAGAGGATCGAAGGCGGCGTGCTCGGGGTGCGCGGTTTCCTCGATGCCCCACAGGCCCAGGGCGAGCGCCAGCAGGCCGAGCGGCAGGTTGATCAGGAAGATGCTCTGCCAGCCGGCGTGCTCCACCAGCAGGCCGCCGAGCAGCGGGCCGAGGATCAGCGACAGCGCGCTGAAGGAGGTCCAGCCGCCGATCACCTGGGCGCGCTGGCCGGGATCGTGGAAAGCCTGGGTAAGGATCGACAGCGCGCCGGGTATCAACAGCGCCCCGGCGATGCCCTGGACCGCGCGTCCGAACAGCAGCAGCGCCAGCGAGGTGGCCAGCGCGCAGAGCAGCGAACCGAAGCTGAACAGGCCGACCCCGAGCAGCCAGGTGAGCTTGCGACCGTAGCGGTCGCTCAGCGGTCCGGAAGACAGCATGAAGGCGCTCAGGCACAGCGCATAGGCGTCGACCACCCACTGCAGGCCGGCCAGGTCGGTATCCAGGGCGTACTGCAGCGTCGGCAGGGCGAGGTTGACGATGCTGATGTCGAGCGAGGCGATGAAGGTTCCCAGGTAAATGGCGGCGACCAGGGCGACACGACGCGAAGGGTTCATGGAGTACTCCGATGAGAGGGCGCTGGCCCAGGAATAATCCATTGACCGACGGTCAGTCAATAAATATCGCGAAACATTCTCATCTTCCTGTCATGCCTCGTCTTCCCCTCCACGCTCTTTTACACTGCGGCCAACCCAACCACCGGACCCGCGCTCCATGCCCGATCGCCACGCCGAACAGCCTGCCCGCCAACCGCGCACCAAGCCTGCTGAGGTTCGTCTCGAGGAACTGATGGCGGCGGCGCAGCAACTGTTCCTAGACAAGGGTGTGGACGCCACCACCATCAGCGACATCGTCGCTGCCGCGGGGGTCGCCAAGGGTACCTTCTATCACTACTTCCAAGCCAAGGCCGACATCCTCCTGGCCCTACGCGAGCGCTTCACCCAGGCTTTCCAGCAGCGCATCGCGAATGCCGTCGAGGCCTGTCCGGCGAACGACCATCCCGGCCGCCTGCGCGCCTGGACCGAGAGCGGCCTGGCGGGCTACCTGGAGGGCTACCGGCTGCACGATGTGGTCTACAGCGAGCACCATCACCACCAGCGCGGCAACCAGGAGCGCGACCGCGTGCTGGAGCAATTGGCGGAGCTACTGGAGAACGGCGCGGCGGCCGGCGCCTGGCCGCTGCGCAACCCACGGCTGAACGCCCTGCTGCTCTACTCCGGGCTGCATGGCGCCGCCGACGACGCCATCGCCGGCGGCCGCCTGGATACCCAGCCGCTGGCCGGCGAACTCGCCGATGCCTTCCTGCGCCTGCTCGGTGCCAGCGACTGAAGCAGGCTCAGCCGCAGAAGGTTTCCTGCAGGTGGCGCCAGTACAGCCGCCCTTCGTCGTCACGGTGCAGGACTACGGTGGACAGGCGCTCGCTGCGACCCGCCGCGTCGGACTGGATTTCCCGATAGGCCAGGGTCGCGCCATCCACGCCTGAAGCCAGCAGACTCTCGCCGTCGATCTCGATGCGCAGCCCAGGACGGGTGCCGCCCTTGCTGCGGAACAGCTCGCCCAGAGCAGTCTTGTCCAGGACCACGCCATGCGGCGTGACCATCGAGAAGTCCTCGGCGAAACGCGCCATCAACGCATCCAGCGCGTCAGCCCGTGAGTCGCCGGCCAGCCAGTCGCGGATCGCCACGTGGGCATGGTGGATTTCCCGGCGGTAGGCACAAGTCATGGTGTAGCTCCTTTCAGGTCTGGACCAGGGCGCGAACCCCGGCGGAATCGATACGCCTCACCCACGGCAGAGGCAATAGCGTGAAAGCGGCGGCGAACAGGAAGCAGTGGACGAAGGCCGCGGGGTCGGCCAGCGCCTGCAACAGGTTGAGCAACCCACCGAGCACGGCCATGCCCAGGCAGAACGCCAGTTGCCGATTGATGTTCCACAAGGCGCTGGCATGGCCCATGCGCGCCGCCGGGACGTCGAGCAAGGCCATGCCCTGTGCCGCGCTGCTACACAGGCTGCCGCCGAATCCCATGGTCGCGTAGGCCCCCGCCAGTTGCCAGAAGCCGCTCCCCTCCCCGCTTCGAGCCAGCCACAGCAGGCCGCCGGCCTGTATCGCCATGCCCGCCAGCAGCAAGGATTTCGGCCCCCAGCGATTGAAGCGTCGCCGGGTCAGGCCGATGGCCAGGCCGGCCGCCAGCGCCCAGGGCAGCATCAGCGCACCGGCACGGCTCGCGCTGAGGCCGAGGGGGCCTTGCAGATAGAGCATGGCGACCAGGTTGGCGCCCATGAAGGCTCCCGGCACGCAGAGATAGACCAGCATCGCCGTACGCAGCAATGGCGCCTCCAGCAAGCCAAGGTCGAGCAGCGCGTCGGTACGAGCGCGCCCGTCACGCCAGTAGCAGCAGCCCAGCACGCAGGCCAGCAGCGCCAGGAGCAGGCCACGCCCGCCGCCGCCGGGCGATCCCAGCCAGGCGAGCGCCACCAGCAGCGTGGCCAGCGCCGCCGAGCCGAGCAGCAGGCCGCGCAGGTCCAGGCGCTGCGCCGCATGCTTGTGCCTGGGCAGCCAGCGCATCGCCAGGGCCAGCACCAGCAGCGCCGGCGCCACGCTGGCGAAGAAGATCCCACGCCAGGACAGGCTGTCCACCAGCCAGCCGCCGAGGGCAGGCGCCACGGCGGGAACGATCAGCGCCACCAGCATCACCCGTGCGGTCAGGCCGGCCCGTGCCGACGCCGGGACATTCCGATAGGCCATGGCCTGGCCGAGGGGGATCAGCAACCCGCCGGCCAACCCCTGGCACAGGCGCCAGACGATCAACGTCGCCGCCGATCCAGCCAGGCCGCAACCCAGCGAAGCGCTGGCGAAACCGGCCAGTGCCAGCAGCATCAGTCGCCGTTCTCCCAGGCGCGAAGCGAGCCAGACGCTCAACGGAATCACCAGGGTCAAGCCGAGCAGGTAGGTGTTGCCGATCCACGCCAGGGTCGCCACCGAAGCGCCAAGGGAACGCCCGATGTCCGGATAGGCGACGCTGGCGATGAAGATGTTCACCAGGTCCAGGGCGAACCCCAGCAGGTACAAAGTGGCCAGGCGGGACGGTTGATTCATGGGCGCTCCGGAGGTTTGCCGGGGAGCATAGCGAGGCGCTCGCGCTATCTGGAGAGGCTAATCGCGCATAGACTGTCAAATCGAATTTGACAATAGGGTCGCCTTCCATGGTCAGCCTCGACCGCTTCGAAACCTTTCGCGCCGTGGTCGACTGCGGTTCCCTCAGCGCCGCCGCCGACACCCTCGGCCAGACGCGTGCGGTAGTCAGCTTCAACCTCAAGCGGCTGGAGGCCGAGCTGGGCGTTTCTCTGCTCAGCCGCAGCACCCGGCGGATGGCCCTGACCGATGCTGGCGAACGCTTCTACCAGCGCTGCGTGAAGGTGCTCGACGAGGCGCGCCTGGCCATCGACGACGCCCGCGCCGAGCATGGCGAACTGCGTGGCAGCCTGCGCGTCACCACCACCCAGGAATACGGCCTGCGCCAACTGGTGCCGGCCCTGCAGGCATTCGCCCGGCTGCACCCGGCGTTGCAGGTACAATTGTCGACCTCATCGCTGCATGCCGACCTGATTGGCGAACGCTTCGACGTCGCCATCCGCCTGGGGCGCCTGGAGGACTCCACCCACCATGCGGTGCAACTGGCCAGCTTCGAGGTCCTGGCGGTGGCCAGCCCGGCCTGCCTGGCGGCGCTCGGCGAACCGCCGCCGACCGACCTGGAGAGTCTGGAGCGCCTGCAGAATCTCGGTCACAGCCGGCTGGCGGACTCCCTGCCCTGGCAAGTACGCGCCCCCGACGGCGCCCTGCGCAGCTACCGCGGACCGCGCCATCCCATGCTGCTGGCCGACAACGCCGCGGCCCTGCGCGCCTTTGCCCTCGACGGCCTGGGTATCGCCGTGCTGCCGGACTGGCTGGTGCAGGCCGACTTGCGCTGCGGCGCACTGCAACGCCTGCTGGCGGACCACGGGTTTCCGCTCCAGGGCGTGCATGCCGTTTATCCGCCGACCCGCCACCTGCCGTCGAAGGTCCGCGCGTTCATCGACTTCCTCAAGACTCGCCTGGGGCACCCGGACGCCGGTTAGAAAACCGAGGCCGCCGCGGTTGCCCGCGGCGGCCTCGGCACAGACGTGGCTCAGTTACCCTGCGGCATCTCGCCGCGCGCCAGGCGCGCATTGATGTCGCGGACCACCGCCGGCAGCTCGGCGATGGTCTCGATCAGGTAGTGCGGACGCGAACCTTCGAACATCTGTTCGATACGCGTCCGCTCGCGCTCCAGTTCGGCCGCCGGCAGCGCCTTGTACTGCTCGTAGGTGAGGCCCAGGGCATTGCCCGAGCAGGTCAGCGCCACCGTCCACATCCCGGCGCGGCGCCCTTCGAGGATACCCGGCCAGGTGTCGTCGACCTTCACGCAGGCCGCCACATCGTCGATCCCCAGGGCGATCACGTTGGCCAGCGCCTGGGCCGGCCATGGCCGGCCGTTGGGCACTTCGTCGGTGGCCACCACGTGGTCGGCGACGTAACCGTTGGTCTCGGCCAGGGCTACCACCTTCTCCATCACCACCGCCGGATAACCGGAACAGGAACCGATCTTCAGGCCCATCCCGCGGAGTTCGGCGATCGCCTGCAGGGCGCCGGGGATCAGCGCCGAATGTTCGGCGATCTTTTCGATCTGCAGCGGCATGAAGCGCTCGTAGATGGCGGTGACATCGTCGTCGCTGGGCAGGCGGCCGAAGACGGCGCGGTAGCGCTCGGCGATCGCCGGGATGTCGCAGAGGGTGCGGATGTGGTCCCACTTGCCCATTCCCATCGGACCGCGCGCTTCCTCCAGGCTGACCTGGACGCCGAATTCGGCGAAAGCCTCGACGAAGATCTGGGTCGGCGCGAAGGAGCCGAAATCGACCACGGTTCCCGCCCAGTCGAGGATGGCGGCCTGGAGGGTGGCTGGCTGGTTGTAATTCATTGTCGTGAACCCTTTTCTGCTCGTTGTCGTTCAGTTCAGATCTCGAGGACTTCCAGTTCGCGCAGCGCCTCGCCGATGGCGGCGACCGCCTGCCGCATCTCCGCGGCGTCGACGTGGCCGATGCAGCCGACGCGGAAGGTTTCCACCTGGGTCAACTTGCCCGGATAGAGGATGAAGCCCTTCTCCCGCACGCGTTGGTAGAAGTCGGCGAAGCGGTAGCGCGGATCGCGCGGCGCGTGGAAGGTAACGATGATCGGCGCCTGGATTTCCGCCGGCAGGAAGCTGCGGAAACCGAGCCGGGCCATCTCGCCGAGCAGCGTTTCGCAATTGCTCGCGTAGCGCCGCTGGCGCGCCGGCAGGCCGCCCTCCTCTTCGTACTGGCTGAGCGCTTCGTGCAGGGCGGCGACCACATGGGTCGGCGGGGTGAAGCGCCACTGCCCGGTCTTGCGCATATAGGCGTGCTGGTCCTGCAGGTCCATGGCCAGGGAGTGGCAGTTGCCGGCGCTGGCTTCCAGGGCGGCGCTGCGGGCGAAGACGAAGCCCATCCCGGGGACGCCCTCCAGGCACTTGCCGGAGGCGGCGATCAAGGCATCGAACGGAACTTTCCGGGCATCGATCCCGATCGCCCCGAAGGAGCTCATGGCATCGACGATCAGGCGCTTGCCGTGACGCTCGACGACCTTGGCGATGGCCTCGAGCGGATTGAGGATACCGGTGCTGGTCTCGCAGTGGATCAGCGCCACATGGCTGATCGCCGGATCGGCGGCCAGCAGACGCTCGACGTCAGCGGCGGTGGTCGGCACGTTCTCTTCGGTCTCGAAGGTGCTGAAGGGCCGTTGCAGAACCTCGCAGATCTTCGCCAGGCGCTTGCCGTAGGCACCGTTGATCAACACCAGGACCTTGCCGTCGCGCGGCACCAGGGTGCCGATCGCCGCTTCCACGGCGAAGGTGCCGCTGCCCTGCAACGGTACGCAGGTGTGGCTGCCTTCGCCGCCTACGATCTTCAGCAGGCGCTGGCAGACGCTGGCGGTGAGTTCGTTGAAATCGCTGTCCCAGGAGCCCCAGTCGACCATCATCGCCCGACGGGTACGGTAGGAGGTGGTCAGCGGACCGGGGGTCAGCAGGATGGGTGCGCGTTCGGCAGTGCTCATGCTCATTTCCTCTGCGGGAATCGGCCAAAGAAACCGGATCGGGCTTCGCGGTCCGGGCGGTCGTTCCGCGCCGGCGTTCCAGGGAAGCCTGGAGACATAAGGTGAGCGCCGCGCTACTATCGTTCAAATTGTTTGTTCCGATGCCAGCCATAAGCCAGGCCGATACCATGAATCTCTTCCAGCTCCGCGCCTTCGACGCCGTCGCCCGCGAAGGCAGTTTCACCCGCGCCGCCGAGCGCCTGTGCATCAGCCAGCCGGCGGTGACCGGACACGTCAAGGCACTCGAGGAGCACTACCAGGTCACCCTGTTCCGGCGCACCGCCCGGCGCATCGAACTGACCGAGGAGGGCTCGCGCCTGGTGGCGATCACGCGCACCCTGTTCGCCCTGGAGGAAGAAGCCGAGGCCCTGCTCGACGCCAATCGACAATTGGTCTCCGGCCGCCTCGAAGTCGCCGCCGACGGCCCGCACCTGGTGATGCCGATGCTCGCCCGGCTGCGCGCGAGCTATCCGGGAATCACCGTCAACCTGCGTCTGGGCAACGCCCAGGAGACCCTCGCGGCGCTGCTCAGCGAACACGTCGACGTCGCCGTGCTGACCGAGGTCGAGGCGCGTCCCGGGCTGTTCCTGGAGGAGTTGGTGAATTCGCGCATCTGCGCCCTGTTGCCTCGCCAGCATCCCTGGTGCGAACGCAACGAAGGCGTACCGCTGGAAGAGCTCGACCAGCAGATCATGGTGCTGCGCGAACCCGGTTCGATCACCCGCCGCACCTTCGACCGCGCCTGTGCCGAGCAGGGCGTGCAGCCGCGGGTACTGCTGGAGCTGGACAGCCGGGAAGCGGTGACCGAAGCGGTGGCCGCCGAACTGGGCGTCGGCGTGGTGTCTTCCCTGGAGGTCGGCAACGATCCGCGGGTTCGCGCGGTGCCGCTGGTCGGTCCCGAGCTGACCAACCGCCACCTGATCGGCTGCCTGGAGAAGCGCCGCGGCCTACGGGTGATCAGGGCATTCCTGGAACTGGCGGCGGCCTGAGTCGCGCCTCAGCTCCAGTGACGCTCGCGGGTGCGGCGGTCTTCGCCGAAGCCGAACAGCGAGGCCAGCGAATACACGATCAGCTCGGCGATCCAGGCGACCAGCAAGGCGCAGCCCAGGCCCCAGGCGATCACCTCGGGCTTGAGCAGGACCTGGTAGCTGTAGCTGGCATAGGTTTCCATCAGCAACTCATGGTTCGGTGCGCGCAGCATGTGCCAGGCGCGGGCGTACCAGGGACCCTGCATGGCCTGCCACTCAGCGTCGAGCATGCGCGCGCGACGCATCAGGCGGTCGAGGTTCTCGCCGTCGCGCTGGAACACCGGATCGCTGTTGCTGCGGTAATGCCTGACCAGTTCCTCCAGGCTACCGTTGAAGAACTGCCCGGCGGTCTGCTGGAAGCCCTGGATGTTCTGCGCGGCCTCCAGGCGATGGGCGTCGACGCGCTTGGCGTAGTCGTCGATGAAACCGGGCACCTGCACCCCGAGCAGCAGGCCCAGGGTGAACAGCAGCAGTCTCAGGTAACTGCGGAACATGCGCTCTCCTCGTTCACGGCGGCGATTCAGACCCGCCCCTTGGCCAACACCTCGCCGCCCCACCAGAGGACCCACTCGCCGCTCTGCTGCAAGGTCCAGTTCTCGTTGTCGGTGAGCGGCTCGGTGGCGATCACCGTGACCACATCGTCCGGCGTGGTTTCCGCCTGGAAGTCCACGGTCAGGTCGGCATCCTTCAACCGCGCCGGGCCGAATGGCGCACGGCGGGTAATGTAGGCGAGTTTGCTGGAGCAGAAGGTGAACAGCCAGTCGCCGTCGCTGATCAGGGCATTGAACACACCTTTCTTGCGATATTCGTCACAGGCCGAGATCAGCACCGGCAACAGCACCTCCACCGGCACCGGCTCGGGGAAAGCCCGGCGCACGCGGTTCAGCAGGTCGCAGAAGGCCGCCTCGCTGTCGGTCTCGCCGACCGGGCGGTAGAAACCGGGCTTGGGCTGGAAGTCGGCCAGTTGGCCATTGTGCGCGAAGGTCCAGTAGCGCCCACCGAGTTCGCGGATGAAGGGGTGGGTGTTGCTCAGCCCGACCTTGCCGACGTTGGCCTGGCGGATGTGCCCGATGACCGTCTCGCTCTTGATCGGGAAGCGCTGCACCAGCCGCGCCACCTCCGAATCGACGCTCGCCAGCGGGTCCTGGAACAGCCGCACGCCGCGTCCTTCGTAGAAGGCGATGCCCCAACCGTCGCGGTGCGGGCCGGTACCGCCGCCGCGCTGCATCAGTCCGGTGAAGCTGAAGACGATGTCCGTCGGGACGTTGGCGCTCATGCCCAATAGTTCACACATGGCTCAAACCTCCCTGAGCAAGGCTGTACGTAGTAGTTCTCGTTCCCGCTGCAGACGCGCCTGCAGGCTCGCGCGACCGACCGGCAGGAAACGGGTCAGGGCGCGCCAGAGCAGTCGCGGCAGGTCGCCGCGACGCCGGGGAATCAGGTGCAGATGCAGGTGCGCCACGTGCTGGTTGGCCGCCACGCCATCGTTGAGCAACAGGTTGATGCCTTCCACGCCGAAACCGGCCCGGCGCAATGCGCGACCGATACGCTCGGCGAGCGCCAGGAGGGCGTCGCGGGCGGCGGCGGAAAGATCGCTCAGGTGCGGGGCGTGCTCGCGGGCTACGATCAGCACGTGCGCCGGTCGCAGCGGAAAGATGTCCAGCAGGACGATGAAATGCTCGTCCTCGAAGAGTCTGTGCGCCGGCTCGCGGCCACCCGCTATGGCGCAGAACACGCAATCCATGGGAAATCCCGACATAGGCCTCGCCTCATGCTGAACGCCTGCCGGGCGTAGCGCAAGAATGGATTTCGTCGCGAAAGGCTACAGGCGCGGCTCGATGCGCATGCGCCGGTCGCCGTGCTCGTCGGTGCGGGTGTCGACGTCCGGCATCAACTCGGGCTGCATCATCTGCCGCAGGGTCGGCTCGTCCTCGGCGTCCTGCGACGGATGCCGACGATTCTTCCAGGCCCGCTCCAGCGGCCAGCGGATGGCGGCGATCAGCAGGTACAGGCCGAAACCGAGCAGCGCCACCAGGGCCAGGTCAGAGACCGCGCGCCAGGCGTTGTTGCCGACCTTGAACACGACATCCAGCGCGGTGATGGCGATGGCCGGGGCGTAGAGGTCGTTCTGCGGGTCCACCGGAGTCGGCGTGAACAGCAGGATGAAGACGATCAGCCGCAGGGGTTCGCGCAGCCAGCGCCACATCCAGCCGGTCATCAGCCAGAACACCAGCATCAGGCCGAGTCCGGCGATGGCGTAGGCGCCCCAGGCGATCAGATAGTCTTGTTCATTCATGCGGCGTGCGTGGCGATAGCGGTGATGGGGGGCTTATGATAGCCGCTTTTGCATGCCGACGCGCCTACCCACCGATGGCGGGCGCCGCGCCGCCAGTTTTATTCAGATTTCCCGGCCTCGCGCATGGCCGGATCGACGAGGATTCCCGATGCCCCATCCGCAGCCCCCCATCGCCCGCCGCGACGCCGGAAGCGACCCCTACGCCTGGCTGGAGGAGCGCGACGCCCCGGAGGTGCTCGACTACCTGAAGGCCGAGAACGCCTACCTGGATAGCGAACTGGCCGACCAGGCCGGGTTGCGCGAGACCCTGTTCGAGGAGATCAGGGGACGCATCCGCGAGACCGACCTGTCGTTGCCCAGTCCGTGGGGTCCGTGGCTGTACTACCAGCGCACCACCGCCGGCGACGAATACCCGCGCCACTACCGCTGCCCGCGTCCGGCGGACGGCAGCCTGGAGGTCGACGAAGGCGCCGAGCAACTGTTGCTCGATCCCAACCAGTTGGCCGACGGCGGCTTCCTCTCCCTCGGCGCCTTCAGCATCAGCCCCGACCAGAGCCTGCTGGCCTACAGCCTGGACACCAGCGGCGACGAGATCTACCGCCTGTTCGTCAAGGACCTCGCCAGCGGCGCGGTGCAGGCCCTGCCCTTCGACGACTGCGACGGCAGCCTGACCTGGGCCAACGACAACCGCACGCTGTTCTTCGGCGAACTGGACGACACCCACCGCCCGCACAAGCTCTATCGCCACCGCCTGGGCGAGGCCGGCGCCGAGCTGGTGTTCGAGGAAGGCGACGGGCGCTTCTTCCTGCACTGCTACCGCTCCAGCTCGGAACGCCAGCTGATCCTCCTGCTCAACAGCAAGACCACCAGCGAGGCCTGGGTGCTCGACGCCGACCAGCCGCAGGGAACGTTCCGTTGCCTGGCGCCGCGCGAGGAAGGCCACGAGTACTACCCCGACCACGGTCGCCTCGACGGCCGGGGCCTGTGGCTGATCCGCAGCAACCAGGCGGGGATCAACTTCGCCCTCTACCAGGCCGAGGAGTCGCGGCCGACTCGCGAGCACTGGCAACTGCGCGTGGCCCACGACCCGCAGCGGACCCTGGAAGATGTCAGCCTGAACGCCGAGGCGGTGATCCTCGGCCTGCGCGACGGCGGCCTGCCGGTGATCGAGGTGCAACCGCAGGGCCTGCCGGCCTACCGCGTGCAGTTGCCGGACGCCGCCTACAGCCTCTACGTGCAGGACAGCCTGGAATTCGACAGCCCCTGCGTGCGACTGCGCTACGAGGCCCTGAATCGTCCGGCGCAGGTACGCCAGCTGAACCTCGCCGATGGCACGCAGACCGTCCTCAAGCAGACCCCGGTGGAAGGCCCCTTCGACGCCGACGCCTACGCCAGCCGGCGCATCTGGGCCAGCAGCGGCGACGGCACGCAGGTGCCGGTCAGCCTGGTGGCGCGCAAGGAAGTCCTCGACGGCATCGCCGCCGGGCGCCCCGCGCCGCTCTATCTCTATGGCTACGGCGCCTACGGGCATAGCCTCGATCCCTGGTTCTCCCACGCCCGCCTGAGCCTGCTCGAACGCGGCTTCGTCTTCGCCATCGCCCATGTCCGTGGCGGCGGCGAACTGGGCGAAGCCTGGTACCGGGCCGGCAAGCTGGAACACAAGCAGAACAGCTTCGACGACTTCATCGCCTGCGCCGAGCACCTGCTCGCCGAGGGCTACTGCCGTCCCGAGGGCCTCGCCATCAGCGGCGGCAGCGCCGGCGGGCTGTTGATCGGCGCGGTGCTCAACCAGCGCCCGCAACTGTTCGGCGCGGCCATCGCCGAGGTGCCGTTCGTCGACGTGCTGAACAGCATGCTCAATCCGGACCTGCCGCTGACCGTCACCGAATACGATGAGTGGGGCAACCCGCAGGAGCCCGAGGTGCATGCGCGGATCGCCGCCTACGCGCCCTACGAGAACGTCAGGGCCCAGGACTACCCGCACCTGCTGGTGGTCGCCGGCTACAACGACAGCCGCGTGCAGTACTGGGAAGCCGCCAAGTGGGTGGCGAAACTGCGGGCGACCAGGACCGACGCCAACCTGCTGCTGCTCAAGACCGACCTCGGCGCCGGCCACGGCGGCATGAGCGGCCGCTACCAGGGGCTGAAGGACGTGGCGCTGGAATACGCCTTCCTGCTCAAGGTCCTCGGCCTGGTATGACCACCGCGGGGGCCGGCGACGCCGGCCTTCCGCCACGAAAAAGGGAACCTTCGTGAAACGACGCTTCTGGCCCGCCATGGGCCTGCTCGCCGCGATCATGCTGGCCGTCTACCTGGCGAATCCGTTCGGCACCGCCAGTCTCGACCCGCGCGCACGGCTCCTCGGCGTGGCGCTGTACAATATCCCTTCGCGCTCGATGGAACCGACCTTGCAACAGGGCGACTTCATCCTCGCCAACGCCGCGCGCTACGCCTTCGCCGACCCGCAGGTCGGCGACCTGGTGGTGTTCCGCTTCCCGCCGCAGCGCAGCATCGCCTATGTGAAGCGCATCGCCGGGATACCCGGCGATCGCGTGCGGATCGATGGCGGCCGGCTCTACGTCAATGAGCGCCCGGTGACGGAGCCCTACCTGGCGCAACAGGCGCTGCGCCAGCCGGACTCCCTGCGCATGGCCCAGCGGACCGTCCCCGCCGGCCACTACTTCATGCTCGGCGACAACCGCGACAACTCCAACGACAGCCGCTACTGGGGCTACGTACCGCGCGCCGACCTGGTCGGCCGGGTGTTCGCCGTCTGGTATGCCGAGGACACCCGGCGCATCGGTTCGGTGCGCTGACGCCCCTCAGAAGAACTGGGTGACGCTGATCTTGGCGTTGCGTCCCTGGCTGTAGACCAGGTCGCCGCCCAGCGGCTGGCGATAGGAGCGGTTGAACAGGTTGTCCACGGTGAAGTCGATGCGGGTGTCCTTCAGGCCCAGCTTGGCCGGGACCCACTCGGCGAACAGCCGATGAGTGTCGTAGCTGTCGTTGGCCGCGTGATCCCAGTAGATATCGCCGGAACCGGTACCCATCCCGCCGCTGTAGCGATCGCTGGGCAGGCGGTCGGTCTTGCGCACGAACTCGCCCTGCCAGCCGAGCTTGGCATCCCATTCCGGAACCTTCAGGCCGAGCATGGCCACCCACTTCGGCGGCGGGATGTCGCGCGCCCACACGTTCGGTCCCCAGGGATTGCTGTAGGCCCCATCGTGCTTGCCGGTCATCCACGAGTAGGACAGGCTGCCGAACAGCCGCTGGCTGTCGTAGAAGCTCTCGATCTCGAAGCCCTTGATGGTCAGGCCCGGCAGGTTGCGGTAGTTGCTCAGCGGCAGCATGTCGCCGCAGCTACCGCCGATACTGCCGTTGTCGATCGACTGCTGGCGGCAGCCGACGCTGCGGGTGCGGAATATCTCGTCCTTGATGCGGTTCTGGAACAACGTGGTGCGGATCTGCAGGCTGTCGCCGGCGACCAGCAGGTCCGGCAGGTTGATCACGCTGCCGCCACGGATCGCATGGATGCGCTCGGCGTCCAGGTCGCGGCTGCTGCCACCGATGGTCGAACTGTTCTGCACTTCGTACTGCTCGTCGATCACCGGCGCTCGCCAGGTCTCGGTGTAGTCGGCGAAGAACGCCAGGTTCGGCGTCGCGGTCCAGAACACCGACAGCCGCGGCGACCAGCCGGAGTAGGTCTGGGCGCGATAGTCATGGCCGAGCTTGGGATTGTCGTAGATCGGCGCCAGGTTGGCCTGGCCGTCGTTGCGCACGCTGTCGAAGCGCATCGATGGGGTGACGGTCAGGCTGCCGTAGGTGATCGCGTCCTGGATGTAGAAGCTCTGCGTGTCCTGCTTGCCGGCCGGCATGAATGCCGGTTGCAGCCAGCCGTAGTTGTAGCGCGGGGTCTCGTAGGTCTTGCCCGGCATGTGCATGAGGATGTCGCGCTTGTGCTTGTGCAGCGCCGCGCCCAGGGTCAGCTCGTGCTGTAGCGCTCCGGTATCGAAACGGCTGGTGTTGCGCAGCTCCAGGACCTTGTCCTGGTACTCGGTACGCATCCGTTTGCCACCGGTGGCGAGCTGGTAGAAGGCGGTGTCCTCGCGACGGTCGAGTTGCTCGGTGCGGGCGTCGGAATAGCTCAGTTGCAGGTCGATCCAGGGGTTGTCCAGCGGATGGTAGTTGTACTTGCCGGTCCAGGTGGTGTCGGTGGTATCGCGGTGGGCCAGCAGGCGGGTCAGGCCCAGCTCGTAGCCGTAGCGGTCGATGGTCCACTGGCTCGGCGGGGTCGGGTAGCTGCTGGCGGAGAACGGCGTCCAGCGCGAGCTTTTCGAGCGCAGGTAGGTGAAACCCAGGTCGTGCTCCTCGGTGGGGTGCAGGTTGAGCTTGAACAGGCCGGTCTTCTCGTCCTGGGCGCTGTTGGGCAGGCGCTTGGGGTTGATCGGGTAGTCGGTGGGCGACAGCGGCAGGTTGTCGGCCAGCTTCATGTCGCGGCCGTCGCGACCGTTGAGATAGAGCAGGGCATCGACGCGGCGGTCTTCGCTGCGACCGAACACGGCGCCGGAGTAGATCTTCTGCTGGTCGTTGGAGTGATAGCCGTACTTGAGCATGGCGCCGACGTCGCGGCCTTCGCGCAGCAGGTCCGGCGCGTCCTTGGTCTCCATGTGCACGGTGCCGCCGAAGCCGCCATTGCCGGTGAACACCGAGTGCGGTCCCTTCTCCACCTCGATGCGCTTGATCATTTCCGGTTCGATGAACACGGTGCCCTGCTGGTAGCGCTCGAAGCCGCTCTTCTGCGCGCCGTCCAGGGTATAGGGCACGTCCTCGGCGTCGCCCAGGCCCCAGATGTTGGTGGTCTGTCCGCCCGGCTTGGGCGAGCCGCCCATGGTCACTCCGGGCAGGGTCTGCAGCAGGCTGGGGATGTTGTCCGCCTGCTGGCGTTCGATATCCCGCCGGGTCAGGGTCGAACGGCCGACGTTGCTGGCGTCCACTTCGCGACCGTTGCCGACGATGGTCTGCGCGTCCAGTTGCAGCGCGTTGTCGCTGTAGGCATCGACCTGGCGCCGGCGCACCACGTAGCCGTCGCCCGCCTCCACCAGCTCCAGCTCGGAACCGACCAGCAACCGCTCCAGCGCCTCGCGCACCCCGTAGCTGCCGCTCAGCGCCGGAGCGCGCAGGCCCCGCAGGAGCGACTCGTCGAACAGCACCTGGACCTGCGCCTGCTGCGCCAGGCGCGACAGCGAGGCGGCCAGCGGCTGCGCCGGCAGGTCGAAGCGTCGTTCGGCAGCGCTGGCGCCGGCGGCCCACAACGCGGCGCCGAGCACGGCGGCGGAACACAGCGGGCGCCAGGCGGCGCGGGTGAAAGGCAAGGTCATGCTGGAACTCTCCCCAAGTGACTGCTGGATGTCGCCGGCAGCGGCGACGGACAGCAGAGAAGACGCAGCAGGGAGAAAAACCCACATATGCGAATGAAAAATATTTTCATTAATGCTGACGACGCGCCTCAGCGCGCCAGGATCAGCACCTCGCCACCAGCCTGCGGCTGCACCCGCACCGGCAATAGCGCCGGCAGGGCGAGGAGAAAATCGTCGGGGCGGGCGATCCGCACCGTACCGGAGACCCGCTTGCCGGCAAGCCGGGGATCTCCCAGGCGGATCGGCGCGGCGCGATAGCGCGACAGTTCCTCCACCAGTTCGCCCAGCGGCTTGTCGCGGAACACCAGTTGCCCATCGCGCCAACTGGCGACCTGCTCCGGCGCCACATGGCCGAGTTCCAGGCGCTGCTCGGCGAGGTCCAGGCGCGCGCTGTCGCCAGCCAGCAGCACATGTTCGGCATCCTTCTCCAGGGACGGCTGCAACGCCACGCGCCCCTGTTTCACCGCCACGGCGAGGGCCTGCGCGTTGCGCCGGACGCTGAACTGGGTACCGAGTACGGTGACCCGGCTGTCGCCGCTGCCGACCCGGAAAGGCCGGGCCGGATCGTGGCTGACCACGAAGAACACCTCGCCTTTCTTCAACAGCACGTCGCGGGTGCGCTCGGCGTAACGCACCTGCACCTGGGTATCGACGTCGAGGAACAGCTTCGATCCGTCCGCCAGGACCACCTCGCGCTGCTCGCCAGGTGCCGTGCCGTAGGCGAGGTTCGGTCCGAGCGACTGGTCGCGCCAGAACAGGGTGGCGACGAGCAGCGCGCAGAACACGAAGAACGCCGCCGCCAGCGCCCGGGGCAGGCGCCAGGCCGGCACCGGCTCGGGAATATCGTCCAGCGCCGGGCGCGGCAGGCCGTCGAATTCGCGCCAGAGCCGCTCCATGCCCTCGAGCGCTTCGCGATGGCGCGGATCGGCGCGTAGCCAATCCTCCAGCTCGGCCCGGCAGGCAGCGCTGAAATGCCCGGAACGACGCCGGCTGAACCAGTAGGCGGCGCGGTGATCGATGTCCTCTTCGGTTTCGTCTGCGAACAGCGGTTCCAGTCGTTCCAGCGGCTTCATCCTTCGCCTCCCTGGCCAAGCCGCCGCTTGCAGTGCAGCAAGGCGCTGGCGATGTGCTTTTCCACCATGCTCAGGGAGATTCCCATGCGCTCGGCCACTTCGACCTGGGACAGGCCGTCGAACTTGTGCAGGACGAACGCTTCGCGCCGCCGCGGCGGCAGCTCGGCCAGCGCGGCCGCCAGGTGGCTGAGACGCTGCTGCTGTTCGAAACGCTCGCCCGGCCCGGCCGCCTCGCCTTCCAGCGCGGCGGGTTCGTCGTTCGCCGCCGGCCGGTCGAGATCCTGGCCGCGGCTCTGCTGCCGGCGCCAATGGTCGCGCAACAGGTTGCGGGCGATCTGGAAAAGAAATGCGCGCGGCTGCTCGACCGATTGCCGGCCCGGCCATTTCAGCCACTGGGCGAAAGTATCCTGGGCGAGGTCGGCGGCGTCCGCCGAACTGCCCAGGTGCTTGCGCAGGAAGCGCAGCAACTCGCCATGGAACGCCTGATAGGCATGCGAGACGGAACCACGGAAGCGCTCATCCATCCGTGCATCCTCCGGCGGCGCCCCCCGCGCCGTTGACCCGCTGCAACACCTCGCCTCCCCGCTTCCGTCGGATACGGAAGTCCCTTGCAAATATGCGAATGATAATACATATCATTTCACAAGGTAAGGAAGTGCGACGGACGCGAGCTCAGCCGGCGCGGAAGATCAGGTAGTCCTCCCAGTCGTCCTCGGCCACCTGGGTCTCGCTGAGCATGCGCCCGGACTGGGAAATGCGTTCCTTGTGGACCCGCTCCGGGTCGCCGCAGACCAGGTGGTGCCAGAGCGGCAGGTCCTTGCCTTCGGCAACCAGGCGATAGCCGCAGGTCGGCGGCAACCACTGGAACTCGTCGGCCTGCGCCGGGGTGAGCTGGATACAGTCGGGGACGAAACGGATGCGCTCGGCGTAGTTGGTGCAGCGGCAGCTTTGCAGGTCGAGCAGCTTGCAGGCGATACGCGTGTAGTAGACGCTGCCGTCGTCCTCGTCCTCGAGCTTCTGCAGGCAGCACAGGCCGCAACCGTCGCACAGCGACTCCCACTCGTCCTGGTCGAGTTGGGCGAGGGTCTTGCGTTTCCAGAAGGGTTCGACTTTGGCGGCCATGGCATCGGGGGCTGGTGAAAAGGCGCGATAGTCTAGTCCCCCGCCCCCTCCAGGCCAAGCACCGGCCGGCACATGGCTACTTCAGGTAGGAACGCAGCGCGGTCACCACCAGTTCCAGGTCTTCGCGACGCTGCTCCGCGCTCGCCTGCTCGGCGCCGAGGTGTTCGCGGATGTGCCCCTCCAGCACTTCGTTCATCAGGCCGTTCACCGCACCGCGGATCGCCGCGATCTGTTGCAGCACCGCCGCGCATTCGCTGCCCTCTTCCAGCGCCTGCTCCAGCGCCCGGGTCTGCCCGGCGATGCGGCGCACCCGCGCCAGGAGCTTCTTCTTCCCATGGATGGTATGGGCCACCGCTCTCTCCTCAAGGTAATATACTGGGGTATAGTATATTTTCGACGTCTCGACAGGACAGTAGCAAATGCCCGGCACCCCGACTACCCAGCCCCTGCGCCATTCCCATCGGTTCGACCAGGGCAACCCGCTGGCCGAGCGCAACACGCGCTGGGCGGTATTGCTCACCGCCTGCATGATGGTCGCGGAAATCGCCGGCGGCTGGCTGTTCAACTCCATGGCCCTGCTCGCCGACGGCTGGCACATGAGCTCCCATGCCCTGGCCCTGGGTCTTGCGGTACTCGCCTACGGCGCCGCGCGGCGCTATGCCAACGACCCGCGCTTCAGCTTCGGTACGTGGAAGATCGAGGTGCTCGGCAGCTACACCAGCGCCCTGCTGCTTCTGCTGGTGGCCGGGCTGATGCTCTACCAATCGGTCGAACGCCTGCTCGACCCCAGCCCGATCCACTACCAGCAGGCGATGCTGGTCGCCGCGCTCGGCCTGCTGGTCAATCTCGCCTGCGCCTGGCTGCTGCGCGACGGCCATGCCCACCACGGGCACGGCCACTCGCACCCCCCCCCCCCCCCCCACCCCCACCACGACCATCATGCCCACCGGCACGATCTGAATCTGCGCGCCGCCTACCTGCACGTGCTGGCGGATGCCGCCACCTCGCTGCTGGCGATCGTCGCGCTGGCCGGCGGCCTGCTGTGGAACGCGGCCTGGCTGGACCCGCTGATGGGTATCGTCGGCGCGGTACTGGTCAGTGTCTGGGCATGCGGCCTGATCCGGCAGAGCAGCCGGGTATTGCTGGATGCGCAGATGGACGCGCCGGTGGCTGCGGAAATCCGCGCGGCGATCGCCAGCAGCCCGCTGCCGGCGGAACTGCTCGACCTGCACCTGTGGCAGGTCGGCCAGGGCAAGTACGCCTGCCTGCTGAGTCTGCTGACCACCGAGGAAGGCAGCGCCGACTATTTCAAGCGCCGCCTGGCCGAGCATGAGGAACTGGTGCACATCACCGTCGAGGTGAACCCGCTGCTCCCGCTCGCCGCCTGAGGGAACGCGGCTCAGTAGCCGCGAGCGAAGTCCACCTCGCCGCGCATGGCGGTACCCGCCCAGAAGCGCGCGAGGTTGTCGCGGAACAGTTCGACCATCGCCCCCGGCAGGGTCGGCGCGGCGGTGTGCCCGGTCAGCAAGAGGCGCGGGGTATGCCAGAACAGGTGGTTGGCCGGCAGCGGCTCTTCGCGGCAGACGTCGATCACCGCGCCGGCCAGTTGGTTGTTCTCCAGTGCCGCCACCAGGTCGGCGTCCACCACCGCGACACCACGCCCGGCATTGATAAACAGCGCCGTGGGCTTGAGCCGGGCGAACAGCGCACGGTCGTAGATGTCGTGGGTATCGGGGGTGTCGGGCAGCAGGTTGATCAGGTAGTCGGCCGTCTCCACCAGGCGACCGAGGTCGTCGAGCGACCCCATGCGGTTGAACGGCACCAGCGAACGCGGATTCTTCGCCACCCCGGTCAGGTCCATGCCGAAGCCGGACAGGGTATGCGCCACCGCCTGGCCGATCTCCCCGGTGCCCACGATCACCACCTGCCGGCCACGCAACCCGCCAGGCGTGCGGCTATCCCATTGCGAACCGACCTGGCTGGCCAGGCGACCGAGGAACTGGCGCTCGTGGGCGAGCATATAGGTCAGCAGGTATTCGCTCATCACCTGGCCGAAGATGCCTACCGCGCGTGTCAGGCTGTAGTCCTTCGGCAGGTCGGCGGCCAGCAGCGGCGTGATGCCCGCCCAGGTCGACTGCACCCAGACCGGATGCACGCCCTGGCGCAGCATCTGCGCCACCAGGTCGGGCTGGCCGAGCCAGATCGAGCACTCGCTGGCGGCGTCGATGAGTTGCAGGGGATCGTCCCCCGCCACCACCTTCAGGCTGGGGTCGGCCGCCATCAGCAGCGCGGCATAGAGAGCGTGGTCACGTTCGAGAATCAGCAAGCGCATGGGTCACACTGCCAAGCCGGACAAGGGCTGGCGATCAGGCCGGAGAATATTGTTCTTTCATGCATCACGGCTCCTGGAGGGAAGCCCTCGAGAGCAGCAGGTTTGGCGCTGGTAGACCACGGTCGCTGCCAGGGGTTCCGCTATCGTGCGACATCTTGCGGACATCATGCACCGAAGGCGCAACCTTGCACAGAGCGGGTTTCACGTCGTGAAAGTGGCGCCGGGAAGCCGGCGCCAGCGGGGTACGGCTCGCGTCAGAGCGGGTCGTTCATGCGCAGCAACTCTTCCGGGAGATGCTCGATGTACTCTTCTTCGCCCGGCGGCATCTGCAAGTGGAAGCCCTGCTTCTCGATGTTCTCCAGGACCTTGGCGACATCCTCGCGGGCCAGTTGGCGCTCGGGGGTGAGCAGCAGGTCGAAGACATGTTGCGGCGCGCCGAACGGCACCAGCAGGGCCTCGGGCACGCGGCTCAACGCCTCGCGCTTGTCGACATAGAGGTACATCTCGCTCTTGCGCGGGCTCTTGTAGACGGAACAGATTCGTTTCATGCGCTCTCCAGGGCGTCCAGCAGGGCCTGGCCCATGCGTTCGCGGCGCCAGCCGCGGAGGGAATCGGGCAGTTCGTAGGGACCGTCGGGATAGCCGCTCTTGAGCAGTGCCTCGAGGACTTTCTTGCGCAGCATCAGTTCGGGCGCCATGCCCAGGGTCTCCGCTTCGCGCTGGCCGATGGCGCGCAGGCTCTTGAGCAGCGGGGTGACCTCCGGCGGCAGCGGCTCGGGCAGCGCCTCGGGCCATTCGCTCTGCGGCAGGCGCGCAGCCTGGGCGATCAGTTCGATGAGGAAGTCGCCGTCCTGGCGCACGGTGCGCGGATGCATGTCCTCGATCGCCGCCAGGTCGGTCTTGTTCTTCGGCAGCAGGCGCGCCAGCGGCCACAGGGTGCGTTCGCGCAGCACGTGGTTGCGCGGCCGGTTGCGCAGGCGTGCCTGCTCCTCGCGCCAGGCGCAGAGTTCGCGGAGCACCGCCAGTTGCTGCGGACGCAGCCGCCAACCCAGCTTGACCTCGCGGTAGGCCTCGCGCGGATCGCTCTCGCGGCAGAGGTTGGCGACCAGTTCGGCGCCGTCCTCCAGCAGCCAGGCGCGTTTCTCCTCGCTCAGCCGCGCATCCAGGGCCAGGTAGACCTGGGCGAGGTGCTGGACGTCGTCGGCGGCGTAGCGCATCTGCATCTCGGTGAGCGGCCGTTGCAACCAGTCGGAACGGGTCTCGTCCTTGGGCAGGTCGATGTCCAGCACCTCCTTCACCAGCTTCGAGTAGCCCATCGAATGGGCCATGCCGAGATAGGCGGCGGCCAACTGCGTATCGAACAGCGGCACCGGCAGGCTGCCGGTGAGGCGCAGGAACACCTCGAGGTCTTCGCTGCAGGCATGCAGCACCTTCACCACCCGCTCGTCTTCGAGCAGCTCGGCGAAGGGGCTCCAGTCCTGGATCAGCAGCGGATCGATCAGCCACTCCTGCCGGCCATCGCCCACCTGCACCAGACCGGCCGCGGGATAGAAGGTATCGACGCGCATGAACTCGGTATCGAGCGCGAGGTACGGCTGTGTGCGCCATTCCCGGCATTGCTGCGCCAGGCTGGCATCATCGCGGATCCACTGGATTTCGGGCGCGGTCACGAACATCTCCTTGGTCAAGTGCGGCGCATTATATAGAGCCTGGCGCCATGCGAGCATTCCGCTCGGCACCGCGCTTGCCGATGAGCGTAGCGAATGTCCATACTCCGCCCTTTGTCCGACAATCCGAACAAGGGAACTGCATGAAGAAGCTCAGCGGAATAATCGTCCTCCTGCTGGCTGGCGCGGCTCTTTACCTGGCCCTGAAGACCAGCCCGATCGACCCGCTCGCCTGGGATGCTCCGGCCGCTCCGCAGATGACCGGGGTCCTCGAACCCAACGACACCCTGATGAAGGCCGAGCTGCTTGGCCAGGGCCAGTTGCACGGCCCCGAGGACACCGCCGTGGACAGCCAGGGCCGCGTCTATGCCGGTCTCGCCGACGGCCGCGTGGTACGCCTGGACGCCAGCGGCAAGGTCGAGACCTTCGTCGACACCGGCGGCCGCCCGCTGGGCATGGACTTCGATGCCGCCGGCAACCTGATCCTCGCCGACGCCTGGAAAGGCCTGCTGCGCATCGATCCGCAGGGCAAGGTGGAAATCCTCGCCACCGAGGCCGACGGTGTCCCCTTCGCCTTCACCGACGACCTCGACATCGCCAGCGACGGCCGCATCTACTTCAGCGACGCTTCCAGCAAGTTCCACCAGCCCGACTACATCCTCGACCTGCTCGAGGCCCGACCGCACGGCCGCCTGCTGCGCTACGACCCGTCCACCGGCAAGACCGAGGTGCTGCTCAAGGACCTGTACTTCGCCAATGGCGTGGCACTCTCGGCAAACGAGGACTTCGTACTGGTCAACGAGACCTACCGCTATCGCATCACCCGCTACTGGCTGAAAGGCGAGAAGGCTGGCCAGCACGAGGTGTTCATCGACAACCTGCCGGGCTTGCCGGACAACCTCCAGGGCGACCGCAAGGGTACCTTCTGGGTGGCCCTGCCGACCCCGCGCAAGGCCGACGCCGACTTCCTCCACCGGCATCCCTGGCTGAAGGCGCAGCTGGCCAAGCTGCCGCGCATGTTCCTGCCCAAGCCGACCGCCTACGGGCTGGTCATCGCCATCGACGAACAGGGCAGGATCGTCCGCAGCCTGCACGACACCAGCGGCCACCACCTGCGCATGATCACCTCGGCGAAGCCGGTGGGCGACCAGCTCTACTTCGGCAGCCTGGAAAACGATCGGATCGGCCGTCTGGCGATTCCCTGAAAAAGCCGAGGCGAAAAAAAGCCCGGCGCAAGCGTCGGGCCAAGCCAATCGGACAAGCGTCCCGAGGGATAGAACACAGGAGCGGGTATCTCGGAACGAGCCGATTCTGCATGTCTGGACAAATCCCCCGCTGCCGGGCGAGGCTGATGACCGAGTAGGAATCTTCCTCGCCTGGAGCCAGCCCTTTCCTTTCGCCATTTCTCCGCCTCGCCGCGCGACGCCGGGATGACGCGACGCGGTCCAAGGGGCATGATCCACCCATCCGCCACCGGCTTTGCTTCCCGACCCAAGGAGTCCGCGATGTCGTCCGCCCAACTGCTGACCGCGCAACAACTGGCAGCCCGCCTCAGCGAACCCGACCTGCTGGTCCTCGACTGCCGTTTCGCCCTCGAAGACCCGTCCTACGGTGCCCGCGTCTATCAGGAGAACCACATTCCCGGCGCGCATTTCGCCGACCTCGAACGGGATCTTTCCGCTCCCGTGCGCAAGGGCGTGACCGGTCGCCATCCGCTGCCGGATCCCGCCGAGCTAGCGCTCAAGCTACAAGCCTGGGGCCTGCGCCAGGATAGCCAGGTGGTGCTCTACGACGACGGCCCCGGCGCATTCGCCGCCCGCGCCTGGTGGCTGTTGCATTGGCTGGGCAAGCGCGATGGGGTCTACCTCCTCGATGGCGGCCTGGCGGCCTGGAAGGCTGCGGGGCTGGCACTGACCAATGGCGAAAGCAGTCTTCGACCCGGCGATTTCCAGGGCCAGCCCGATGCCTCGCTGTTGATCGACGCCGCCACCCTCCAGGCCCAACTGGGCCAACCCGAACTGGCGCTGCTCGATGCTCGCGCGCAGCCGCGCTTCCGTGGCGAAGTCGAGCCCATAGATCCGGTCGCCGGACACATTCCCGGTGCCCAGTGCGCCGCCTTCACCGACAACCTTGGCAGCGACGGCCGCTTCCTTCCGCCGGAACAATTGCACCAGCGGTTCTCCGCCCTGTTGCGCGGTCGCCCGGTGGACGAGCTGGTCGCCTACTGCGGCTCCGGCGTCACCGCCTGCCACAACCTGTTCGCCCTGAGCCTCGCCGGCTTCCCGCTTCCGCGCCTCTACGCCGGCTCGTGGAGCGAGTGGATCACCGACCCGCGCCGCCCGGTCGCCACCGGCGACTGACGACGCCATACGCTCGGACGCGGCTTACGCCGCGTCGGGCAGCTTCCTGAAGTAGTCGAGCAACTCCTTCTGCAACGCCTCGTTGCGGAACAGCCCGAAATGCCCGACTGCCCCCTCGGCCCGTCCCTTGCGACGCAACTCCAGGTGCGCCGCGGCATAGACCTGGTGAAGCTTTTCCGCCGCAGCCCACGGCACGTAGTCGTCGTCCTCGAACAGGAAGCTGGCGACGGGGATGTCCAGCGCCTCGTAACCCTGCCGCTGCAATCCGAAGCGCGGTGCCAGGAGGTAGTCCGGCTGCCGCACCCAGCGCGCCCAGTCGCGCATGAAATGACTCGGCATATCCAGGCTGCCGAGGCCGAAGAAACGACTGGGAAAGCGTCGGAGCAGTCCGGTCAGTAGCGGCACCGCCACGCAGAACAGGCCGAACATCTGCCAGCGTTGCCTGCCTCGCCAGCGCCTCCAGTACGGAAACGAACCGGCGACGAACGCGGCGCCGCTCAATCCGCTGGCCTGACCAGCCAGACCGAGCAACTGCGCGCCGATGCTGTGGCCGACGAAATAGCGCGGTAGCTCCGGCGCGCGCGCTCGGCACCAGGCCAGCGCCGCATCGATGTCCTCGCGTCCCCAGTCGGCCAGGCGATAGCTAGCCACGGCAGGGTCGTCGCCTTCGCTGCCGCGGTAGCTGAACAACAGCACCTCATAGCCGGAAGCCGCGGCCAGGACGGCGAAGCGCTGGTAGAAGGCGCGCCTGACGCCGAGCGCGCAGGCCACCACGATGCTCCCCTGCGCATCGCCGACGGCCGGGAAGTGGTCGCCGGCCAGGCGCACACCGTCACGGCAGGCGATCTCCACTGCGGTACTCATTCGCTCCCTCCTTTGCCGTGCGGGTTCGAGCAGCCGGGACGGACGCAATGCTCGACGGATCGCCAGGCGTGCTAGCATGAACATACCGACGGTATGTAAGAAGGCAGCAGTATGAATGTCAAGAGCAGGCAGCAGGAAAATGCCGAGGCGACCCGCGAGGCGCTGCTGGAAAGCGCCCTCTCCGCCTTCATCGAACATGGCTATGGCGGAGTCTCCATCGACGCCATCGCCCGCGAGGCGCGCGTGACCAAGGGCGCGTTCTACCACCACTTCGGCAGCAAGCAGGAACTGCTCGCCGAATGCTACGAACGCCAGGTACGGACGATCGCCGAGGACCTGGACAGGGTGCCGGCGCATGTCGACAAGTGGGCGGAGGCCGCCGCACTGGCCGAGGCCTTCATCGACAGCGTGATGGCGCGCGGCAAGCGGCAACTGTCGCTGCAGGAGGTGATCACGGTCGTCGGCTGGGAGCGATGGAAACGCATCGACTCGCGCCACACGCTGCGCTACGTCGGGCGCCTGGTGGACGAACTGGCGGCCAGTGGCGAACTCAAGGACTACCGCCGGGAAACCCTGGTCGGCCAGCTCTACGGCTTCCTTACCCAGGCCGCGATGAGTCTTCGCGATGCACGCAACAAGCGGCAAGCGGCCAATGAAGTGAAAGCCATCATCCGCGACTTCCTCTACAGCCTGCGCAGGGGCTGAGAATGCCGCCCAGCACAAGCGAAGCAAGGACGCGCCGGTTTAATTTCCAGCGGGCATATCAGCTGTTCTCTAAAGCTGGAAACAATTTAAAAACAGTCCTTTACAGCTGACTTGTTTCACTACACTTCAAATCAAGCGGCTAAGTCCGCTATCGGCGGGGCCATCGGAATAGAAGCTGCCAAACTGCCCGGCCCCGCCGATCCACCTTGCGCGAGGCCGTCATGGGTATTTCCGCCAACGATCTTTGCCAGCACGTGATACGCCCGACCCTGGACTACCTGTCCTGCCACAGCCCCGCCGCCGAAGCGCTGCTGCTGGGCGCGGCGGCCTGCCAGTCGGCGCTGGGGAGCGCCCTCGACGACCGCCGTGGCCACGGCCTGTACCGGATCGCCAGCGAACGCCACCAGCAGCTCTGGGACCAGTACCTGGCGCTGGACCCGGAGCGCGCCAGCCGGGTCCGCGGCCTGGCCAGCCAGCATGCCTTCCTCGCCGCGCCGCACCTGGAACTGACGGTGAACCTGCGCTACAGCACGGCCATCGCCTGGTCGCTGGTGGAAGCCGCGCGACTGCCACTGCCCGACCAGCACGACCACCTCGCCCAGGCTCGCGTGTGGCGCCAGGTATTCCAGCCGCACGGTCGCCTGCACGAGTTCATCGACGCCTGGCAACGCTGCATCGGCAGCCTCAGCCAGGTCGCCTGACGGCGAATGGAAAAATCCCGCGTCCGAAACAGACCAACCGGTCAGAAAATTTTTTACATACAGACACGAACGGTTGCGCTACCTTCGCTTCACTGGCACCGGAGCCAACCGCTCTGTTCCGCACCCTGCGGAACTTCGGAACACTGGCGCCGGTCTGGGAATCTTGGTAGTTTGCGCGCCGTTATACACAGGAGTTGCTCCAACAATGAAAACAATATGGTTTAAAACCTCTCTCGCACTGACCATTAGCGCTGTCTCCACCTACACCCTCGCCAACGGCATCGCCATCAACGAACAGAGCGCCAGCGGCGCCGGCACCGCCTACGCCGGCCGCGCCTCGTCCGCGCTCGATGCCAGCACCATCTACGGCAACCCGGCCGGCCTGTCCAAGCTGAAACGCACCGAAGTCAGCGGCGGTCTGGCCATCGTCAAGGCCAAGGACGACATCAGCCAGGCCCACAGCACCGCCCAGGGCAGCAACAAGGGCGACTCGGTACCGCTGGCCGCCGTACCGTTCGGCTACTTCTCCACGCCGATCAACGAAGATTTCACTTTCGGCCTGGGCATCTACGTGCCCTACGGCATCATCAACGATTACGAAAACGGCTTCATGGGCAGCTCCCACGGCTCCTATAGCAAGGTGCAGGTGATCACCGTGCAGCCGACCATCGCCTGGAAGATCAACGACAAGGTTTCCGTCGGCTTCGGTCCGACCTTCAACCGCATCGACGGCCAGTTGAAGAACACCCTGGCCACCAATGGCCTGCTCGGCAGCAACGGCGATACCAAGATCAACATCAAGGGCGACGACACCGCCATCGGCTACAACGTCGGCGTGATGGTCGACCTGACCGACGACACCACCTGGGGCCTGACCTACCACTCCAAGGTCAAGTACCACCTGGGCGGCAACACCGAAGTGAAGAACGCTCCGGGTGCCCTGGGCCTGAACGGCAAGTACGATGCCAAGCTGGACATCACCCTGCCGGAATCGGTGGATACCTCCATCACCCACAAGTTCGACGACAAGTGGACGGGCTACCTGGGCGCCGTCTGGACCCGCTGGAGCCGCCTGGAGAAGATCGAGGTGCGCAACAGCGGCGTACCGGCGCTCGGCCAGGCCCTGGGCTTCAACACCATCGGCGAAGACCTGAACTGGCGCGACACCTGGTCCTTCTCGGTAGGTACCTCCTACCAGGCCACCCCGGAGTGGGTGCTGCGCACCGGCTTTGCCTACGAGCCGTCGCCGACCTCCAACGAGGACCGCAACGTACGCATCCCGGTGGGCGACCGCAAGGTCTTCACCGTCGGTGCCGGCTGGTCGCCGAACCAGGACCTGACCGTCGACGTGGCCTACGCCTACCTGTGGGAAACCACCGCCGGCGTCAACCAGGAAGGCAGCGCCCTGCAGCCGGCCTACAGCGCCAAGTACGACAACAGCGCGCATGGCCTGACCGCCCAGGTCACCTATCGTTTCTGATCACACGCGCCAACGAAGAAGCCGGGCAATGCCCGGCTTTTTCATGCCTGGCCGACCCTCAGGGCTGGCTGGCGATGGCCTTCTCGATGGCGGCCTGGAGCTGCGGATCGTCCGGGGTGGTCTTGCTGGAGAACTGCGCGACCACCCTGCCCTGGCGATCCACCACGTACTTGTAGAAATTCCAGCGCGGCGCCTGGCCGCTCTGCTCGGCCAACTGGCGGAACAGCGGGATCGCCTCGTCGCCGCGAACGTGCTGCGGCTGGGTCATGGCGAAGGTCACGCCGTAGTTGCCATAGCAGATCTTCGCGGTCTCGGCGGTATCCGCGGCTTCCTGCTTGAAGTCGTCGGAAGGTACCCCGAGCACTTCCAGGCCCTGCCCCTTGTAACGCTGGTAGAGCGCCTCGAGCCCCTTGAACTGCGGGGTGAAGCCACAGTGGCTGGCAGTGTTGACCACCACCAGCGGCTTGCCGGCGTAACGCTGGCAAAGATCGATGTTTTCCTTGGAACGCAGCTTGGTCAACTGGCCCTGCAACAGTTCCGGGCAATCGGCGGCCCAGCCGCTCAGCGGCAGCCCGGCGAGCGCCAGGACGGACAACAGCACGCGAGGTTTCATGGAATGGCTCCTTGGCGACGAATGTCCCAGCTTACCCTTCCCCGCGCCTATCGCCACCTATCAGCATGCGCCCATGCCCAGTTCCAGCAGCGCCAGTCCGCCACGCTGCCAGCCCCACCAGGCGAGTCCCAGCAGCGCCCCGGCGGCGAGCAGCCAGGCCAGCTTCACGCCGCGCCTCCGGCCACCTGCAGGCGCGCCACCGGACGCTCGCGCACCGGCCAGTTGAGCAGCGCCGCGAGCAGGCTTAGCAGGATCGACAACTGCCAGACCAGGTCGTAGCTGCCGGTGCGGTCGTAGACCACCCCGCCCAGCCAGCCGCCGAGGAAGGCGCCCAACTGGTGGAAGAGGAACACGATGCCGCCGAGCATCGACAGGTTGCGCACGCCGAACAGGGTCGCCACGGTGCCGTTGGTCAGGGGCACCGTGGACAGCCACAGCAGCCCCATGGCCACGCCGAAGGCGTAGGCGCTGTAGACGCTCAGAGGCAGCCAGAGGAACAGCACGATCACTACCCCGCGCACCAGGTACAGCGCGGTCAGCAGGCGCGGCTTCGACCAGCGCCCGCCGAGCCAGCCGGCGATGTAGGTGCCGAACACGTTGAACAGCCCGACCAGCGCCAGCACCGTGGTGCCGACCTGCGCCGGCAGGTGCTGGTCGACCAGGTAGGCCGGCAGGTGTACGCCGATGAACACCACCTGGAAGCCGCAGACGAAGAAGCCCAGCGCCAGCAGCCAGAACCCGGAATGCGCGCAGGCCTCGCGCAGCGCTTCGCCGAGGCTCTGTTCATGGCCCTGCGGCGGCAACGGGCGATCCTTCATCAGCCCGGCCAGCGGCACGATCAGCGCCACCAGCAGGCCCAGGGCGAGCAGGGCCGAGGACCAGCCCAGCCAGCCGATCAGGGCGAGGGTACCGGGCAGCATGGCGAACTGGCCGAAGGAGCCGGCCGCGCTGGAGATACCCATCGCCATGCTGCGCTGCTCCGCCGGCACTGCGCGGCCGACGGCGCCGAGGATCACCGAGAACGAGGTGCCGGAAAGGCCCAGGCCGATCAGCAGGCCGGCGCTCAGCGACAGCCCACTGGCCGACTGCGAGAGTCCCATCAGGACCAGGCCGAGGGCGTACAGCAGGCCCCCCACCAGCACCGCCCGCGCCGCGCCGTAGCGGTCGGCGAGCGCCCCGGTGAACGGCTGGGCCAGGCCCCAGACCAGGTTCTGCAAGGCGATGGCGAAGGCGAAGACTTCGCGGCCCCAGCCGAAGTCGGCGCTCATCGGCGCGAGGAACAGGCCGAAGCCATGTCGCACGCCGAGGGACAGGGCGAGGATCAGGGCTCCGGACAGCAGGATCCAGAAGGCGGCACGCGGCATGGGTCGCTCCATCTACGGGTATATACCCGCTTTATCGTGAACGAAGCGCCTCGGCGAGAGGCTTCGTCGGTTGTCAGTCCAGTCGCTCCAGTTCCACCAGCAACGCCGCCAAGGCGCCGCTGCGCTCCTCGCCAAGGCGCCCGGCGAGACGCCGCTGCGCGTCTTCCCAGGCCGGCGTTCCGCGCTCCAGGGCATCCAGCCCGGCAGGCGTCAGCTCGACCAGGCGGTTGCGCTGGTCCTCGCCACCGGTCAGGCGCAGCAGGCCGTCGCCTTCCAGCACCCGCAGGTTGCGACCGAGGGTGCTGCGGTCGAGTCCCATGGCTTCGGCGAGTTCGGAAATGCTCGGCCGGTCCAGGCGCCGCAGGTGCCGCAGCAGGGAAAACTGCGCCACCTTGAGGCCGGTATCGGCCAGCGCCTCGTCGTAGAAGCGGGAAACGCTGCGGGCGGCGCGACGCAGTTTGGTACAGAGGCATTGGGTCGGTAGCATGGATGCGTGTATATACCCGTACCTCTCGTCGGTCAAGCGGATTGTCCGAACTGCCAACGCCGTCTGTTGCCCCTGCCAAGGCCGGACGCCGGGCGCTGGCCTATAACTCGCGCTGTCAGCGGCGACCGGGAGCACCCGGCGCCCTCCATCCATCGCCGAGGTAGCCATGCCCGTTTACAAAGCCCCGCTGCGCGACACGCGCTTCCTGCTCAACGAAGTCTTCGATTTCCCCGAGCATTACCGCAACCTGGTCAACGGAGCCGAAGCCACGCCGGACATGGTCGATGCGATCCTCGGCGAATGCGCGAAGCTCTGCGAGGAAGTGATCGCCCCGCTCTACCACAGCGGCGACGAGGAAGGCTGCCACCTGGAGAACGGCGAAGTACGGACGCCGAAGGGCTACAAGGAAGCCTACGAGGCCTATGTCGCCGGCGGCTGGCAGGGCCTCTCGCACCCGGTGGAGTACGGTGGCCAGGGCCTGCCGATGAGCCTCGGCGCGCTCAAGCAGGAGATGATGGGCACCGCCAACTGGCCGTTCTCCATGTATCCCGGCCTCTCCCTCGGCGCGATGAACACCCTGATGCAGCACGGCACCGAGGAACAGAAGCAGACCTACCTGGTTCCGCTCACCGAGGGCCGCTGGGGCGGCACCATGTGCCTCACCGAGCCGCAGTGCGGCACCGATCTCGGCCAGGTGAAGACCCGCGCCGAGGCCAACCCCGACGGTAGCTACGCCATCAGCGGGACGAAGATATTCATCTCTTCCGGCGAACACGACCTGACCGAGAACATCGTCCACATCGTCCTCGCCCGCCTGCCGGACGCACCGAAGGGCACCCGCGGCATTTCCCTGTTCATCGTGCCCAAGTTCCTTCCCGGCGAAGGCGGCGCGCTCGGCCCGCGCAACGGCGTGAGTTGCGGCGCGCTGGAGAAGAAGATGGGGATCAAGGCCTCGGCCACCTGCGTGATGAACTTCGACGGCGCCACCGGCTTCCTCATCGGACCGCCGAACAAGGGCCTGGAATGCATGTTCACCTTCATGAACAGCGCCCGCATCGGCACCGCCATCCAGGGCGTGGCCACCGCCGAGCTGGCCTACCAGGGCGCCCTCGCCTACGCCCGCGAACGCCGCTCCATGCGCGCGCTCTCCGGGACCAAGGAACCCGACCAGGTCGCCGACAGCCTGATGCACCACGGTGACGTGCGGCGCATGCTGCTGACCCAGAAAGCCATCGCCGAAGGCGGCCGGGCGCTGGTCTACCTGGCCACCCAGTACGCCGACCGGATGATCCAGGGCATCCTCAGCAACGACGACGCCGAATACGAACGCTGGGACGACAAGCTCGGCTTCCTCACGCCGATCCTCAAGGGCTGCCTGACCGAACTCGGCCTGGAAAGCGCCAACCTCGGCATGCAGGTGTTCGGCGGCCACGGCTATATCCGCGAACACGGCATGGAGCAGATCGTCCGCGACGCGCGGATCGCCACCCTCTACGAAGGCACCACCGGCATCCAGGCCCTCGACCTGCTCGGCCGCAAGGTCCTGCTGATGACCCAGGGCAAGGCCGTGCGCGACTTCACCAGGGGCGTGGCCCGGTTCGCCGTCGACCTGCTGAAGAACGAGCCGCGCATGCGCGGCCGCGCCCTGGTGCTGCTCAAGCTCTGCGCCCAATGGAACCTGCTGACCCTGCGCATTGCCCTCACCGCGCGCAAGCAACGCGATCTGGTGAGCACCGCCAGCCACGACTACCTGATGTTCTCCGGCTACGCCACGCTGGCCTATTCCTGGGCCCTACAGGAAGCCGCTGCGCGCCGGCGACTGCGCCAGGGCGGCAGCGAGTCGGCGGACTTCTACAAGGCCAAGATCGCCACCAGCGAGTTCTACTTCGCCCGCCTGCTTCCGCGCGCCAAGGGCCACGCGGCGGCAATGGCGAAGCCGACGGGTTCGATCATGGACCTGAAGAGCGAGCACTTCGCCTTCGACTGAGGCGACCACCCGCAGCGCGCGCCAGCGGAGCCTCAGTCTCCGCTGGCGCCAGCCGGGGTCAGCAACAACGCACGAACGTCGTCGAGCATCGAGTCCCACTCCTCCTGGCCAATGTCCATCAGGCGGAAGTAGCGCAACATGAAAGCGCCCTCCACCGCCAGGAACGCCAGGCGCGCACGGCGCCCCTCAGGTGCGGACAGGTCCAGGCCTTCCAACCGGCTGCGATACCACTGGTTGCTGCCCTCCAGATGCTCGGGCGTCTGGATCAGCGCCGCCATCAGCGCCGCCGCCTTGCTGCTGGACAGCTCGTCCGAACGCTGGGTCGCCTCGGCATGTGCGCGAACCCGCGTCAGTGGCGTCGGCTGCTTCCCTGCCACCGCTTCGAACAGGCTGTCGTAGGCCTTGCCCCAGCGCTCGAAGATCGCGTCGATCAGCGCATCCTTGGTACCGAAGCAGTACTGCACGCCGCCCTTGGTAATGCCCATTTCCTTCGCCACCGCATCGATGGTCAGGCCGGCCGCGCCTTCGCGGCCGATCACCGCCTCGGCGGCATCGAGCAACTGGTCACGGTCGATCGTTCGTCGGCGTCCCATGGCTACCTCTTGAGTTTAAATCCATACGTATGTATTTATATTTTCACGCGCCCGCCCGTGGCGCGCAATTCCCGTTATCCACGGCGAGCGATGAACCGTTCGCCACAGAGGTTATCCCATGTTCCGGCAGAACCGCTGGCTGGTCCTGGCCATCGTCTCCAGCGCCCTGTTCCTCATCATCATCGACATGACCGTGCTCTACACGGCCCTGCCGCGCCTGACCCACGACCTCGGCGCGACGGCCGCGGAGAAACTCTGGATCGTCAACGCCTATCCGCTGGTGGTCGCCGGCCTGCTGCCCGGCGCCGGCTTGCTCAGCGACCGCCTTGGCCACAAGCGGCTGTTCCTCGCCGGCCTGCCGCTGTTCGGCCTGGCCTCGCTGTGCGCCGCCTTCGCCCCCAGCGCCGCGGCGCTGATCGCCGCCCGCGCCGGGTTGGCGGTGGGCGCGGCACTGATGATGCCGGCGACCCTGTCGATCGTCCGCCATGTCTTCCAGGACGAACGCGAACGCGCCCTGGCCATCGGCATCTGGGCCTCCGTCGCCTCTGCCGGCGCGGCGCTGGGGCCGGTGGTCGGCGGCGTGCTGCTGGAGTTCTTCTGGTGGGGCTCGGTGTTCCTCATCAACGTCCCGGTGGTGGTCGTCGCTTTGTTGCTGGCGCTGCCGGCCATCCCGGCCTGCGGCGGCCAGTCGCGGCGCCCATGGGACGCCCTCGGCTCACTGCAGGTGATGTTCGGCCTGGTCGGGGTGGTGTATGCGATCAAGGAACTCAGCACACGCGCCCCGGACTTCGGGCTGGTCGTCCTCGCCGCGCTCGGCGGCATGCTCTGCCTGTACCTGTTCGTCCGCCGCCAGCGCCGCGCCCGCGAACCGATGATCGACTTCGCGCTGTTCCGCAACCGGCGCTTCGCCCGCGGCGTCGCGGTGGCCCTGGTGGCGACCATGGCGCTGGTCGGCATGGAACTGGTGTTCAGCCAGCACCTGCAACTGGTGCAGGACCTGACGCCGCTGAAGGCCGGCCTGTTCGTCCTGCCGATCCCGCTGGCCTCGCTGGTGGTCGGGCCGCTGGCCGGCTGGCTGGTGCCGCGCTGGGGCGAGAACCGGGTGATGTGCGCCTCCCTGCTGCTCGGCAGCGCCGGATTGCTCGGCCTGGCCCTGTCCTACCAGTCCGTCACCGGAGCGCAACTGGCCAGCCTGGTGCTGCTCGGCGTCGGCTTCGGCGGCGCGATGACCGCCGCCTCCACCGCGGTGATGCTCAACGTGGACGAACAGAGTTCCGGAATGGCGGCCGCCATCGAAGACGTGTCCTACGAATTGGGCGGGGTGATCGGCGTGACCCTGCTCGGCAGCCTGATGAGTTTCGTCTACGGGATGTCGCTGAGGCTGCCCTCGGCCGAGCTGCCGGCGCGGGTCCGCGACAGCCTCGACGACGCCCTGTTGGTCGCCGAGGGCCTGGCGCCGGAGGTCGCGTCGCGGCTCGTCGAGCTTGCCCGGCAGGCTTTCGACCAGGCCTTCGTCGCCGTGCTACTGGCCGCCGCCGCGCTGCTCTTCCTCAGCGCCATGGCGGTCCTGCGCCAGCCGCGTCCGGCTACAGAGCCAGCGCCACCAGCACCGCACACTCGGTAAGTTCGACCAGCGCGCCGGCGGTGTCCCCGGTGGTGCCGCCGAGGCGCGCGAGGAAACGGCTGCGCAGCCAGGCGAAGAGCATCAGCGTCACCAGCAACGCCAGCAGGCCGGCCAGGCCGAACGCCAGGGCCAGGCCGAAACTCACCCCCAGCACCCACGGCAGGCTGCGCGCCGGCAGGTGCTCGGCGATGGCCTGGCCGAGGCCGCCGGGGCGCGCGTATGGCGTGGTCAGGAACAGCAGCGGCAGGCTGCTGCGCGCCAGCCACGGGGCCAGCGGCAACAACCCGGCCTCGCCCTGGCCGAGCAGCGCCGCCAGGGAGGAGAACTTCAACAACAGGACCAGTACCAGGACCACCACCGCCACCGGGCCGCTGCGCGGGTCCTTCATGATCGCCAGGGTCCGCTCGCGGTCGCCCAGCCCGCCGACCCAGGCGTCCGCCATGTCGGCCAGGCCGTCCAGGTGCAGCGCGCCGCTCAGCGCCACCCACAGGCTCAGCAGCAAGGCTGCCTGCAACAGCTGCGGCGTACCATCGAGCGACAGAGCCGCGGCGTACAGCACGACGCCGATCAGCACCCCGACCAGTGGATAGCAGAGCACCGCGCGGCCGAACTGTTCCGGCGTCGGCATCGCCGACAGGCGCACCGGCAGGCGGGTGAGGAACTGCAAGGCGACCAGCAGTGAGCGCAAGGCTTCGCGCATGGCTATTCCCCTTCCCGGCATTCGTGCCAGCGATCGTCGCCCTCTCCGGCGCGCAGGCCGAACAGTGCGCCATGACCGACGTCCACCTGCAGCAAGCGCTCGCGCGGCAAGCCACGGGCGCAAGCGAGCAACAGGCGTATGACGCCGCCATGGGTCACCAGCAGCACACGACGGCCGGCGTGACGCTGGCGCAGGCGTCGCTGGGCGGCCAGCACCCGCGCCTCGAACTCGGACAGCGGCTCGCCGCCCGGCGGGGTAAAGGCGTAGGGATCGGCCCAGAAGCGGCCGAGCGCCTCGCTGTGGCCGTCCATCAGGGCGGCCGCCGAGCGCCCCTCCCAAGCGCCGAAATGCAGTTCGCGCAGATCGTTTTCCAGTTCCAGCTCGATCCCCTGGCGCTGCGCCAGTTCCTCGGCGAAGGCGCGGCAACGTTGCAATGGCGAGCTGACCAGCAGGTCCCAGCGTCCGCCTTCCACCGCCGTGCGCATCTGCGCCCAGCCACGCGCGGTCAAGGCGTCGTCGAGGCTGCCGCGGAAACCGCCGCCGGACTCGGTTTCGCCATGCCGCAGGAGGTCCAGGCGCAGGCTCATGCCGGGCGGTCCGAGACCGCCGCTTCGGCGAAGGTCGCCATCCCCGCGTGCAGCGCGCAGGCCTGGCGCAGCAGCGGCACCGCCAGCGCCGCGCCGCTACCCTCGCCCAGGCGCAGGCCGAGGTCGAGCAGCGGTTGCGCCGCCAGGGCTTCGAGCACATGGCGATGGCCCGGCTCGGCACCGCTGTGGGCGAACAGCAGCCAGTCGCGGCAGGCCGGGTTCAGGCGCACCGCGCAGAGCGCCGCGACGCTGCAGATGTAGCCGTCGACCAGGGCGACCATGCCTTTCTGCGCGCAGGCCAGGTAGGCGCCGGCCAGCGCGGCGATCTCCAGGCCACCGAGACGGCGGAGGGTTTCGAAGGGGTCGGCGCGATGGGCGCCGTGCAGGGCCAGGGCACGCTCGATCACCGCGGCCTTGTGCGCCACGCCGCTGGCGTCCAGCCCGGTTCCCGGCCCGACCAGCGCGCTCGCCGGCGCATCCAGCAGCGCGCAGGCCATGGCCGCCGCCGCGGTGGTATTGCCGATGCCCATCTCGCCGCCGATGAACAGCTGGCTGCCGGCCTGCTCGGCGCGGCGCACGCTTTCGCGCCCGGCCTCGAGCGCCAGCAGGCACTGTTCGGCGCCCATCGCCGGGGCCTCGACGAAGTTCGCGGTGCCCGCCGCCAGGCGCAGGTGACGCACGCCGGGCAAGGCTTCCAGGGGGAACGCGGTGCCCAGGTCGACCACCTCCAGGCCGGCGCCGAGTTCGCGCGCCAGCACGCTGATCGCCGCGCCGCCGCGGACGAAGTTGCGCAGCATCTCGCCGGTGACCGCCTGCGGATAGGCCGAGATGCCCTCGGCGACTACCCCGTGGTCGCCGGCGAAGACCGTCACCCAGATCCTCTCCAGGCTCGGTCGTTCGCGCCCCTGCAACGCCGCCAGGTCGATCGCCACTTGCTCCAGGCGGCCCAGCGAGCCGCGCGGCTTGGTCAACCGGTCCTGGCGTTCGGCCGCGCGCCGGCGCATCTGCGGGTCCGCCTCGCGGCAGGTGTCGCGCCACCATTGCAGACTCATAGCGGTTCTCCTTTCAACGGCATGGGCAGGCCGGCGACGGTGAAGGTCACCCGTTCGCAGCGTTCGGCGATGGCCTGGTGCAGCCAGCCGGCCTCGTCGACGTAGCGCCGGCTGAGTTCGCCCAGCGGCACCACGCCGAGCCCGGTTTCGTTGCTGACCAGGATGATCCGTCCCGGCAGCTCGCCGAGACATTCCAGCAGCGCCTCGCGCTCGCCGTCGAGACGCTGGGGATCGTCGCAGAGCAGCAGGTTGGTCAGCCACAGGGTCAGGCAGTCGACCAGCAGGCAGCGTCCGGCCTCGGCCTCGCTGCGCAGCGTCGCCGCCAGCGCCAGAGGCTCCTCCAGGGTTCGCCAGTGGGCCGGGCGGCGCGCGCGGTGCTCGGCGATGCGCCGGCCCATTTCGCCGTCGCCGGCCTGGGCGGTGGCGATGTAGCTCACCGCCAGCCCGCTCTCGGCGGCCAGGCGCTCGGCCAGGCGGCTCTTGCCGGAACGGGCGCCGCCAAGGATCAGGTCACGCATGGGGTTCTCCGCAGAGGGCGAGCAATCGCCCGGTATCCAGGTGGCGCTCGACCAGGTCGGCGAGCCGCTCGATGTCGCGTTCGCGCAAGGCCTGGTAGTCCACCGCCTGGACCTCGCGCAGGCCGGCCCAGCGCAGCAGCGCCGAACAGGCCGCGGTGGATTCGAACAGGCCGTGCAGGTAGGTGCCCATGACGTTCCCGTCGACGCTACGGGCACCATCCGCGCGGCCATCGTCGAGCACCACCGCCGGCCGCGCCAGGGCCTCGCCACGGGTGACCCCGGCATGGATCTCGTAGCCCGACAGCGGCGCATCCTCCAGGCTCAGGCGGCCCTGTACGTTGCGCAATTGCTTGTCCGCCTCAAGGGTCGTTTCCAACGCCAGCAGGCCGAGGCCAGCGCTGCTGCCGGCCGCGCCTTCCAGGCCGAGCGGATCGTGCAGGCGCTCGCCGAGCATCTGCAGGCCGCCGCAGATCCCCAGCAGGCGACCGCCGTAGCGCAGGTGACGGAGGATCGCCTCGTCCCAGCCGCGCTCGCGCAGCGCCGCGAGGTCGGCGCGCACGCTCTTCGAGCCGGGCAGGACGATCAGGTCCGCCGACGGCAGCGCCTGGCCGGGGCCGACGAAGCTCAACTCGACCTGGGGGTGCAGGCGCAGCGGATCGAAATCGGTGTGGTTGCTGATCCTCGGCAGCACCGGCACCACCACCTTCAGGCGCGGCCCGACCTTGGCCGCCTGGCGCGTGTCGATGGCGTCCTCCGCCTCCAGGTGCAGGTCGCTGACATAGGGCAGCACGCCGAGCACCGGCTTGCCGGTGCGTGCCTCCAGCCAGTCGAGGCCGGGTTGCAGCAGGGCGATGTCGCCGCGGAAGCGATTGATGACGAAGCCCTTGACCCGCTCCCGCTCCGAGTCGGAGAGCAGTTCCAGGGTGCCGACCAGGTGGGCGAAGACCCCGCCGCGGTCGATATCGGCGACCAGGATCACCGGACAGTCCACCGCTTCGGCGAAGCCCATGTTGGCGATGTCGTTGGCGCGCAGGTTGATCTCCGCCGGCGAGCCGGCGCCCTCCACCATCACCACCCGGTAGGCGGCGGCGAGCCGCCCATGGGAAGCCAGCACCGCTTCCATCGCCACGCGCTTGTAGTCGTGGTAGGCGGCGGCGTCCATGCTGGTCACCGCGCGGCCATGGATGATCACCTGGGCGCCGATGTCGGTGTTCGGCTTGAGCAGCACCGGGTTCATGTCGGTGTGCGGCGCCAGCCGGCAGGCCTGGGCCTGGACCGCCTGGGCGCGGCCGATCTCGCCGCCGTCGGCGGTGACCGCGCTGTTCAGCGCCATGTTCTGCGGCTTGAACGGCACCACCGCGACGCCGCGCCGGGCCAGCCAGCGGCACAGCGCGGTCACCAGGGTGCTCTTGCCGGCGTCCGAGGTGGTGCCCTGGACCATCAGGGTCCGCCCGCGATCACTCATGAGCAGGCTCCTTGAAGCCGAGCAGCGCGGCATCCAGCCGGGCCCAGGCGGCCTCGTCGGCGGGCAGGCCGAGGCGCAGGCTGGCCGGCTGCTCGAACTGGCGGGTGAGGATGCCGCGCCGCGCCAGGTAGTCGTGCAACGCCGCGCAGCGTGGATCGACCAGGCGCTGGAACAGCGCGCTGCCGCCCGCCGGCGGCCAGCCGTGGCGGCGCAGCAGTTCCTCCAGGCGCTGGCTGGCGGCCAGCAGGCGCTCGCGCTGCTGGCGCTGTTGCTGGCGGTCGCGCAAGGCATTCTGGGCCACATGGCGCACCGGGCCATTGACCGTCCACGGGCCGAGCTGCTCGGCCAGCGCCTGCAACAGCGGCCGTTCGCCGAGGGCGAAGCCGAGCCGCGCACCGGCCAGGCCGAAGAACTTGCCGAACGAGCGCAGCACGATCAATCCGGGTCGGTTGCTACAGGCCGCCAGGCTCGACTGCGGGGTGCAGTCCATGAACGCCTCGTCGACCAGCAGCCAGCCGCCGCGACGTTGCAGGCGGGCATGCCAGGCCAGCAGCTCGGCGGGCTCGAAGACCCGCCCGGTGGGGTTGTTCGGGTTGACCACCAGCAGCACGTCGAGGCTGTCGAGATAGGGCTCGACCTCGGCCTCGCCGATCTCCCGCACCAGGTGCCCGGCCTGGCGCCAGGCGTGGGCGTGCTCGGCATAGCACGGCGACAGGACGCCGACCCGCCCGCCCCGCCGCAACCTTGGCAGGGCCTGGATCGCCGCCTGGCTGCCGGCCAGCGGCAATACCCGTTCGGCGCCGTAGTAGAGGCAGGCAGCGGCTTCCAGGCCGTCGTCGCTCTCCGGCAGGCGGGTCCAGGCCTGCTCGGGGATCGCCGGCAGCGGAAACGGCCAGGGCGCGATGCCGGTGGACAGGTCCAGCCAGTCCGCCAGCGGAATGTCGTAGCGGCGCGCCGCCTCGCGCAACCGCCCTCCGTGTTCAAGCATGCAGCCACCCCATGGCCCAGAGTCCGGCCAGCACCAGCAGCCAGAACAGCACGCCCTGGCGTACCAGCGCCAGGGCCCGATAGATGTCGCGGCCCTGCGGCTGCGGGCCGCTGCCGAGGAGCGGCCGCTGGTGCAGCTCGCCGTGGTAGATCGCCGCGCCGCCCAGGGACACGCCCAGCGCACCGGCGCCGGCGGCCATCACCGGGCCGGCGTTGGGGCTGTCCCATTGCGGCGCCTGCTCTCGCCAGCAGCGCAGGGCCTGGCGGGTGCCGCCGAGCAGCGCGTAGGTCAGCGCCACCAGCCGCGCCGGCAGGTAGTTGAGGATGTCGTCGATCTTCGCCGCAGCCCAGCCGAAGCGCTCGAAGCGCGCGTTGCGGTAGCCCCACATCGCGTCCAGGGTATTGCTCAGGCGATACAGCACCACCCCCGGCGCGCCGGCCACGGCGAACCAGAACAGGGCGGCGTAGACCGCGTCGCTGCCGTTCTCCAGTACCGACTCGGTGGCTGCGCGGGCGACCCCGGCCTGGTCCAGTTCGCGGGTATCGCGGCTGACCAGGTAGCCGACACGTCGCCGCGCCTCGTCCAGGTCGCCGGCGCGCAAGGCCAGCGCCACCGGTTCGGCGTGCTCGCCGAGGCTGCGCAGGCCGAGCGCGGCGTACAGCGCCAGGGCCTGGACCAACCAGCCGAGGTAGGGAAGTTCAGCGAGCGCCCAGGCCAGCAGGGTCAGCGGCAGTACCGCGAGGACCCAGGCGGTCACCCCGTGGCTGCGCCAGCCGACCCCGGGATCGGCCTCGCCGGCCAGGCGCGAGCGGTTGAAACGGCGCTCCAGGCGATCGGCCAGGCGGCCGAAGGCGACCAGCGGGTGCCAGCCCTGCGGCTCGCCGAAGCGCGCATCCAGCGCCACGCCGAGGATACCCAGCAGTGCGCTCATGCTCGCTCGCCCCAACGGTTCTGGTAGACCAGCTCGGCCAGCGGACGCGGTTCGCTCCAACCCTCCAGCGCCAGCATCGGCGCCGGGTAGAACTCCGCCACCGGGCCCAGGCAGAGCACCGCCACCGCTTCGCTGCCGGGCGGCAGGCCGAGCAGCTCGCCCAGCGCGGCCGGATCGAACAGCGATACCCAGCCCATCCCCAGGCCCTCGGCGCGACTGGCCAGCCAGAGGTTCTGGATCGCGCAGGCGAGCGACGCCAGGTCCATCTGCGGCAGGGTCCGGCGACCGAACACATGGCGCTCGCGGTCGTCCATCAGAGCGGCGACCAGCAGTTCGGCGCAATCCAGCACGCCCTCTACCTTGAGCCGCATGAACTCGTCGGAGCGCTCGCCGAGGGCTTCGGCGGTGCGTCCGCGTTCCTCCTCGACCAGCCCGTGGATGGCCCGGCGCAACGCCGACTCGGTGATACGGATGAAGCGCCAGGGTTGCATCAGGCCGACGCTGGGCGCCTGGTGCGCGGCCTCCAGCAGCCGCGCGAGCAGCTCCGGCGCCACGCTGCCGCCGCTGAAGTGGCGCATGTCGCGGCGCTCGGCGATGGCCCGGTAGACGGCGGCGCGTTCCGTGGCGCTGAAGGCGTGGGAAGAATCGGACATGTCAGTCGGCGTCTCGCGCGGGCGCCAGCAACGCGGCGGCGGCCTGCGGGTTGGAAGGCAGGTAGAAATGGATATAGGAAGCCGTCAGCCGGCCAAGACGGAACACCGCCTCCGCCGTGTTCCGGCCGTTCGGGCAGACGCCACGGGCCAGAGGCTCGACGGCGCAGTCGAGGGTCGAGTGATGGAAGGTATGCCCGCGCAGCCGCCCTTCCGGCAGCTCGACCTCCTGCAAGGCCAGGGCGGTCAGGCGCTTCTGCAGGCGCGCCCGGCCCGGCAGCAGGCCGAGCAGTTCGCCGCGCTCGCCGTCGGCGTCTTCCAGGCAGTCGAGCAGGTAGAGCATGCCGCCGCACTCGGCCAGCAGCGGCTTGCCGGCGGCATGGTGGGCTCGGATCGCCTCGGCCATGGCGCGATTGCCCTGCAGGCGCCCCAGGTGCAGTTCGGGATAGCCGCCCGGCAGGTACAGGCTGTCCACGGCGGGCAACGCCTGGTCCTGCAGCGGCGAGAAGAACGCCAGTTCGGCGCCGAGTTCGCGCAGCAGGTCGAGATTGGCCTGGTAGAGGAAGGCGAACGAGGCGTCGCGGGCCACGCCGATGCGCACGCCTTCCAGGCTACGTTGCAGCGGCGCCGGAGCGGGCACCTCGAAGGTCACCGGCTCCGGCAGGTCGGTCTCGGCGCTGGCCCGCAAGGCGTCGGCGGCGGCGTCCAGGCGCACATCGAGATCGGCCAGTTCCTCGGCCTGGACCAGGCCCAGGTGGCGGCTCGGCAATTCGAATTCGGCCGAGCGCGGCAGACCGCCGAACCAGCGCATACCGGGCGGCAGGCAATCACGCAGGATGTCGCTGTGGCGCTGGCTGCCGACGCGGTTGCCGAGCACTCCGGAAAACGGCAGGTCCGGCTGGAAATGCGCCAGTCCGTAGGCCAGCGCGCCGAAGGTCTGGGCCATCGCCGCGCCGTTGATCACCCCCAGCACCGGCACGCCGAAACGCCGCGCCAGGTCTGCCGCCGAGGGGTTGCCATCGAACAGGCCCATCACCCCTTCGATGAGGATCAGGTCGGCCTCGCCGGCGGCCCGCGCCAGCAGGCGTCGCGCTTCGGCCTCGCCGACCATCCACAGGTCGAGCTGGTAGACAGGCGCGCCGGAGGCGCGGGCGAGGATCATCGGGTCGAGGAAGTCCGGCCCGCACTTGAACACCCGCACCCGCCGCCCCTGGCGCGCATGCAGGCGGGCCAGGGCGGCGGTGACGGTGGTCTTGCCCTGGCCGGAGGCCGGGGCGGCGATCAGCAGGGCCGGACAGCGTGCCTGGGTCATGGGCGAAGCGTCTCCGCGCATGGCGCCGGCATCAGAATTCCACTCCTTTCTGCGCCTTGATCCCGGCCTTGAACGCGTGCTTGACCAGACTCATCTCGGTCACCGTGTCGGCGGCCTCGACCATCCCCGGCTGCGCGCCGCGGCCGGTCACCACCACATGCTGCATGGCCGGGCGCGCCTGGATGTCGGCGAGGACCCTGTCCAGTTCCAGGTAGCCGTGCTTGAGGGCGATGTTCAATTCGTCCAGCACCACCAGGCCCACGTCCGGGTCGGCCAGCAATTGCGCGGCGACCTTCCAGGCTGCCTCGGCCTTGGCGATGTCGCGCTGGCGGTCCTGGGTCTCCCAGGTGAAGCCCTCGCCCATCACGTGGTAGCTGACTTCCTCGGGGAAGCGCCGGAAGAAGGCTTCCTCGCCGGTGCTGGCGGCGCCCTTGATGAACTGCACAACGCCGACCTTCATGCCATGGCCCAGGGCCCGCGCGACCATGCCGAAGGCCGAGCTGCTCTTGCCCTTGCCGTTGCCGCTATGCACCAGGAGCACGCCGCGTTCGTCGCGGGCCTGGGCGATCTTCTCGTCAATCACGGCCTTCTTGCGCTCCATCCGCTCGCGGTGGCGCTGGTCCTTCTCAGGGGATTCGTTCATCGTCGATCACTCCTTGCGGCGACGCGGCCTCGCCGTCGCCTCGTTCATTCGAAATACCCGGCCTCACAGGGCCTGGTAGCGCACGCTGAGGTAGACCGCCTGGCCAGGCTGGTTGTAGCCATACGCGGTTTCGTAGTCGGCACCGAACAGGTTGGCGATCCGGCCCTGCAGGCGCCATTCGTCGTTCAGCCGGTACTCGCTGCGCAGGTCGAGGGTGGCGTAGCCGCCCAGGCGCACCTTGTTGGCCGGATCATCATAGCGTCGGCCTTCGGCGTGCACGCTGGCGCCCAGCGAAAGACGCTCGAAGCGCCGGTCCAGTTCCAGGTTGAACATCCGCCGCGCCCGGCGCGGCAGCTCGTTGCCGTCGTTGACGCCGCCGGAACGGTTTTGCGGGTCGAGGAAGGTCGCGTTGGCGTTCCAGTCCCAACCCAGCCACTGGCTGCCGAGGACCAGTTCGACGCCGCGGATGCGCGCTTCGTCGATGTTGTTCGGCTGCCCCCAGGGGCGCCCCGGAGCCGGACGCGGATCGTTGCCGATCAGGTCGTCGACGTTGGTACGGAAGGCATTCACCGCCCAGTGCCCCCAGCCATGCGTACCGCTCAGCCCGACCTCCAGGCTGCGCGAAGTCTCGGCGTCCAGGTCGGGATTGCCGTAGTCGGGGTAGTAGAGTTCGTTGAAGGTCGGCGCCTTGAATGCCGTGCCGTAGTTGACGGTGAAGCGCAGCGCGTCGCTCAGCGCGTAGCCCCAGGCGGCGCTGCCGGTGTCGTGCACGCCGAACTGCTGGTTGTCGTCACGGCGCAGGCTCAGTTGCCAATCCTGGCGACCGTACTGGCCGAGGTACTGGGCGAACCAGCCTTTGTTCAGCCGCGAGTCGACGCTGAAGGCTTCGCTGCTGCTGATCTCGTCCTTCTGCCAGTCGTAGCCGAGGGTCAGTACATGGCCTTCGGCCAGGGTCAGGTCGTTCTGCCAGGACAGGCTGTCGCGACGGGTATCGAAGCGCGAGTAGAAACGGCCATCCTGATAGGCATCGGCCTTGTCCTCGCTGCGCCCGGCCTGGAGGGTCACCAGCCAGGGATCGAACGGAGTGAAGCGGGCACGGCCGCCGACCAGGTTCTGCTCGCCGTCGGCGTTGGCATTGAAACCGGAGTTGCCGAAAACCTGGTCATAGTCGTTGTGCGACTTGGCCCTGAGCAGCGTGCCGTCGAGTTCCAGGCCATTGTCGAAGCGATAGCCGCCGCGCAGGTTGCCGGACAGGTTGCGGTAGCCGTCTCGGTCTGGCTCATAGCCCGCAGTACCGGCGCGCTTGGTATTGATCCCCGCCGTATCGAAGCTGCTCACCCCGAGGCTGTACCAGCCGTTGCCGGCGCCGCCGCTGACCCCGGCGCTGCCCTCCAGGGTCTGATGGGTGCCGTAACCGGCGGAGAAGAACGGCTTGGCGCCCTGGCCGTCGCCGCGCCGGGTGAAGATCTGGATCACCCCGCCGATGGCCTCCGAGCCGTACAGGCTGGAACGCGGCCCGCGGACCACCTCGATGCGCTCGATCAGCTCCACCGGCAAGTCCTGGAACGCGGTGAGGCCAGCGCTGGCCGAGCCGACCTTGATGCCGTCGATCAGCACCAGCACATGGTCGGACTCGGTGCCGCGCAGGAACAGCGTGGTGTTCTTGCCGAAACCGCCGTTGTTCGCCAGCGACACGCCGGGTACCTGGCGCAACAGCTCCGGCACGCTGCGCGCCTGGCTGCGCTCGATATCCTCGCGGTCGATGACGCTCACCGCCGCCAGGCTCTGGGAAGCGGTCTGGGCGGTACGGGTGGCGGTCACCACCTGGTCGGCAAGGCTGACCGGTTCGGCCAGGCTCAGGGAAGAAGCGCCGCACAGCGCTACGGCTGCCGGGGTCAGGAAAACTCTGTTCATGCTCTACGCTGCTCCGTCGCTCTCACCCGCGCGACCTGGGTTAAGGCAGACGGAGGACGAAGCGACGGCAGGAGACGTCCGACAGCGCCCTCCGCGATGCCGTGGGTGCGTCAGGCCGGTCTCCGGGCTCGCGAGCGAAGCGCTGGACGCTTCCAGCCGCGCCTTCCCATGCCGGAGCACAGTGGTCATCGAGCGGCTGTCTGATTCGCCTACCGTTGCGGGGGCAGCGCTGGCCTGGTTCCGACGGAACGCACCAGCTTCCCTGTTTCACCCCTTGCGGGGCACCTGTCGCAAGGCGCGCAGCTTAGTGGTTCGGGGCTTGCGCGGTCAATGTGGCCGGCCACCGCAGAACTAGCGCCCGGCTCCGGGGAGCGGGTCCGCGCGCAGCGCCGTCCCGGCCGGAGCATGGCTGCGGCACCACTGCCGCCAGGTGGCCTGCCTCGCCCTTCAGCCAGCCATCCAGACGCACCTGGTGGGTGGAATCGACATTCGA
>OKPX01000107.1_pt1 | contig 56477 bp, 66 predicted proteins | sample 1613911 | NCBI WGS metagenome assembly OKPX01 (sample SAMN04436892, study PRJEB24849) | human gut metagenome | biome: human gut; feature: NICU; material: stool | host: Homo sapiens | place: USA: Saint Louis, MO | collected 2012-02-03 | reverse complement strand
TTCCGCCGACCAGACTCTGCAGGTCTTCCGCCATCCCGGTGACCATGCCGTGCAGGTTAGAGACCGTCAGTGTCGGACGGGCAGCACTGCCCTTACCGTTCAGTTCAAATCCCGTCCCCTGAATGGGGTATGCCTGATACTGCCGCCCCTGCCAGGTGACCGGCTCACCTTTTTCGTTCTGCTCATTACAGAAAAAATAACGTTCACCACCGACCTCTGTCAGATCGATTTCCCAGAGCACCACCAGGGCTGACTGAGTAAGGCGTGTCGTCTCATGATGTGTTTCCTGTGGAATATCCTGCATCAGGGCCTCCTATGCCACGACCTGTTCAAAATCTGCCGTTATGGTTACCCACAGCGCCCCCACGCTTGCCGACCATTTACGACAAACCACCCTGATCGGCCTCCAGTCATAAGGTGGCGTCCACTGAAATGCGCGGACGCCACCGTGCCGTTCCAGAAAGGCTTTTAAAGATGGGTGTTCACATTTACGAACACGTATCGTCACGCTGTAAGTCGACAACTGGTTATTCAGTCCCGCCGCACGACGCTGTTCATAACCATCGCCCAGCTTCACTGTCACCACTTTCGGCTCTGATACCACATTCATATCCGGGCGCACTTTCCAGTGAAACGTCTCCATTACCGATATGCTCCACTTAACCGACCACCATCACGGGCCTGCTGTTGCATAAAGTCCGCTGCCGCTTTTTTCCCAAGGTCATAAACCACCTTCAGGGCAGCCGGACCTATCTGCCCGTTCGTGCCATCGTTATTGATCTCGATGTTGTACTGCGGGGAAAACATCGCCATACCTGAACCCCCAATATCCGCCACAACCCCCAGCTTACCGTCAGCACCACGACGCAATGGCAGAATGGCTTCAGGTCCCGCTTCCCCCATCACACCCGCGCCTTTTGCAAAAGCAAAAAACGTCGGACGGTTAACCACCGTGCCACTGTAACGACTCAAATCAGCAGACTGATAAATCCCCCCATTGGCATTCAGGGAAAGGCTGCTGAGATCAAATCCCAGTACACTGCCAATCCCTTTTATCGATTTCATCATGGTTGCCTGCGCCAGGATTTTCGCCATATCTGACAGCACAGAAGAGGTGAAGGATTTGAAATTGAGTTTGCCGGTAGTGACAAAAGTTGCCAGGCCATTTCCCATGTTGCTGAAGGCTGACGAGAACACCTGTTCTGCTGTTTCTGCCGTATTATCTGCATCCACGGTAAAATCCTGAAATGCACGCAGGACTCCGTTTTTCCAGTTACCCTGCACAACTTCAAGCTGTTGCCAGTAACGGCGATTCTCATTCAGTTGTCGGTTCAGGCTCTCCGTCAGCGCCTGCTCGGCCTTTCTGTAGTCATCCGTGTTATATGTCCCTTTCTGCTCACTATCCCGCCTCAACTGCTCCAGCTGTTGCTGGTATTTCTGGCGAAGACTCAGTTGTACCTGATATCGCTGTCGCTGCTGATCACCCATACCCACCGTGGCGATATCCAGGTCATGTTGCTGACGCTGAGCGCGCTCTTCTTCAGCCAGTTGACTGGTCAGCTGAATTGTTTTTTTCTTCAGCTCGTTGAGTGCCGTCTGTTTCTGAAGCTCCTGCTGTTTTACATCCAGCAGCGTCAGTGCCTGAATCAGTTCATCTTTACGGGCCAGCACACTCTTTTCATCTGCCGTCAGTTTTTTCCCGTCCAGGTCGCTGATGCGCTGCTGCAGAGCCAGGAGCTGTTTATGCGCTTCTGTCATCCTTTCCGTGGCAATGCCTGCTGACTGTCTGGCAGCAGCAATCTGTCCTTCCACCTGTGCCTGTTGCTGACTGTACTGCAGCAATAACCGGGTGGCCTCATCATTACGGGTTTCGCGTGTTTTTTTCTTACCGGATGCCAGGGCTTTCTCGTAACGTTCATTTTCACGTTGTATCGCCGCATCCCTGACAGTCTGATCGGCGTACTGCATGGCATTAATACGCGCAATTTCACGCTGATGTCGTGCAGCTTCCGTTTCATTCATCCGGTTCAGTGCAGCATTTTCAGCATTACGGCGTTTCTGTTGCTCCTGATAATTCCGCTCTGCCTGCTCTTTTGCATCCTGCAAATCCTTCTGGCGTTTTTTCTCCTGAAGATCGTTAAGACGCTGCTGATCGTATTCAACCTGAGAAGATGATGCCGTCCAGGGGAGTCTTTTCGCCCGCGACACTTTCTCCTGCAAAGTGGCAATCTGCGCATCCAGCGAATCTTCACGACCAATATTCATGGCCGCATCCCAGAACTGCTTCCACCAGTCAGACAAAGTTTGCAGCGTACTGCCCAGCGCATTGAGGTTATTATCAATATCCGCAGTACGCCGACCGGTTTCCTCTGCCAGTGCAGACATGGCTATCCGTGCCGCATCACTGGACCGCCCCTGCTCTCCAAGGACGCGTATCTGCTCAAGCTGAGTGGCAGTAAGAAAATGCAGCTCATTGTCCAGAGACTTCGCGGCATTTACAGGATCATCCTTCAGCCGCTTAAACTGATTTATGGTATCGCTGACCGACTGGCCAACCGATCGCTCCATCTGTGCGGCAGCTCTCGCCACCATACCGATATCGTTTCCACGAAATGCACCACTCCCCACCACCTGAGCCAGCGCACCGGCTGCAGCATGTTGCGTGATACCATTCCCGGAAATAGCACGACTGAGCGTCCACAGCTGCCCGGCAGTGACTCCGGCATAATGCCCCGTCAGCGACAGCTGGCGGTTAAATTCTTCCCCCTCCTTCTGACCGTCATACCAGGCTTTACCCAGACCATAGACGGCCGCGGTAATACCGCCAATAACCCCGCCCAGCATCATGCCTTTCGGTGACATCAGTGTGTCTATCCATCCGGCACGGTTAGCCAGCGTTATCCCGGATCCCCTTAGCGCCCCTAAATTGCCGCGGGCCAGTTCACCTATCAGAACGCCTATCTCCTGGCGGGCCGCTGCACTTTTCAGACCCAGCGAATGCGTGGCTTTTCCTGCCCGCTCCATTTTGCGGATATACACTTCTGCAGCACTGCTTACCCCCAGCTGGGCAGCCCTGGCACGAAGCAACTCAGAAGAAGAAAGATTCTGGCGGGTTGCCTGCTCTTTAAGCTGACGGATAAACGCCACTTTCTGTCGGGTAGCCTCTGCCTCAGCCTGCGTAAGAACACGGGTTTTCGCCGTAACCTCAGAAATCAGCGCCAGATAATCCTGCTGACCAATCCCGCCACTGTTTCTGGCCTGTCGGATCTGCTGCTGAATACGCTGTAATTCCTGCAGCCCCGCACTGGCCTGTTTCACACTGTCAATCTGACGATAAAACGCAGCAGCCGCTTTATCCTGAGCCTCCGCCAGAGCCATGGCCTGCGCCTGTTCCTCGCGCATTTTCTGGCTCAGTGCCTCCATGCGCTGGCGGGTTTTCTCCACCTCGCGGGCCATGCGTTCATGAGCCTGTGCGTTCTTCTCCACCGTCTGCGCATGGACGGATGCGGCTGTTGCAGCCGAAGAAGCTGCCTGCGTTGTCTGCCGGGCGGCCTGAGTCTGACGCTCCATAAAACGCTGCATACGGGCAGAAGACCGTTCTGCATCGCTGGCTGCACCATTCAGAAGGTTTTTGATACGGGGAATTTCATTTTTAAACTCTGCCGCATCAATCCCCAAATCAATGACCAGGTTGGCTATCTGGTCCATAACGCACACCTCCGGAAATACCTTCCCCAAGATGCATCAGTTCTTCGTCCGTTCGCTCCGGTATCCCGTTCTCTTCCGGTAAAAGGCTGAAATCAGCCACCGCAGCATCACTGCTGCCGGACACCATTCTCACGATCAATGCCTTCAGCGAGGCAAACTGCGCATCCATCCACACATCACTGAAGCTCTGCATCCGGAAATAATCGCCCCACTCACCAAGCTCAGTGGCCGACATTTCCGACAGCATCCGCCGCCAGTCTGCCCGCCGGAACTCCCGGGCAAGCCGCATGACAAACTGCATTTCCCGCGTCAGGACTTTTCCGGCGTCAGCGCCTCATGCTCATCATCCACGGCATTATCAATGGCCCCCATACCGCTCAGCGACAGAACCATCTCCGCCCCCGCACCCAGGGCATCATACGACCATGTTGTAATAACGGATGCGCAAAGCGTCTCTACATCCTTAGACTGATCCGCATTCCACAGTGAGCGGGAAACCAGCCAGGCATTGATATCCATCCCCATCCGCAGAAAAGCAATCTGTCGTTCAGCCTCCGGCAGTTCTCCCTCCACGGCATCAAACTTTGCCGTTCGCTGCTGAACAAACGTCAGATATTCAATTCTCTGCAGCCCGGACAGCTCACTGAGCACCACGGACTGTTTTTCATAATTAAACGTGTCCTGTTTCAGAAACATCATGTTCTCCACCTGCAAAAAAGCCCCGCATAACCGGGGCAAATGATGAGTATCGTCCTGTTAACCTGCTGCGCTGACAGTCACCGCAGTCACAGCCACAAAATTCCCGTCAGCGGTCATGCCCACAATGCTGACACTGCCCTGCTTCACGCCTTTTACCGTGGCCACAAGTCCGTTCAGGGTAACCGTGGCAGTCTGTGGATCTGACGAATGCACACTGATCGCTTTGTCACTGGCTCCGTCAGGTTTTACTGTAAAGGTCAGCGTGGTGGTTGCTCCCACTTTTACACTGGCAGACGCCGGTGATACTGTCAGCCCGGTAACGCTCACGGTTTCAGTGCCTTCCTCTGCCAGATACGGACGCCCCACACCGCTGATTTTCACAGTGCGGGTCATCACGTCTTTTGAGGCAATGGTTTTACCCAGTGAGCTCAGCCAGCCACGGAAAACATCAACAGTGCCGTTGGGATATTTGATACGAAACGCGCAGACTTCACCGGAGTCGAACAACTGAACCAGTTTTTTCTGCCCGCTGTCACCCGGACGCCAGGCCAGCGTCGCCGAAGTATCACCAACGGATTTCTGCCCCTGGGTTGTCGTTTTCCAGTCTGCATCTTCATCATCGAGATAAGTGTCATCTTCTGCATCAGCGGTCATTTCGCCAGGTTGCAGATCCTTCACCATCGCAAGACGCAGCCAGTCAGTGTCCGACAAAGGGTTCGCAAACGCATCGCCGTTGCCGGTATACATCCAGAACGTCGTCCCCGCACCTTTCGTCTTTGCCAGTGGATTTGGTGTGGTCATTACCACCTCCTTAATTCGTGTACGTGATCTGGTACGTGATTTCCGCCATCGCCCAGGTGGCCATCTCATTATCACGTTGATAGTTAAAACCGAGTGGGTTCAGGGTGTCGATGAGTCCGGAAAGTGCCGGTACATCATTCAGGGCCGGGAAAATGGTGCTCTCCATCCACATATCCAGCTCTGAATCCGGTGCCTGTGCCCGGATGAAGACGGCAATATGCAGAACAGCCTGCCAGTCATCTTCATCCGTCATTTTTCCGGTGTACTGAGCATCACTCAGCCACACCGCCACGGCAGGCAGTTCCTGCGCATCAATAAATGCCGGAAGCCCGTCAAAAAACGTGGCGCTGTCTCCACACTGTTCCCGAAGGCGTGCCAGTACGACCTGGCGGATTTGTGTATGTCGGTTCATCGGGTCAGCCATAACCTCAGTTGTTGTTTCAGTGCATACCCCAGCTGTTTCGGCATTTCCGCAGCAATGATGTGGTCGCGGGCATCTTCAAATGCCTGTGTCAGCGGTCCGGACAGCGGGATTTTCACTACCTCCACAGGAAGACGATTTTTTCTTGGCCTGCCCTGATGGTCATGCCCTGTTGCAAAACGCGCTTCAGGAAGACGCCTCAGAACATGCCAGCGGCCATTCGCCAGTTGCTGAACAAATGCCCCCCGGAAAAAGTATTTTCCCACTCTCAGTCCTTCACCAGCACGCCGCCGTGTTGTGTTCAGTTTGATGGCGGGCAGATTGCCCCGGTTAACGCGGATCCTGGCCGTCATTTTTCCTGACGGACTGGCTTTAAACACCCGGACACGCTGACGTACCAGTTTCAGGGGGATCCCTTTCACCTGGTTATCTCCCGCAACGGTATTCCCGGCAACCTGCCGGGTGGCAACCGAGACCGCTTTCTGTGCCACACGGTTTATCGCCCATGCGCTGGCCTGTGGCACCATACGGGTATCAAGGCTGTTCAGATTGCGGATGGCATTCTCAAGCCCCTTCATCCCACACCTCTTTACTCAATAAAGATCATTGGCTTACCGTTAAAGCGTTCATGCCGTGTGACCGTCCATTGTTGTCCGTCATAAACAACGCGATCCCCGCGCCGTGGGCGGTATCCCGAAGAAAACACCACCAGAGAGACCGCAGGTCCGGACAGAGCATTCAGCTCTGCCAGTGTTTCTCCCGGGATCACAGTCATATCGACATCATTAATCGAGGCTGTCTTTCCCATCTTTCTGACCGTGATCGCATCCATACGCGCTGCCAGCCGGGAAAAGGGATCAGACATTGAGTTTTACCGGCACTTCTTCTGCACTGGTTCCGGCATCTGCCCAGACAACCCCGACCAGCGGATCAGAGCCGCTGTTAGTCAGCTGAACTTTTCCGGACTTCAGATAAACCTTCTTACCCGTTTTCATGTCATCCGTTTTCAGCTTAGGCAGCATAAACACACCTTCGGTCATGCCGTCGCCTGTTTCACCCTGTGGAATATCGGTCAGCGCCACCGCAAAAACATCACCCACCTGCACCAGCTCTCCGCTGCTGATGGCTGCACTGGCAACAATCGCCACCGTTTTTCCTTCTTCTACAAAATTCTTTGCCATAACTGTCTCCGCACAGCCCCGTTCAGGGGCTGATTTCAGGTACAAAAAAAGCCCTTACGGGCCATCAGAGTTGTTGTCTGCGACGTTTACGCCGTACATTTCACCAGACCGCGGTGATCAACTGGCGCGACACCGGCGTCAATACGCACTTTCGTTGTCACGCCATCCACACTGAAGCCCTCCATCTGATCAATATATGGCGTATCCACACCGTTGAGATAAGCCACTTCAATCGTATCGGAGCCTTTTGACGCAGCCAGGTAGAAGGTGGTCTGGCTGTTATCATCAAGACGAGGCTCTGCAATAACGGTCGCAAAATCTTTCACCGGGTTAATAATACCGGCGTTAATGTCAGCCCCCTTGACACTTGAGGAGCGAATGACCTGGTTAGCAACAGACTCCATCGCCGTCGGTACCAGTACGAACGCAGGACGAATATTCAGATGACGCTCCCCCTCTTTCTGAACGCGCATCAACTGGCGGGCTTTATCCAGCGATGCCACGTCCATTGCAGCGCTCTCCAGTACGTTTGCATGTTTCGCTTTATCGAACAGACTTACATTATCTGTGGAGATTTTCGGGTTAGACGTCAGAATGGCATAAACCAGATCGGCAATAGTGGATTTCGCCGCACGGCCCAGTTTCATCGGGACATCGGTCAGCATATTCAGATCATCATTGATAATGGCCTGACGGGTGATACTGAACAGCTCGCCATAGGTCGCCAGTGCAATAGTGGCCTGTTTATCTCCGGTGGTGACGTATTTATATTCCGCCCCTTCACGCACCTGACGCAGAGCACTGAAGCCCCCCATACCCACACGATGGGCAATTTTAAAATCAGACAACTGACCTTTCCGCGTCCATTGTTCATAGGTTTCAGGAGCATCTTCCCAGCCCTGCAGAATGGCTTTGTTCGCAACATCCAGCAGAATATTACCGAAGTCAGACGTACTGTGGGTGAACGCCGCACCGACCATCTGCATCGGGTTATAACCGGAAACCCCAATACCCCGTTCAGTCAGTGACATACGGGCATATTCACGCAGGGTCATCCCGTTGTAGACATTATCACGTTCGGTTTTTTCAAATCCGGCACGCGCCATCAGCGCCTGGCGGATCCCGTCCCCCACAAAATTACCGTTACCAGCATAAATATGAGCCGGTGTATTTTTATTGGATGGCGTGGACTCGCGCCCCATCTCGTTCAACAGCTTTTCGCGGGCCTGCTCCAGCGAACACTCAGGATCGGCAAGACACTGAGCCTGCAGCGTCTGATAACGCCCGCCAAACATGGCAAACAGATCATTAATACCGTTTACACGCGCTTTTTGCTCTGCCAGTACCTGCGCACGGATACTGTTTTCATCCACCACGGGTGCTGCTGCCTGCACTGGCGTCCGGGAGGCTGCAGGTTCATCATCCTGTACGCGTGGAGCACTGTTGCGTGGCGGAGTAATCATGTTTCGAATGGATTCCGGCATCTTTTTAAATTCCTCTGTACGTTTTGACTGAATACATGCCATTGCCTTAACGGCTGGCGTCACCTGATCAGCAAATCCATGTGCCAGACATTCGGCACCGGACATCCAGGTCTCATCCGCCAGCATGGCAGCAATTTCATCGGTGGTTTTCCCGGTTTTCTGTGCATAAGCGGGTAACAGAACCGCCTCAACCTTATCGAGCAGGTCGGCATAGGTGCGCATGTCCTCCGCATCACCGCCCGTAAAGCCAAATGGTTTATGAATCATCATGAAGGTGTTTTCCGGCATAATGACCGGGTTTCCCACCATCGCAATGACCGACGCCATTGACGCCGCCACACCGTCGACATAAACGGTAATGGACGCACCATGTGTTTTCAGCGCATTAAAAATGGCGATGCCTTCAAAGACATCGCCACCCGGTGAATTGATATGGAGATTAATGTGGGTGATATCGCCCAGTGCATTCAGATCACTGATAAACTGCTTCGCTGTAACACCCCAGAAACCAATCTCGTCATAAATATAAATATCCGCGTCACTCTGGTGACCAGCCTGCATCCTGAACCAGGAATTATTCTTCGGACTGGTCGTCGGTGTGCTGCGGCTCCTGTCGTTTCGTTGCGGCACTGCTGCCTCCTTTATCACTGGCCGGATCGGTATCAAATACCAGATCCAGCTTGCGGTTTTCATCAATTTCTGCCTTGCGCCGACGTTTGACATCATCCGGATTACGACCACCTGCACGTACCCAGTCTGATTCTGTCGCCGCTCCACCACGAATCTGAATTTTCCAGGCCTCAGCCTCCTTAACAGGGTCAATCCACGGCATCACCGGTCCGGAATACACCGCGGTATACAGTGAAGAACGGTCAAGATCGCGGGGTAGCCTGATAACACCGGATGCCACAGCCTGTTTCAGCCAGGCACGATACATCGGGCGGGTGACGGCACCAATAAACCAGTCCTGCAGGATCAGGTAGCCATCAGTGGATTCAACCAGCTCCTGACGCTGGGCGCTGTAAGTGCCGTTATAGTTGCGCGCTGTACTGGAAAAACTCAGACGACTGCCCGCCGCCACGGCACGCAACTGACCATTACGAAAAGTTTCAAGGTTAGGATTGGGGCGATCCGACTTCACCATTCCGATTTCTTCGCCGGGTTTCAGATCGTCGTAAATAATGCCTGGCTGAATGGTAAGCTCGCGTTCATTCTCCTTGCTGTCATTACCATCCGTTTCATAGCTCTGTCCGTCGCCTTTGCGGATGTACATCCCCAGAGCAGCAGCGATCCTTGCTGCAGTCAGCTCAGAATCTTCATATTCTTTCAGGGCACTGAGGCGGATCAGCACACCGGACAATAAAGACGTCCCGCGCATCTGGTGCAGACGGCGAACAAATTTAAGATGCAGCATTCGCTCTGCATCCACTTCTTTGGTTTCCATCTGCCGTCCGGATACAGGACGACTTTTATACACCAGATATTTTTCGGGACGCCCCCAGTCATCAACAAACACGCCCTGATTCAGCCTGTTGCTCTCATCACTGGTCATGGGAATAAAGTCTGGCTCGAGTGCCTCCAGCCAGAAATGAACACCGGCAGAAGGCGTCAGGCTGTTTATGCGCCCGGAAACCATCTGGGCAAACACCTCACCATCGCGCAGCCAGGTACGCAGCATCAGACGTTCCAGCATCGGACGGGTAAACTGCCCGGTAACTTCCGGACTGACAGACCATTCACTCCATCGGGTGCGTATCTCCGCTGCCAGATCACGGGCAATGGCCCCATTGCGTAATACCGGATGTGGCTCGACAATAATCCCGTTTTTCCCCACCACCCGTTCTTCCAGCTTGTCAAATACACCAATGACCAGATCGTGGTTGTTATCAAGGTAACGGGCCTGCTCACGTAACGACACGGCCCCGTAGAGGCTTAACTGGTCGGCAGTTCGGTTTTCCCGCCGGGCTTTGTGTGTCCGCGTCGTTTTTACGGCCTCATAAGCCTGGATCACCGCCCGGGAACGCAGCCTTGCCGCTTTCCATCCTGGTGAAAAAACGCCAATCACATCATCAAGAATTGCCATCAGAACCTCGCCAGCCGGTACCCGGGATGCCCCCGTCGTCGTGTAATCAGAGCCGCAAGGCGGCGCTCCCACTCCTGCCGTCCCTGCCGGATCTCAGATAAGTTTTCCATGGTCATCTGCTGACCATTAAAGGTGACGGATTTTCCGTCCAGCACCGCCATTTCAGCTTCCGTATAACGCTGAATCATGGCTTCGATATCATTCTGGTTCATAACCATCCTCCGGAAGTCAGCCAGGGGTTAACATCGTCAGTTACTGTTTTCTTCCGTTTTTGTTTTTTAACAGGCGTGGATACCGGTTCCGGTGAGGGTGACGGTTCGGTACTGTCCGGGACACACTCCAGCCAGGTTTCCCGGCTCGCCCACTCCGGTGCATCCGGCCAGCGGATCTTTTCGTATCCATGCAGAATGACCAGAGCCTCGGCATACACCATCAGGTCAAAAGCTTCGTTGGCACCGCGACCCGGCTTACTCCATTTCCCGTCACTGCTCCGCTCTTCATACGTCAGTTCGTCGTAAAACCAGCTCCCCAGCCAGTCAGGGAAATGCACATAGCCGGGACCTGGCGAGTCACGCCATAACGCGTTATTCACCCGGTCTTTCAGTGCATCCGTCTGAAGAAGCCAGAGCGGCACATCACCTGCGGCCTGCGCCCGTCGGCCCGTTCGTCCGGTGTTATCAGGGAATGTACGGGTGATCAGTTTTGCGCGCCGGATGCTGTCGCCCTTAAACAGGTAAATACGTTTACCAAGGCCATCACGACGGCAACGACGCCAGAATTTATAGGCATTATCAGTGACCCCGTCTTCACCGCCGGAGTCCACCGCCATTGCCATCAGTCGCATTTGTTGAGAAGGATCGGAGGCCAGCGGCCAGCTTTTATGAAAAACATCCGTCAGCAGGACATCCCAGTCTTCCGGATAGCTGGCCGGATCAATTCGCTGGCTCTCCCCGTCGCAGTCACTGCGCAATGACTGCGTGATATTGTAACGATCAATAATCCAGCGTTCGCCACGACTGCCATAGCCCGTTACCTGAACCACAAAACGGCGATGACGTCCCGCCTGCACATCCACTGTCGCCACAAGGAAATTAACGCCATCCGGCACACTGCAGGAAGGAACTGGCTCTGCCCGCTGCTCAAGCAGTTCACTTTTTCGTTGCTCCATGCTGGCACGAGGAAGATAAGGCAATCCCCAGTCGGTGTTGATAACCGCCCTGAGTGTTTCTTCGCTTCCTGTCGCTTCATACTCCTGTTCTGCAGTCAGTAATTTGTAAACCAGTTGCGCCCAGGTCTGATACGCAGCAGCTGGCCCTTCCATCCAGAAACTGGCGATACGGGAGCGGCGCGGTTCACCGGAAACGTTGCCGTTACGATCAATGACCTGACCTTCACGCAACCAGACTCCTGCACTATTGAGCTCACGCTTTTTCTCCGCAGTGATAATGCCGCTGCAGTGCGGGCAAAGTAGATACGCCGCCTCACTGGCTTTAAAGGGATCCGGTTCATTACGGTAGCCGGTCATGGCATCCATAGCTGGCTGAAAATATTCACCGCAGTGCGGACATGGCCAGTACCAGCGGCGGCGGTCACCACGATTGTAAAGGGAAAGAATACCAGTCGTCGGTGGCGCTTCATGAGGCGACTTACGTCGCCATTTGCTGTCGCAGATGTCACGTCCCGGCGAGCTCTCCACCAGAGTCATCCCGGCGGACATAAATGTGGTGGTACGTTTTGAGGCCAGGGAGAAACCATCACCCTCGCTGTCGATATTCTCCGGAAAACGGTCGTAATCGGTTAAGGCGACAAACCGGTAATCCGACGACGACATAATGTTGACCGAGGGCCAACCAATTTTAAGGAACGAGCCATCCCTGAACGTCTTATCATGGACATTATTGTCGTTACGACGTGGACTCATTCTTTTCTTTACCGCCGCACTGCTTCTGAACGTTCTGTCGAGGCGCTTTTTAGAATGCTCGCGGGCCTTATCTTCGGTCATCTGCACAACGAGCATGTCCGAAGGATCGCAAACGATGGTATAGACAATCCATCCATCGATCAGACCAATGGTCTTCCCTGTTCGCGCAGGACCAACAAAAATCACCGCATCGTATTCACGCGATGCCAGGCAGTTCAAGGGCTCAATGATGTAGGGTGTCAGTTCAGGATCCCATGGCACCGAGTTACCAGCCCCCTTGGGAACACGCATGAATTTTTTAACAGCCTCCGAAATCGGCATGCGACGTGGTGGGGAAAATCCTGCCGATATGTCCCTTCCCAAATTTCGGGCTGATGAAAAACCCATTATTCCTCCTAGAGACTCTCTCCTTCCTCATCAGGAATTAATTCAGCAGCACAAGCCTCGTAGGATTTTTCCTGAAGAGTGTATCGCAGGTCATCAATGGCCTGCTGTACAACGCCGACGGCCTGAGGAGTCAGAGCGCAATCGCGTTCAAGAACATCCGGAATTGTCTCCAGAACCTGGACGACAGCCTTTCTCATGGACGAATAGACGATGACTACTTCATCAACTGGGATGAGTTTTCGCTGCTCCTTTTCCAGCTTGATCCTTTCATTTTCAGACTGGTACCAGTCCTTTCTCTCTTTCGGCTCCATACGGGATGGATCATGAACAGAGTCTGCTGCCTCATGCTTCACACTAAACAGGGCGGGCCCGACATGCTGCAGGGCGTAAACGGGGTTCCCCCTGACAGTCGCAGCCACAGGAGTGTTGGCCGCGAGGAGCCGTTTTTTTACTGTGTCCCGGTGAAGCCCAAAGGCCTCGGCGATTTTAAAAACACTCCAGTAATAAGCATCACCGATCCCGCTCACATTTGACATAAGCAACTCCATCTGGCAGGTGAAAATCAGGTTTATTTATATATTTCAATTAATTGCAAACTGGTCTAATGACAGGAAGAAAAAAATATTGTACAGGTGAAAAGAGAAATAACTTTTAATTATCAATAAATTACCAAACATGCTGCCGCCGCCATGGAAATGCAAAAACTAGCCTTTTTCCGCGACGCTCCCGCCCCGTGGCAGGGCCCCCCACTGGGAGGACCCGACAGCCTGACAACCGTGACGAGCATCTGTAACAGAGCTTTACATAATGGCATGGGGATAATTCAGAAGGACATCACAGCATGCCCACACAAATTAGTGTGAGTGTCCTGTTTCTTACTACGCGCAGGACTGACGAGCATGAGGGGAAAATACGAGAACCGAAATGCCTTATCTTCAGAAATGCAGCCGGCATCCGAACTGGACGATATTGTAAATTCACCTAAATACGAGGCATTGCTGTAGTTGAATTGCATTGCTGTATTAGCCTGACAGTGACAGAATACGATATTGACTCTGTCACTTGTGAAATGGTCAGAATGGTTAGCAGTTATGGTGATCAGTCAACCACCAGGGAATAATCCTTCGTATTCTTATCGTGCTTTACTAACGCGGCCTCAATTGCCCTGAATGCTTCCAGAGACACTTGATGTTCTATACATGCAATTACAACATCCGGGTAACCCATCGAAATGGTGCTATTAAGCATAGTTTTTACACGAACCTGCTCCTGGGAGGGGGCATCAGTGTATTGATCTTTATGCATTTTGTCGCTCCATGCGTTTGCTCTTCACTTACGGCTAAAAATATAACGTCAAATCACTCAGCATGAAAGAGTTAAAGATTCAGCGCGTTTCCCTTACATAATCTGTCGTTTGTATTCTCTTCAGGCATACCGGAAAGACTAGGTATTGTCACACAACCAATACCATCGACAATCGAGATTTATACCTATTCGGTAATGTTTAAATATAACAAAACCCCGTAAAAACGAGGTTTATGGGTAATTTGTATTGTTGAATAGCATCTGATGAGAAATTGATGCTAATACTAAACAGACTAGATTAAATCAATCTTGATATCATAGCTTTCAAGACCAGTCATTTTTTCCCGTGCAGTAAACTGGATACTGGTAACTTCTTTCCCGGTCTTTTTCTTAAGCTCAATGATTTTTTTTGTTATATATTCAGAAATATCTGCTTCTGTTTTTGTTTTTAACTCTTCAATGTTCATCATTTCCTCTTTTAGTCTGTTATGACTTTCCTGGTACACAGTAGTGTCAATTATATGGAGCAAACGTATAAAAGATAAGATGAAACATCGCAATAATCAACATACGACGGTCTAAATTTCACACAAACAGATAAAGATGATTATCATTTATTATCAATGCATTAGAATCAAATCAATTCAAGAGTCTCATTGCTGCTTCCAGAATTTCTTCTGAAGTTACATGTCGATCCGCTGCTACATAAATGACTTTATGATCTCCGGTCAGAGATGGAAACCCTGCAGCCATTACAGTGAGGTGTGTTGTTTCGCCATTTGGATATTCACGCATGATGGTGTTAACTCCGGTCATCACTGGCACTACCATTGCTGGTTCAGAGTTAAAAAAAACTATTATTTTTTTCATAATGTTACCGTATTATGTGAGTATCCATCGACTAGACACTAAGCAAAAAAGCTCCCGAAGAAGCCTTCATTTTCACTTTCTTAAATCTAACGATAGACGGCTAACATTTAAGTATTGTGAAATATTATCAAATGTAATCATCATTGATTTACAAAAGATACATTTTGCCCCGAAAGGATTCCTGTCAGAAACATCAAAAGATGATGTTCTATACTGAGAACCATGGCAACACGGGCATCTAAAGTGAATATGGTTTGTAATATTTTCTACCTCAAAGTGCCACAACATGAACAGCCGCGGGGCCTTTAGGTCCGTTCTCAATACCAAATTCGACTTCCTGATTCTCAGTTAACGTTTTGAAATCGTTGCTCTGAATAGCTGAGAAATGGACAAACACATCTTTGCTACCATCTTTCGGCGTGATGAAACCAAAACCTTTTTCAGGGTTAAACCATTTCACTAAACCAGTCATTTTGTTAGACATCATTATTACCTTTTGAAGAAGTTAGCCCTTGGGCAGAATGGTCCGAAAAAAAATATCAGAGAGAAAAACCAACAAGGAAATCTCAAGAGGTACAAATAATAAAATTATAACAATGACTGCTTCAGATAATTTTGTAACAAACCAGAACACCATTAACGCATGATTAACCAACCATAGCAAGGATTACTTTTGTAAAGAAAAACACACGAATGAAACAATAGCTTTATTTATTAATAAAACGTGTCATTCTGTCTAATGATCTTTTATCTTACCCTTAAGATTTCAAGGATTTTGACTCATGGAAGAGTCCTTTTTATTTAAATTTCACATTCAGCGCTAAAAATAATCCGATTTAATATTAATCTACATCTGATATTTTTTATCTCTTAAAGATTCATAAATCCGTTGACAAGTCACTCCTGCGATGTAGCGTTTGTCAGCAATTTCAGCATAAAGCTGAGCTTCTGCTGCAATATCTCCGAGCATGTTGGTGAGCATTCCTTCGGCGGCTTTGGTTGTTTTGCCTCTGACGGCAGCGGCAAGATTTGCGGTATGCTGCGCTGCGTCAAGGCGTATGGCATATTTTGTTGCTTCGGCACGCAGCTGGTTAACACTATCAGACAGATCAGCAGCCCTGGCAGAAATTTCAGCGGCTTTCTGTTGTGCATCTTTAACAGCCTCATCACGGGATATAGTTCGCCCCTGTTCAATTATTCGAGCAGCAAATTGGACATTTACCTCTTGAGATAATTCGGCAGCATCACGCTCCGCCCATTTTTTTTGCCATCCTCTGTCGCTCCAGACATTACCTACGACAAATCCTACCAACACGAGCAAAATCACCGTGAATATCTGATTCACTGTTCTATCCCCCAGCAGGTTAATGCACTCTCCTGGTCACGCCGAATAACCTGACCGTAACAATTATTTGAACGAATGCGGCAATCACGTCCACCGTCCTTTATCCACCAGCGAATCGCCTCGCATGCGCCTTTACGATCACCTGCATTAAGCCGCTTATAAAACGTCGACGGAAAACACTTACCAGGGCCAATGTTATAGGGACAGAATGACGCGATACCGGCTTTCTGTGGCTCGGTCAGTGGAACTTTTATATTGCGCTCCACCCATGCCAGCGCCTTATCCCGCTCAATGGCGTTAACCTGGGCGCATTTTTCCTTCGACAGTTTCATTCCCGGAATAACAGGTTTACCGTCCACCATCGTTGCTCCCCGACAGATGGTCCATATGCCGGAGCCATCGCGGTATGCAGTGGTGTGATTCCCCTCTTTTTCATCCAGAAACTGATCGAGAATGTCAGGGGCAGGAGCACTGGCGGCAATCAGTGCCAGAACAGCGGCCGACAGGCTGTATCTGATTTTTACGTTCATGGATATTTATCAGGATTTATCGGCTTCAAATCCCCGGATATGTTAAATCTTACCTCACCAGTGATGGGCACTGGCGGGAGGAGGATGTCAATCTGATAAACACAGAGGCGACTATGGATTACACAAATCTACCTAAACAAACTTTTGCTGATTTAATCGCACTCAGGCAAGCAGTCGTAGCTCTAATCAACTTGTTGCCGGAGAAGGAAAAGGAATTAGTTAAAGCGCTTCTTAACAGAACTGCCGCCGATTTTTCATCATATCCACTGACAGATGACCTTGCGGACCTTCCTGAATTAATTGCAGCGTCCGCCAATAAGCTTACTGAAGAGATTTACCCTCCTCAAAAATCTTCACAAAATTCCTGCGAGTAACTTCAATGCAATAATCGTAAAACGCCGCAAACTGCTCATCGCGGCGTTTTTTTTCATCTTCAGAAGGAATCAGCACCGACAATTTTTTATTCAGATCAGCGACGCTGCCCTCCAGTTTTTCAATGGGCGATTCAATATCATCTTTTTCTGACCGCAATGCCGTCGGTGGCGTCTTCAGAGAACCAGTAATTCTTCCCGGTAGCTTTCCTTTGTAGGTTATCCACACATTCTGCGCCTCTAAAATTATGGGGCGCTTTTCCGGCGACTGCTCATCCCCTTCACATAACCCGGCAGCAACATCCAGGAAGACCTGTCTGATGCTCCTTCTGGCTGCTGCCTCATAAAACTCCAGCGCGGCACCTTCAACACGGTCCAGCGAGATGTCCAGGTCAAAAATTTCACCGTCAAAGTGTTTTTTGTCCCGTAAGGCTACAGTTACCGCCACTTTATTCTCAAAATTGCGAACTCCTTTCACAACCAGTTCATAGTCTTGAGTCATTGGATTACTCTCTTCTCGCAACCTTACGCCTGTCTTCTTTAATCTTGAAATAAAGGTTTGTCAGATACGTCAGCAGGCCAAAAACCAGGCTACCCAGCACACCGATTGCAGCCCACTGTGACGGAGTTACTTTATCGAGTAACTGCAATGCCCAGAAACCAGCATTACCCGCCGATGTGCCATAGGCAACACCTGTTGTTAACTTATCCATTGATTTCATATCCTCACCCCGATGAACACGGATGGTGCAATATGTTTGAAAAGATCGGAGTCTACGGGGTAGTTTTGACAGCACACGCTGTTCTCAACGGCGCTAAAGAAACATACACATTAAAAATGTGAGTAATTATTTTGAAAGAAAGTCATATATAAAATAATAATACGAGAAATGTTTTCATATTTAGTGTACTGTATACGGCCATTTATACAGGAAAAGCCTATGTCAGAACGTAAAGACTCAAAATCACGCCGTAATTATCTCGTTAAATGTTCCTGCCCAAACTGCACCCAAGAGTCAGAACACAGTTTTTCAAGAGTACAAAAAGGTGCCCTTTTGATCTGCCCTCATTGCAACAAAGTATTCCAGACAAATCTTAAAGCTGTAGCCTGATTGATTTTATTAGTAACAAGTATTTTTTATATTTTAATAATATATTTAAAGCAGATAATAAAAAACCCGCCTGAGCGGGTTTGAGATTGTGGTGCTTTTTGTGGGAGTCATCCACTTACGCACTTTGTTTTGCCATGCCAGCAGTTAGCTTCTGCTGTAAAACTATTCATGCAGCAAACCTGCACTTCACCACAATGGTTAGCATACTTTTCCTGATTAAGATTTTGCCAAATATGCTGGCCATTGTTTCATGTATTGGACCTCCTTAAATTTTATTAAAGAAATCCAATATTCACTACTCTGTCCGTATCTCTACTCAGGCATCAGCCTTCTTCGTTATCGTATACAGACGAGCGATGAATTTTAATCAGTAATGATGACATTTGCTGCTGCAGGACCTTTAGCACCACTCTCTATAGAGAAGGTAACCTTTTGACCTTCAAATAAGGTTCGATAATTATCATTCTGAATCGCAGAAAAATGCACAAACACATCTTTACTACCATCAACAGGAGAAATAAAGCCGAAACCTTTATCAGCGTTAAACCATTTTACTAAACCAGTCATTTTATTTGACATTCTACATTCCTTAACTTGAGCCTTTCGGCATAAATGGTTTGCATAACAGAAACGACTTCGTACTTAATTGGAGAGACTCAAAGAAGGAATAAGTGAATAACACCTGAAATGAGAACTGCTTTAGTAAACTACTTCGTATATCGTCTGTTCTTCAAACCGACGCAATCATTAACGCATAGTTGAACATATGAAGCAATGTTTATTTTAGACATCCAGCCATCTTCAACCCCATCAAAAAACTATAGCTTTCTTCAGGAACGTGTGTATAGTGCGCCAAGTTATCAGTATTAAGGAATTTTTTTGTCCCGTAAAATGACAGGAATTGTCAAAACCTTTGACGGCAAAAGCGGCAAGGGTCTTATCACCCCATCCGATGGTCGTATCGATGTCCAGCTTCATGTTTCAGCGCTCAATCTCCGCGATGCAGAAGAAATTACCACCGGATTACGCGTGGAATTTTGCCGGATAAATGGTCTGCGTGGCCCTTCAGCTGCCAATGTTTACCTTTCATGAGCTATATTAAAGCTTTAATTTCAGGCCCCATCGGATCACACATGGAGAGTTTTTATGAATAACCCCGTCTGTCTTGATGACTGGTTGATTGGCTTTAAAAGCTTATGCTGTACTTTGGCCGTAATAGCTCTGCTAATAATATAATAAGCAGACTCATTGTGTTTAGGGACATTGTACTGGAAGAAAACATTTTAAACATCAGGCAAATAACCAAGTCACCAGCTAAATAATAAGTTAACAGACATGAGTCCCGGGATGAGATTCAACATTACCATTGCCCCATTTAAAGCACAAAACCCGCTCATCAGCGGGTTTTCTACTTTTTCTTAACGTCGGGTATACAAAGCCCATCATTGAAAAAATTTTATCCATATTTTTTGAAAAATGCAAACATCATGTCGCCATCTTCAGCAAAAATCATTTATCTCGTCACCTTCCTCAATTGCGCTTCCGCGTATGCTTCTTCCTGCCAGCACTTTGTTACCAGTTTACCAATGACGTCCGCATACCCCTTATACCACTGATAATCGGTCAGGTCTGGTACCAGCTTCTGGACATGACGTCGTGCCAGCGTGGTCGGTAAACGACTAAACCGGTTTCCATTACAACGCCCACAAATCTTATATACCGGTACGCCATGAAACCGGGTTCTTTTTTCATCCAGAACAATCCCTTTACCCTTACACCCTCTGCACGCTGTGCTGACTTCGCCCTTACCATGGCAATGCTGACATAGTTCCTTCACCCATTCTTCCTTGATTACAGATTCCCCGCGTCTGTAGTGTTTCACCACTTCGCGCAATACATTATAAAATCCCGTACCTGAACAATGCTCACAGCGAGCCTTACTTGCCGCAGACCTGGAGTAATCAGCAAAGGCAAAACTCACGAGGTAAGGAATAATCTGTAACCGGATTTCTTCACTCAATTTGTTCAATGTCGGGTTATCCAGTGCCATCGCGTAATTGAGCAGACCTTCAATCGCAAACTGAGGATCCTGAACACCAACTTTTGCCAGGAATAAGGCAAAACCAAGCGGAGCTTTCGACTGCACCATCCCCTGCGCAGCCATCACATCTGTTATTGTTAAACCACCCGAGCCTGTCGCCGGTGCGTCATCACTCAATTTTGGAGATTTTGGGGAGTAATATTTTGGTAAAGCTTCAAGGTTCATGCTCGTTCTCCACTTACGCCAGTACGCCTATTGCCAGCGCACGATCGATAAAACGAAATATCAGCTCCAGCTGGGAGCCATACTTCTCTTCAAATGCCACGGTATTCGCATGCAGCTCGTCGTGATGCTTTCTGCACAAAGGCAACACAAAGAGATCATGTGCTTTGGTTCCCATTCCACCCTGCCCGTGACCAATCAGATGATGCGGATCGTCGGCTGGCATACCGCAGCAAGCACACGGCTGTGTCTTAACCCAGCGTGTGTATTTCTCCTTAACCCAACGGTGACGTTTAGGCAGCTTCATGAAAGATTCCGGAGACTCTGGATCAACGGTGATGCTTACCACCGTCTTTTCCTGTGATGGGTTTTGTTGCTGGTGGGCGTGAGGCAACGGTGCAAGATTTTTTGTGCGCTGTTTCAATATGCTGGTGGCGGTCTGCTCTCCCGGTACGATGTCGCTTTCGCGGTACACCGAGCAGTTTTTTTCCGCTGGTAATCCCAGCGAGCGACGTAATACCGCTTCCGGTAGCGCGTCCGCCACCTGATTGCGGACCGCCCACCAGGATAATTCAGCCAGAGATAATTCACGCTCCTGCGTACCGCTTATTGCGTGACCGATGACGTCAATCATCCATGCTGACAGGTTTTGATGAGCAAGTTGCTCGAGTGATTCGGATGTCTGGTCACGCAGCTGGTTGTCGCAGTGCCAGCACAACACCATTGCGCCGGTACCATAACGGTGAATAACGGTTTCGCTGTGATGATAATCGCCGTGTGGCCACTGGCAGGATTTAATATTGCGCAACAGCCAGTCAGACAATGCACCAGCACCACCAGCAGCACGAATTACCCGTGCGTTACTGAAAAACGGCAGCAATGTTTTGTCTTCCACCAGCGGCTGGCGAACGGTAGGAACGACCCCGGACGGCAGATTACGCATGCTTTTCGGTTCCGGCTCCACTAGTACCCGGGTATTGTGGAATACCGGCATGGATTCACGGCCCGGCTTAACGACCACCAGCCCGAGTTCCGGTACCAGAACAGGTCGAAGTAATACCCGCACGTTACCTCCAGATGCGTTGCTGGAATGTACGGGACGGACGCGGTGGGCGTTCGGAGTAAGGCAATCTGACTGAGATTATCCAGTGACGGTAGTCGAGACTAAGGGCTTTCTTAACCTCGTATCCGCGCCTGCGGTAACACTGAATTATCCATTCAGCCTGCTCTTCAGTGCATGGAGGGTGTTGGAACCATTCAGACTTGAATGCGTAAGAATACCGCTCGTGCGTGCAGACAAGAACGGGCGAATTATCAGAATTGTAATATTTTACGTTGCGTGCCATCGGTTTTCTCCGGTGGCACGGTGTTACTCAGCGGGAGTTCAGCCCCGCGCAAGATTGTAGATGAGTTTATTCTTCTGCAAAAGCTGAAAAGCCTGCTTTTATTCCGATCTCTTTCAGTGCCTGTAATGAAGTGACAAACTCACCTTCGCGCAAGATAAATCCGTCTGTCACTCGACCATCCACAAAATTAATTAACGCAGCCCCATTCTTTCGCAAACACATAATGCGGTAATGACTAACAAGATTTCCATTTTCAACGCACACAGCATAGAGGCCATCTTCACAAAAAATTTTACGCAGTTCTTCGATGTTCATCATCAGAATCCTTCCGGATAATTAGCTCTCCCCTTTAAGGGACCATCCCTCTTATCCCTGCGCGCTACTTAAGTATTTTTGATTCTATTCCGGCACCGTCCAGAACTTCAAACGCGTTGAAAATAAAAACAAAAACCCGCCGAAGCGGGTTAAGTGCGGGTGCGTTGAGGATGCCTGCCACATCAGAGGTGGCGAGGGATTTCTCCCTCGCCGGGTCTCTTACTCCTCAGGTTCGTAAGCTGTGAAGACAGCGACCTCCGTCTGGCCGGTTCGGATTCGTACCTCGCAGAGGTCTTTCCTCGTTACCAGTGCCGTCACTATGACGGTTAAACAGATGACGATCAGGGCGATTAACATCGCCTTTTGCTGCTTCATAGCCTGCTTCTCCTTGCCTTCCGGCACGTAAGAGGCTAACCTACATGTGTCTAGCATGAAATTGGCCTCAGATTAATGTTAAGCGTCTTGCAGGACGCGTAATGTTAACTGGGGCTTTTCTCTATCTGCCTTTGGTGTTCATGCCCGAGGCAGATAGCCTCAAGCACCCGCAGCCATTCTACTTAACTACCTTTACCTCGCCAATATGAAATCAGTCAGAAAGGCGATCCATAAGAACAATAGCAAGACAATAAATCGCCATTACAGCCGTAATAGCCAGCGCACATTTGAGAACCAGCACCACAACCTCCTGTATTGGACGTACACCAGTCCTGATGAATATGAGGCTGTCTCGTCAGTGATTCAATACAACTATTGGGTATAGTTTCTCTGATTTTTTCTGTGGAAATGGGACATTACAACCTATCGCCACCAACAATTGAGACGCTAATCGCCCCATCTCGTAACCTTATCCAAAACGAGGCCTAAATCATGGCAATTGACTAACGTTTCTGAGTAGATAATGCCCTGAAGTAAGCGTTGCTAATCGATTGATAAATCTCAATATCTTCAGAACCTGCAAGTTCGACATACTCACTCTCACATGTAGACGGTTGAGCAGTGTGTTGGACACTTCTCGTGTTCGAGTGGATTGTTCCTATACTAACTTCTGTTAATATAGGTAGTTCCAACTGGTTTCTGTCGTTTTTTTTCATATAAATCACTCAAGCCTCAACAAGTTAAGTTTATTACTATCAACTTCAGCAATAACTACCTGTTCTAATTTAGGAATCGCTTTGAGACTAACGCTATCCACAGGCATAGCCGCACCCTCTGTCGCTAACTCTAGCACCCCAGCTTTAGATTTTCGAGATCCAGATTCAAAAAGCTCAAGAAACCTAGTTGGAGCTACTCCATCAAATTGTATCAATTTCACTTTTTCATCCGTCTCGATTACTGATTCGGTCATCGCATCCGAATGAAGTTTAAGAGCTAAGCTTTTTCTATACGGCTCAATAAAATATACTTCAGAGATACCAGAAGCGATAATATGCCTTGCGCAGGAATGACATGGATAGGTTGTTACAAATATTTTTCCGCCTAAAATTCTTTCTCCTGCCACACGAGATGCGCCAAGAATCGCGTGCATTTCTGCATGAACCGCTCTTGAAAACTCTATTAAATCTTTTAATCGTGAGTTTTTTATAATAGTTTGAATCGCCGCTTCTCTTTTTTTTACAGGGATTATTTTTTCCTGTACAAGGCTATCAATGACAACTTCAGCCAATATTCTCTTTTCCGCATCATTCGAGCAATTTCTATTTTGTAATGTATAACAACGATGATCAGGATCAATAACTTTTAAGCGGATAGATTGTTTACCATAGAGACCACCACCATTACGAGGCACATCATTCCAACCGGTAGAAAGAAGTTCTCCAGATGAAGATGTTACTGCAGCACCAACTTGTCTTGATAGACATGCAGAATTACGAGCCGCTGAGGTGGCTGCATACATTGCATTTTCCTCTTCAGTCGGTGATATAACTGAACTCCTAAAAATTAGCTTAAAGAAACGTTCCAGTTTAGATAGAATTTGGCCTTTAGCATCGGCATTTCCTGGCTCTGCCAACCCACTGTCAACCCGCAAAAAGTAATCACACTTCGGGAAAGTGTCTCTAACTGATTGCCCATGATCGAACTCTTCACCAGAATCGGTATTGATTAGTTCAGCAATATCTTCAACGCTTAGTCTATTAATTTTTGAAAGATTTTCACGCCTTGCCTCTAAAGGGGAAAATACACCTATAGAGAAAATCATTTTTCCATAGATTGATTTCAACAACTCAAGCTCAGAAGAGTTTTTAACTGAGTCAATAATATGACAAATTTTTTGATTTTTAATCTTACTCGCTTCCCCTTTGCTGGATTCATTAACAATATCATCAAATTCACCAAAGTTTTTTTTACGCTCGGCGCTAATTTTAGCAATAGCTAATTTTGCAAGAATATCACTACCATAAATTTCACGAAGTTTATCACCCACAGTTATAAGTGACTTGAATTTCTTTAGATTAGTGCTTTCATCAATATTAATTGATGTATATTTTGAATTAATCCGGATTAGATCACTCAAGCGTATGTCGTATGTTTTATAGCCATATTTTTTAAGCGAGAATGATATCTGCTCAGCAGTCTCATGTAGCGGTGAACCAATTGGCCCACAAAGTGCGATTATAATCTCTGGAGTAACACTGTCTTTTATTTCTTGAGTTGCATTAATTGTTGACAGCTCGGCAACATCATCATTCCCAACAAGTTGAAACTCTTGACTTTTATCTAAGGCTGTGCCTTGCATGCCCTTATCCTAATTAATAGTATTTTTCCCTCTTTATAGCTAATTAAGATAAATGTTGCAAAGTAATATTGCACATGAAACTTGAGTTAGTAATCCTTTTGACTAGATGGTTTGACCTGCGCCCTATAGATAAACACACTACGCTGTTAGCAACGTTCGCTTCTGGCACAAAGCAGGCACCACACTAGTTCTTCCCTGTACCATAAAAATGTCAATTCACATATGAACAAATGCTATTTAATCTAAAAATGTCTATAAATACCGTGTAATTCACTGATAAAATGCCAATATTCACTGAATAACTTCACTCCTCCGGTACTCGCGACAGATTATGTTTAGGTGACTGTCGTAGCGACGTATTTCTCCGTCAGGTAATGACCAGATAAGGTCCGGATCAACCACAGCGGGTTTCTTCACCTTCGCCCTAGAGAGTTTTTTGCGGGCATTTTGCCAGTCCTTTGGTGCCTGTTGAGACGGGAATAACGCGTAGCCGGAGTTGTATACATAACAACTGGCAACCAGCTCTCTGGCAAGAATGCTCATCAGATATCCTGTCGCACCTGTTTTAGTAACGTCTCGCGACCGCTCTGGCGCACAAGTTCGACCACCTGCTCTTTAATTTTTTCCCGCTCTTCCTGTGTAAAAACTTTTGCCACAAGTCCTCCTTAAAATTACCTCATGACCTGAAATCAACACTTATCCTCTGAAACCAGGCGGAATTTCTGTATCCGGTTCAGAAATATAATTCACACAACGCTGTACAGGTGAACGTCCCAGGCGGATGACCAGTTCGTCCCATTTTTCGCGGAGTTTTGACGGGCTCATGATGTTTTTTACCCAGAATGGATCTCGCTGTACCCGACCAAACATTTCGCAAATTTGTCTGTGGCTTCTGCCATCCAGCATCCGCATTGTGCGCACGTCATTGGCCCAGGCTGTCCAGTTAGGCTCTTTTGGTCGCATGATCTCTCCATCGTCGCTGGCAGCCTGTTCGTAAAGGTTCACGATCCGCCCCCAAATCCATTGGGCACACGCCAAATCCTCCCTGCTACCCCACTGGCGTTTTTTCGCACTAAACACAACCGCGTCGGAGTTCCGGGTTAAAAAATCCTGTTCAGTCGTCTGCGGGTCCGGTTGCGAAGCTTCCGGACGAAAAGTGTTTTTATTCTCTGTAGTAATCTCTGTTGTATTCTCTGTAAGATCATCAGGCCATTTTGACCCGATGACATTGGGTCGTTTTGAACCAATGGAGCGTTTCATTTTGACCTCTTCCATCGTGTCATTTTGACCTGATGGAGCGGCGCATTTTGAACCGATGGATTCGCTCAATTTGCCATCATCTAAAAGCTCGCTCCCATAGTTGATCGTGTAGAAATTGGTCATATCGCGCTTTGATTTATTGAGCTTTTCACAACGCAAAAGCCCCAGCGTTTTCAGACTTGCAAACGCGCGCTTTAACGTTGACTCTGACCAGAATGGGAACTGTTCCAGCCATTGTTCCGTTGTGTTGTAAATCCAGCGAACACCATCACATTCCATGCCGGAATTGGTATCTCTCAACCAGTAATGCAACTGCTGCAACACAATGGCTTCATTTAAGCCAATCTTCATCGCAAGCTGTGTGTTTATAACCAGTGGGCGTTCAGCAAAAAGAAGGCTCATAATTCCATCCAGCTTTTTGTTGGTATTGCTGTCGATACGCAAGTTTGAAAGCAATTGCTTTTTCTATAAGTTCGTCAGTTTCACGATCCACTACGGCAGGATCAGCAAAAAGCAGTCCGGACTCCACCACATCGCCATATTCTTTGTTTAACCCGGCGATCATGTACGTGATGCTTTTTCCGTCACTAATTTCACGATACAACCTGAAATCATTAATCCGGATAGCCTCCATAATTGCAGGCACTAGCGCCGTGAACTTTTCACGCTTATCCCTAGTGTCGATAGCCTTCCAGCGTTCGAATATCTTCACTCGATTAACGCCAAGCGCTCGCTGATCAACCGCGCCACCTTCATCTGTGACACGCTGAACATCGATGTTCGGGCGCTCTTTCAAAGCCCAGAATGCTTCAGTGATTAATATCGTCGCCTGCTCCTGTGTCATTCCTGGTCGACATATCCAGGCATCCAGAGCCTCACGAGCCTGTTCAGGAGTGATTTTCATTGTTCAACCGCCCCGCCCGCTTCGTCTTACGATATTCGTCATAAACCTTGGGATCATACAGAAGCTCGCCGCCAGATGCCTCCTGTAGACGCATCGCGCGACCTTCAGGAACCAGCTCTTGCCATTGAGAAACAGCAGATGGATCAACGCCAGCAGCTTTCGCTACTTTGGCTTTCGTACCGTAAAAATTAATTACGTCTGATTTAAACATCGCACCTCCAATATTGAGTTTTCTCAATGCTAATCACTCAAGGAATCTCAAGTCAAGGGTTATTAAGATATCTAAATATGAACGAGAAAACTTTAGGTCAACGCATTAGAGAAAGACGTAAGCAGGTAGGCTTAAGTCAAAACGGTTTAAGCAAAGCTGCTGGCGTATCTGGCTCATCAATTTCATTATGGGAAAGTGACCATACAGCCCCGCGCGGGCAAAATTTGCATCGCCTTGCCGAGGTATTGCAATGTTCACCAACCTGGATACTGTTTGGCGACGAGGACAAAACACCAGCTCCCCCTGTTTCACTCGATAGTGCCTTAGACTTATCGGAAGATGAGTTAGAGATGCTGCGTTTGTATCGCGCACTTCCTAAATCAGAGCAACAAGCACAACTCAGCGAACTCCGCGCCCGCGTTGAGAATTTTAATCGCCTGTTCACCGAGCTATTAGAGGCTCGCAAACGCAACAAGCATCAATAATCATCCCTTCACAAAATTTTAAAGCCTTACATTTCAATGTATTGGCTTTATCTTGCGCCAATACTTGAGTTTTCTCATCAAAAAACCTTGACGAAAAATAATGAGAAAACTAAATTACCTCCATCAAGACACCGCACGGTGTTCTCAGCAAACAGTTCCGCTACCCCGGCGTTAAGGGGAAATGAGGTCAGCATGGATACTATCGATCTTGGCAACAGCGAATCTCTGGTATGTGGCGTGTTCCCCAACCAGGACGGCACGTTCACCGCAATGACGTATACCAAAAGCAAAACGTTTAAAACCGAAAATGGTGCCCGTCGCTGGCTGGAAAGAAACTCAGGTGAGTGATATGGATTTCGACACAATCATGGAAAAGGCTTACGAAGAATACTTCGAAGGCCTTGCCGAAGGCGAAGAAGCTCTCAGCTTCAGTGAGTTTAAACAGGCACTCAGAATAAGAATGTGCTCTCACAATGACGCAGAGCACAAATATGAGAAGCAAAATCAGACCGCAGAAAATTTTGTTCTGGAACCCGGAGAAACGCTTTTCAAAATTCCCGTTACGTGCCCCATTTGCGGTTTTACATCAGAAGAACTTGACGACTCCTGTAACAATCAGGAAACAACCAAGTATGTCGAAGATGATACCGAGTGCGCACGAAGAACGATTATATCCACGAGTCCAAACTCCAGGACCAATAAATCTCACCTTGAGAGGGTGATTAATCCACTCCCCCAAACCAATAAAAAAGATGCCGGAGGACAAAAAACCCAATGGAACAACGGGATATCTGTCAAAAAAAGACGTTCCATTAAAGACAAACAACGCAGCGCCAACAACTGTAAGCGCTTTATACCAGTAATCAATTTTCATGTTCTTAAGCGGATTTATTGGTGGTTGCGACATTGCTTAATGAATCCTTAAAACTGTGGTGATTTTAAGGATACCACCTCGCCTGACGTGGTTAAAAGCAGGCACACAACACGAAAGCGCACGGCGAAGTTCGTCTCACTGTACGGTGTCGTTAAATTTAATTCGACCGTGCGCTTCCGGTTGTGGCAACCCGCGAAATGGCGCGGCGGTAAGTATGGCGGGGTTATTCCTTCCCCGTAGAGGACACCGAGTTGTCAGGTTGACCATACGCTTAAGTGACAACCCCGCTGCAACGCCCTCTGTTATCAATTTTCTGGTGACGTTTGGCGGTATCAGTTTTACTCCGTGACTGCTCTGCCGCCGTTTTTAAAGTGAGTTTTGTGATGCGGTGAATGCGGCTAAGCGCACGCGGAACAGTTAAAACCAAAAACAGTGTTATGGGTGGATTCTCTGTATCCGGCGTTAATTGTTAACTGGTTAACGTCACCTGGAGGCACCAGGCACTGCATCACAAAATTCATTGTTGAGGACGCGATAATGAAAACGTTATTACCAAACGTTAATACGTCTGAAGGTTGTTTTGAAATTGGTGTCACTATCAGTAACCCTGTATTTACTGAAGATGCCATTAACAAGAGAAAACAAGAACGGGAGCTATTAAATAAAATATGCATTGTTTCAATGCTGGCTCGTTTACGTCTGATGCCAAAAGGATGTGCACAATGAATTCAGCATTTGCGCTTGTTCTGACAGTTTTTCTTGTTTCCGGAGAGCCAGTTGATATTGCAGTCAGTGTTCACAGGACAATGCAGGAGTGTATGACTGCAGCAACCGAACAGAAAATTCCCGGTAACTGTTACCCGGTCGATAAAGTTATTCACCAGGATAATATCGAAATCCCGGCAGGTCTTTAAAACAGTTCCGTAATAAATATCCGGTTTCATTCTTATATGCCAGCAATGGCAGGGATTTGTTCATCCTTAAATCTGTCATGAGGTTAAAACAAAATGAGTAAAGTCTTTATTTGCGCCGCTATTCCTGACGAACTGGCAACAAGGGAAGAAGGCGCTGTGGCTGTAGCCACAGCCATTGAAGCTGGCGACGAACGCCGTGCTCGAGCAAAATTTCAATGGCAGTTCCTGGAACATTATCCGGCTGCTCAGGACTGCGCTTATAAATTTATTGTCTGCGAGGATAAACCTGGCATACCCCGCCCTGCCCTCGATTCATGGGATGCTGAATATATGCAGGAAAACCGCTGGGATGAGGAGTCTGCTTCTTTTGTCCCGGTTGAGACTGAATCCGATCCGATGAACGTCACTTTTGACAAGCTGGCCCCTGAAGTACAGAACGCTGTCATGGTTAAGTTCGACACATGTGAAAACATCACCGTTGATATGGTTATTAGCGCACAGGAATTGTTGCAGGAAGACATGGCAACATTCGACGGACATATCGTTGAAGCGTTGATGAAAATGCCAGAAGTTAACGCCATGTATCCGGAGCTTAAGTTGCACGCCATTGGGTGGGTTAAGCATAAATGTATTCCTGGTGCTAAATGGCCCGAAATTCAGGCAGAGATGCGCATCTGGAAAAAACGTCGCGAAGGTGAACGCAAGGAAACCGGAAAATACACGTCTGTTGTTGATCTCGCCCGCGCCAGAGCCAATCAACAGTACACTGAAAATTCAACAGGAAAAATCAGCCCGGTCATTGCTGCCATTCATCGCGAATACAAGCAGACATGGAAAACACTGGATGACGAACTGGCCTACGCTCTCTGGCCTGGTGATGTGGATGCCGGAAACATTGACGGCAGCATCCATCGCTGGGCAAAAAAAGAAGTTATCGACAACGACCGCGAAGACTGGAAGCGTATCTCGGCATCAATGCGCAAACAGCCTGATGCCCTTCGCTACGACCGCCAGACTATTTTTGGCCTTGTCCGTGAGCGTCCAATCGACATTCACAAAGATCCCATAGCACTGAACAAATATATCTGCGAATACCTGACGACAAAGGGCGTGTTTGAGAATGAAGAAACAGACCTGGGCACTGTTGATGTTCTCCAGTCATCAGAAACACAAACTGATGCAGTGGAAACTGAGGTATCTGATATCCCAAAAAATGAAACCGCGCCGGAAGCTGAACCATCTGTAGAGCGTGAGGGGCCGTTCTATTTCCTCTTCGCAGATAAGGACGGAGAAAAATACGGTCGCGCAAACAAACTTTCTGGTCTGGATAAGGCACTGGCTGCTGGCGCCACTGAAATCACAAAAGAAGAATATTTTGCCCGAAAAAATGGCACATACACGGGCTTACCGCAAAATGTAGATACCGCTGAAGATTCAGAACAACCAGAGCCGATAAAAGTTACCGCTGACGAAGTAAACAAAATTATGCAGGCAGCCAATATCAGCCAGCCTGACGCCGATAAGTTGCTTGCTGCATCACGTGGTGAATTTGTTGAAGGGATTAGTGACCCGAATGATCCGAAATGGGTTAAGGGGATCCAGACCCGCGATTCTGTGAACCAGAACCAGCATGAATCGGAACGGAACTACCAAAAAGCGGAACAAAACAGCACAAATGCGTTACAAAACGAGCCAGAAACGAAACAGCCTGAACCAGTGGCGCAACAGGAAGTGGAAAAAGTCTGCACCGCCTGCGGTCAGACCGGCGGCGGCAACTGCCCTGATTGTGGCGCGGTGATGGGCGACGCAACATACCAAGAAACATTCGATGAAGAGTATCAGGTTGAAGTTCAGGAAGATGATCCGGAGGAAATGGAAGGCGCTGAACATCCACACAAGGAGAACACTGGCGGCAATCAGCATCACAATAGCGATAATGAAACTGGCGAGACGGCAGATCACTCAATTAAGGTGAACGGTCATCACGAAATCACATCCACCAGCAGGACGTGTGACCATCTAATGATCGACCTTGAAACCATGGGAAAAAATCCTGATGCCCCGATCATCTCAATAGGTGCAATATTTTTCGATCCGCAAACCGGAGATATGGGACCGGAATTTAGTAAGACTATCGATCTGGAAACTGCTGGCGGAGTCATTGATCGGGACACCATTAAATGGTGGCTTAAGCAATCACGCGAAGCGCAATCTGCCATTATGACCGATGAAATCCCGTTAGATGATGCACTGTTACAATTGCGGGAATTTATCGACGAAAACTCCGGTGAATTTTTTGTTCAGGTTTGGGGAAATGGAGCCAACTTCGACAACACGATTTTGCGCCGTTCATACGAACGGCAGGGGATCCCCTGCCCGTGGCGTTACTACAACGATCGCGATGTACGCACAATCGTTGAGCTGGGGAAAGCCATAGACTTCGATGCCAGAACGGCTATTCCATTCGAAGGTGAGCGCCATAATGCACTTGATGACGCCCGTTACCAGGCAAAATACGTTTCAGTTATCTGGCAAAAACTGATCCCGAGTCAGGCTGATTCTTAATGTTCAACTGTCGCCGGTTGTGACTGGTATTCTGCAACCGGCGCTCGTCTGATGTAAGAGATAAAGAAATCGATGAGCGAAGTAATCATGATTGTCTCTCCCGGCAAATGGGTATCCGAAGAGCAGTTAATTGCGCTGAAAGGAATAAAAAAAGGTACGTTAAAAAAGGCCCGGGAAAAATCGTTTATGGAAGGAAGGGAATATAAGCATGTCGCTCATGACGGTATGCCATGGGATAACAGTCCATGCTTTTACAACCTGGAAGAAATTGATCGCTGGATTGAGCGCCAGGCATCAGCGAGACCAAGACGTCATCTTACTTGACTAAAAGCCACACTAACTAATGAGAGAAGTTGAAATGAAATATCCGACAGGCGTGGAAAACCATGGAGGGAAATTACGTATCTGGTTTGTTTATAAAGGCGTAAGAGTCAGGGAAAATCTGGGGGTTCCTGACACAGCAAAAAACAGGCGCGTTGCAGGTGAACTACGCTCCTCTGTTTGTTACGCAATAAAAACTGGTGTTTTCGACTATGCAAAACAGTTTCCCTCCTCACGCAATCTGGAAAAATTTGGTGAGGCCCGACAAGATTTAACCATAAAAGAACTGGCTGAAAAATTTCTGGCACTGAAAGAAACTGAAGTCGCCAAAACATCACTCAACACATACCGTGCCGTCATCAAAAATATCCTGAGCATAATCGGTGAAAAAAATCTTGCCTCATCGATTAATAAAGAAAAATTACTGGAGGTTCGTAAAGAGCTACTGACTGGATACCAGATCCCCAAAAGTAACTATATTGTTACACAACCAGGGAGATCGGCTGTAACTGTAAATAATTACATGACAAATCTTAACGCCGTGTTCCAGTTTGGTGTTGATAACGGTTACCTGGCAGATAATCCGTTTAAGGGGATCTCGCCATTAAAGGAATCAAGAACCATTCCGGATCCTCTTTCGCGGGAGGAATTTATCCGTCTTATCGATGCGTGCAGAAATCAGCAAGCAAAAAATTTATGGTGTGTTTCTGTTTATACTGGCGTTCGCCCTGGTGAGCTGTGTGCACTTGGATGGGAGGACATAGATCTGAAAAATGGAACAATGATGATCAGGAGAAATTTAGCAAAAGACCGTTTCACGGTACCAAAAACACAGGCGGGAACCAATCGGGTCATTCATCTTATTAAGCCAGCAATCGACGCTCTCCGGAGTCAGATGACATTAACGAGACTGAGCAAAGAGCATATCATTGATGTTCACCTCAGAGAGTATGGCAGAACAGAAAAACATAAATGCACCTTTGTTTTTCAACCTGAAGTGTCAGCGAGAGTAAAAAATTATGGTGACCATTTTACCGTTGACTCAATAAGGCAGATGTGGGACGCAGCTATAAAACGTGCCGGACTCCGCCATCGAAAATCATATCAGTCGAGACATACTTATGCCTGCTGGTCGCTGACAGCTGGTGCTAACCCGGCATTTATAGCAAACCAGATGGGCCATGCAGATGCGCAAATGGTATTTCAGGTATACGGAAAATGGATGTCTGAAAACAATAATGCACAGGTAGCTTTGTTAAATACACAGTTAAGCGAGTTTGCCCCAACCATGCCCCATAACGAAGCAATGAAAAATTAATTTAATATTTATCAAATAGTTGACACGTATGACTCTTGAAATCCATAAATTCAAGCGCAGTGCCCAGCCATCCCGATACTGCTGCTTTCACCAAATCCTTAGTGCTTCTTTCGTGTTTTTCTATTGTCATAATGGTTATCTCTAAAAAAGAGGTAAGATGCGTACTACTTACTCGCCGTTATTGGTATTATTCAGAAAAAGTGAGTAAGACTTTGCAGCAATGCTTTTGATCCTGTTCAAATAAACTAATGGCATCAGCAACATGCTGGAAATCAAACGTATGGGTAATTAGTTTTTCTGGTTTAATTAACCCTTTACTTAACCAGTCGATAACGACCGGGAATTTATTTGCATTTAAGCGTGAAGAGAAAATAGAGAGTTCTTTTCCGGTAATTCCTTGCTGAATCACTTCAGACGGTTCACTGGAGAAGCCCATCAATACAATACGTGCCGCTGGAGAAGCCAGCGTTACGGCTTCTTTCAGGATTGAAGGATGACAAGCCGCATCGATAATTAATGTCGGCTTTATGCCTTTTTCAGCGAAAATCTCGCCAAGCGGTGTCTGGCTGTTATTAATCGCCCAGTCTGCCCCGCTCTCTTTCGCTTTTTCCAGTCGTTCATCAATGCGATCGGCAACAATCACATTCTTAACGTTATAGACGCCTTTTAATACCTGAACGATCGTCAGGCCGATTGGACCGGCACCGTAAACCAGAACGGTATCATTTTCAGTCGGTTGACCATGACCGGTAACGTTAGCCGCAATGGTAAAAGGTTCGATCATCACCGCATATTGATCGGCCACTGCTTCAGGAATTTTCCACGCATTTTTTGCCGGCACCACGGCATATTCACTGAAACCACCGTCAGCGTGCACACCTAATACAGCCAGTGTCGTACAAACGTTCGGCTTACCTATAGAGCACGGATAGCAATGCCCACAGCTGACCACCGGATCGACAGCAACGCGTTCACCGACTCTGGCGCTTTCCACGCCTTCACCCACTGCATCAATGACGCCAAAGAATTCATGACCAATGACGCGCGGATATTTCGCAAAAGGATTATGCCCACGATAAATATGGCTATCTGAACCACAAATTCCGGCAAGTTTCACTTTTACTCGTACTTCACCCGCTGACGGGGTGGGTATTTCGCGTTCGATAATTGCCAGTTGATTCGGTTTTTCAATTAAAATGCTTTTCATTATCTTACTCCTTACCAGTTCCACAGCGTGCCATCTTCCAGACGTGCGACTGGCAGATAAGCAGGTTCATAGGGATATTTCGCCGCCAGCTTTTCATCGAATTCGATGCCAAGACCCGGTTTGTCTCCCGGATGCATATAGCCGTTATCGAAAGTCCAGTTGTGCGGGAAGACTTCAAGCATTTGTTCGGAATAACCCATGTATTCCTGGACACCGAAATTGGGGACCCACAGATCAAAGTGCAGCGCCGCAGCCATGCAGACTGGTGACAAATCGGAAGGACCGTGTGAGCCAGTACGTACCTGATACAACGAAGCAAAATCGGCAATCCGGCGCATACCGGTAATTCCGCCTGCATGGGTCAGCGTGGTGCGGATATAATCGATAAGTTGCTCTTCAATCAGTTGCTTGCAGTCCCAGATGCTGTTGAAGACTTCACCCACCGCGATGGGTGTGACGGTATGTTGGCGAATGAGACGGAAGCATTCCTGGTTTTCCGCAGGCGTCGGGTCTTCCATCCAGAACATGCGATAATCTTCAATGCTTTTACCAAAGCGCGCCGCTTCAATAGGCGTTAAGCGATGGTGCATGTCATGCAGCAAATGTTCATTAAAACCAAACTTGTTACGTACCGCGTCAAACAATTTCGGCATGAAATCGAGGTATTTCTCCGTCGACCACAACTGCTCTTCCGGCCACTGTCCTTTGGTTGCGGGTTCATAAGCCAGACCTTTGCCTTTCGACATGCCGTAGGTGGTTTTCATACCAGGGATTCCGCACTGCACGCGGATGGCTTTGAATCCCAGCTCCTGATGACGGGCATAATCATCCAGAGCTTCATCAATACTGTGACCGGTGGTATGGCAATAAACCATCACCCCTTCACGAGACGCGCCGCCGAGTAACTGGTAAAGCGGCATGTTGGCAGCTTTGGCTTTAATATCCCACAGCGCCATATCAACCGCTGAAATGGCCGACATCGTCACCGGACCGCGACGCCAGTAAGCACCTTTATAGAAAAACTGCCAGATATCTTCGATACGGTGTGCATCGCGACCAATAAGCTGCGGACAAAGGTGATCCTGCAAATAAGAGGCCACGGAAAGCTCACGTCCATTGAGGGTGGCATCCCCAAGGCCCGTAATACCGTCCTCAGTGGTGATTTTTAATGTGACGAAATTACGCCCCGGACAGGTAACAAAAACTTCAGCCTTTACGATCTTCATGTTCGATTCCTTGCATCGCTTGTCGTGATGCATGAAATCTACGCAACTGAGCTACTACCATACAAGTATGAAGATCGAAAAAAGCCGGAGTGATCACAAAAAAAGGCGTATATTTGCGCCGTGAATGGTTGACAAAAGATGAAATAGAATACCTTTTGTCAGCTGACACTTCCTTGTATCTTATTGATAAAATGGATTTATGTCCTTACGCGCGCCCCCAGCCCGCAACAATGATCAACATGCCGCAAAGCGCAATCAACGCCCCCGTCCAGTCATAAAGACTCAGTTTCACGCCATCCACAACGCGCAGCCACATCAACGCCGTGCAGACATAAACGCCACCATAAGCCGCGTAAACACGCCCACTCGCCGCAGGATGCAACGTTAACAACCAGACAAACAGTGCCAGAGAAATCCCCGCCGGAAGCAACAGCCAGATACTGGCGTTTCGTTTTAACCACAACCAGGGCAGAAAGCATCCAATAATTTCACACAGCGCAGTAGCAAAAAATAGTAACGTTGTTTTAATCATCTTTGTCACTTATTGACATCATGTATAGTTATAGGACGACATAATATCATCAATATAAACATCCTCCTGGTACGTTTTGCGTTCGCAGTGGATGGTGTAGAATCACCTTTAATCATTCATACAGGGAATGAATTATGAAAATTACTCTCAGCAAACGAATTGGCCTGCTCGCTTTTCTGCTGCCTTGCGCACTGGCATTGAGCACAACTGTTCATGCCGAAACTAACAAACTGGTGATTGAGTCTGGCGACAGTGCGCAAAGCCGCCAGCACGCCGCTATGGAAAAAGAGCAATGGAATGACACGCGCAATCTGCGCCAGAAAGTGAATAAACGCACTGAAAAAGAGTGGGATAAAGCCGACGCCGCTTTTGATAACCGCGATAAATGTGAGCAAAGCGCCAACATCAATGCCTACTGGGAGCCAAATACTTTGCGCTGCCTGGACCGTCGAACTGGCCGCGTTATTACCCCCTAACCTGTTATTGATTTAAGGAATGTAAGGACACGTTATGCCAAGCGCCCACAGTGTTAAGCTACGCCCGCTGGAGCGTGAAGATTTACGCTATGTACATCAACTCGACAATAACGCCAGTGTGATGCGTTACTGGTTTGAGGAACCCTACGAAGCCTTTGTTGAACTCTCTGATCTGTACGATAAGCATATTCACGATCAGAGCGAACGGCGCTTTGTGGTGGAATGTGACGGCGAAAAAGCCGGTCTGGTGGAGCTGGTGGAAATTAACCATGTTCATCGCCGCGCAGAATTTCAGATAATTATCTCCCCGGAATATCAGGGGAAAGGTCTGGCAACGCGTGCCGCAAAATTAGCAATGGACTATGGCTTCACCGTTCTCAATCTCTATAAGCTGTATCTGATCGTCGATAAAGAGAATGAAAAAGCGATACACATTTACCGCAAGCTTGGCTTTACGGTTGAAGGTGAATTGATGCATGAGTTCTTTATTAATGGTCAATATCGGAATGCCATTCGCATGTGCATATTCCAGCATCAGTATCTGGCAGAGCACAAAACACCGGGTCAGACTCTCCTGAAGCCGACCGCACAATAGCATTAATAATAATCGATAGTATTTTTGATGGTGTAAACCCGTTCGATGGCGGGTTTTACTCCTTCATCAACAATGATTAGCTGACAGTCCACCGGATTGGCGTGACTGTCATATTCACAGCTCTGTTTTACATTACCAACTCTTTGATTATTCAGTATAGTAACCGCTGTGTAATCTAATTTTTTGATCGGGTCCGTTGATGGCGTGGCGCTAACAGATAATGTTTTGTCGTGACTTTTCGTGGTTTTACCCAGCGGATACCCCTGATCATCATAGCGATATTCCATCTGCATCTGTTTGCTGCTGGCTTTAATCACAAAGCCATTATCATCGGTTTCCCAACTCACCCCGGCAGAAGGTAATTCTGCTAGCTGGCATTTTCCCTGCAAACGAACTCTTTTCTCCAGTGTCTGGGCATCACGGTAATAATTGGCGTCCAGTACCAGGGCAACCACGGTATTATTTTCCAGATCCAGTAATTCGAGTGAATCAAAACAGCCTTCTTCCGACAAAGTCCCCGAAACACGTTTCGTCACTTCACCTTGCTCATCCATTAATGTCTGAGTGAAATCTTTTACCGGACCACGCAGCGGATCAAAATCGAATTCATTAGAGAAACTGGCCATCTCAGGGGTAAATGAAAGTGTTACCTCTGTTCGGTCACATCCTGTGAGGAATATCGCGAGTAAGCATGGCAGTAATTTGTATTTCACAACAGTCACCAGAGAGTAGAGATGATTCTCAATCATAGTAGCAAATACAGTACTTTACACGTTAAATGCTATGCTTAAAGAAGTTATCTTCGCGTAAGGAGCTTATGATGAAACTCTCAACCTGCTGTGCCGCGCTTCTGCTCGCCCTCGCCTCACCCGCGGTACTCGCCGCGCCGGGATCCTGTGAGCGCATACAGAGCGATATATCACAGCGCATTATCAATAATGGCGTACCCGAAAGCAGCTTCACGTTAAGTATTGTACCCAATGACCAGGTTGATCAGCCTGATTCCCAGGTCGTCGGGCATTGCGCTAATGATACGCATAAAATTCTCTACACCCGCACCACCAGCGGTAACGTCTCTGCTCCCGCGCAGTCTACCCAGGATGGCGCGCCTGCCGAACCGCAGTAACACATTATCGACTGAACGCCGGATACGACACATCCGGCGATTTGAACATACAACATAATCCCACCTTATTACTCATACCCTTCTATTGATATGGATTAATAATTCTTAACCCAAAATGGGTAGACTCCCTCTATTGTTAGCGCGCTAAATATTCAATATATAAACTTTTATATAACGATAAAGATCAGGGAGTGAGTTATGTCCAAAAATGAACAAATGGTGGGCATCAGCCGCAGAACACTCGTTAAATCTACCGCGATAGGTTCTCTGGCGCTGGCTGCAGGCGGTTTTTCTTTACCGTTCACCCTGCGCAGTGCAGCGGCAGCGGTACAGCAGGCCAGCGAGAAAGTGGTCTGGGGTGCCTGTTCCGTCAACTGTGGTAGCCGCTGTGCACTTCGTCTGCATGTTAAAGATAATGAAGTGACCTGGGTGGAAACTGACAACACCGGCAACGACGAGTATGGCAATCATCAAGTACGTGCCTGTTTGCGCGGTCGCTCCATCCGTCGGCGTATTAATCATCCCGATCGCTTGAATTACCCAATGAAACGCGTGGGCAAACGCGGCGAAGGCAAATTCGAACGGATTAGCTGGGATGAAGCCCTGGATACTATCGCCAGTAGCCTGAAAAAAACCGTCGAACAATATGGCAATGAGGCTGTATATATTCAGTACTCTTCAGGGATCGTTGGCGGCAATATGACCCGCTCTTCGCCATCCGCCTCGGCGGTCAAACGCCTGATGAACTGCTACGGCGGTTCACTCAACCAGTATGGCTCCTACAGCACCGCGCAAATTTCCTGTGCCATGCCCTACACCTACGGCAGTAATGATGGCAACAGCACCACGGATATTGAAAACAGCAAGCTGGTCGTGATGTTTGGTAACAACCCGGCAGAAACCCGCATGAGCGGCGGTGGCATCACTTATCTTCTTGAAAAAGCGCGCGAGAAATCGAACGCAAAAATGATTGTTATCGATCCGCGATATACCGATACAGCTGCTGGTCGTGAAGACGAATGGCTACCTATTCGCCCGGGCACCGATGCCGCGCTGGTTGCGGGTATTGCCTGGGTATTGATTAACGAAAATCTCGTTGATCAACCTTTTCTCGATAAATACTGCGTCGGCTATGACGAAAAAACCTTACCCGCAGATGCACCAAAAAATGGTCACTATAAAGCCTATATTCTTGGTGAAGGAGACGACAAAACAGCGAAAACGCCGCAGTGGGCTTCGCAAATTACCGGTATCCCGGTGGACCGTATCATCAAACTGGCGCGTGAAATTGGCACAGCAAAACCCGCTTATATCTGCCAGGGCTGGGGACCGCAACGCCAGGCAAACGGCGAGCTGACTGCACGCGCTATTGCGATGTTGCCTATTCTGACGGGCAATGTCGGCATCAGCGGCGGAAATAGTGGCGCGCGTGAATCGACCTATACCATTACCATAGAACGCCTACCGGTGCTGGATAATCCGGTCAAAACGTCAATCTCCTGCTTCAGCTGGACAGATGCTATCGATCATGGCCCGCAAATGACGGCAATCCGCGACGGTGTCCGGGGCAAAGATAAACTGGATGTGCCCATTAAGTTCATCTGGAACTACGCGGGAAATACCCTCGTTAATCAGCATTCTGACATCAACAAAACGCATGAAATTCTGCAGGACGAATCGAAATGCGAAATGATTGTGGTCATCGAAAACTTTATGACCTCATCGGCAAAATATGCCGACATTCTGCTGCCAGACCTGATGACCGTTGAGCAGGAAGATATTATTCCTAACGACTACGCCGGTAACATGGGATATCTCATTTTCCTCCAGCCTGTCACCAGCGAAAAATTCGAACGCAAACCGATTTACTGGATCCTGAGTGAAGTCGCGAAACGTCTTGGACCTGAAGTCTATCAAAAGTTCACTGAAGGTCGCACTCAGGAACAATGGTTACAACATCTGTACGCCAAAATGCTTGCCAAAGATCCGGCGTTACCGTCTTACGACGAATTAAAAAAAATGGGTATCTATAAGCGTAAAGATCCCAATGGTCATTTTGTCGCCTACAAAGCATTTCGTGACGACCCCGAGGCAAATCCACTTAAAACGCCTTCCGGTAAGATTGAAATTTACTCCAGCAAGCTGGCGGAAATTGCCCGTACCTGGGAACTGGAAAAAGATGAAGTGATAAGCCCACTGCCGGTTTATGCCTCAACCTTTGAAGGCTGGGACTCCCCTGAACGTAGTACCTTTCCACTGCAACTGTTTGGTTTCCATTACAAATCCCGTACTCACTCGACCTACGGCAACATTGATGTCCTGAAGGCAGCCTGCCGTCAGGAAGTGTGGATCAACCCTATAGATGCACAGAAACGTGGGATTGCCAACGGCGATATGGTGCGGGTGTTTAACCATCGTGGCGAAGTTCGGCTACCAGCCAAAGTGACACCACGCATTCTCCCTGGGGTTAGCGCTATGGGCCAGGGAGCCTGGCACGAGGCCAATATGTCTGGCGATAAAATCGACCATGGCGGCTGTGTGAATACGCTAACCACTCTGCGCCCTTCACCACTGGCGAAGGGAAACCCGCAGCACACTAATCTGGTCGAGATCGAAAAAATATAACCCACTACAACCATAAATTCTGACATGACATTTTGTTTGAAAAGCAATAAGTGAGTAATGATGAAAATCCATACCACAGAGGCGCTCATGAAGGCTGAAATCAGCCGTAGAAGTCTGATGAAAACCTCCGCACTTGGCAGTCTCGCGCTGGCAAGCAGTGCTTTCACTCTGCCATTTTCCCAAATGGTCCGAGCGGCAGAGGTACCGGTAGAAGAGAAAGCGGTCTGGAGTTCCTGCACCGTTAACTGCGGGAGCCGCTGTCTGTTACGTTTGCATGTGAAAGATGACACCGTGTACTGGGTGGAGTCTGATACGACAGGTGACGACGTCTACGGTAATCATCAGGTTCGGGCGTGTTTACGCGGACGCTCTATCCGTCGACGGATGAATCATCCTGATAGGTTGAAATATCCCATGAAGCGTGTCGGCAAGCGCGGTGAAGGTAAATTTGAACGGATAAGTTGGGACGAAGCCCTGGATACCATCAGTGATAATCTTCGGCGGATCCTAAAAGATTACGGCAATGAGGCTGTACATGTTCTCTATGGAACAGGCGTAGATGGCGGAAACATCACCAACTCAAACGTCCCGTACCGTCTGATGAACTCTTGCGGTGGTTTTCTCAGTCGCTATGGCAGCTACAGTACCGCACAGATCAGTGCCGCAATGAGTTATATGTTCGGTGCCAATGATGGCAACAGCCCGGATGATATCGCCAATACGAAACTGGTCGTTATGTTCGGAAATAACCCGGCAGAAACTCGGATGAGCGGCGGTGGTGTCACTTACTACGTCGAGCAAGCCCGAGAACGTTCAAATGCACGCATGATCGTCATCGATCCACGTTATAACGACACAGCTGCCGGACGTGAAGATGAATGGCTGCCCATTCGCCCTGGCACCGATGGAGCACTGGCCTGTGCGATTGCCTGGGTACTGATTACTGAAAACATGGTCGATCAGCCATTTCTCGACAAATATTGTGTTGGTTACGATGAAAAAACGCTGCCCGCCAACGCACCACGTAACGCGCATTATAAAGCCTATATTCTGGGCGAAGGGCCTGACGGCATAGCTAAAACGCCGGAATGGGCAGCAAAAATCACCAGCATACCGGCAGAAAAAATTATCCATTTGGCACGAGAGATCGGTTCAGCAAAACCTGCTTATATTTGTCAGGGTTGGGGGCCACAACGACACTCCAACGGCGAACAAACGTCCCGCGCTATTGCCATGCTTTCCGTTCTCACCGGTAACGTCGGCATAAACGGCGGCAACTCAGGTGTACGCGAAGGTAGCTGGGATCTGGGGGTAGAATGGTTCCCGATGCTTGAGAATCCTGTTAAAACGCAGATTTCCGTCTTTACATGGACAGATGCCATCGACCACGGTACGGAAATGACCGCGACCCGTGATGGTGTTCGTGGAAAAGAAAAACTGGATGTCCCCATCAAGTTTTTATGGTGCTACGCCAGTAACACATTGATCAATCAACATGGCGACATCAATCACACCCATGAGGTGCTTCAGGATGACAGCAAGTGCGAGATGATTGTTGGCATTGACCACTTCATGACTGCCTCGGCTAAGTATTGCGATATCCTGTTGCCCGACCTGATGCCAACAGAGCAAGAAGACCTTATCTCTCACGAATCTGCCGGGAATATGGGCTATGTGATCCTCGCCCAACCCGCAACCTCAGCAAAATTTGAACGCAAACCCATCTACTGGATGCTGAGTGAAGTTGCCAAACGCTTAGGACCAGACGTTTATCAAACCTTTACTGAAGGTCGCAGTCAGCATGAATGGATCAAATATCTCCATGCGAAAACGAAGGAACGTAACCCTGAGATGCCCGACTACGAGGAGATGAAAACGACCGGGATCTTTAAGAAAAAATGCCCGGAAGAACACTACGTCGCTTTCCGCGCATTCCGTGAAGATCCACAGGCAAACCCGTTGAAAACACCTTCGGGGAAAATCGAAATTTATTCTGAACGACTGGCGACGATTGCGGATACCTGGGAATTGAAAAAAGATGAAATTATTCATCCCCTTCCTGCGTATACCCCAGGTTTTGATGGCTGGGACGATCCCCTGCGGAAAACCTATCCACTGCAGTTAACGGGCTTCCACTACAAAGCGCGTACCCACTCCAGCTACGGCAATATTGATGTGTTACAGCAGGCCTGCCCACAAGAGGTGTGGATCAACCCTATTGATGCTCAGGCACGCGGTATCCGTCATGGCGATACCGTGCGGGTATTTAACAATAATGGAGAAATGCTGATTGCCGCAAAAGTGACTCCGCGTATTCTGCCTGGCGTTACCGCCATCGGGCAAGGTGCGTGGCTTAAAGCGGATATGTTTGGTGACCGGGTCGATCACGGCGGCAGTATCAATATTCTGACCTCTCACCGCCCTTCACCGCTGGCAAAGGGAAACCCGTCGCACAGCAATCTTGTCCAGATCGAAAAGGTTTAAGGAGTAGCCCATGACCACACAATATGGATTTTTTATCGATTCCAGCCGCTGTACTGGCTGTAAAACCTGCGAACTGGCGTGCAAAGATTTTAAAGATCTTGGCCCGGAAGTCAGTTTCCGCCGTATTTATGAATATGCTGGCGGCGACTGGCAGGAAGATAATGGCGTCTGGCACCAGAACGTGTTCGCTTATTATCTCTCCATCTCCTGTAACCATTGCGATGACCCCGCATGTACAAAAGTCTGCCCCAGCGGCGCAATGCATAAGCGTGAAGATGGCTTTGTGGTGGTTGATGAAGATGTTTGTATCGGCTGCCGCTACTGCCACATGGCTTGTCCGTACGGCGCGCCACAGTACAATGCTGAAAAAGGACACATGACGAAGTGCGATGGTTGTTATTCGCGCGTCGCCGAGGGGAAACAACCCATATGTGTCGAATCCTGCCCGCTGCGTGCACTTGAGTTCGGTCCAATTGAAGAGCTGCGCCAGAAGCACGGCACTCTGGCTGCCGTCGCGCCACTACCGCGCGCGCATTTCACAAAACCCAATATCGTTATCAAACCTAACGCCAACAGCCGCCCGACCGGCGATACCACTGGTTATCTGGCTAATCCGGAGGAAGTGTAAAATGGGAAATGGATGGCATGAATGGCCACTGGTTATCTTTACCGTATTGGGTCAATGCGTAGTAGGCGCGCTGATTGTTAGCGGAATTGGCTGGTTCGCCGCCAATAATGACGCAGACCGTCAGCGTATTGTCCGTGGCATGTTTTTCCTCTGGCTGTTGATGGGCATCGGGTTTATTGCCTCTGTCATGCACCTGGGATCGCCACTGCGAGCGTTTAACTCGCTGAATCGAATCGGAGCTTCTGGTCTGAGTAACGAGATTGCTGCCGGTTCCATATTTTTTGCCGTTGGCGGATTATGGTGGCTGGTGGCAGTCATCGGTAAGATGCCGCAAGCGTTGGGGAAACTCTGGTTACTTGTCAGCATGGCGCTCGGCGTCATTTTCGTCTGGATGATGACCTGCGTGTATCAAATCGACACAGTGCCAACCTGGCATAACGGTTACACTACGCTGGCTTTCTTCCTGACAGTATTGTTGAGCGGTCCAATACTTGCTGCCGCAATTCTGCGGGCAGCCCGCATTACATTTAATACCACACCCTTTGCCATCATTAGCGTTCTGGCGCTGATCGCTTGTGCCGGGGTGATTGTGCTGCAAGGTTTGTCTCTGGCGTCTATTCACTCATCCGTACAACAAGCCAGCGCACTGGTACCAGATTACGCCTCCTTACAGGTCTGGCGTGTGGTATTGTTATGCGCAGGTCTAGGATGCTGGCTTTGTCCGCTCATTCGTCGCCGTGAACCTCACGTTGCCGGACTTGTTCTGGGGCTAATCCTCATACTTGGCGGTGAGATGATCGGGCGTGTGCTCTTTTATGGTCTGCACATGACGGTAGGAATGGCTATTGCAGGTTAACAAATTGGTGCGGGGCAACCCGCACATTTCAGGATGTTAGGAATGACCCATTTTTCACAGCAAGATAATTTTTCTGTCGCGGCGCGCGTGTTGGGCGCGCTGTTTTATTACGCTCCAGAGAGTGCGGAAGCCGCACCTCTGGTTGCGGTACTCACCCGTGACGGCTGGGAAACTCAGTGGCCTCTACCAGAAGCGTCATTAGCGCCGCTGGTGACGGCTTTTCAGGCACAGAGTGAAGAGACTCGCGCCCAGGCCTGGCAGCGTTTGTTTGTCGGTCCGTGGGCTCTGCCATCACCGCCGTGGGGGTCGGTCTGGCTGGATCGCGAATCTGTGCTGTTTGGCGATTCAACATTGGCACTTCGTCAGTGGATGCGCGAGAAAGGCATTCAGTTTGAAATGAAGCAAAACGAACCGGAAGATCATTTTGGTTCACTGCTGTTGATGGCTGCGTGGTTGGCGGAGAATGGTCGCCAGACAGAATGCGAAGAATTGCTGGCATGGCACCTTTTTCCGTGGTCAACACGTTTTCTTGACGTTTTTATCGAAAAAGCAGAACACCCTTTCTACCGTGCACTGGGTGAACTGGCTCGCTTAACGCTGGCGCAATGGCAATCACAACTGTTAATTCCTGTCGCGGTTAAACCACTCTTTCGATAGGATCACCGTAATATTGCCGGATGGTGTCGATTAGGCGCAATTCGGCAATAATAGGTTACAGTGTCACGTTTTTTATCTCTTAAAGCACGCACTGCTTTTGCGTCTGGCTTCTTTTGCCGCAAAATAGTCGCCCGTATTTCATTGCCCATTTCTGCTCATGCATCATCTACACATCTATCCGGATCTGCGCACTATGTTCCGCCGTCTGCTTATCGCAACAGTCGTCGGTATTCTTGCGGCCTTTGCCGTTGCCGGGTTTCGTCATGCAATGCTGCTACTGGAGTGGTTGTTCCTCAATAATGACTCGGGCAGTCTGGTCAATGCAGCGACAAATCTTTCCCCCTGGCGACGGCTGCTAACTCCGGCGCTCGGCGGACTGGCGGCGGGTTTGTTGCTGATGGGCTGGCAGAAATTTACCCAGCAACGCCCTCATGCGCCGACCGATTACATGGAAGCGTTGCAAACCGATGGGCAGTTTGATTACGCAGCAAGCCTGGTTAAATCCCTTGCCTCTCTGCTGGTAGTAACCAGCGGCAGTGCAATTGGTCGCGAAGGTGCGATGATTCTTTTAGCTGCCCTTGCCGCCTCCTGTTTTGCCCAACGTTTTACGCCACGCCAGGAGTGGAAATTATGGATCGCCTGTGGAGCTGCGGCGGGAATGGCTGCGGCCTATCGCGCCCCGCTTGCTGGCAGTTTATTTATAGCCGAAGTGCTGTTTGGCACTATGATGTTGGCCTCTCTCGGCCCGGTGATTATTTCCGCCGTCGTGGCATTGCTGGTTAGCAATCTGATTAATCATAGCGACGCGTTACTCTACAGTGTACAACTCTCAGTGACGGTTCAGGCTCGTGACTATGCGCTGATTATCAGTACAGGTGTGCTGGCAGGTCTGTGCGGACCACTGTTGTTAACGTTGATGAACGCCTGTCATCGTGAATTTGTAAGTCTCAAGCTTGCGCCGCCCTGGCAACTGGCACTGGGCGGGTTGATCGTGGGTCTGCTTTCCCTGTTCACACCTGCAGTGTGGGGCAACGGCTATAGCACCGTACAATCCTTTTTAACCGCTCCGCCACTGTTAATGATCATTGCCGGGATCTTCCTCTGTAAACTGTTTGCCGTGCTGGCGAGTAGTGGTTCTGGCGCGCCCGGTGGTGTCTTTACACCGACGCTATTTATCGGTCTTGCCATTGGCATGTTGTATGGTCGTAGCCTGGGATTATGGTTCCCTGATGGCGAAGAAATTACGCTTTTACTCGGATTGACCGGGATGGCGACACTGTTGGCGGCAACCACGCACGCGCCGATTATGTCGACGTTGATGATATGTGAAATGACCGGGGAGTATCAGCTACTCCCCGGTTTATTGATTGCCTGCGTAATTGCGTCGGTAATTTCGCGGACGTTACACCGTGACTCTATCTACCGCCAGCACACTGCGAAGCATAGCTAAGCGGATGTATTGCCCCAGTTCACGCTGTTCGGCGCGCGGCAGATAAGGCAGTTCACCAATGAGCGGTGCCGGAAGTTTTTTACCGAGCACATCAATGATTTCCGCATAATGCGCCAGTCCTGGATTGATTCGGTTAGCCACCCAGCCAATGAGCGGTAGCCCGTCGTTGGCGATCGCCTGAGCTGTTAGCAGTGCATGGTTAATGCAACCTTCCTGAATACCGACAACCATCAACACCGGCAGTTGTTCCTGCACCACCCATTCAGAGAGCGGACGCAAATCATTCATCAGACTGCGCCAGCCGCCAGTCCCTTCTACCACGACATGATCGACTTTATCGGTCAGGTTTGCCAGGCCGTTTGAAATGAGGGTGTAATTGATTGGGCAACTGTGCGCCACGCTACTTTCTTCTTCGCTTAACGCGATAGGATTAACTGCTTCATAAGGCAGTTCGATGGTTGAAACACTCTGCAACACCAGGGCATCTTTATTACGCAGCCCTTCGGGTGTCTCTTTGCTCCCCTTCGCTACGGGTTTATATCCCGCAACCGTTTTTCCCTGGGAGGCTAACGCTTGTAGCAATGCGCGGGAAACCACCGTTTTCCCTACAGAAGTGTCTGTACCGGTAATAAAGAAACGCTTCAGCATCACTAACTCCACCGTTATGCTTCACAAATATAAACCAGGAAAATAATTAACCTTGAAAGTCTAAGTTATGCTTTCCTGGCCCAAATTGAGATAGCGCAAATTTTGGTAGAACAGTTAAAAAATGTTAACCCTGCAACAGACGAATCAACAAAGAACCGTTATACATCGCGTCTTTTACCAGCGCAGCCCCTGCCATCGTGCCCTGGTTAGAAAACTGAGTACTCTCAACGCTAATGTGCTGACTATACGCAGGAAGGGCCTGCTGACGGATGCTATCTGAGATGACCGGGAAGAGGATATCTGCCGCTTTACTTAACGGTGAGCCAATCAGTATTTTTTGTGGGTTAAATAAATTCACCATGATGGCAAGAATGCGCCCTACATGCGCGCCCACCCCGGTAATGATGTCTTTTGCCAGCAGATCGCCGCGCAATGCCGCCTGACACAATGAGTCCACGGTTAACGGTTGTCCATGTAACATCGAGCTCATGGATTGATTGAGACGCAGCTGTGCCAGCTCAAGAATACTGTCCACACTGGCGATGGTTTCGAGGCAGCCGTGATTCCCGCAATAACAGCGTTTCCCATACGGGTCGACCTGCGTGTGACCTATTTCCACAAGGCTACTGCTGCCTGCGTGTAGCAGATGACCATCGGTAATGACGCCCGCCCCCACGTTGTGATCGATAACCACCTGAATCACATCGCGCGCCCCGCGTGAGGCACCAAACAAGGCCTCAGCCATCGTCCATGCGCTGATATCATGCTGAATATAAACCGGTACGCCGGTATGCTGCTCCAGCGCCTCGCCGAGCGGCATCTCTTTTACATCCTCGTAGAACGGCATGCGATGTACAATACCATTTTCCGTATCAATAATTCCCGGCAAGGTAATGGCAATCGAAGTCAGACGCTCAAGTTTTTTCTGGTGGCGGATAAAAAACTGATCGATATGGGAAATGATACGATCCAGCAATGGTGAGTCATCTTTTAACGCCAGTTCCTGCGCCTCCTCCACCACCAGTTTGCTGCTCAGATCGCGCAGAGCAAGGAAAATCTCCCCGCGACTAATGCGCAGAGAAAGATAGTGCCAGGCTTCAGTTTCAACCACCAGCCCCACTGCCGGACGGCCACGGTTCCCCGCTTCTTTGATTTCCAGCTCTTGCACCAGGTGTGCTTCGAGCATCTCACGGACAATTTTAGTGATACTGGCAGGAGCCAGCTGCGCCAGACGGGAAAGATCGATACGCGAGACTGGACCAAGCTGATCAATCAGGCGATAAACCGCGCCCGCGTTGGTCTGCTTTATTTGATCAATGTGCCCAGGCTGATTTTCAGCAACCACCGCATACTCCCTATATTTTCGCGCTCCGAAATAATCTGTAGGCTATGGTGAAGCACTTCAATACGTGTCGTCAAATTTTTACTTAGGCATGTGATTAACAGCACATTTTTCGGGCTTTTTCGCTGAAATTTCCCTCACCTGAGAGCATTCAGCAGATGAATACGAAAGTTACGCGCAGCCGGACTTTGTTCATGGTGTTTCGGCCAGACCAACCACATTTCAGAAACCGCATCCTCTTCAGCAATCGGCACCCAGCGCATTTCGTTGAGCTGAACACGTTTAAATGACGCAGGCAAAATTGAAACACCCAGACCAGCGGAAACCAGACCGATGATGGTCATTGCCTCACCCACCTCCTGAGTGATGACGGGCGTCAAATTGTAACGTCGCATCAGCCCGAGAATATCGTCATACAGCCCTGTCCCTACGTGCGGATCAAAAAAGACAAAGGGTTCTTTCGCCAGTTCAGCCAGCGTTACACTCGGGTTATTTGCCAGGGGATGATCGTGCGGGATCATCGCCATAAGCGGTTCATGGACGATGACTGCGTGTTCAAGCGTCTCCGGTAACGCTGTGTTACGCAGCAATCCCATATCCAGCGTTCCTTCAATGAGCGGAGCGATTTGCTCGCGAGTGTTCATTTCGCGGGTTTGTAAATGGACATCGGGATAATCACGGCGAAACAGCGATAACGTATCGGACACCGCCCGAATAAAAGGAGCGGACGAAGTAAAACCAATGCGCAACTCCCCCGCTTCGCCCTGATGCAGCCTTTCAGCGCGAGCGGCAGCATCATCCACCATAGACAAGATTTGCCGACTATCTACAAGAAACTGTTTTCCTGCTGCCGTCAGCAATACACTGCGATTGGTCCGTGCCAGCAGTCGGGCACCAATTTGTTGCTCCAGCGCCTGAATCTGTTGACTTAGCGGTGGTTGCGAAATATTCAGGCGGGCAGCGGCGCGCCCGAAATGCAGCTCTTCTGCAACCGCAACAAAGTAACGCAGATGACGAAGTTCAATATTCATATTTAAAACATCTTATTTGAGATTATTAATATATTAGACAGAACAATTCGATTTTCCTAATCTATTCATAAGCCTGATCCACAGGCATATTTAGCAAGGATTTCAAGTGAGCCGTACTACAACTGTTGATGGAGCTCCGGCAAGCGACACTGACAAGCAAAGCATTTCTCAGCCAAATCAATTTATTAAACGCGGTACGCCGCAATTTATGCGTGTCACCCTGGCGCTTTTCTCTGCCGGACTGGCAACCTTCGCACTTCTCTATTGTGTGCAACCTATCCTTCCGGTGCTTTCGCAGGAGTTTGGCTTAACGCCTGCTAACAGTAGTATTTCACTGTCCATTTCAACGGCGATGTTGGCTATCGGTTTGCTGTTTACTGGCCCGCTATCCGATGCCATTGGTCGCAAACCAGTGATGGTCACGGCGCTACTGTTGGCCTCCATTTGTACGTTACTTTCGACAATGATGACCAGCTGGCACGGCATTTTGATTATGCGCGCCTTGATTGGGCTTTCGTTAAGTGGCGTGGCAGCTGTTGGCATGACTTATCTTAGCGAGGAAATCCACCCCAGTTTCGTGGCCTTTTCGATGGGGTTGTATATCAGCGGCAACTCAATTGGCGGCATGAGCGGACGCTTAATTAGCGGTGTCTTCACGGACTTTTTCAACTGGCGAATTGCGCTGGCGGCAATCGGTTGTTTCGCGCTGGCCTCGGCGTTAATGTTCTGGAAAATCCTCCCTGAATCACGCCATTTTCGCCCGACTTCGCTGCGACCTAAGACGTTGTTTATCAACTTTCGTCTGCACTGGCGTGACCGGGGATTACCGTTATTGTTCGCAGAAGGCTTTTTGCTGATGGGGTCGTTCGTCACGCTGTTTAATTACATCGGCTATCGGTTGATGCTCTCCCCCTGGCATGTCAGCCAGGCCGTGGTTGGCTTATTATCGCTGGCTTATTTGACCGGTACATGGAGCTCACCCAAAGCCGGAACAATGACCACCCGCTATGGGCGCGGTCCGGTGATGTTGTTTTCGACGGGGGTTATGCTGTTTGGTTTACTGATGACCTTATTTAGCTCGCTGTGGCTGATCTTTGCCGGAATGTTATTCTTCTCAGCCGGATTCTTCGCAGCCCACTCCGTTGCCAGCAGCTGGATCGGCCCCCGCGCAAAACGCGCTAAAGGCCAGGCCTCCTCGCTGTATCTGTTCAGTTACTATCTGGGGTCGAGTATTGCCGGGACGCTGGGTGGTGTTTTCTGGCATAACTATGGCTGGAACGGCGTCGGCGCATTTATTGCTCTGATGCTGGTCATTGCTCTGCTGGTCGGGACGCGTTTGCATCGTCGTCTGCACGCCTGAAAAATAAGTCCGGACTGCGGTAAATACCCATCCGGACTTATTGCCTGCTCAAACCAACGTTAATAGCCATCCTAAAATAGACGAAGCGCCAGCCAATTCCCGCAGCGCATCTAGCGTCATCAGGACTATAAGTACCCAAATAAACGGATTCATTTTGCTGTGTGTCATTTATTACTGATGCGCAGTTATTCTACCGCTTTGTAAGTAGTAAAATAGTTAACCTGATCAAGACTACTATTATTGGTAGCTAAATTTCCCTTAAGTCACAATACGTTATTATCAACGCTGTAATTTATTCAGCGTTTGTACATATCGTTACACGCTGAAACCAACCACTCACGGAAGTCTGCCATTCCCAGGGATATAGTTATTTCAACGGCCCCGCAGTGGGGTTAAATGAAAAAACAAATTGAGGGTATGACAATGAAAAAAGTATTAGCTCTGGTTGTTGCCGCTGCTATGGGTCTGTCTTCTGCCGCCTTTGCTGCAGAGACTGCGACCACACCTGCTCCGACTGCGACGACCACCAAAGCAGCGCCTGCGAAAACCACACATCATAAAAAACAGCATAAAGCAGCACCTGCCCAGAAAGCGCAGGCGGCTAAAAAGCATCATAAAAATGCGAAAACTGAACAGAAAGCCCCTGAACAAAAAGCGCAGGCAGCGAAGAAACACGCCAAGAAACACAGCCATCAGCAACCGGCAAAACCTGCTGCACAACCCGCAGCGTAAGTTTTCAACAGTAATACTGGCGCGCCCCCTCGCGCCTGAAAATTACGGTGCTAAGCGGGTAACGTTTAGCACCGCCTTTAGCGGAGGGTAGTATGGTGGGCCGTTATCGCTTTGAGTTCATTCTTATCATCCTTATTTTATGCGCACTGATTGCCACCCGTTTTTATCTTTCCTGATCGTAGTTATCTGATTTTACTCCCACTTTCATCCCGTCCCGTCTATAGTATTTATGAGGGTTTGCTTTTAATAATCATAATTACCCACCAGAGTGTGATATGCGTACAACCATTGCTGTAGTGTTGGGTGCAATTAGTTTGACGTCTGCTTTTGTGTTTGCAGATAAACCAGACGTTGCCAAATCGGCAAACGATGAGGTCAGCACCCTGTTTTTTGGTCATGATGATCGTGTGCCAGTGAATGACACGACCCAATCACCGTGGGATGCGGTTGGCCAACTGGAAACGGCCAGCGGCAATTTATGTACGGCGACGCTGATTGCACCCAATCTGGCATTAACGGCAGGACACTGTTTATTGACGCCGCCAAAGGGTAAAGCCGATAAAGCGGTAGCGCTGCGTTTCGTGTCAAATAAAGGTCTTTGGCGCTATGAGATCCACGACATAGAAGGCCGCGTTGATCCGACACTGGGAAAGCGGTTAAAAGCAGATGGGGATGGTTGGATTGTTCCTCCCGCAGCTGCGCCGTGGGACTTCGGTTTGATTGTGCTACGTAATCCCCCTTCTGGCATTACACCGTTGCCGTTATTTGAGGGAGATAAAGCCGCGCTTACCGCCGCATTAAAATCGGCTGGCCGTAAAGTGACTCAGGCAGGATACCCTGAAGATCATCTCGATACGTTGTACAGTCATCAAAACTGTGAAGTGACTGGCTGGGCGCAAACGTCGGTGATGTCGCATCAGTGCGATACCTTGCCGGGTGACAGCGGTTCGCCTCTGATGTTGCATACCGATGACGGCTGGCAATTAATTGGGGTGCAAAGTTCGGCTCCTGCCGCGAAAGATCGCTGGCGCGCCGATAACCGGGCCATTTCTGTTACCGGTTTTCGCGACAGGCTGGATCAACTGTCGCAAAAATAATGTTCAAACGCTGCCCGACAGCGCGGGCAGCGTGTTCATCAGGCAAGTTTCACCATGATCATTCCAGCCAACAGCAAGACCAGGCCAATCCAGCCTTTACGATTTAACCGTTGACCAAACAAGATCCAACCTGCGGCTAACGTGGCGGCAATACCAAACCCGCCCCACAATGCATAAGCGACAGACAAGTCGATCCCTTTAACGGCCTGAGAAAGCGCACTAAAGGCAGCCAGCACCGCCGCCAGGGAGAGCAAGCCAAATATTTTGCGACGAAAGCCGTCAGAAAATTTCAAAAAGACGTTAGCAACGATTTCCAGCACGATTGCCAATGCCAGCCAGGCGGCGTGAACCCATTCAAACTGCGCCATGGTTCACCTCCAGTTCAGGTTTACGCGCTTTACGGGTACCTGATTTGATCAATACAATCCCGGCGACCAGGGTGGTTAACCCGGCAATTTTCATCAGCGATAAACTTTCGTCGAATAACAAAACACTAAACAAGGTAATAAATAAAATACCGATACCTTCCCACAGCGCATAAGCCACGCCTAAGGCGATCTTTTTAACGGCGAAAGAGAGAAATATATACGACAGAGAAATCATCACCAGCATTAAAATAAAGCCGCCATTTCCCTCACTGACGCTCGCCCATTTCATAGACAGCGTACCGGTAATTTCTGTAGCAATAGCCAGACCTAATAAAATCCAATAAATATACATTGTCCTTCTCCTGCAAGAGAATTATTTTAATTTTCGCTTAATTCAGCGAAACCAAAGTAAAGTGGTCAAGCCCCGCGCATAGCGCAAGCTTTGGCAGAAGAAAGGACTAAAGCGCGTTGCGCCAGTGCTGCTCACCTACGAGCAAGATAGTGGATGAGGTACGAAGATGGGTAAATGTAGAAAATAACGTCCTGAACAAATTGTCCATAATATTACAATTATCCGCAGTGTTGCTTCTCGTCATCGCGGATGATAATTGTCCTCGGTAGTTGAACACGCCTGATTTGTATCATAGCTTAAGAATTAACTCAAAATATTTTCACTTCTTTACCTGAGCGGTTTGATTTTCGTTATGATGACGGAGCGAAATAGACATTATTATTAGCAAAGGAAGAAAAAACGGGGACAAGCATGGCAAAGCCGATCATCACGCTCAATGGCCTAAAAATCGTCATTATGTTGGGAATGCTGGTCATTATTCTCTGCGGTATCCGTTTTGCCGCCGAGATCATCGTGCCGTTTATTCTCGCATTATTTATTGCTGTTATTCTTAACCCGCTGGTGCAACACATGGTCCGCTGGCGAGTGCCGCGTGTACTGGCGGTGTCGATTTTGATGACCATCATCGTGATGGCGATGGTGTTGCTGTTAGCTTATCTGGGTTCCGCACTCAACGAGTTGACGCGGACGTTACCGCAATATCGCAACTCTATTATGACGCCGCTGCAAGCGCTTGAACCGTTGTTGCAACGCGTAGGGATTGACGTCTCAGTTGACCAGCTGGCGCATTACATTGATCCGAACGCGGCGATGACGTTGCTCACCAACTTATTGACGCAGTTATCTAATGCCATGTCATCAATATTTTTATTGCTGCTGACGGTGCTGTTTATGCTGCTCGAAGTGCCACAATTGCCCGGAAAATTTCAGCAAATGATGGCGCGTCCGGTTGAAGGGATGGCGGCGATTCAGCGTGCGATTGACAGTGTGTCTCATTATCTGGTGCTGAAAACAGCCATCAGCATCATCACCGGCCTGGTCGCCTGGGCGATGCTCGCCGCACTCGATGTTCGCTTCGCTTTTGTCTGGGGATTGCTGGCCTTTGCGCTTAATTACATCCCGAATATTGGTTCAGTTCTCGCGGCAATCCCCCCTATCGCTCAGGTACTGGTGTTTAATGGCTTCTACGAAGCGTTGTTCGTGCTGGCGGGATATCTGCTGATTAATCTGGTCTTCGGCAATATTCTGGAGCCACGCATCATGGGGCGTGGGCTGGGGCTTTCCACATTGGTGGTATTTTTGTCGTTGATTTTTTGGGGATGGTTGTTAGGACCGGTGGGTATGCTGCTTTCCGTGCCGTTGACAATTATTGTCAAAATTGCGCTTGAACAAACAGCGGGAGGTCAAAGCATCGCCGTTCTGTTAAGCGATCTCAATAAAGAGTGACGGCCTCCGCAGAGGCCGTCAGGGTTACAGAGCTTTCAGGATTGCATCCACGCTGGCTTTGGCGTCACCAAACAGCATGTGGGTGTTTTCCTTGAAGAACAGCGGGTTTTGCACACCAGCATAGCCAGTGTTCATCGAACGTTTAAAGACAATCACGTTCTGCGCTTTCCACACTTCCAGCACAGGCATACCAGCAATCGGACTCTTCGGATCATCCTGCGCCGCCGGGTTAACCGTATCGTTAGCACCAATCACCAGTACGGTATCGGTATCAGCAAAGTCATCATTGATCTCGTCCATTTCCAGCACGATGTCATACGGTACTTTTGCTTCAGCCAGCAATACGTTCATATGTCCAGGCAAACGCCCCGCAACCGGGTGGATACCGAAACGCACGTTGATACCACGAGCGCGCAGTTTCTCGGTAATTTCAGCGACAGGATATTGCGCCTGCGCGACTGCCATGCCGTACCCCGGAGTAATGATCACTGAATGGGAGTTTTTCAGCAGT
>OKPX01000074.1_pt1 | contig 72720 bp, 68 predicted proteins | sample 1613911 | NCBI WGS metagenome assembly OKPX01 (sample SAMN04436892, study PRJEB24849) | human gut metagenome | biome: human gut; feature: NICU; material: stool | host: Homo sapiens | place: USA: Saint Louis, MO | collected 2012-02-03 | reverse complement strand
GTGAGCGAGTAGCCCCGGTAAGCGGTAGCGCCACCGGGGAGTGCCTTGCAGGGCGCAGTTAGTGACCAACCCGCCCCGGATGGCGGCGCAAGCGCCTGATCCGGGCTACAAAACGTTCAGGCCGCACGAATAAATAGTCCCCTCTCCTCTTTGGGGAGAGGGCCAGGATGAGGGGAATATGCGGCTTGGGAGGTGGGGTGTTATAAAAACGCGGTTTCGCTGCTCCCCACGCTTTTCAGCTCAAGCCCTACAAATTTGAGCCCTATTCCGTGTTCACGATCTATATCGCTTGCAAACATAAATCCGAAATTATCTTTCGCATCAGGAGACAGATAAATTTTCACCAGAATAAGATCTGTCGCCTCTGCGCCGTACACCCGTTTGCAGTACGCTTGAGTTTCCGCTGTGATTTTCTGCGAGAAAGCGTTCTGTTTCTCGATAAGAAACTGAATATCGTTCCTCATTTTGTCATCAGGCGAATGCGCTTCCAGATTTATGCACTGAACAGGTTCAGAACCGAATGTCGGTAAAAGCAAATCAACTGCGGCGCCTTCATCATCGGCATAGTTTTCCAGTTCTACGGACATCTTCCGGGTTCCTTTTATCGGGACCTCAGGGCAGTGATGGTTTCTCTGCCCTCAGCGAATTGATATCTGGCAATGCTTGCAAGAAAACGAGGGAATTATCATCCCCAGGCTTCATCTTCGGTTATCACCTTGCTGATGAAACTATCGAGATCCTGCTCAAGAAAAATACTCTTCTGGCTTTCCAGATTGGCAAAATAGACGGCCCCATCATCCAAATTCATACAGTAGGGAAACCCACCGCCGTCAATGGCAAAGGGAAGAAAGTTTGCCGGGAGAATCTTCTTATCGACAACCAGCGTTCTGTAGTAGCCATCAGCGGTCAACAAACCTGGACTGTTAGCACGCAAAATCGACAGAAAGTATTTGATATCGTTCTCATATTTTTCACTCTGGTAAACGCGCCGCCCATCCTCAAGCTTACCACCGTTACTGATGAGCCATAGCGACGTTAAAACATCAGGGAAAGAGACGCCCAGCGATGCTTCAATATCGCCAAGCTCATCAGCCGTGACGGCGGGCGATGAATCTACGAGTTTAATCATCATGTCGTTACCTGTTGGTAATAAGCAGCAATATGGCCTCTCAGCCGTCCTTAATGCCGAGAAATAGTAACAGCTTCTCTTGCTTCATACTCATCACCACCATGATCGCCTCGTCGATTCATTTACCTTTTCACCCTCGAATATCAGTAAGAAAAGGGTGAATGTTGCTGCGCCTCTTGTAAAAAATGGGTGGCATCTTCACCGGCAGCGGTATACAGCGGCGCGTTTTGATCGTTCGCAACGGCAAAAATGGCATTCGCGACATCCCCGGCGTGAGTCACTGGCGAGTGGTTATCGCGCGCCATCTGAATAAACGCATCCACCATCGCGCCATACACCGGATCGTCTTGTCCGCCAAAATAGGCCCGCGCATTCTCGCCAAACTTCGTCTCTGGTGAGCGCCCCGGCAACACCACATGAACGCGAATACCCAATGGCCTGACCTCAATGGCTAATGACTCGCTCCAGGCATTCAGCGCCGCTTTACTTGCACGATAAAGCCCAATCAGCGGCATTGCTTTGGTTGTCACTGACGATGAAACATTGATGATAACCCCTGATTTTTTCTCTCTCATTAGCGGCAGAAACGCCTGAGTTAATGCGAGTGTCCCAAGAACATTGGTGTTCATTAACTGCTGCGCGGTTGCCAGGGGCGTGAGTTCAACAGGGACCGGTGCGCCAAAACCGGCATTATTCACCAGCAGGTCAATCGCCCCGGCCTTTTTCACCACATTATCAATGCTGTCAGCGGAAGTGATATCCAGCGGCAAAAGAGTCAGGTTGTCGCTTTCAGGTAACAGCGTCGGATCGGGCGTTCTCATGGTTGCAATCACTTTCCAGCCTTTGTCTAAAAAGAGTTTTGCTGTTGCAAGCCCAAAACCCGATGAGCATCCGGTAATCAGTGCAGTCGACATGTTTAATCCTCTCTGTTGGCAAGAGCAACGATCATAGCCGCCTCTGTCTGGACAATATATAATCAATAATCCAGTAAAATTTAGAGAGCGTCCAATGTCAGACCCGTTAACCGATATTGTTACCTTGCTCAACCCCAGGCCCACCCATACTAAACTCGTTGAGGGTGCGGGTCAGTGGCGTATTGTCCGGGAATCTTGCGGAGAGGCGTTTTACTGCGCAGTGTTACAAGGCGAATGTCTGATAAGCATTAACGGCAAAGCGCCAAAATTGCTGGTATCCGGCGATTTCATTCTGATACCCGCAACCTACACGTTTGAAAACACCAATGCGGGCACGTCTGCGCCGACGGACATTACGACGCCGACCCTTATTGGCGATGGGCACGTGAGAATTGGCGCAACAACGGGACCGGCTGAATTTCTGATGAATGTGGGGCACTGCGAATTCGACACGCCGGACAAACAGCTTATCGTCGCATTACTGCCCAACGAGATCCTGGTGAAAGGACAACAGCGTTTTGTCACTCTGCTTGAACTTCTGCTTAATGAAAGCCAGGCCCGGCGGCCAGGACGTGAAGTGGTATTGATGCGTCTTTTACAGTTATTACTGGTTGAGTCGTTGCGAAGCCATGATTGTCTGTCGGGAACGGCAGGTATTTTGCGGGGATTACAACACGAAAAGATCGCCATCGCGCTGCATCTCATTCATGAAAAACCCGACATTGACTGGCAAATAGCACAGCTCGCCAGCCATTGTGCGATGTCGCGTTCCTCTTTTTTCGCCATATTCAACGAGACAGTCGGTATGCCGCCCATGCAATATCTGCTCTTCTGGCGAATGTCGTTGGCCAGAAAAGCACTGTTGAGCAGTACGGATAAAATCGAACAGATCGCATTTCGCATTGGATATCAGTCAGCGAGCGCCTTCAACGTCGCCTTCACGAAATATGTAGGGATGCCGCCGGGGGTATTTCGACGCCAGAAACCCCATGCTATCTCTGTGGCGTCGCATCACTGATGAAAAGCCAGTGTTGAATACTCTTTCTGTACGCTATCACTGGCTTTGTCTTTACACACTTTCCCCCTAAATAAAACAGGCTTTGCGGCATCTGTTGAAGGGGGAGTCGTTAACACGGATTATCTTACCTGCATCCGATATTCAATCATGCCGCTTTTTTTCGCAATCCAGTCATATAATCTTTGCGCACGATAATTTGCTTCATGGGTGTGCCAGTAAAGATGGCTGGCATGACGTTTTCGGGCTTCTTTCTGAACATATTCAATTAACTGTTTGCCAATCTGTTTACCGCGCGTATTTTCGCTGACATATAAATCTTCAAGATAACAGTAATCACTTTCCGCCCAGGTTGAACGGTGAAAAAGATAATGAGCGAACCCCACCACCTCGCCATTACTTTTCGCGACAGCACAGAATATCGGCTCGATTGGATTGGCAAAGCGCTCCCAGGTGCGCGTTGTGACCGCATCAGGAATATCAACATTATAAAATATTTGATAATTTTCCCACAGCGGCAACCAGCTTTCATAATCCATTTCACTGGCTGCTTCAATTGTGATAACCACTGTATTCATAATAATAACCTCTTTATTTGCTGGCTTGTTCTGTGTTGGGGTGAATCATTAATTAAGAAACGCAGGCGTAGGTATTGTCTTTTTTCAAACACGTAAAGCACAGGCAACATGCCGATATATGACGCGCCTTATCGCCGCCGCTCCACCCTGCCCGTCATTGACGCTTCGGGAATAATGATAAGGTTAAAATGGCAGGTTTAGCCCCACCAATTTTTCACAATGTAGCAGACCAATTTATCTTCTGGCTGCAGACCATCCTGTTATAGACTGGATAATGACGGAAGTAATAACGGAGAAAAGGATGTTTAAGCATGCCCAGCTTGAAACGGTAAAGGCCTGGATGATGGATCCCGCAAACGGCTCACTGCCTCTTCATGAACGGATCCAGAGAGCAATACGGGCACTTATCCTGGAAGGCATTTTATCTCACGGCAAAGCCCTCCCCGCCTCGCGTGCATTAGCCATCTCACTCAATGTTTCCCGTGACACCATTGAAGCCGCCTATACGCGTCTGCATGCGGAGGGGTTTATTGAAAGGCACACGGGTAAAGGCAGCTTTGTTTCTGCCAGCGCCCGATTTCTGAAATCACATTCCCGGCAACGCCAGTCCGCCGCTGAGGTACGTGAACCCACGCTCAGTGCGCGGGGAAATGTGATGTACAAAAGTGGGGGGATACGTGAATTTTCATCGCCTCGCCCACTGGCGCCGGGGATCCCCGAAACACGTCTGTTTCCGGTACAAACCTGGGAGCGACTTGAGCGACAGGTACTAAAAGAGTATCGCCACCATGCGCTGGAGCAAAGCCCGCCTCAGGGGACAGAGCGGTTACGCCGGGCCATCGCAGAGTATGTCAATCTGGAACGCGGCGCGCATGCCACGCCAGAACGTATCATTATTCTGACAAGTTCCCAGCAGGCGCTCGCCCTCTGTTCTCATGTCCTGATGGACAGCGGCGATGCCATCGTGATTGAAGATCCGACCTATCAGGGGGCGCAAAAAGCGTTTAAGGCTGCCGGGCTGAGCAGCCTTCCGGTTCCGCTTGATGAGAAAGGGCTGTGTATCGAGTCACTTAATGCTCTGACAGCGCCGGCAAAAGCTATCTATCTTACCCCTTCCCATCAGTATCCTACCGGCGTCACCCTGTCGCTTGACCGACGGCTGGCGGTCATCGACTGGGCAAACCGTCACCAGGCCTGGATTATTGAAGATGACTATGACAGCGAGTTTCACTATGAAGGCAAGCCGATGGCCTGCGTGCAGGGGCTGGATGCCTTTAACCGGACAATCTATATCGGGACGTTCACCAAGTCTCTTTTTCCGGGGCTACGCATTGCCTGGATGATCGTGCCTGCAGAACTTGTTGAACCGCTGACGATGGCAAGGACGTTAATGGACGGTCATACCGCCTCCATCACCCAACTGACCGTCGCCAAATTTCTGGAGGGTGGTCATTTTGGTTCCTATGTCCGGATGATGCGGGAGGTTTATGTTGCTCGCCGTGACAAACTGGCGAGCCTGATTGAAGAGCGTCTTTCTGATTTTGTCGTTGGCATAACGCCAACGGGCGGAATGCAGATGCCCTGCCATCTCAGGAAGGGCATTTCCGAAGCAGCCGTTGCCACAGCCGCCCGACGAGCAGGTATTGATATGCTTGGGCTTGCCGAATTATATGCAAACGAACCGGCGTCAACCGGTTTTTTGATGGGTTTTGCGGCTTACACGGAGAAGGAAATAGAAGAGGCGGTAGAAAAAATCGCCGCCCTTTTTCGTCGTCTCTGAGGCTTTGGCGTGTCAGCCCGACACCCGACTCACTCAATGTGCCCGCCGCTGGCAGGCCGCCAATATCATCCTGAACGGATGCGAGCTATGTGGATTGCTAGCCTAATCGCTGCATTTCAGCGCGGCCAATACTGCGTCGCCATGCGCCAGGGGCCTGCCCGTAGTGACGCTTAAAGCTGCGGTTGAAGGACTGCTGAGAGTCAAATCCTAACGCAATGGCCACGTTCAAAATCGGTTCGTCGCTGCGGGCTAACCGCTCGACCGATTTTTGCAGCTTTTGCGCACGAATATACTCGGCGAGACGATAGCCCGTATGCTCTTTGAAGATCCTCTGGAGGTGCCACTTCGAATAACCGGCGCGTCTGGAAACGGTATTGATATCGAGACGGCTTTCAATGTTGTTGTCGATCCAGTCGAGTAAATCGTGAATAAATGCGCCATTGTTCATTTTGTTTCCTCCCGCGCGGCTTACCAAAAAAGCATCTTTGTCTGTTGCATTTAAAGGTGGCCTGCTTTTGCAGTAAATGCAAGTTTTATTATTGCATTTAAATCCCTGCCGGAAATCTGTCTTTTACCGCTGACACAAACAGCACATAAAGTGCAACAATTATTCTTGCACTTAATTTAGCACCTCCCTACAATCGCCGCGATAGTGTATTCGCAACTGTTACAGTTTTGTGGCGATGAACGACACAAATGGCCTTAAGCCAGCCCGGACAAAGGAAGTGGCGCAGCGTCCCCTGCTGTGTCTTGCCCGGCGGCTACAATTACCGGAATAAAAATAATGAGCCTGCAAAAACATTGGGTTAATTTTCGTCTGAATGCGCTGGGAGCGGTATTACTCTCCGTCATGCTCGTCGGATGCGATGAGGGTGTCGCGCAAAATGCCGTGCCACAAGCGCCCGCCGTGAGCGCCGCTGACGTGGTCGTGAAATCGATTAGCCAGTGGGATAGCTTTAACGGTCGGATTGAAGCGGTGGAAAGCGTTCAGCTACGCCCCCGTGTCTCTGGCTACATTGATAAAGTGAATTACACCGACGGCCAGGAAGTGAAAAAAGGCGAGGTGCTGTTCACCATCGATGACAGAACCTATCGTGCCGCGCTGGAACAGGCGCAGGCGACGCTGGCGAGAGCCAAAACGCAGGCCAGCCTGGCGCAAAGTGAGGCCAGCCGTACCGATAAATTAATCAACACCAATCTGGTCTCCCGTGAAGAGTGGGAACAGCGTCGTTCTGCCGCCGCCCAGGCGCAGGCCGACATTCGTGCAGCGCAGGCGGCAGTTGATGCCGCACAGCTTAACCTGGACTTCACCAAAGTGACCGCCCCCATTGATGGCCGCGCCAGTCGTGCGCTGATCACCAGCGGTAACCTGGTCACGGCGGGTGACAGCGCCAGCGTGCTCACCACGCTGGTATCGCAGAAGACGGTTTACGTCTACTTTGACGTGGATGAGTCGATCTACCTCCACTACCAGAACCTCGCCCGCAGCGGGCAAGGCGCGTCCAGTAACCACATGGCGCTACCGGTTGAGATTGGCCTGGTTGGCGAGGATGGCTATCCCCATCAGGGCAAAGTGGACTTTTTGGATAATCAGTTAACGCCGAGCACCGGCACTATCCGTATGCGTGCGCTGCTGGATAACGCACAGCGTCAGTTCACGCCAGGACTCTTTGCCCGCGTGCGTCTGCCGGGCAGCGCTGAGTTCAAAGCCACGCTTATCGACGACAAAGCAGTGCTGACCGACCAGGATCGCAAATATGTTTATATCGTTGATAAAGAAGGTAAAGCGCAGCGTCGTGATATTACGCCGGGGCGTCTGGCTGCCGGTTTACGCATCGTGCAGAAGGGGCTGAACCCTGGCGATAAAGTCATCGTCGATGGTTTACAAAAAGTGTTTATGCCGGGTATGCCGGTTAACGCGAAAACCGTTGCCATGACTACCAGCACCGCCCTCAACTGATCCCTTACCTGAGAATCCGACACATGGACTTTTCCCGCTTTTTTATCGACAGGCCAATTTTCGCCGCGGTGCTGTCGATTCTGATTTTCATTACAGGATTGATCGCTATCCCGCTGCTGCCGGTCAGCGAATATCCTGATGTCGTACCGCCCAGCGTGCAGGTACGCGCGGAGTATCCCGGCGCAAACCCGAAAGTGATTGCAGAGACCGTGGCGACGCCGCTGGAAGAAGCGATCAACGGCGTTGAAAACATGATGTACATGAAATCCGTCGCCGGGTCCGATGGCGTGCTGGTCACCACCGTCACCTTCCGTCCGGGTACTGACCCCGATCAGGCGCAGGTTCAGGTGCAAAACCGCGTATCACAGGCCGAAGCGCGTCTGCCGGAAGATGTGCGGCGTCTGGGTATCACCACCCAGAAACAGTCGCCGACGCTGACGCTGGTGGTGCATCTGTTTTCACCCAACGGTAAGTACGACTCCCTGTATATGCGTAACTACGCCACGCTAAAAGTGAAGGATGAACTGGCCCGTCTGCCGGGCGTCGGTCAAATCCAGATTTTTGGCTCCGGTGAATACGCGATGCGCATCTGGCTGGATCCCAATAAAGTCGCGGCACGTGGGTTGACCGCCTCCGATGTGGTAACGGCAATGCAGGAGCAAAACGTCCAGGTTTCCGCCGGGCAGCTTGGCGCCGAGCCGCTGCCGAAAGAGAGCGATTTCCTGATCTCCATTAACGCCCAGGGTCGCCTGCACACGGAAGAAGAGTTTGGCAATATTATTCTGAAAACGGCGCAAGACGGCTCGCTGGTCCGCCTGCGTGACGTGGCGCGTATTGAAATGGGCTCCGGCAGCTATGCGCTGCGCTCCCAGCTTAACAACAAAGACGCGGTCGGGATTGGTATCTTCCAGTCGCCGGGGGCCAACGCCATCGATCTGTCTAACGCGGTGCGCGCCAAGATGGACGAACTGTCGAAGCGTTTCCCGGATGATATGAAGTGGGCGGCCCCTTACGATCCGACGGTGTTTGTTCGCGATTCCATTCGCGCAGTCGTGCAAACGCTGCTGGAAGCGGTGGTGCTGGTTGTGCTGGTGGTGATTCTGTTCCTGCAAACCTGGCGCGCGTCGATTATTCCGCTGATCGCGGTGCCGGTGTCGGTGGTGGGCACGTTCAGTATTCTCTACCTGCTTGGCTTCTCGCTGAATACCCTGAGTCTGTTCGGGCTGGTGCTGGCTATCGGTATCGTCGTGGATGACGCCATCGTGGTGGTGGAAAACGTTGAGCGAAATATCGAAGAGGGGCTGGCTCCACTTGCGGCGGCGCATCAGGCAATGCGTGAAGTGTCCGGGCCGATTATCGCGATTGCGCTGGTGCTGTGCGCGGTGTTCGTGCCGATGGCGTTCCTCTCCGGGGTGACCGGTCAGTTCTATAAACAGTTTGCGGTGACGATCGCGATTTCGACGGTGATCTCGGCCATCAACTCGCTGACGCTTTCACCAGCGCTGGCTGCCCTGCTGTTAAAACCGCACGGTGCGCCGAAAGACTACCCTACCCGCCTTATCGATCGTCTGTTCGGCTGGATTTTCCGTCCGTTTAACCGCTTTTTCCACCGTAGCTCGGACGGCTATCAGGGGCTGGTGGGCAAAACGCTCGGACGCCGTGGCGCGGTATTTGTTGTCTATGTACTGCTGCTCTGCGCCGCGGGCGTAATGTTTAAAGCCGTCCCCGGCGGGTTTATTCCGACACAGGATAAGCTCTATTTAATTGGCGGTGTGAAAATGCCGGAAGGCTCTTCGCTGGAACGCACCGATGCGGTGATCCGTAAGATGAGCGAAATCGGGATGAATACCGAAGGCGTGGATTATGCGGTCGCCTTTCCAGGGCTGAATGCATTGCAGTTCACCAATACGCCAAATACCGGGACGGTCTTTTTTGGCCTGAAACCGTTCGATCAGCGTAAACATTCTGCGGCGGAAATTAACGCGGAGATCAACGCGAAAATCGCGCAAATCCAGCAGGGCTTCGGTTTCTCCATTTTGCCGCCGCCGATATTAGGGCTGGGTCAGGGTTCTGGCTATTCGCTTTATATTCAGGACCGCGCCGGGCTTGGCTATGGCGCGCTGCAAACCGCGGTGAACACGATGTCCGGTGCGATTATGCAAACGCCAGGAATGCACTTCCCAATCTCCACCTACCAGGCTAACGTGCCGCAACTGGATGTGCAGGTTGATCGTGATAAGGCGAAAGCGCAGGGCGTGTCGCTGACCGATCTTTTCGGTACGCTGCAAACCTATCTGGGGTCGTCGTATGTCAACGATTTCAACCAGTTCGGTCGTACCTGGCGCGTGATGGCGCAGGCCGACGGGCCATACCGCGAAAGCGTGGAAGATATTGCCAATTTGCGTACCCGCAATAATCAGGGCGAAATGGTGCCGATTGGCAGTATGGTCAATATCAGTACGACTTACGGGCCGGACCCGGTGATTCGTTATAATGGCTATCCGGCGGCGGATCTCATTGGCGATGCCGACCCTCGCGTACTCTCCTCCTCACAGGCGATGACGCAACTGGACGGAATGTCTAAGCAGATCCTGCCCAATGGGATGAATATTGAATGGACGGACCTGAGCTACCAGCAGGCCACTCAGGGTAATACGGCGCTGATCGTCTTCCCGGTCGCGGTTCTGCTGGCGTTCCTGGTTCTGGCGGCACTGTATGAAAGCTGGACGCTGCCGCTGGCGGTGATCCTTATCGTGCCGATGACGATGCTGTCCGCACTCTTCGGCGTCTGGCTGACCGGTGGCGATAACAACGTGTTTGTGCAGGTCGGTCTGGTGGTACTCATGGGGCTTGCCTGTAAAAACGCCATTCTGATCGTGGAGTTTGCCCGTGAGCTGGAAATCCAGGGCAAAGGTATCATGGAAGCGGCGCTGGAAGCTTGTCGCCTGCGTTTACGCCCGATTGTGATGACCTCTATCGCCTTTATTGCCGGGACGATCCCGCTGATCCTCGGCCACGGCGCGGGGGCGGAAGTGCGCGGCGTCACCGGGATCACGGTGTTCTCCGGTATGCTGGGCGTGACGCTGTTCGGTCTTTTCCTGACCCCGGTGTTTTACGTGACACTGCGTAAATTCGTCACGCGCGGTAAAGTGGAAAGAGAGGTTTTGCCAGCCTGAGTGACTGTTGCCGATAACAAAAAACCGCCTTCACTGTGAAGGCGGTTTTTTTTCGCAATATGAAAAGTATTAAAGCGCTTTTTTAAACCGGTCATCCAGTTCAGGCAGCAGATCGCACCCGCTGGTATCGGCTTTTTTGACCTTTTCAAGCGCGCTTGCCACGGTATGGCGAGCGAGTACATCTAACGACGCCTGCTCCGCTTCATCGGCAATCGATTTGAAATACCAGCACGCGTTGGCACTGACCACGCAGCGGGCCGGTATGTCGGGGCGCGACGCCCACAGCTTTTTATCTTCGATGACCGAAAGGTAGATATCGCGCAGGGTGATCTCTTCGGGCGGACGACCAAGATGAATAGAGCCATTGCGGCCAAGCGTAGAGACGATAATCCCATCACGCGTGAGAGGCACCATCAATTTACGGATAAAGCTCGGGTTTGCTTCCAGGCCGTAGGCCAGAATCGCACTCGTCGAGCGTTCACCCAATTGCTCCGCCATCGCTACGCTGAGAACCATCTGCAAAGCTGTCGGGAAGCGGTAATCTAACATATTATTGTCCTGGGTCGCGGTGAATCTTGTTCTTTTTGGCACCGCAGAGGTGAATAACCAATGAGCAATAATATAACAAATACAGTCTTTTTTTTGAAGCAATCAACGCGTGACCTGGCCCGTAAAAAAGAGTTTCCACGTATGACAGAAATGTCATTCAATGCCAGATGACGACATTATGTGGTAAGAATCAAAAAAATCCTCAGGCGTGATCGATACAGGCCAGAGCCTTTTTATGCCTGACCTGATTTATTTGCAAATGGAAACGATCACTTCACGCAACCAATATGCGCCAGAAATGGGGATACATATGATATTACCAAACGAACGTCTTTTTAACCCGAACCGAAAAACGGAAGTACGGTATCCATATGCAGGCGAAAATTATGTATCTAACAATAGGCATAATCATGTCGAAATTCAGAGCAAGAGGCGCGAATAAGTATGAACTGATGGCCCGGTCAATCATCATGATCGTGATACTGGCAGCCAGTAGCACGCTAAACGCCAGAGGTAACGATCTCTTTTTACGCACAAAAAGAGACGTAACATAGATAACAAGGAGCAGTAAAATCAGGTTAATCCCTGCGGCAGAGAAAAGGTAGGATGTCTGGTACACAGGAATACGACCGATCATGTTCGTACCCAGTTTTAATGTCACTATCAGAGAGGTGAAATAATCGTAGGCCATGAGCAAAATATTAAGGAGTGGCAGGAACAACAGGCCACCAATTCTTCTGTACCGTTTTTCCTCACATTCAGCACAATATTCAAGATGTTGCGCAATCTCCTTATCACAGGTTAAGCAGGTCCATTTGAAAGGGGTCTCCGTCATTATTCATCCTTTTTAGTGTGTTCGTTCTTAACGAACTTGCTTCATTCCAGGATTAGTTAACGGCTAACCGTGAAGATTCTTTAGGGTGATTGCGTTTTTACCGTTGGGTGAAGAGTGACACGAGTATAAAAACGCCCTGCCCGTGCGAAATGGCCATGGCCCCGTAAGCTTGATTAGTTTATGAAAAAATCTTAGGCTATCCCCTAAAATATAATGGATAATCAAAGGTTAAAAATGAAAAACATAACCCCGAAATATACCGTTGTCGACTTATCGCGCTGGGCAAGGAAAGAACATTTCGACGCATTCCAGAGCTTCGCGCAGTGTACATTTAGCCAAACTGTGCAAATCGATATTACCGCGCTGCTAAAACATATTAAGGAGGTCGGCTGGAAATTTTACCCCACGATGATTTTCCTTCTTGCAAAAATAGTGAACAGGCATGCGGAATTTCGTATGGCCATCAAGAACAACGAGCTTGTCGTATGGAATGACAGCCATCCAGCTTATACGATTTTCCATGATGAAACGGAGACCTTTTCGTCATTATGGAGTCACTACGACGGTAATATTCACCACTTCCAGAACGTTTTTTCAGAAGACGTGGCGCGCTATCGCAATAACCTTTCCTATCTGCCTAAAGAAGAGTCGCGGGAAAATATATTTTTTGTATCGGCTAATCCCTGGGTTAGTTTTACCGGTTTTAATATCAATGTTGCCCATATGCAGAACTTTTTTGCCCCCATGTTTACCCTTGGTAAATACTACACACAGGGTGACAAAGTCTTGTTACCCCTCGCCGTCCAGGTACATCATGCCGTCTGCGATGGTTTCCATGTGGCAAGATTGATCAACGAATTACAAGAGATGAGTGATGACATGTCGCACTATTCAGAGTCACGCAATAGCTGATGCGCCCGACATTTTTTGTATGGCGCTGGCAATTAAGGAGAGCAGATGGGTAAATCTCCAAAACCAGGAACAGTGGAAAAATGAAAGAAAATAAACGCCTTCCCTGTTTATGCTGCGGTAAGAGAACGCTCGAAGAGAGAGGGAGTTATGAAATTTGCGCCGTCTGCGGATGGGAAGATGATCCCGTGCAGTTCGCAGATCCTGATTTTGCAGGTGGGGCTAATTCGTTAAGTTTACATGCGTGCAGACTGGCGTGGGCGGCTGTTCAACGTAATAAGCCAACATAGTCTGAATAGCCATTTCCGCTTCGGGTTCGAAGCGGAGATATTGCATGATACACAGACCTGTTTTTACACTGCCCGTTGCAGAATTTCACCGGGCAGACCGTCAAAATCTCTGAATTCACGCGTGATAAAATTCTTGTTCGTCAGGATCTTTTTTGATGCCAGGTTCGCAGGATCGATAATCGCAATGAGTGTAGATATTTCAGGGTTTCTGCAGGCCTGCTCGACCAGTATTGTGGCAACTTTGCTCGCAATACCAAGCCCCCAATATTCCGGTAGCAGCATATAGCCCAGTTCGGCGGTCTTCGGTTGGTCAGCCACAGATGCCAGTTTGGCGAGGCCGATAAAATTACCCTGCTTATCATCCATGATTCGGTAATAGCCCAAATCTGAATGGCGGGCATTCTCGTCGAGTATGAGTTTAAAATCACGAGAGGCCTCATCACAGGGAACGGCACGTTCTGTGATCATCGCCATAACATCGATATTACTGACAAGTTTTAAATAATCCACAAAATGTATTTCAGAAAACTTTTTCAATAACAAATCCATTTATTACCTCATAAAACCATTAGCAGCCAAAATAAATATCGCATTACTTTATCTGCATGGAGAGCAGTATTGGCATTGTATCAATATGAATGCACTTTTAAAATTGATGGGGTCAAAACCCGTTTTTTACATATGCTCTTTTCTGGCATGAAACAGCTATCCCTGGCAGGCGAAATGAGTATGTCCATTTTTGTTCTACCGCCCCTTCGCTTAAGGTGAGCTCAAATCCGTCACCCGCAGCACGGTTCTTACCGAAAGCTCCCTGATGTCGCTCAGGTAACGAATGTTTAAGCGAATTTTTTCAGTCAAACCGTTGAACCAACTTTTTCTAACCTCCGACGCCCTGCTCCCTGTTTATTCATCGGTATATCAGGACCCGCACTAAGTAGACAGGCCTGTATGGGGGTGGGAGGTCTGTTAAGAGCGAGGAGCGGAAGTTCGCATAGTGTAAACAGGCGTCCGATATTCTGAAGTGGGCAGATTACATAACCCACTTCCCCGTTTCGTCAATGACCTTCTCGCCATCCTCTTTGGTAAACGCTCCTTTCTGACCTTCCGTTAGAATATCCAGCACTATTTCTGAGGGCAGCAAAGACGAGTGCCAAGCGGTGTAACGACTAATGCAGGTCTGCGGAGGTACAGAGTCCTTCAATGCAGTAAACCAGTGACCAGCCCACCTTTGCGCGCACTTGCTCCCCGCCTCGCCTACGCACATTATTACCCCATTTTTGTGCTCTTTCTGAAAGGCAGCAAAGCTGCTCCATATACGACGCGGCACATCTTTTAGTTACCTTGAGAAATTGTGCAATTTTCGCAAAATCATGCACTAAATCACAATTTAATCCTTATGAACTTGATAGATACAACAATCGCTCGTCATTCCACTTTTTTTTGATTTTTCCACCATGTAACATTGCTATCATTTTCAGCCAATTATTAAGAATTCCAATGACAAACTATGATTGTAGAGCACTCAACAATGAAGAGTTTGAAAGACTAGCTACAGACCTCTTAAGCAAGAAAGAAAATCTGCTTATTGAGCGTTTTAAATCAGGAAAAGATGGTGGAATTGATGGTCGTTTTTATCACTCTGGCGAAGTAATAATCCAAGTTAAACACTATGTTAAAACTGGTTATAGTGGATTATTAAGTAAACTTAAAAGCGAAGAAGTGGCAAAAGTTGAAAAATTAAAACCTAATCGATACATTTTCATCACAAGCGTTGGTTTATCCCCCGCTAATAAAAAAGAAATCTTCGATTTATTTAATCCTTACATTCTAAGCAATAATGATATCATTGGTCCTGAGCATCTCAATGATCTTTTAACACTTTACCCCGAAATAGAACGAAACCATTACAAACTTTGGCTTTCCAGTACAAATTTTTTAATGAGCCTGCTAAATAATGCTGCAATTCAAAATAGTAACTTCCTGATTGAAGATGCCAGGAAAGAATCATACAAATTCATCGAAACCAAGCAATTACAAAAAGCTTTAGAGATTTTAGATGAAAACAAAGTTGTAATAATCACTGGTTTACCTGGCGTTGGTAAAACCATTCTTGCAAAACAAGTGATGCTTATGCATTGCAATCGCGACTATGAAATTTACCACATTGAAGGATCTATTTCGGAAATAGAATCTATATATTTTAAAGAGAGAAAGCAATTTTTCTATTTTGATGATTTTCTTGGTGCTACTCTTTTGGAAATTTTCACTAGAAACTCTGATTCTAAAATTGTTCAGTTTATTAAAAAAATCATTACCGACAAAAACAAAAAGATGATTTTGACGTCAAGAACCAACATATTAAACAGAGCTAAAAATCTAAGTGATCTATTTTATATAGAAAAAATTGAAAAAAAAGAACTTGAGATAAATGTATCAGATCTTACTGATATAGAAAAGGCTGATATACTTTACAATCATGTTTGGCATAGTTCATTACCACAGGAGTACATTGATACTTTTTATGATAATCGTAATTATTGGAAAATAATACATCATCCAAATTTTAACCCACGGCTTATATCGTTAATTACAGATAGCGATAGAGTATCAGGAATCGATAGTACGAATTTTTGGTCATATATCGAAAATTCATTAGACAATCCAGAAATGATCTGGTCGCACTGTTTCAATAATCAAACACGTGAAGAAGTCCTTGATCTAGTTTGCTTGGTTGTTTTTAATGCTAATAACATTGAAGAACGGGATTGTAAAAATGCATTAAAGCGCGTTTTCAATATCAAATATAAAAATAACTTTCACTCCAAAGTAAATAAAATAGATGAATACATAAAAGAGTCACTAAAATCGACACTTAATAGAAGTCTGACGCAGCTAAATAAAAATGTAATGATAAGACTGACACCATTCAACCCATCAGTGTCTGACTATATCATCAATCGCTATGCTACTGATGAAACCTCTCTTGCACTTTACTTTTCAGCCCTTCAGACAAATCAATCAATTAACACTTTATTCTCTTTGCACAGCAATAGGAAAATCAATGCAGATGTATTTATTTCAGTGCTTGAATCAGTACTCAATGCTGTTGATCTTAAATGCTTAAATGATTACTCAATTCATCTTCTTCATTCGATCATACATTCCAATTTAATCTCCACCAATAAAAATAGAATGGTCTATCCGAGCTTATTTTTAAACATTAAAGAAGAATATCTCACTTACGATTACGAAGTTGGGGAGTGTATGTTGTGGGCTGTAAAAAATGCTCCAAGTCTATTTTCAGATCAATTCATTTCTGACTTTATAAATTATGCCATGAGGTCTAGTTGGAAATATAATCTCAACCATGACGATTACCTCCCCTTAGCACACTTAATCAATCTTCGACCAGCAATAAAAGGAGAGGAAGTTACTCATGAACTAATGGAACATATCAAAGAATATTGGCATGAAAATTATGACGAACATTTATCTGGAACAGGAAAAATTCAATCATTGGATTATGAGGAAAGATCTAGAGCAGATGACATTGCATATGACATGCTACATGGTTTAATTAATGAATACGATTTGCCCTTTGAAGACAACGAAATAGAATATATGTATAGTAAAGTCGATGCGTCTGCACACCTCTATGACTCTTACGATTATGATGAGGATGAAAGAGATCGCTTCCATAGCCACAGAGATGAAAGAGAACATAGCGAAAGCTATATAAACGATTTATTTCAAAAACATTAGCTAATTTCATAACCCACTATTTTAGCTACACATGAAAAATATTATTGCATAAATGCGCAAACCACCGGAGGCCAACCCGGTGGTTTGTTGTTGATACATCAGAATGCAAAGCTTAATAGTTCAAAATTGATTTTCAAAAGATTTCATTGTGACGCAGCATCATCAAATCCCTTTTCCAAAAGTCCCATTGGGATCACACAAAAATCCGCAACAGCCCCAACGATTTCGGTGTCTCTTTCATAAGTCCTGCCGCAACTCTGCCCTGCTGTAACTCAGCTTTTGGCCCTTATATTCCCAATCTCAGAGCATTGTTAGAATCGGACCGTTCCTTTCAAATTGCACATGCGCTTCCGGTTTAACTTTTCTGGCCTCCATCGTAAGTTGTCCTTTAATTGCCGCATCCACCTGACCTGCCCCTACCGCTTAGTAGTTCTCCACGTTATCAACTTCCGCTTCTGGCACAGAGCGGACAAACCGACTGAACAAAAGGCCCGCTATGAGCGAACATCTCGCGTTATATGCAGGCCTGTTTTTACACTGCCCGTTGCCGAATTTCACCGGGCAGACCGTCAAAGCCTCTGAACTCACGTGTAATAAAACTCTTCTCGTCAGGATCTTTTTTTGATGCCAGATTTGCAGGATCGATAATCGCAATGAGGCCAGATATTTCAGGGGTTCTGCAGGCTGCTCAACCAGTATTGTGGCAACCTTACTCGCAATACCAAGCCACCACTATTCCGGCAGCAGCATAGAGCCCAAACAGACTCACGTTGCGGTCGTCGCGGGATCCGCAAGCATTGCATCGGCGATATCCAGCATTACCCGCAGGCGATCCATATGCCGGAGGTCACAGTGATACCCCATCCATATATCTATGGACGGCGGCGGCTCCGGCATATGAATCGACTGTAATCCGGGTATGGGGTGTGGATGGTGACTGTCCGTGTTGCCCCGGCATTTTCAGGAATGATTGCCGGAGTGACCAGCTCGACATTACAAATCAGCACTACGCTGAGCGTCGCCGTCATCGGCGGCATTTTTTACAGCATGCTGGACACCGATAAAAGCGGAGCCAATATCACGCATGCCTTTATCGTAGCGCTTCTGGCGATGGCGGTATGTCTGGCGGCAGGCGCAGGATTAAGTATCCGGCTTATCCGGCGCGCCTCTGGTCTCCCCTCCGACCCGGCCAGCCGCATCCCGCAGCGATCTTAGTGCGATTCGCCTGAATGATGACGTAACCCGCTGGCAAGCAGCGTAAACACCTTAATAACGTCTGGCAGTCTCTTTTGTGGAGCGTCGCTCGCGGCTATCAACAGTGCAGCATTGAGCGCCGCTCCGTTCAACAGATGCGCAGCGGCCGTTGCATCCATCTCTTTGACGACCTTGCGTTCAATCATGCTTGTCAGGGTTTGTCGGGTCGATTCAAGGCAGCTATTCTGGCTGGGCCATTGAGCGGGATCGCCCAGGAAAGCCGGGCCGTCAAGCAGGACAATGCGCCTCACTTCGGGGTCCAGCGCCATCTGAATGTAGGCAATACCTTCGGCCAGCAATTTCTCCCAGTCATCGCTGGCTGTTGCGGCAGCGGCTTTTGCGCGCTGAGCCATTTCGCTATCTATCTGAGTGACGACCGCGGCAAGTAACCCCTTTTTATCACCAAAGGTGTGATAAAGCGCGCCGCGTGTCAGACCCACACTTGCGGTTAATTCATCCATTGATGCATTAGCAAAGCCTTTTTCTGCAAAGGCCTTACGCGCGGCTGAAATCATTTTTGCGCGATTTTCTTCCATCGCCTCGATTCGGCGGTTAACAGCCATACCCTCTCCTTTTTGACATACATCGCGTATCTCACTTGACATACGTGATGTATGTGATAATTATTACACATACATCACGTATGTTAAATCATTCCGTCCTGTATTGCTTCATCTGCGCTATCTATTTGAAAGAGGAAACCCTGTGATTCAACGTGAACCTGTTTTTCCTGCTCATCGCCATGCTCTCTATAATGAACACGGTTATTCCGCCGCGATCCGTTCTGGCGACTTGCTGTTTGTTTCTGGTCAGGTCGGAAGCCGGCCAGATGGCACGCCGGAACCCGATTTTGCCGCTCAGGTGCGACTTGCCTTCGATAACCTGAAAGCGGTTCTTGATGCTGCTGGATGTACCTTTGATGATTTGATTGATGTCACGACCTTTCATACCGATCCCGAGAATCAATTTCCCGCCATTATGCAGGTTAAGCAGTCTGTTTTTCCGCATCCACCTTATCCAAACTGGACTGCTGTTGGCGTCAACTGGCTTGCAGGATTCGATTTTGAAATTAAGGTGATTGCCCGCATTCCTGCGCATCAGTCATAACCAGAGGAAACAGGGCGACGACCGCTTCTGACGCCGGGAAACCATATGCGGGAGCAGGTGCGTTACATTGGACTTTCCCGCAGATTATTCCTTGCTATCTCACGGCGATATGAAGCGGATATTATCGTCCGTCAATACTACCCCGACCGCATGTACGCACCTCTTTCGGGGGGTGCCTTCGAAGCATAATGATTGTTTATTGCGTAGAGCGTACATTTCGGTGCTCCGCTGCTTTGTTGGCTTGAGCAGATCGTAAGGGCTGTTGCGGCCGCTTCGTCGCTGGCCCAATAGGCCGCCCCCCAGTTCCCCTGCGTATCGGTCGCGGGTGGGTTTTCTGCGCCAGTTTCGATAACCGCAAAACCACCCGCCGACATACCGACCAGCATCGCGTTATCGAAGGATGCCCATGAATCCCGACGCACAGCGCCAGGCGCCGCAACCATATTTTGGACGTCCTGTTTTCCGGCCCGCAGATGAAAAGGTTTCATGCACGAATACCCTGTATATTCTGCCGTGCCACTGGACTGACATATCCGTGCCGCAGCACAACCACAGCAGCATATTCGTGGCATGCAAATGTGATGGTTGCGAAGGCGTATCGGTTTGGGTTCAGCGTCCAGCGACCAAACTTGGCTGTCCCTGTCGTTCCATTCGTGATTAACACGACCGCTAAAGACTTATTACTGACTGGCCGAGTGACAAACGTATCAAGTACCGCAGGCCGACCATTGCTTAATGTGACTTATAGCGTCAGAAGTTCCCTGATAATCCCGTCAATTTACTGATGTTCAGCGGTGTCCATTAAAGATTCCGTGCGCCCAGGAAAACTGATGGTGGACACCACTAATGACAAAAGAGAGATGCAGGGTGAGTGATAATACGGCTTAACATCGAAAGATATCCGTATTTGACCTGAGATATACTGCTTTGCAATTATGTACTGGCAGGTAGAAACGCTAATTCCGATAGCGCCTTTGTATTTATGACTTATATTTCTTCATCCATCAGGTGATGGATGAAGGATATTAAGATAAGCGAATATTTACGGTGAATATAAATAGATATAAAAACAGCCGTAAGTGAGGTTTAGGCACACATTCGTACTACAACTCAATAAAAGGCACCGCGTTACCCTTGATTGAGGATAGCGTTGCCTTGCCCTCTTCAACTCACGATATTCATTCCCTCACAATGCCCTGTCTGATGAACAAGCAGCTTATGAGGAATGAGGAATCTTCCTGTTCATTACTTCTCAAAAGGACTCGCGAACTAACCAGGGACTATCAACCAGTACCCTTTCGTTGCTCTCATCACCGTTAATGATGTGCAATGTACTCAGCCGACCAATTTCATAGTGCGGTAACTGTACCGTTGATAAAGGAGGCAAAAACAGGTTGCCAATCCCTACAAGGTTATCGTAGCCAATAACGCCGATATCTTGTGGGATACGTATCCCTCTCGCCAAAAGGGTCTGATACACCATAAATGCAATACGGTCGTTACCGCAAATAACCGAATCAAACTGCGGTTTCCCCTCATGAATATGCGCTAACAGAATGTCAGGAATATCACGATAATGTTCATCGCCAAATTGCATATAACAATGATCCAGCGTGTCAGGATCAATTCCTGCCTCGCGACAGGCTCGCTCCAGCCCTTTTCTGCGACGGGAAGTTGCCAGGTGATTGGCGGGCAGATGCAAACAAATTGGCCGACGGTACCCTGCATCCAGCAACGCTTGTACTGCAGTATATTGCCCCTGTTCATCGTCAGGGATATAACAGGCAACAGGCTCCCCTTGATTCTGACAGTTTGCCAGCACACAGGGATGCGTAAGTAATTTGGGCGGGACGCGCACTTCGCGCAGCCCCATGGTAGTGAAAATGATACCCCCGGGTCGGTGCGCGAGGAGAAGATCGACAATATCGTCAGGATTGTCATCAGAGAACATATTCACCACGAAGCTGTTCCAGCCGTGTGCGCGGGCAGTCTCCTCAATTGACAGTGTAATTTCTACCGAAAAGGGTGTGGTTACCGTATCCAGTGCGAGGACGCCAATCGTTTTATTTTTCGTTCCGACACTACGGATCTGTTTTGCTGACAGATCGGGTACGTAGTTCAGATGCAGAATCGCCTCCTGTACCCGCGCAAGCGTCTCAGGCTTTACGCGTTCAGGGTTATTCAGTGCCCGAGAAACGGTCATTAACGATACATTAGCCATTTTGGCCACATCTTTTAAAGACGCCATAACCTTCCGTTTAGCATAAACACGCCTCAATCCTCGTTGCGTAAGCGAAGCTTCACAATAAAGATTATCCATAAAAATGAACTCATTATTCTAAGCATTGAGCCTGGGATTTTGGGAATTTGGAACAAAAATTTGACACAGATCTCAAAACACCAATGTTAACGTTAACTTTTGTGATTAACATCGTATATCGACCCAAAAAGCGGTGTGGGTAACGCATGTTAACGTTACCATCAACACATATAATCCGCTATGAGATTTCTCAGATGAAAAAACGGTCTTCTCGCAACTATTTGCTGCTCAGCGCCCTGTTGTTCTTTTTCTTCGTCACCTGGTCGTCATCCAGCTCGCTTCTTTCAATATGGCTTCATCAGGAAGTGGGATTAAAAGCCTCTGAAACAGGTATTATTTTTTCCGTCTTATCGGTCTCAGCCCTGGTCGCTCAGGTGTTCTACGGTTTTATTCAGGACCGTCTTGGCCTGCGCAAAAACCTGCTGTGGTTTATTACGGCCCTACTGATCCTCTCCGCCCCCGCTTATCTCTGTTTTAGCTATTTGCTCAAGCTTAATATCTTACTGGGCAGCATTTTTGGTGGTCTGTTTATTGGCATGACATTTAACGGCGGTATCGGCGTGCTGGAGTCATATACCGAGCGTGTTGCACGTCAAAGCCATTTTGAATTTGGACGGGCTCGCATGTGGGGCTCTCTGGGTTGGGCCGTCGCAACATTTTTTGCCGGGCTGCTGTTTAATATTAACCCTGACCTTAACTTTATAGTGGCGTCATGTTCTGGCATGGTCTTCTTCTGTCTGCTGGCCCGGTTAAAAGTTGCCGCTCCGGCGAGCATGGAGAAACTGGAAATTGGGGCTAAAAAAGTCTCCCTCGATGATGCCTTACGCCTTCTTATGTTACCTCGTTTCTGGGCACTTATTTTCTTCGTGGTCGGAACCTGTATTTACGGCGTTTACGATCAGCAATTCCCGGTCTATTTTTCTTCGCAATTTCCTACCCTGAAGGAAGGAAATGCCATGTTTGGTTATTTAAATTCATTTCAGGTTTTTCTGGAAGCGGCAGGGATGTTCTGTGCACCGTGGCTGGTTAATCGGATTGGCGCCAAAAATGGGCTTATTTTCGCTGGGATGGTGATGGCGCTTCGTATGATCGCCTCAGGCCTGGTTGAAGGACCGCTGCTCATTTCAATTACAAAACTGCTGCATGCCGTTGAGTTGCCGATATTGTTGGTTGCAATATTTAAATATAACAGCCTGAATTTCGATAAGCGTTTATCTTCCACCATTTATCTGGTGGGATTTGCCTGCACGAGCTCCGTTATTGGCACCGTGTTATCACCACTGGCGGGCTTCAGCTACGAAAAATTTGGCTTTGCCCAGTCTTATCTGATCATGGGCATTATGGTGTTCTGCACCACATTTATTTCCATCTTCCTTTTGCGTCCAAATAAGCCCTCAACTGAGCAATCCTTTTTACAGCCAGGCGCTGTGTAATTTATCGGGAGAAATGACAATGACATCCTTATTAAAAAAGGCCGAAGAGACGCTTGAAAAAGCACATGCTGGAATTAACCCCCGCTGGTATCCACGCTATCACCTCGCCGCACGGGCTGGCTGGATGAACGATCCTAACGGGCTGGTATGGTTTGACGGTTGGTACCATGCATTCTATCAACATCATCCCTATTCAACAAAATGGGGACCGATGCACTGGGGGCATGCCCGCAGTAAAGATTTAATTCACTGGGAACATCTGCCTGTTGCCCTTGCTCCGGAAGGTCCGGCAGATAAAGACGGCTGTTTTTCCGGCTCCGCTGTAGTGGTTGGCGATACGCTGGCATTGATTTACACCGGACATAAATTCCACGGCCCGTCTGATACGGATGACAACCTCTATCAGGTGCAATGTCTGGCAACCAGTGGTGACGGTATCCATTTCGAACGTCACGGAATGGTCATTGATACACCTCCAGGACTGCATCATTTCCGTGATCCGAAGGTATGGCGTGAAGGGGAATTCTGGTACATGGTTGTGGGCTCACGCGTGGGAGATACCGGCCAGGTACGCCTTTACCGTTCAGCCGATCTTCATAAATGGTATGACGAGGGCATTTTTGCCGAGGCTGAACAAGGTATGGGCTATATGTGGGAATGCCCTGATTTCTTTACCCTGAACGGCAGGCGTGTGCTGATGTTCTCTCCCCAGGGCATGGCGGCTAAAGGTTATCAAAATCGTAACCTTTTCCAGAGTGGATATTTGCTCGGTGAATGGCAGCCAGGTCAGCCGTTTATACATGACGGACAGTTCATTGAGATAGACAGCGGTCACGATTTTTATGCCCCGCAAAGTTTCCTTAGTCCCGACGGACGTCGAATCGTCATAGGGTGGCTGGATATGTGGGAATCACCAATGCCGGAGCAGCAGGATGGCTGGGCGGGTATGCTCTCCCTGCCGCGCGAATTAACCTTAGGTGATAATAATCGCCTGATTATGAAGCCCGTCGAAGAAGTGTCAGCAATGCGAGGGAGTTATTTTCCTGTCCCAGTCCATTGCCTGAATAATCAACAGGTATTTGTCGCTGCAGATGCCGAAGCAGTAGAATTAATCCTGCAATGGAGCTGTAACGAGTCTGCCGCAGAACAGTATGGTGTTACGCTGGGAGATGGATTACGCGCTTACGTTGATAACCAAGCTCAGCGTCTGGTGTTAGAGCGCAATTATCCTGATTTCTCGCTGACTGGAACGCGTAGCATTCCCCTGCCCGAGGGCAATATACTTTCACTGCGAATGTTTATTGACCGTTCGTCCGTCGAACTTTTTGTCAATGAAGGCGAAGCCTGTTTAAGCAGCCGAATTTATTCGCAGCCAGAGCAACGCGATATATTATTATTTGCAAATAGCGGAACCGCTGTGTTGAAAGAGGCAGGATACTGGTCACTGGATAAATAATTACGCTCGATCTCATATTACTTTTCATATTGTGTATTTTTTGTGCCAGTCTCTGGCTGGCATTATATTGTCTGAAATAACGAGATAGAAAAATGGATGAGAAATTAGCACAACATAAAGCCCTAATTAAAAGCAGGACAAAACCATCTTCAAAGGAAAAAGCACTGGCGCTATTTTTATCCTTTGTTTCTTTTCCAGCCTTCGCCGAAAACAATGCAGAGATATCGGATACTTATACCGGGAACTATCAAAGCTATTTTCACGATGAGGATGACAGCCTTCAACGCAGACATTCAACAACAAAAACCGATGCTCAACATTCAGCAACGCACATCTCTTCCTCCCCAGTAAAGGAAGGAACAGCAACGGTACAGCCGTCTCCATCAGTACCTGCGGCACTTCCTTCTGAGGCCAGCAGCACGACATTAACAGAAAATCAGACTGTTGCAGCAAACAATTCTGACGATGTAAGTCTATTACGCTTGAGGCAGGAAGCCCCGCCGGTTCACTGGAATAATATCGGACGCAATATGGAAGCTGGCGGTCTGCATGGAAACATCGGCAGCCAGATAGAAATTGATGATGTCCGCTGGAATAATAAAAATAAAAACAGCGGTAAATTCAAGCTTGCAACCATTCAGGCTTTTTTGAGACATGATGAATTACCGAGCTGGTACTTTGGCTTCTGGAATGCCAGGGAAGACAGCTATAAAGGACAATTCAGTAATCAGGACTACAAAGGAACGAACACTATTAATGAGCTTTTTGTCGGCCATATTTTCGAGACCTGGCGCGGGAATATCGGCACAGAAGTGATGGTTGGTTCCGAGACGGCAACGAAGCGCTGGAAAAACAGATTCAAAGTCTGGCAGGACTTGCGCTTATCGAATAAATGGAGTATCGCCGGATATTCTTATGGTGAATATCAACCTCAGGGTAACCAACCCGGCAATGGCGACCTTGAGCAGTATATTTTTGAGACTGAACCTGCAATCCAGTACCGAGTGAATCCGGATCTCGGTTTATATTTACGCCCGTACTATTACTATAATCGGCAGGTGCGTGAAAGCTGGGGTGATATTGTTGAGCAGGAGTGGAAAGTGACTGCCGGATTCTGGCGAAACTGGTATCCATTGTTAACGTCAATGTATATAGGCTTCGGACAGGACAAAATTGAGAACGCCAGTAATGCCAAAGAACTCTTTTACGATGGCCGCTACAAATTTATTGGCGGCACTATCAGCTATCCCGTCTTTGGTGAAGTTCGCCTTTATGGTGAATTCAAAGCGTCATTCACGAAAGAAACAGGACTCTGGACATACACAGGTCACTCCTGGAATCCTTTCACTGTCGTTGGTGTGACTTATAACTTTTGATACTCAGGGTATAACATGAGAACTTTTATTACGGCGACGTTCGTCGCTCTGCTGGCGCTTTCTGTCGGAAATACCCCCGCGTATTCACAGATGTCTAAAGAAACATTACAGAACAAAAGCGTCAATCAGGTTAATGACTTTTTTCCGCGCATTGAAGGGTCATTTATTGGCGATCCGATGCCTGTCTATAACGAAGGTGTATTTAATATTTTTTATCTCAATGATGTGCGCGGCGGCAGCGATTTAGGCGTACATGCGATTCACCTGCTCTCCAGCGCCAACTTATATAATTATCAGAACCATTCAGAGGTTATTCCTTACGTTAATGATGTCAATGATCCAGAGCTGCTTTTAGGGACTGGCTCCATTATCAAAGTTGGCGATACCTGGCACGCATGGTATACCGCACATAATGAAAACGTATTTCCGGTTGAGTCAATCATGCATGCCACCAGTAAAGATCGTTTTCACTGGGTCAAACATCCACAGGATACCATCCTGCCGGGCGCTAACTATCGGGGCAATGACTTCCGCGATCCGCATGTTGTCTGGGTTGATGAAAAGAAAGAATACTGGATGCTGATCACGACCCGCAGCAAGGGTCGCGGCATTATCGCGCGTTATAGCTCAACGGATTTAAAAACCTGGAGAGATCGTGGTGTATTTTTTGACAACGACACCATCACCAGTAATTCAAACCTTGAATGCCCGACACTTGTCTTCTTTAACGGGCGTTGGTATCTGAGCTTTAGTGATCAGTGGCCACTACGACTAACACAATACCGGGTTGCGGACAATCCAGAAGGTCCATGGCATAAGATGGATAATTATGTTGTGGATGGCTCAGGCTTTTATGCAGGTAAATTGGCAATTAAGGACGGACGTTTATTTGTGTTTGGATGGATCCCGACAAAGGCAGGAAACAGCGATAGTGGCAATATCGACTGGGCAGGAAACCTCGTCGTCCATGAATTGACCGCAGGTATAAAAGGCCAGCTCAACAGCATAATTCCACAAGAGCTTCAGAAGGCGATAAAAGATAACCGTGGGCCGGTTCAGATGATAAAACCGATTAAAACGCTCAAGACGTCAACACAATTTGGTCCCTTACAATCATCTATTTATCCGTCTTTACCCAGGCGTGGAGAGTTGTCCGCAACGGTGGATATTCCCTCTTCGGGAATGGCCATGAGCTTTGGGCTGACAGATGACCGCGTGAGTGACGCGACGCTGAATGTTGTGTTCAACAGAAGTAAAGGTAAAGTCTATTTCTTTAATTCTCCTTTGGCATCGATTAACCAGAGTAACGCTGAATCCTGGGTTGATATTCCGCTCGGTGAAAAAATTAATTTACGCGTGCTTATACAGAACTCAATTGCTGTTTTTTATATTAACGACAAAGCGGCATTTAGCACCCGGATGTATGCCATGCCGGACAAACCATGGAGCATCAGTGTGCCTCAACACGATAGTCTCCACGCACAATTGCAATTTAAAGAAATGATCTAAAGGGATATTATTATGAAATATCATCATGCCCTGACTGTTATTTTTTCACTTATGCTCCCGACGCTGGCAAATGCAAGCATGAGCATCATGAAGGATTTATCGGGCAAGGTCATTGCCGTTGATCCGTGGTCCTATCTTGATGAAGACGTCATGTGGACATCAACACGCTCCTCTAATCCTGCAGGCGGACGCGTTCATGGTCAGCTTAAAATGAAATATGCAATCGAAGATAATAACTGGCGAAACAGCCATTTCCACAGCGGGAATGATTCTCTCACTTTCGTTCAGGGAGTTATGCGTAATGACGCTTTACCCGGTTGGTATCTGGCATTTTCGGAAGGCAGAACCACAAATTATAATGGAACATGGGAAAACCAGACCTATCTCAGCCAGAACCAGTGGACACAACTCATTGTCGGCCATGAATATTTCTACAAACGTCTGCGCTATGGCTGGGACGTTATGGGAGGAAGTGCCTCAATTGAAGATCGCTGGCAGGCACGCGTCAAATTCTTTACCGATCTGCGTGTAACAGACAATTTTTCGGTCTTCAATTATCTTTACCAACAGATTGATCATCGTCGTAGCGGAGGTTCACAAAATGACCGTGACGTCCGTTCATTTCAGGCCGAGCCCGGGGTTCAATATATTATCAACAACACTACCGGTGTTTGGTTACGTCAGAAATTTGCCTCCTCTGTGTTAGACAGAGCGCAGTGGGGTGATATCGATGATAAAACCTGGACGACCTCAATGGGTATTTGGCACAACTGGGGGAAATTATCAACGACATTCAGCGGGGGATATGGACATTATAAGAAAAATAATGCCCAGCGCGAAGATGGTGAAGTCTTCCAGAATACCAGAAACCGCTTCCTAAAAGTATCGGCTAATTACCCGCTGACATCTCGATTTACACTCTCCGGAGAGATAACAGGTTCATTAATTAATCAGAGTGGGAGTTGGGTAACTAACGGTGATGCCATCACCACCGATTATAAAATCATGTTGGATTACAATTTTTAAAGTCATTTTTATATAACTCCAGCGAAACAAAGAAAGCACATATATCGCCGTGCCGGTATATGTGCTTCCTTACCCCCGGTAATTCCAGGGTATAAATAACTAATTATGTTTGAGGTAGTGTCATGAACATTTGGACTATTGGCGATGCGGTAGTTGATCTCTTACCGCTAACAGATATGCAGTATCAGGCCTGTGCCGGAGGTGCCCCTTTCAATGTGGCGGTTGGAACTGCTCGCCTGAATTGTCAGAGTGGATTTATCGGCCGGGTCGGTGACGACGATTTCGGTCTTTTTTTAAAGGAAACCCTCTGCTCATCGGGAGTTTCTGTCCAGAGTATGCAGATGGATCCTCATCACAGAACCAGTACCGTACTGGTTTCCCTTAATAATCACGGTGAACGTGGATTTACGTTTCTTACCAATCCTTCGGCAGATCAGTTTTTAACACCTGACGCTCTCCCCGATTTAAGTACAGGAATATTGCATTTCTGCTCTCTGGCGCTCGTCGCTAAAACCTGTCGCAACACGTTAGTTACGGCTATCGAAAAAGTAAAACAGAGTAACGGTTTGCTGAGTTTTGATGTGAATTTACGTGAGCAAATGTGGAGCGATCGGCAGGAGATGCATGACACTGTGCACCATTTCGCCCTACAGGCTGACATACTTAAATTATCTGAGGAAGAATGGTACTGGCTGGCAGAGACGCACGATTTTAACCAAGCGCTGGATTTCCTTAAATACCTACCAGCACGGCTGAAGGTTGTAACCTATGGCGCGCAAGGCGCAATGATTCTGCAGAACGACATGATCATTCATTTTAATGGCTACACCGTAAACAGCGTTGATACAACGGGAGCGGGTGATGCGTTCCTGGCGGGTTTACTTGCTTATATCGCTCAAGCTGGAATGCCGCAGGACATTGAGCAAATCAAAGACGCCATGACGCAGGCCAGCGCCTGCGGCGCACTGGCAACAACCCGGAAAGGCGCGCTGACAGCCCTACCGGATAGTAAGACGCTGAATGAATTTATCAGACAATATCCTCTGCCGGACTATGAAATAAAAGCGTAGCCTCAACGATAGCCAGCAACACCCGGCCTGAAGCGTTCCGGTGCAAGCCACCGGGACTCGTTTTGCTTTCCTCCTCCCTATTTTGAAACGACATATTAAGTGTAACCTCCGCTTATGGCGCGGCGCGATCGGCCGCGGGAGGCATGACGGCAGCGATAAGAAAAAGCAGAAATGCGTACATGTTTGCATAAGTGATTAAAAACTAATGACGCCGACGCCCCTTAACAACGGATAACAGCTCAATTTATCAGTAGAACTGACATGAAAATCGCCAGACGCCGTCTGGTGATTTGTGAAAATAGCCAATGCCGTTGTCCGCCCACATCCAGTTAACTTTTTCTTCAGATCCCACCTGAAAGACGAAATCCTCAAGCCCGACGCCATGTTGTATTTCCGCAGGGTATCCGCCAACTTTGGTTCCCCCGTAGCGGCTAAAGTCCTCAAAGAAACTGTCACTGGCTGGTTCATCATCGTTTACGGCAGAAAGATCAAGAATATCCCAGGCATCCTCCCAGCCCGGCGCATCATCATTCACACTTAACCATCGCACAGGAAACGCGCGATACGGCGTGGCCAGTTCAGGTAATAACTCAAGCCCCTCAAGCGTGGCATATTCACGAATTAGCCAGCCTTCACCATGGGGTTGGTCAAAAGGATGGCTTTCCATATTATGAAAGAGAACCAGAAGAGCGACATTCTCGAGTTGTTCAGGAATAACAGGAAGCTCATCGATACGAATCTGAAGAAGCGGAAACATCGGTTTCCCTCTCCAGACAGGCAGCCCTTCGCCTGCAAGCGATACTCCTTTTAAAAACCAGGAGGTAAGAGGATCTGCACTGGGGCGAAAACCGCCTACCTGAGCCACCGATGCGGGGCGCAATTTGGACCTGAGCTCTTCTAAAACTAACGCACTTTCGGATTTCATCTTCGATACCTTGCGTATGAGGACATTCTCTTAATATCGGGGATTCAGACCTGCTCATTATATATAAAAATGATTCCCAGAAAGGTCCGGACCAGGAAGACCTCAGTAAGCCTTTCTCAAAACAGATGACTTTTCACCCGCCCCCTGTTAGCTTCATTTGATGATAAAAATCTGTTCAGTGTCTTCTTATGCGTTAATTATTATCACCTGCACCTGTCAGGTGGGATAACGCTCGTCATTTTCCCGCCGGTAAGGCGGGCCTTACCGGTAATCATCCAGTGAGGCAAAGCATGAATACGGATACACCTGTCAAAGCAGTAAAACCAACTCTTCACCTTTTATGTGGAAAAATCGCTTCGGGTAAGTCCACGTTAACTGCAAGATTGGGGGCATCGCCCGGCACGATCATTATCAGTGAGGACACATGGTTGGCTGCGCTCTATAAAGATGAAATACAGTCCGTCGCGGCGTATGTGCAGTGCGCAGCAAAGCTCAAAAATGCCATGAAGCCACACCTGATATCCTTACTGAACGCTGGTGTATCGGTCGTTCTGGATTTTCCGGCAAATACACGGGCGAATCGTGAATGGATGATGAGTATTATTACGGCGTCGGGTGCTAATAATTGCCTGCATTATCTCAACGTCTCTGACGATATATGCAAAGCCCGTTTACGCGCCCGTAACGCCGAAGGCGCGCACGATTTTGCAGCAACAGATGAAGAGTTTGAAATGATAACGCGTTATTTCACCGCGCCGACTGCAGATGAAGGGTTCGCTATTATTGAATACAGCTAAAATAGTGAGCCTGAGCCGTCAGCAGACGGCTTTTTAATGCCCGTATTTATTCAAAGCATTTTCTCTATGTTATCTAACCAGTCGGGAAGATGTTCTTTGTACCAGTTAAGATACAAAGGAAAGGTTGATTTTTTCCGCTCATAAAGCAGCGTAATCACTTCGGTGACGATCCATGCTTTAGCAATAGCCATTTCCCTCGCCAGCGCTGTGGAGTTACGCTGACCCGATAACTGGCAATAGCGTTCGGCAAGATCAGTAAATGCGTGTTTCGTTCCCATTCCTTTTATAAGGGGAGCCAGATCGATGGCCGGACTTCCTCTTCCAAACCTTTCCCAGTCGAAAAGCACAACATCACCGTTCGCTCTTCTTCCCCAATTACCGGCATTGCTATCGCCAGAAATCAGACTCTGATAACCAAACAAAACATCACTACACTGCCGGAAGTGCCGAAGCTGTCTCGCACTTTTGTCGGGTAATGCCAGGAGCAGAAGAGCGTGCTCAAGCGCGGAGTCTGACCATGCATGGTTGTGGTAAAGCCATTGCGAACTGCCGGCGTATCGATGTAAGTTTCCCAGCGTAGCGAGTATTTCATCTCCACAGACCTCATCCTGGTCAACCTCACAGGGGATATATTCCAGTCTTAGCCTGCGTAAGTCAGGATCGGCAGATAACAGTTTTGGTACCGCAACGCCTGCGTGGGTGAGCGCATTGGCAGCCTGTTGATAAAAATGGTACTCCACCTCACCAACAGGACATTTCTCGATGAACTGATAACCCGCTTCATCCACAAGAAGCGCCACTCTGGCTACCCCCATCCGGGATAGATTTTCAACTGACATAGCTTACTCCCTCAGTGGGTATTTTTCTGGTACTCCGGTGTTTAAAGCGATGCCGCTTATACGCGAATAAAATCGACAAAGGCCCGCAACGCAGTCGGCAGATTCCGCCGACCGGAGTAGTAGAGGAAAAATCGCCCCGGCGTCGCGCTGAAGCTATTCAGTACAGACACCAACCGACCCGCGGCTACCTCTTCTCTCACCATCGCCTCGTAAACGTAAGCAATGCCTGCACCGTCGCGTGCAGCCTGAATCATTAACATATCGTCGTCGAACACCAATGGGCCAGCAACAGCAACGGTCAGCGATTTTCCTGAGACCAGAAATTCCCAGTGATAGTGGCGGCCACTTGGGAAACGGCGGCAAATGCAGGCGTGGTCCAGCAGTTCGTCCGGCGTTTTCGGCGCGTCATGCAATTTCAGGTAAGACGGCGACGCAACACAAACGAAGCGCTGCGGCGGACCGACAGGAACAGCCACCATATCTCCGGCCAGGCTTTCGCCAAAACGGATACCCGCGTCAAAGCCACTGTCCACGATATCAGCCAGGCCGTCGTCAGTCACAACGTCAACTTTTACGCACGGATACTTCGCCACAAATCCCGCCAGTATCGGGGCCAACACCAGCCAGGCCGCCGGACGCGGTACGTTCAGACGCAGCGTCCCTGCGGGTACCGCCTGTAACGCCGTCACGTCGGCGAGCGCATCGGCGACATCACGCAAAGCGGGAGCGAGCCGGGCCAACAGGCGATGGCCTGCCTCGGTGGGTGTAACGCTGCGGGTGGTGCGGTGGAGCAGACGCACGCCCAGTCGCTCTTCAAGTCCACGCATGGCGTGGCTCAGGGCCGAGGCAGAGACACCTCGCTCAGCGGCCGCTTTACGGAAGCTGCGATGCCGTGCCACGGCTTCAAAGGCGTCAAGTTCATGCAGATCGATTGTCATATTGATGAGAATTATTCAGTAGTTCATCAAACATATCATGGCTTATCGCCTGCTATCTACCGTGACACACTGGCGCCGTCTACTTGATTGAGGAGTTAAACCATGCAGCACAGAAAACTGGGGAATGCCGATTTCACTATCTCACCTATCGGGCTGGGAACCTGGGCCATCGCGGGGGCGGGCTGGGAATTTGGCTGGGGAGCGCAGGATGACGAAGAAAGCCTGTCCGCGCTGGAATGCGCCGTGGAACGCGGCGTGAACTGGATCGACACCGCCGCCGTTTACGGTCTGGGTCATGCCGAGGAAATTGTCGGAAGACTGCTGCGCCGGGTGCCGGCTTCGCGCCGCCCGTTAGTCTTCACCAAAGGCAGCCTGGTCTGGGATCCGATAAGTCGGCAGATTTCGCACTCCCTGGCGCCGGATTCGTTGCTTCGGGAGATTGACGAAAGCCTGCGCCGCCTTCGGACAGAAACTATCGATCTGTATCAGATCCACTGGCCTGCCTTCCCGGCAGACGGCCCGGATGACTGCATTGAGGAGGCGCTCTCGGTGCTGGCCAGGGCTCGTCAGCAAGGAAAAATCCGCGCCATCGGTGTCTCCAATTTTGACGTCACACAACTCAAGCGCGCCCAGGCCGTTACGGAGATTGCCTCACTCCAGCCGCCTTATTCAGCACTCATGCGCGAGATCGAATCCGACATCCTGCCCTTCTGTGAGGAAACGGGTGTCGGCGTCATCGCCTATTCCACCCTGCAATCAGGTCTGCTGAGCGGCGCGATGACGCGTGAACGCATCGCCCGCCTCCCCGATGACGACTGGCGCAAAACCCGCAGTCCGGACTTTCGGGAGCCACGGCTGACCCAAAACCTTGCGTTGGTGGAGACCTTCCGTCGGATAGGCGATCGCCACGGGCTGACACCCGCTGCGGTGGCGATTGCCTGGGTGTTGAGACAGCCTGCTATATCCGGTGCGATTGTCGGCGCGCGCCGCCCGGCACAGGTCGACGGTCTGCTGGGTGCTGCCGGGTTCAGACTGAGCGAGGACGAACTGGCCGAAATCGCGCCGTTTCTGCCCGAAGGCATGGGCACCAACGTGCCAGAAGAAACGGCGTCCTGAATAGCCTCCCTTTATCCTTAATAGAAAAGGTTGCCACTGTCTCACTCAGCGCTTTGGGCTGTTCATCCGGCACAAAGCGCGCTGTTTTACCGGATATTTATGCGGCGAGCGGTTTTGTCCGCACGCCGATAAATACAATGAACATCGCCGTCAGCAGCAGTAACCCGCTGCCGGTGAAGACACCGCTTGCCCCGCTGACGTCGAATATTGCCCCACCGCCTGCCGCGCCCGCGCCAATGGCAAGCTGCACCGATGCCACCAGCAGCCCGCCCGCGCTTTCCGCCTCATCCGGCACGGTCGTCGCAAGCCAGGTGCTCCAGCCTACCGGCACCATGCCAAAAGCGAATCCCCACAGGGTAACCAGCAAGCCATCCAGCAACGCCAGATGCCCAAACAGTACCATCGCAACCGCCATCAGCCCCATTCCAAACGGCACCAGCGCCAGGGTCAGATGTAAATTGCGCGATAGCAGATGCCCGGCGAGGGAGGTGCCGACAAAGTTTGCCAGCCCAAATCCCAACAGGATCAACGAAATGCTCTCCACACTCACCTGCCCGACGGTCTCCAGAAAAGGTCGCAGATAGGTGAAGAAAGCAAAATGGCCGCTGAAAATCAGAATACTCGCCAGCATCCCGCCCACCATGCCCGGTCGACGCAGTACGCGAAACAGTGCGCTCAGGCTGCTACTGTGTTCCGGTTTCATGGATGGCAGCACCCATAATTGCCACAGCAGCGCCAGCGCGCTCGGTGCGGTTGAAAGAAGAAAGACATTACGCCAGCCTATAATGCTGCCCAGATAGCTGCCGAGCGGTGCGGCGACGACTGTTGCAACCGACACGCTGGAAAAGATAATCGCCAGCGCTTTTGGCACCTGGGCGATGGGTACCAGCCTTAGCGCGGTGGCGGTCGACATCGCCCAGAAGCCACCAATCGCCACGCCTAACAGCAGACGCCCAAGCAGCAATACATGCAGCGAGGGGGCAAAGGCCACCAGCAGACTGGAGATGATTTGCAATATCGAAAAGAAAATCAGCACCCAGCGACGGTCAATATTTTTCGTGGCGGCGGCAATCAACAGCCCACTCAGCAGTGCCACCAGTGCCGTGGCGGTCACCGCCTGCCCGGCCATCCCTTCGCTTACCCCCAGACTCGCCGCCATGGGCGTCAATAAACTGGCGGGTAAAAACTCGGCGGTAATCAAACCAAACACCCCAAGCCCCAGTGAATAGACGGCTCGCCAGGCGGGTTTTACGGGCGCAGTCACCTCTCTCGCCGCAACATCTGCATTCATTTGTTCTCTCCCGTCATAAAATGTGACCTGTGTCGCAAAGCATAGGAAGTTCCCCACGGACGATCTATGACATATAATCTCCAATTATTGATAATTCGTCCGGAGTTGTAGCGATGGCGGTTCAGACACCCGATCTCATCAGCGAGTTACTGCGCGGTATGCGCCTTTCTGGCGTGAAATACCGCCGCTTTGAGGCCAGCGCGCCGTTCGGTTTCGCCTTCGACGCCGCGCCCGGCAAAGCACAGTTTCATTTCGTTAGCCGTGGCCCGGCGGTATTACGGATGGAGAGCGGTACCCGTTTTGCGCTCAACAGCGGCGATGCGCTGTTTATTCCCAACGGCAACGCTCATGCCCTGCTCTCGGATGACAACGCGACGGCGACGCCGGTCTCCGCATTTCACGGCGAAGCCATTTGCGGCTCGGTCTGCCAAATCACCTGCGAACCCTGCAAAGGCAGTGAAAACGTGGTGATATTCAGCGGATGTATGGATTTCGAACTGGGCGGGATGCAGCCGCTGATTAAAGCGATGCCGGAAGTCATGATGGTCAGTAAGCTGATGTCAACCTGGCCGGAAATTCACCCCCTGCTTGCCGCCATGGAGCGCGAATCAATGACCCGTCAGGTCGGGTTTGCGGGTATCCTGGCGCGGCTGGCGGATGTGGTCGCAGCGCTGATTGTACGCGGTTGGGTGGAAGCCGGTTGCGGCAAAGCCACCGGCTGGGTGCAGGTGCTGCGCGACCCACGGCTGAGCCGGGCGATTTACGCCATGCATCAACAGCCGGGGATTAACTGGAGCGTGGCGGACCTGGCAAAAGAGGCAGGAACATCCCGCTCGGTCTTTGCCGAACGTTTCCTCTCTGCCACCGGTAGCACCCCGGCAAAATATCTCAGCGAGCTACGTATGCGGCTGGCGATCCAGTACATTAGCCATGAAAACCAGGCTATCGAAACCGTAGCGCTGCGACTGGGCTATGGTTCGCTCGCGGCATTCAGCCGGGCCTTTAAGCGCATTGTCGGCCACCCGCCGGGCGCCCTTCGCGAGGCCGCCCAGTCACAGCCGGAGTTATGAGGGTTTACACCGGTTGAAGACTACTGGCGCATATGTCCGGCAATCATTTCTGACAAGGTGTTTTCTTCACCCAACCGGGCGAGCCGTTCTGTTATGGCATCAAAATACCGATCATCGGCTTTTGCCACGCAGATGGCCTGTTGAATTTCGGTGAAATCATCCGGCAACACGCGAAAGCCTGGATTGTTTTGGGCCGCCGCCTCAAGCGGCTGGCGAATACCGGCGGCCATCTCACCTTCCCCCGCTAAAAAAGCATCAATCGCCGCCTGGGAGGATGCAAGGCGGTTCAGCGTTGCATGATGTAACTCGCGTGATAGCCAGAGGTCATAGGCCGCGTTCTTACCCACATTGATGACGACACCCGGCTTATCCATGTCGCTAACGCTTCGCCAGTCACTCTGTTCGCGCACCAGCAAGGTCCCTTTAATGGTGATATACGGGGACGTAAAGCGCAGGCGATCCTCGCGTTTGGGATCGATTGCCAAAAAGGCAATATCCCAGATGTCCTGACCGGCGTCCTCAACCACCTTACCGGCGGCAGGATAAGTGATGAATTCCGGGCGGTAATGCAGATGACGGGCGATATCTTTTGCCAGTTCAACGGTGATACCTGCTGGCTGACCATCAGGCGTCAACGAGGCCAACACAGCATTACCTAAATTGATGGCAAAACGCAGGGTGGGTAACGTTTCATCTGACATGAGCTTCTCCTGTGCGCAACACGGTGTGATCGGTTCTCCCGTCAGGAAAAGATAGCAACAGGCCGTTCGTCATGCGCGGGCAATCTGCAATTGAATTGCCCGCGCCTTATTGCTACGCCCCACTTTCCAGCCGCTGGCGCTTACGAAGATTAGGGAACCACTTCATCCACAGCGCCACCACCACCAGCGTTCCGATACCGCCAATGGCCGCAGCAGGCACGGCACCAAGCCAGGCGGCAAGCATCCCGGACTCGAACTCACCCAATTGATTTGAGGTATTGATAAAAATGGAGTTCACCGCGTTGACGCGCCCGCGCATCTCATCCGGCGTGTCGAGTTGTACCAGCGAGCCACGAATGACCATGCTGACCATATCACAGCCGCCCAGCGCAAAAAGCGCCAGCAGCGACAGCCACATCCAGCTCGACAGTGCGAAAACCAGCGTGGCAACACCAAACCCCGCCACACTCATAAACATGATCATCCCGACATTGCGCTTAAGCGCACGATGACTTAACCAGAAGCCCATCAACAACGCCCCCACGGCAGGGGCGCTACGCAGCACACCCAGACCAATGGGGCCGGTGTGCAGCACATCGTGAGCGAAAATCGGCAGTAGCGCCTTTGCCCCGCCCAGCAGGACGGCAAAGAGATCGAGGGAGATGACCCCTAAGACATCCGGGCGCTTACGGATAAAATCGACACCGGCAAACAGTGAGGAAAGCGTCGGCGGGGTACGCGGCGGCAGCGCCTGCGCATAGCGCAACGTCAGCACCAGCATTAACGAGAGCAGATACAGCCCCGCCGTCACCGCATAAACCACCTCCGCACCAGCCGCATACAGGAAACCGCCCAGCGCAGGCCCGACAATCTGCGCCGCCTGGCCGGATACCGCGTTGGCGGCCGTAGCACGCGGCAAAATCGAGGTGGGCACCAGTGCAGGTAGCATTGAGATCATCGCCGGTGATTCAAGGGTTTTCGCCGAAGAGATAATAAAAATCAGCGACAGGATCACCCCAACGCTGGCATCCCCTTTCCAGGTCAGCCAGGCGAGGAGCGCAATGGCCGCCCATTCCAGTATCTGGCCAAACATCACGACCCGACGGCGATCAAACTGGTCGGCAATGTGCCCGGCGGGCAGTGCGAGAATAACGGAAGGGAAAAATTGCACCAGGCCTATCATGCCCAGCCAAAAGGCACTGTGGGTTTGCGAATAGATTTGCCAGCCAACGATGATAGACAACATCTGAAAGCCGAAGCTTGAGCTGGTGCGCGCCAGCCAGAACGAGACGAATGAGCGATGTTGCAGTAAACGGCCATCGTTGCCGGACAACAGTGGTGCCATAGAAAATCCTATAAAAGTGGTAAGCCAGGGCATGATGTTTGCCCGGCGGTGATTCCTGGTTCCCGTTTAGTGAATGCTGTAGCGCCCGGGATGCGCATAGCATTATTCAGTACATGTCCGTTAAGTGGACCAGGTTCCGTTCACGAAAACTCATGCGAACTCCGTCACGCTCACCCTCGTGAACGGGTAAAGGGGGCCACCGCGGCCCCCTGCACCATCCCCGCGGCCCCATCGCTGTTAGCCCCGAGTTTCATTGCGTCCAAAATGGCTGTGTCGTGAACGGAACCTTTCCTTCTCGCTAATATAACGTCCCTTCTCACTCTTATTAATGCCCCGCAGCTGGCGCTGCCCCCGGCGCACCGGCGCGAATAAACGGCGGTTTCGCAAACCAGATAATCACCACCAGCACCATGAACCCCCACCCCAACAGCCAGAAATAGTCGATGGTCGACATCATATAGGCCTGCTGTTCGATGGTTTTATCCACCGCGGCAAGGTGCTGCTGCGTGACGCCACCCATCTTATTGAGGTAATCCATGGCAGGCGGGTGATACACCGAGACACTCTCGGTCAGATTCGCATGGTGAAATACCTCACGCCGCGACCACAGCCAGGTCGTCAGCGACGAGGCAAAAGAACCTCCCAGCACGCGGAAGAACGTCGCCAGACCGGAGCCTTCCGCCACTTCATTGCCGTGCAGGTTCGACAGCACGATCGTGGTGATCGGCATAAAGAACAGCGCCACACCGATACCCATAAACATCTGCACTTCGGCGATAGTGCGAAAATCCACGCTGGTGTTGAACTGCGCACGCAGCAGACACGACACTCCCATGGTCAGGAACGACAGCGACGCCAGAATCCGCAGATCGACCCGGTTGGCATAACGCCCCACGATAGGCGTAAGTAGCAGCGGCAGGAAGCCCATCGGCGCCGCCGCCAGCCCCGCCCAGATCGCGGTGTAGCCCATCTGGGTTTGCAGCCACTGCGGCAGAATAATGTTGATGGCAAAAAACGCCGCGTAGCCGAGCATCAGTGTGGTGGTGCCGATGGCGAAGTTGCGGTCGGCAAACAGCCGCAGGTTCACAATCGGATGGCGCTCGCCAAGCTCCCAAATCACAAAGGAGACCAGCGCAATCGCTGAGATCACCGACATAACAATGATCTCGGTCGACGAGAACCAGTCGAGATCGTTGCCTTTATCCAGCACCACCTGCAACAGACCCACCCCCAGCACCAGCAGCATAATGCCGATGTAATCAATGGGGGCGTGCGTGGTGGTCTCCTCACGTTCGCGCAACTGCGTCCACACGACGATGGCCGCAAAAATACCGATCGGCACGTTGATATAGAAAATCCACGGCCAGGAGTAGTTATCGGTGATCCAGCCCCCGGTAATCGGCCCGACGATGGGCGCCACCACGGTCACCATCGACAGCAGCGCCAGCGCCATGCTGCGTTTGGTGGTCGGGAAGATAACCAGCAGCAGCGTCTGGCACATCGGGAACATGGGCCCGGCGAAAAACCCCTGCAGCGCACGGAAGATAATCAACTCGGTCATGCTATGGGCAAAGCCGCACAGGAACGAGGTCAGAGTAAACAGTGTGACCGATCCGACAAACAGCTTAAGTTGCCCAAAGCGCCGGGTAAACCACCCGGTCAACGGCAGTGCGATGGCATTGCAGACTGCAAACGAGGTGATAACCCAGGTCCCCTGGTCCGAACTCACGCCAAGGTTGCCGGCGATGGTCGGCAACGCCACGTTGGCGATGGTGGTATCCAGCACCTGCATGAAAGTCGCCAGCGACAGCGCAATGGTGGCGAGCAGCAGGCTGGGTGGCGTAAAGGCCGCCTTATCTTGCATAACGCCCCTCTTAGCGGCTGTTTGCCGCTACGGACTGACTGTTGTCATGAAGGATTTTCGCCACCATCTGATCGGCTTTATCCAGCGCGTTCTGGTACACATCGGTGGTAAAGCGCGGTGCTGCGACCGTTTTTTGCGGCAGCAGATGGCCTTCGGTGTCGCGGATATCCACTTTGGCAAACATCGACAGCCCGACACGCAGCGGATGTTTCTCCATATCGTGCGGGTCGAGGGTTATACGCACCGGCAGACGCTGAACGATTTTGATCCAGTTGCCGCTGGCATTCTGGGCCGGCAGCAACGAGAACGCGCTGCCGGTACCAATACCTAAGCTCTCAATGGTGCCCTGATATTCCACTTTATCGCCGTACAGATCGGCGGTCAGGACTACCTTCTGCCCCAGACGCATGGTGTTCATCTGGCTCTCTTTGAAGTTGGCATCCACCCAGACCTGATCCAGCGGGACGATCGACATCAGTGTCGTGCCGGAGTCAACACGCATCCCCAACTGGACCGCGCGTTTCGCCACAAAACCGCTGACCGGCGCCACAATGGTGCTACGGGCGTTATCCAGATAGCGCTGGCGCAGGGTTGCCACCGCGCTTTTGATTTCCGGGTGGCTGTCGATGACCGTGTCATCCACCATCGCCAGGTTGGTACTCAACGCCTGTTGCGCCGCCGCTAAATCACTCTGCGCCGTGGCCACGGCATCGCGATAGTGCGACATATCTTCTGCCGCAATCGCCCCGCTGGCAAAAATCTTCTGTCGACGCGCGAAGTCGTTCTGCGCGGTTTGCAGGGCCACTTTTTTCGCCGCCACCTGAGCGCGGTAGTTGTCTGCGGTGCTGTACAGACCACGGACCTGACGCACGGTGCTGGCCAGGTTGGCTTCCGCCTGTTGCAGGGCAATTTGCGTGTCGCTGGGGTCGAGCAATACCAGCGGCTGGCCTTTGGTGACGTAATCCCCTTCATCAACGGCGACCTGGGTGACCGTTCCGGCAATTTGCGGGGTCAGTGTCACGAGGTTGGCATTAACGTAGGCATCGTCAGTGGTTTCGTAATAACGGGCATACAGGAAGTACCATGCCAGGCACCCGGCGGCAATAAGCACCAGGATCACCAGCAGTATGGCGAAGTTGCGCTTACGTTTGCTGGGTGCGCGTTCTGGTTGTGCAGATGACTGTGCAGATGAATTTTGCATCTTTATCGTAACCTTATTCAGGACAACTTAACGATGGGGTTTGGTGGCCTCGTCTGGCAGCATTTTTATCAATAGCTGTACCAGCAGGCGGGATTCTTCTGGGGTCAGACGGGCAGTCAGCGAGCCAAGAATGGAAGACAGCGCTTCGTTCTGAAAGCGATCGCAAATTTTCTGCCCTTTCTCAGTCAGCGCCAGGATAACCTGACGTTTGTCTTCTGGATTGGGAGTGCGCAGGATCAGTTCGCGCTTCACCATCCGCTCGAGCATCCGGCTCATGGCCCCGGCATCCATCAACAAATTTTTGCTGACTTCAAGCGGGCTGTTGAAACCTTTGTAAATGCTGATCAGGACTTTAAATTGCGCAGCGGTGATATCCGTGTCGGCAAAAAAGTGGCTGATAAGCTGGTCTTTAAACTGGTTCGCCAGATGAATCAGTAAGCCGAGATGGAGCTTAGGATTAGGGGTATCTGTAACGTCTTTCATGTTATTTGCCTGGTCAATAATTACAAATGAAATTACTGACCAGGCAAATGTTTGTCAACGTGGTGTCAGCAAAAGAGCACAAATCTATACATTCTGAATGGTGCGTTTCGCGCCGCTGCGCTTATAGCCGGATACTGTTGCGCCGTTTTCGGTGGGTCGGCGGGTCGATTTGCAGACGTTTCAGCGTTTCAGTGATAAACAGACAGGAGACAGCGCCCAGGATTTCATTCGGTGACATATTGGTGAGGATGCACCACCCGATTTTGCCGAAGCCTTTGGCAAAGAACGCAATGCTCATCACCATCACGCCGCCCACCAGCATGAAAACATCATGTCATCAAATCAATCCATTAACGGGATTAAGCCTGCTGAACTACAAAAAGTCAGTCAGCAGGCAACTACACTCACTTACTAACCTCACTCTTCATCGGCATGCAGCATTTTTATCTCTTCAGTATGCCGCTTATTAAGGTTGATTTGGCACTGATAAATATAGGGCCAGTAATCATAGGTATCCTCACCGATTTGCGACCCAACGCCTAAACAGAAGTTCTTGCGATACTCTTTCCATGAATTTTGCGACTCCAGGAAAAGCTTACTGAAGACATCACCAATGGTCAGTTGAGGATCCTGACTTTTATATACGGGCCCAGTATTGTTTGCCTTTATTTGCCCGACTGTTTTGGCAATTAACTCATCCATGCTTTTATTGCTTTTGTCACTAAGAGCGTGTAAGCATTCAGAAGCTTTTCCACGGTCAGCATTATTATGCCAACAAGTATCAGTTTCTGGCCCGGCGATAACATCTGCTTTTTCAGCACTGAAGGCTGACGGAGCTAAAGCCAACAAAATAATCGCTAACACTATTTTCTTCATTGTAAATACCTGATTCTGTGTCTTGTAGGCTCATAACGCATTAGTGATAAATCTTCCCGGATGAAGTTAATAAGCGCTGTTCTGCCAGCAATTGCAGCCTCGATTAAGCTTGCTGGATGTCTTATGCCCTGGTAAAAAATATCGACAACGACATCTTTTATTTTCTGGTCGAGTTGATCCCATGAGGGTGCGTTCGTTTTTTTTGCTGCTGTTTTTTCATAAAAAGGTTTGGCGTAATTCTTTTTCTCTAAATAAGAACGTTTGAATAATTCAATTTGCTGCACATAGCTTAGCTTACCAAAGTTAAACGCTTTCATTAACTCAGCTTTTGTAAGCGGCGAAATCAGACTTGCGCCTGTCTCTTTCTCAACCTTCATCAATAGTTCGCTGCGGGTGATTCCCAATCTGTTCGCTACGTGGCTAGCGCAACTCCGTGCGTGTGACGCTCTGTGCACAAGAAGGCCTTCTATGTCTAAAACTTTTCTTCTTGATGACGAATGTGACACTGATTCCTCCTTTAGTCGAAATTGCTGTCCACTCATGCATGATGCGATAAGAAAAACAACTGATGTTTCTTGCCAGCTTCTACCGGGAGTAAACCGTAAGCACAACTTCGTAAATCAAAATAGCTGAAGTTGATGGCAGCGTCCGCCCCTCGCCCATAACGACCTTATCGTTTTATGCTTTTTCAATAGCTTTACACCCAGGACGTTTTCGCCCCGTTCATTATTTGTTCTCTGTTTCATCATAAAACGATCACACGCAATCCCCGTAATGTTGGGCATTCTCGTGAAAAATCTGGATGACACATGAACAGCGCACTGGCAGAACACCCGGAAACCCTGGCGCCCTCGTCGCACCACTTGCACAGCGCCCCGCTGCATAAAGTGCTGAGCGTCAAAAACTTAAGCAAATCCTACAACAACCATCAGACCGTGTTACAGGACATCAGCTTTGACCTGCACAGCGGTGAGATGGTCGGTGTGATTGGCCGCTCCGGCGCCGGTAAATCCACCCTGTTGCATGTGCTCAACGGAACGCACAGCGCGACATCCGGTGAGATCCTGAGTTTCCCCGATGTCGGTCTACCGCGCGATGTTTCTCGCCTTAAAGGCCGCGAGCTGAGCCAGTGGCGCAGCCAGTGCGGGATGATTTTTCAGGACTTTTGCCTGGTGCCGCGTCTCGACGTGCTGACCAACGTGCTACTGGGCAGGCTTAGCCAGACCTCAAGCTTTAAGTCGTTGTTCAAAGTCTTTACAGCCGAAGATCGCGCGAAAGCTATTGCGCTGCTGGAGTGGCTCAACATGCTGCCGCACGCGCTGCAACGTGCGGAAACCCTTTCCGGCGGTCAGATGCAGCGCGTGGCAATTTGTCGGGCGTTAATTCAAAACCCCTCGATTTTACTGGCGGATGAACCCGTCGCCTCGCTGGATCCCAAAAATACGCAGCGCATTATGCGCGTGTTACGAGAAGTGAGTGAGCAAGGCATCAGCGTGATGGTAAACCTGCATTCCGTGGAACTGGTAAAGGAATACTGCACGCGCGTTATCGGTGTTGCACAGGGACGGATTGTTTTTGACGCCTCCCCTTCTGCGCTGACACAGGATGTTTTGCACACGCTTTATGGTGATGAAATAAGTCAACTGCATTAATTCTTCCTTCAATTGAGACGACACAGGCAATGACAATGAAAAAGCATATTTCAGGCGCATTACGTTTATCGGCATTGATGACAGGTCTTCTGCTGGCGTGGCAGGTGAACGCGGCTGAACAACCGAAGGAATTAAATCTGGGTATCCTCGGCGGGCAGAACGCCACCCAGCAAATTGGCGATAACCAGTGCGTAAAAGACTTTCTGGACAAGGAACTGAGCGTCGACACCAAATTGCGTAACTCGTCTGACTACTCTGGCGTTATTCAGGGCTTATTGGGCGGCAAAGTCGACGTGGTGCTGAGCATGTCGCCTGCATCGTATGCCTCCGTCTATATCAACAACCCGAAAGCGGTGGATATTGTGGGCCTCGCCGTGGACGATAAAGACCAGTCGCGCGGCTATTATTCTGTGGTTATCGTCAAAGCAGACAGCCCGTATAAGAAACTGGAAGACCTGAAAGGCAAACCGTTCGGCTTCGCTGATCCGGATTCCACCTCTGGCTTCCTGATCCCGAACCAGACGTTCAAACAGCAGTTCGGCGGCACTGCCGACAACAAATACAACAACTTCTTCTCCAGCGTCACCTTCTCCGGCGGCCACGAGCAGGACATTCTGGGTGTACTGAACAATCAGTTCGCGGGCGCAGTAACCTGGACTTCCATGGTCGGAGACTATAACTCCGGCTACAGCGTGGGCGCGTTTAACCGCCTGATTCGTATGGATCATCCGGATCTGATGAAACAGATCCGCATTATCTGGAAATCACCGCTGATCCCGAACGGTCCTATTCTGGTGAGCAATAGCCTGCCGGCTGATTTTAAAGCCAAAGTGGTCACCGCCATCAAAAAACTGGATACCGACGACCATGCCTGTTTTGTCAAGGCGATGGGCGGCACCCAGCACATCGGTCCTGGCAGCGTGGAAGATTACAAACAGATTATCGATATGAAACGTGAGCTGGTGACCGCACGTTAATTCGCACTCACGTGCGTTAAAAAAATAGCCCCAGGCTCAACGCCCGGGGCTTTTGTTCGAATGTTGTCTCCGCCTGAGACCGGTTAGCCATGAACACGAATATGTCGTTTGAGCAGTATTACCAGAACATCCGAATGCGCCAGAAACGTGACACGGTCGCCTGGTCGCTTGTCTTACTCGTACTCTATTTTACTGCCGGAAACGCAGCGGAATTTAACCTGAACACCATCTGGCATTCACTGCCGAATTTCTTCGACTACATGCGGGAGACCATGCCGACACTGCATGTATCCACGCTCTTTGCCGACAGCCACACAAAGGGCTCGCTGGCCTACTGGGGCTATCGCCTGCCTATCCAGTTGCCGCTTATCTGGGAAACCCTGCAACTGGCGCTGGCAGCCTCGCTAATATCGTTTGTCCTGGCAACGGCATTCGCTTTTTTGGCGGCAGGTAACACCTGGTCGCCGCCGCTGGTCCGTTTTGGTATCCGTGCGCTGGTGGCATTTTTACGTACCATGCCGGAACTGGCGTGGGCGGTTATCTTTGTGATGGCCTTTGGTATTGGCGCGATCCCCGGTTTTCTGGCGCTTATGCTGCATACCGTTGGTAGTCTGACCAAGCTCTTCTACGAAGCGATTGAAAGCGCTAATGACCGCCCCGTGCGCGGTCTGGCCGCCTGTGGCGCGAGCCATTTTCAGCGCGTCCGCTTCGCCCTGTGGCCACAGGTGAAGCCCCTTTTTCTCTCCTATGGGTTTATGCGCCTTGAGATCAACTTCCGCTCCTCCACCATTCTGGGGCTGGTGGGCGCTGGCGGCATCGGCCAGGAGCTGATGACCAATATCAAACTTGACCGCTACGATCAGGTCAGCATCACGCTATTGCTGATTATTGTCGTCGTTGCGGCGCTGGATACCCTGTCTGGCCGTCTGCGCCAGTGGGTGCTGGAGGGTGGAAAATGAGTCACTGGCAGGCCGCACCCGATGTGGCATTAAGCCGTCAGCAGCATAAAACATTGTTTCAGGCGCAGGGGCGTTATTTGCGCCGTCTTGGTCTGATTGCCCTGGCGGGGTTGCTCTATTACGTCTGGTTTTTTGCCCAGTTCGGCATTCCCGCCGATCAGGCCTTCAACGGCATCACGCAAATTGGCCGTTATATCCTGCGTATGTTTGTCTGGCATGACTTTATGCACTGGCCGTTTCGCTACTACTTCACCCAAATTGCCATGACGCTCGCCATCGTCTTTGCCGGGACCCTGACCGCCACCTTTATCGCGCTGCTGCTCTCCTTCTTTGCCGCACGTAATATTATGAAAGGCGGTATCGCCGGCGTGGTGGCGTTTTTGATGCGTCGCCTGTTCGATATGTTGCGCGGTGTTGATATGGCTATCTGGGGGCTTATCTTTGTCAGGGCCGTGGGGCTTGGGCCACTGGCCGGGGTGCTGGCGATCATCATGCAGGACACCGGATTGCTGGGACGTCTGTATGCGGAAAACCACGAGGCGGTGGACCGCTCACCGGCACGCGGGCTGACGGCTGTCGGTGCCAGCGGTCTGCAAAAACACCGCTTTAGTACTTTTACCCAGTCCTTCCCCACGTTTCTGTCGCTCAGCCTCTACCAGATTGAATCGAATACCCGGTCAGCGGCGGTGCTGGGCTTTGTCGGCGCGGGCGGGATCGGCCTGATTTACGCCGAAAACATGCGCCTGTGGAACTGGGATGTGGTGATGTTCATCACCCTGATTCTGGTGGCGATCGTGATGGCGATGGATGCGGCGTCCGCCTGGTTGCGACGCCGCTATATCACCGGAAAGCCGGTTCCGCTTTATAAAGCGCCGTAACGGGTTAGTCCAGACGCCAGTTCAGCACCGGCCAACGGTGCTGTTCTCCCTGGGCGGCAAGCTGTGAACAGGGATTGACCAGAAAAACCTCGTCGGCACGCAGACACAGGGGCAGATCATTAATTGAATCGGTGTAAAACGTCAGCGGACCATTGGCTTGCGGATGCGCGTCGAGCCAGTGGTGAAGGCAGGTGATTTTGCCCTCCTGATAGCTCGGGGTGCCGTCAATGATGTCGGTATAGCGGTCGTTATCCATTTTGACCTCAATACCAATGGCATGCTGGATGCCCAGCACAGGCGCGATTGCCTTCACCAGCAGGCTGACGGAGGCCGAGATAATCAACATCGGCTGATGTTGCGCCTGTAATGACTGGATAAGCGCGAGCGCCTGCGGGTAAATACGCGGACGGATGTCGGTTTGCACACAGCGCGCCACCAGTTGGTCAACGTCATCGCGGCTGAGTCCGATGAGCGGAGAGAGGATCAGCGCAACGTATTCCTGCAGATCCATCTCCCCCCGTGCGTAATCGAGCATCAGGCGTTCTTCATGCAGCAAATATTCCGGGTCGCTGACATACCCTTCGCGGACCAGAAAACGGCTAAAGATGGTGCTGCTGTCGCCATCTATCAGTGTATTGTCCAGATCGAATACGTAAAGCGGTTGCGACATTGTGGCTTCCTTTTTGTCCGTTTTGGACGCACAGACTGACAAAAATATATGACATCACGATGTTGAGCGGCGCATTTTTTATGCATTGAAAAATGGCGATTTTACAAAAACAGGCACACGCTTGTGATCGGGGCAATACCGCTTTGTACCCGTCTTGATCAATGATGAGTCAATAAGAGCCGTTTTTATTTTAATTCCACACAAACCGTGTTGCTTATAAGAAAGGAATTGACTATCAAATCTGTAGATTCATTCAAATACCTCTAACTGGAAGCAGTGTATATCGTAACGAGACTCACTAGTGCAAATGGAGCCAGATATGAGCATGTCAGAAGATACGTCCCCGGAATCCTCCGCAGGCAAATGCCCTTTTCATGAAGGCGGCGCAAAACCTGCGAAGAAAAGCAGTGTCACCACCAACCGTGACTGGTGGCCAGAGCAATTGCGTGTGGACCTGCTTAATCAACATTCCAACCGTTCCAATCCTTTAGGCGAAAGCTTCAATTATCGTGAAGAGTTTAAAAAACTCGACTACTCCGCATTAAAAGCCGATATCAGAAAAGTGCTGACCGACTCTCAGGAGTGGTGGCCTGCTGACTGGGGTAGCTATATCGGGCTGTTCATTCGTATGGCCTGGCACAGTGCCGGGACCTATCGCACTATCGACGGACGCGGCGGTTCAGGCCGCGGGCAACAGCGTTTCGCTCCGCTCAACTCCTGGCCGGATAACGTGAGTCTCGACAAAGCACGCCGCCTGCTGTGGCCAGTGAAACAAAAATATGGGCAGAAGATCTCCTGGGGTGATTTGATCATCCTCGCCGGTAACGTGGCGCTGGAAAACTCAGGCTTCCGCACCTTCGGTTTCGGCGCTGGTCGTGAAGATGTCTGGGAGCCGGACCTCGACGTAAACTGGGGGAATGAAAAAAACTGGCTTGAGCACCGTCATCCAGAAAGCCTTGCCCAACAGGCCATCGGCGCCACCGAAATGGGGTTAATTTACGTCAACCCGGAAGGCCCGAACGCCAGCGGTGAACCCACCTCCGCCGGAGCGGCCATCCGTGCGACCTTTGGCAACATGGGTATGAACGATGAAGAGATTGTCGCCCTGATTGCCGGTGGGCATACGCTGGGGAAAACCCACGGTGCGGCCTCAGCCGACCATGTTGGCGCCGAGCCGGAAGCGGCGTCTATTGAAGCTCAGGGCTTAGGCTGGCAAAGCAGCTATGGCAGCGGTGCGGGTGCCGACGCCATTACCTCAGGCCTTGAAGTGGTCTGGACACAAACCCCGACCCAGTGGAGCAACTACTTCTTCGAGAACCTCTTCAAATACGAGTGGGTACAGACCCGCAGCCCGGCCGGGGCGATTCAGTTTGAAGCGAAAGATGCGCCGGACATCATTCCTGACCCGTTCCACCCGGAGAAAAAACGCAAACCGACCATGCTGGTGACGGACCTGACGCTGCGTTTCGACCCGGATTTCGAGAAAATTTCCCGCCGCTTCCTGAACGATCCGCAGGCCTTCAATGAGGCCTTCGCCCGCGCCTGGTTCAAACTGACCCACCGCGATATGGGGCCAAAATCCCGCTACATTGGCCCGGAAGTACCGAGCGAAGATCTGATTTGGCAGGATCCGCTGCCTGCCGCCATCCACCAACCGAGCGATCTGGACATTGCCAGCCTGAAAACGGCGATTGCCGAATCGGGTCTGTCGGTGAGCGAGCTGGTTTCCGTAGCCTGGGCGTCTGCGTCCACCTTCCGTGGCGGTGATAAACGCGGTGGCGCCAACGGCGCGCGTCTGGCGTTAGCGCCACAAAAAGACTGGGAAGTGAACGCGACAGCGGTCAAAGTACTGCCAGTCCTGCAAGAGATTCAGCAGGCGTCCGGTAAAGCTTCGCTGGCCGACATCATCGTGCTGGCAGGCGGCGTAGGTATTGAGCTTGCGGCTGCCGATGCTGGCGTGAAAATTAGCGTGCCGTTCACACCGGGCCGCGTTGATGCCCGTCAGGATCAGACCGACGTTGAGTCGTTCCAATGGATGGAGCCGCTGGCCGATGGGTTCCGCAACTATCGCCGCGTGGCAGATGAAATGCCGACCGAAACGCTGCTGATTGATAAAGCCCAGCAGTTGACGCTGACCGCGCCGGAGATGACCGCTCTGGTCGGTGGCCTGCGTGCGCTGGGTGCCAACTACGACGGCAGCCGGCATGGCGTCTTCACCGACCGCGTTGGCGTGCTCAGCACCGATTTCTTCGTGAATTTGCTGGATATGCGCACCGCGTGGAAACCGGTTGATGAGAAAGCAGAGCTGTTTGAAGGCCGCGACCGGGCCAGCGGCGAAGTGAAATATACCGCTACCCGTGCCGATCTGATCTTTGGTTCTAACTCGATTCTGCGTGCGCTTGCCGAGGTGTACGCCAGCGACGATGCCAAAGAGAAGTTTGTCACTGACTTCGTCGCCGCATGGACGAAAGTCATGAATCTCGACCGTTTCGATCTGCAATAACTGACAACCCGGCGAGACCTCTCGCCGGGTGTTTATTCGCTTAAAAAGAGATACGGTTTTTCACTGTGCGGGTGCAGTTCCACCCGCACATCCGCCTGATACCATTTTTCGATGATCGATTTCTGCATAACCGTCTGCGGCGTGCCCTGCGCCACCAGTTTTCCCTGATGTAAGAGCAAAATCCGGTCTGCCCATAGCGCCGCCAGGTTCAGGTCGTGAAGCACCGTACAAACGTGCAGTTTTCCGCGCCGGGTCAGGCTTTTCATCAGGCGCAGTAGCTGCTGCTGATGGTAGAGATCTAACGCTGAGGTAGGCTCATCAAGAAACAGCCAACCCTGCGGGCCATCATCCTGCCAGAGCTGCGCCAGACTGCGTGCCAGTTGAACGCGCTGCTGCTCGCCGCCGGAGAGCGTGCTATAGCGGCGACCCGCCAGTTCGCAACAACCGGTCAGCGCCATCACGCTGCGCACAATCTCACTTTCTTTGCCCGGTCCCCAGGGGGCGCGCCCCATGGCGATAATGCCCTCAACCGGCCAGTCAAATTGCATTCGGGTTTGTTGCAGCATCACCGCCCGGTGGCGGGAGAGCACCTCGGGCGGCCAGTCGTGTAGCGGGCGGCCATCCAGACAACACAGCCCCTCTTTGGCCTTTAAAAACCCGGTCAGCAGGCGCAGCAGTGTCGATTTCCCCGCGCCATTAGGACCAATCAGCGCCACCAGTTCCCCTGCTTCGAGGGTGACGGAGACATCGTTAATCAACTGGCGCGCGCCCACCCAGAGGTTGAGGTGCTCAGCCGTTAGACACTTAACCATGGGTCGCCCTCCCCTGACGGAAGATAAGCCACAGGAACCACGGCGCGCCCAGTACGCTGGTGAGCAGCCCCACCGGCATTTCCGCAGGCGCCACCACGGTGCGCGCAATCGTGTCGGCAATCAGTAACAGTATCGCCCCGGCCAGCACCGACCCCGGCACCAGAGCCCGATGGTCCGCCCCCAGCCACAGGCGCATCAGGTGCGGCACCACCAGCCCAATAAAGCTGATAATGCCGCTGATGGCAACGCTGGCGGCCACCAGCAGTGCGCTGCACAGCAGCAACAACCGCTGCAGCATGGGCACGTTCACACCGAGGTAATGCGCTTCTTCATCGCCCAGTTGCAGCAGGTTGAGCTGCCCGGCCACGCGCCAGACTACGGCGGCAGAGGGCACCATCAGCGTAGCGGCGACGGCAAGCGTTGACCACTGCGCCTGCCCAAGCCCCCCCATCCCCCACAAAGAGAGCTGGCGCAACTGGGCATCGTTACTGATCCACGACAGCACACCCACCAGCGCGCCGCACAGGGCGTTAATGGCAATCCCTACCAGTAACAGTCGTGAGAGCGAACTGTCGCGGGTTTTGCTGAGGATGAAAATCACCATCATCACCCCGACGCTACCGAGAAACGCCGCCAGCATCGGGGCATACAGGGCCACCAGAGCAGGCACCGTCAATGGCAGTACCAGCCAGCAGGCTACCGCCAGCGCCGCACCACTGCTGACACCCAGCAGGCCGGGGTCCGCCAGTGGATTACGAAACAGCCCCTGCATCACGCAGCCGGAAAGCGCCAGCGATGTGCCTACAACCAGCGCCAGCAGCACGCGCGGCAGACGGATAGTCAGCCAAATCTGGCGCAACGCTTCATCACCGTTGGGCCAGAGGCTGGCAAGCGGGAGCTGCATCGCCCCCACCGTACTGGCTATCAACGTCACCCCAGCCAGCAGCACCATCAGCCCCCAGAGATAGCGGGTCACAGGACGCATTACGGCAGTTGCTCCGCTTTATCACGCAGCGCTTTCAGCGCCTGCGGGGTGCGAACACCAAAACCGAGCAGCGCGATATCGTCCACGATCAGCAGTTGCTTACTGCGCCCGGCAGGTGTTTGTGCAAGACCTGGCAGTTTCCACAGGTTCTCTTCGCCGCCCATGCTTTTGACGCCGTCGGCGGAAATCACCACCAGATCCGGTTTGCTGGCAATCACCCCTTCTTGCGAGAGGTTGCGATAGTGGCTAAAGCCCTGCATCGCATTGGTTAAACCCGCGGCGCGAATCGCCCCGTCGGCAGCGGTCTCCTGCCCTGCGACCATCGACCCCATCCCGCCGTGGCTGAGGATAAACAGCACGCGTTTGTTAAGCGGTTGCGTCGGTAACGCGGCGATTTCGGCATCCAGTTTTTTGCGCAGTTCGCCCCCTTGTGCGGTTTTCCCGATGGCGGCGGCGACAACGTCCACTTTCTTATCAATGGCCGCCACGTCATAACCGCCCGGAACGTTGACCAGCTTCACGTTGTTCTCTTCCACTTTTTTCAGCACCAGCGAGGGCTGCGCCTGGGCGCTTGCCAGTACAAGGGTCGGGCGCAGCGAGAGGATGCCCTCGGCATTCAACTGGCGCACATAGCCCACATCGGGAAGCTTTTGCACCTCACCCGGCCAGGTGCTGGTGCTGTCGCGCGCGACCATCTGCGGCCCCGCCCCGAGCGCCCAGGCAATTTCGGTGACATCACCGCCAAGCGTGATAATCCGTTCGGCGGCGGCGCTGGCCATCAGCGGCAGCGCCGCCAGCAGCAGGACGAGTTTTTTCATGCCGCTTTTCCTTTCTCTGCCAGCGCGTCAATCTGCGAGCGCCACTGGCCCTGTTCCGGCTGGCCTTCGCTGCGCTGGCCGTACAACTGGGCGATTTGTGTGCCATCGGCGGCAAACAGCTCAAGACTGGTGACATGCCCGTCGGCGGTCGGCTTGCGGGTGATCCAACTTTCGGCAATCGTCTCCTCGCGCAGATGCAGGGTGAAGGCCGGGTTGAAGATATTGAGCCAGCCTTTCATCGGTGTCACCTTTTCCAGCGCGCCGGTAAAGATCTGCACACAGCCACGGTTGCCCACGAAAATCATGATTTCGTTGCCCTCCCGCAGCACAGTATCGAGCAGTTGCGACAGCGCATCGTTACCCACCCGCATAGCGAGATCATCCCTGACCAGCCGAAAGGCCTGCTGGCGGGAAATATTGTGTTGTTTCAACAGGCCAAAGAACTGATGCACATCGGTCATTGCACGCCAGGCTTTGTCCAGCGCCGCACCGTCGGCATCCTGCGCGTAGTCAGGCGCGTCGACGGGTTGCAGCGTTAACGGCTGTGCTTGCGGGGCGCTAAAGCGGGCAACCACCTCATCCCACGCAGCGCGATCGGTCTGTTCCGTGGCGTACACCTTGAGCACCGCGTCCCCCTGATGATCAAAGAACTGTATGCTCTGGCGTTCACCGTGCGCACTTGCTTCACGCACAAAAAAGGCACTGGCCCACTGGCTGATAAACAGGCGCAAATCCAGCGCCCGTGGGTTCAGTACCAGACCGGCACGCTCACTGATATGCAGGTTGGTAAAACTGCCCAAATGTTCATGAACCGCATAGTCATTGCGACAAATGCACTTCGTTTCCCCTACCAACTCAAGTGCGCTCAGGATCTCGCGTGCGTCATTGATCAGCGCGGTGGCGTCATGTCCTGTGCGGGCGTGCGTGAGTTCCGCTTCGCTTACCCCCAGTTCGCTGGCAATGTCGCGCGCGTATTTGCCCGGCGTCGCGGTTTTGATCTCCTGGTACTGCTGCCAGAGTGCGGCGTAATCTTGCGATGAATGGGTCATGGGTGTGCTTCCTTTATGAGATTAAACCTCCGGCGCACAGGCCGGAGGGCAGGTTAAATGGAACAAAAATCAGAAATCGACGTTCACGCCCAGTTGCCATGTACGGCCAGGCATGACGGCCAGCGCTTTGTCGTAAGCATCCTGATTGGTGGTCTCCTCCTGGGTACGGCTGTTCAGGTAATCCCAGTATTTACGATCGGTGATGTTATAAACGCCGCCGTGCAGTTTGACGTTCTTCGCCACCTGCCAGTACGCGGTCCAGTCCAGCAGGCCGTAGCCCGGTACGCGCATGTATTCGGCGCTGGATTCGCCAAGGGACGAGCCGTTATTGCTGTAGGATTCACGCGTGGTCGCGGTGGCCTGCTTGCCTTTGACGAAGGTGGCGGTCAGCGCGGTACCATACCGTTTTGCCGGGTCATCCCAGGCCACGCCTGCAATGGCTTTCATCGGCGCGACGCTATCAAGGTCGATGTATTTGTCGCCCATATAGCTCGATTTCGACTGGCCCTGCGTATAGCCGTACGCCAGGGTCGCGCTCAGTCCATTAACCTCTTCAAACCAGGTGCCGAAGTTAAATTTAGTGCTGATTTCGCCGCCATAGATAAAGGCTTTATCGCGGTTTTCCGCCTGATAAATGGTGTAAATGTTGGACGGCACGCGAGTGAACTTGTCCGGGTTGCCGGTACGGGTGTAACGCGTATAGGCGATAAAGTTCTTATAGCTGTTGTAGAACAGCGCGGTGCGCAGGGTAATGCCTTCCGTCACCTCGCCTTTCATCCCCCATTCGAGATTATCGCTGGTTTCGGTTTTAAGGTCGGTATTACCCACCAGCGCATACTGCCCGCGCCCTGCATAGTTTGAGCCCAAATTCCAGGAGCCGTACAACTGGCTGGCGTTGGGGAATTCCGCCCCGCGTTTGTATTGCAGGTAGGTCATCAGGCGCGGCGTCAGATCGTACTGGAAGGTGAGCGACGGCAGCCACTGGGTGTCTGAGTTTTTGCCATATAACGTGGACACGTCAGACTCATCCAGCACCGAGCTGTTGCTGGTCAGACTGGCGAGGTTGTCCGGCTTCATTAACTGATGCACAACGCGCACGCCGGGGATAATCGCAAAGTGACGATCGGCAAGGTCGAAATTAATCTGATCCTGGGCGAACGCCCCCAGCGTGTAGCCACGGCTATCGGCTTCCGGCTGCATAATTTCGCTAAACACACTCGGTATTGGCGACTGGCTGAACGGACGCTGTGTTTTGCTGGTGCTGGCGTTGAAACCGGCGCTTAAATCGTGGCGCCCGAGGGTTTTCGTCAGCGCGTTGGTGATGCCCCAGGTATCGGTATCGTAGTTTGAATTTACCGTCTCCATCGACAGCGTGGTGCTGTCCGGCATGTATGTCCAGTCGTGAGCTTCCGTATGCTGGTAGTAAACTTTGGTGGACATACTGTCCAGCCAGGCATTCACTGGCGTCCAGTCATCTTTCAGGCTGACACCCCAGCGACGCGTCTGGCTGGTCTGGTTGGCGTTGCCGATAATGGAACTGCCTGCGCTGTTCCACGCATCGTAATGGGTATGGTTGGTCTTGTGGTAGTAATCCAGCGTACCGGTAAATTTATGCACATCGTTCGGCTGCCAGATACCGGAAGCCAGCATCGCATCGGAGTGCCAGTTGGCCGGATAGGCGTCAATTGTGCCGCTGTTATTACGGGTCTGCTGACCGTCACGACGACTGTAAACAAAGATGCCGCGCAGGGTTTCATCGCCGCCCGCCGCCGTCAGGCCGTTGTGCCAGCTACGATCCGCTGAATCATAATCCGACTGGTAACCAAAGTAGGTCTGCTTACCCGCGTGCAGGTAATTGTCTGCCGATTTCGGCTGGAACGAGACGTTGCCACCGATAGAGGTATTGGCGGTTTCGGTGGAGGTGGCGCCAGACTGAATATCAATCCCACCGTACATATAGGGGTCGATATAATCGCGACCAATACCAAAGGTATTCAGGCCGGAGCGGCTGACATAACTACGCCCGGTGGCATCGGGTTGCGCAATACCGTCAACGTCGATACCGACACGGTTACTTTCCAGGCCACGAATGTTGTATCCGGTATAGCCACCACGGTCAAAGCCGCTTTTGCCATTGCCGGAACCCCCGCTTGCGCCGGTGGCGCTAATAAGCGGCTCGTAGCGCATGATTGAGCCAAAGTCGTTGGCGCCTTTGTTTTGCAGATCCTCTGCGCTCACCGTATGGCTGCTGCCCGCTTTCAGTACCGGTGCTGGTGCGGTAACAACCATCTCCTCGGCATTGTCCTGCCGGGTATCAATTGCGGTGGTCTGTTTTACGTGAGCATCAGCCGCCACGGCGGAGGTCTGATACAGTGCTGCGAGCAGTGAAGTCACCAGGACGCTCTTGCGAAACGGTGTCCGGGAAAGTTGCGATGTACCCATAATGTTGCAAGCCTTAGAATTTATTAGTATCAGGCCCACCGTTGCTTCCAGTCTTTTTATTGAGCGAGTACTGTCAGCACAAGACACACTGCACCGCTCTTTATCTTGATCGGAATCATAATGATAACTATTATCAGTTGCAACAACTTCGCAATTTCTTCACGCTTTGCGCATTCTTTTGTCTACACTAAGCCAACGTTTACACTTGCTGGTTAACATGATTATGCAAAACAAACCCGCCATCACCTTACAGTACTGCTCCCAGTGCAACTGGATGCTGCGCGCCAGTTGGATGGCTCAGGAACTGCTCCACAGCTTTAGCGCCGACTTAGCTTGCGTCACCCTGGTACCGGGTACAGGCGGTATTTTTGTCATTGATATCGACGGAAAGGTTATCTGGGACCGTAAAGTGGATGGTGGTTTTCCGGATGCCGCAGAGCTAAAACGCCGCGTGCGAGATTACTGCTTCCCGGAAAAAGATCTCGGGCATCTGGAAAAGAAAAGCGACTAGCCAACATAAAATGTGCGAGCAGTTTATATTTGTTGCTCGCGCATAATCGAATAATTGTCAGACAAACAGCGCCCCGCCACCTTAATATCCCTGATCATCATTGCTATTTCACTTCCCAAAACTACCGCTGCCAATAATTCTGCACAGAGTAAATATTTATTTACCGGCTTTAATGCAACATCTTGATTCAAAATACATTATTCTATTTAAGTGATCCGCTTCATATTGTTTAGCGTTCTCCATTAAGCCGTTTCCGATGCCCGATATGATGCGAAAAATAAACCCAATGGAGATCACAATGAATAAAGATGAATCAATCAAGGATATTAGCTTATTTACCGCCGCAGATATCGAGTGCATGAAATCATTTTCACACCTTGCAGAAATGATCGCAGGCCTGATAGGGCCACACTGCGAAGTGGTGCTGCATTCATTTGAGGATCACAACGCGTCGGTGAATAAAATTATTAATGGCCACCACACCGGCAGAACGATCGGCTCGCCCATTACCGATATGGGACTTAAAACGCTGCAATTGTTTAACAAGACCGGCATCAATAATACGCTGAGCTATTTTACGCGAAATAAAAAAGGCGAGTTGTTTAAATCAGCGACGTCGGTGCTCTTTGGCGAAGAAGGCAAAGCGATTGGGTTATTTTGCGTCAATATCAATCTCTCTGTTCCTTTTCACCAGATGCTCGAAACCCTGATCCCGGACGGTAAGGAACCCATGCCTTTTACCGAACATTTCGGCGCCAGCCCGCATGAGGTTGTGATGGAAGCGGCAAACAACGTCATCGCCAGCGTACAAAAAGACGTCATGATAACCAGCAAATTCAAAAACAAAGCGGTGGTTAACCAACTGTATAATAACGGCATTTTCGAGCTAAAAGACGCTGTGAAGATTGTCGCCGCCCGTCTTGGCATCACCCGCTACGCCATCTACAAATATCTGCGTGAACGTAAGTCCCGCCAGGCTTAATGCCTTTCTTTGCGCGGCCATCATGGCTGCGCCCGGTTCATTTTTCCCTTCACTCCCGCTGCCAGTACCCGTGTACTTTGTGAACGGAAAACCAGGCGCCCCACGCTTTACGATTCATTTAATTGACTGAAAAATAATGCTTTTACATCACAACACACTCTACCCGTAAAGTAATGTTGACGATAATAAGTGGTCTTTATGAAATGAATGAAAGCGAAAACGGGATTTATTTCTCAATTTCACTTCGCTGGTTCACATTTCAAAACAGCGACAAAAAACGTCGTTCACCGAATGTTCCAGAATAAAGGGGTTTATTGTCCTCTTTTTTATGCCATCATGACTTATCACTTGCGCAATTAATTGAAAATACAATATATTTTATTATTATTGTGAACTTTATCACCCGTTTTACATTATTTAAAAAAGCGCCAAAATCGAATTACCCCCCCACTATTCCCTTTGCCATATGTTTATCGCATGATGCGTTTGCCAAATGATTCCCGGGAAAGGGAAAGGACAATAAGACGCCTCCAGAATTAACTGGAGGAATTCGATTCGCTATAACTTTTTAAATTACAGAACTCACTGGAGATATAAAATGATCTATCCGGCAGAACCATTCCGTATTAAAAGTGTTGAAACCGTCTCAATGATTCCCCGTGATGAGCGTCTTAAAAAAATGGAAGAAGCAGGACTGAATACCTTCTTATTGAATTCCAAAGATGTGTATATCGATCTGCTGACGGATAGCGGCACCAACGCCATGAGCGATAAACAGTGGGCGGGAATGATGATGGGTGATGAAGCCTACGCAGGCAGCGTCAACTTCTATCACCTGGAAGCCACCGTACGTGAGTTGTTCGGCTTTAAACATATTGTGCCGACCCACCAGGGACGTGGCGCGGAAAACCTGTTATCACAACTGGCGATAAAACCGGGACAGTATGTGGCGGGCAATATGTACTTCACCACTACCCGTTATCATCAGGAAAAAAATGGCGCCTCCTTTGTTGATATTGTGCGTGATGAAGCGCATGACGCCACGCTGAACGTTCCCTTTAAAGGCAATATCGACCTGAATAAACTGCAAAAATTGATCGATGAAAAAGGGGCCAAAAACATTGCCTATATCTGCCTGGCGGTGACCGTTAACCTGGCAGGTGGGCAGCCGGTTTCGATGGAAAACATGCGTGCGGTGCGTGAGCTCACCAGCGCACATGGCATCAAGGTTTATTACGATGCAACGCGCTGCGTGGAGAATGCTTATTACATCAAAGAACAGGAAAAAGGCTTTGAGAATAAGAGTATTAAAGAGATTGTGCATGAGATGTTCAGCTATGCCGATGGCTGCACCATGAGCGGTAAAAAAGACTGTCTGGTGAATATCGGCGGCTTCCTGTGCATGAACGATGACGACCTGTTCTCTCAGGCGCGTGAGCTGGTGGTGGTTTACGAAGGGATGCCCTCTTACGGCGGCCTGGCCGGGCGCGACATGGAAGCCATGGCGATTGGCCTGCGTGAAGCCATGCAGTTTGAATACATCGAGCACCGTATTAAGCAGGTACGCTATCTCGGTGACAAACTGAAAGCGGCGGGCGTGCCGATTGTTGAACCCGTTGGCGGCCACGCGGTATTCCTGGATGCCCGCCGTTTCTGCCCGCATCTGAGCCAGGAACAGTTCCCGGCGCAGAGCCTGGCGGCCAGTATTTACGTGGAAACCGGGGTGCGCAGCATGGAGGTATTATCTCCGCCGGGCGCAATAAAGAGACGGGCGAGCACCATAAACCGAAACTGGAAACTGTACGCCTGACCATTCCACGCCGCGTATACACCTATGCGCATATGGATGTCGTCGCCGATGGGATTATTCAGTTATATAAACACAAAGAGGATATTCGCGGGTTACGGTTCACTTACGAACCTAAACAGTTGCGTTTCTTTACCGCACGCTTTGAATACATTTAATGTGTTTTCCTGCCCCATGACCTGATGGGGCAGTTTTGTTTCTCGCCGATAAAAAATGATGTTCAAACTTATATAACGCTACCCTGACTATTCGCGTTGCTGCCAACGCGTGTGCAACCTGAATAACGACGGGTAGGATACTTATTCAGGAATATCTATTATGGCCCTCTCTTTATCTGAACCGATTCGTGACGCCGGGCTGACCAGCGGCGCCATGCTTGTTATTGCCACCGTGGTGGGTGGCGGTATGTTTTCACTGCCTATTGCGATGGCGGGCGTCTGGTTTCCGGGCGCCACCCTGATCCTTATCGCTATTTCACTGATGATGCTGATGACCGGATTAATGCTGGTTGAGGTGAATCTGCATTTTGATGTCGGTGCCAGCTTTAATACTTTTACCCTGGAACTGCTCGGCAAACGCTGGAATTTCGTGGTCGGCCTCGCCTTCGGTTTTGTTTTATATATTCTGACCTACGCCTATATTTCCGGCTCGTCGGCGGTATTATCGAACACCATCGCCAAATACAGCGGGATGCGCTTACCTTCCCCTGTGTCGATTATTCTGGTTAGCGTGATTGTCAGCCTGATTGCATGGTACAGCTCGCTGCTGGTTGGCCGCATCACCACCGTTCTGATCTTCGGTAAATTTATCGCTTTTTTCGCCACTTTTTCCGGCATGATCGGCACGATTAACGTTGATAATCTGTTCGATACCGCCAGCGTCGCCTTGCCGCAGACCCGCTATTTGCCCTATGTGTTAATGACACTGCCGTTTTGTATTATCTCTTTCGGCTTTCATGGCAATGTGCCAAGCCTGGTGAAGCTCTACGGTAAAGAGAATATTCATCACATTAAAAATTCCATCATCGTCGGAACGTTATTTGCGCTGATTCTCTATATCTTCTGGCTGGCGGTGACCATGGGCAATATCAGTCGTGCCGACTTCTCGCCGATCATCGCCAAAGGCGGCAATATTGATGTGTTTGTTGAGGCGATTGGCGGGATTTTTACCAGCCGCTATATGGAATTGATTTTGACCTTCTTCGGTAACTTTGCCGTTGCCAGTTCGCTACTGGCTGCCACGCTCGGTCTGTTTGATTACATCGCCGACCTGTTCCATTTTGCCAATAACGGTATCGGGCGCTGCAAAACGGCCATTGTGACCTACCTGCCCCCGGCGGCGGTGTGCCTGTTCTTCCCCAACGGCTTTGTCCACGCCATCGGTTATGCCGGGCTGGCGTTTACCATCTGGAGCGTGATCCTGCCACCTTTCCTGGTCAAAAGCGCCCGCCAGCGCTTCGCCACAGCCGCTTACCGTGCGCCCTGCAATAATGCCGTGCTCAACACCGTTATCATCTGCGGCGGGATCGTCTATTTAACCGTTATTCTGGAAGTTTTTGGCCTGCTTCCCGTTTTTCACTGACGGGCGGTAACACGGAGGATGGCGATGTTTCTGACGCTGCTCCAGTATCAGCAGCCGCTGTTTTGTCGGTTTACGTTGCTGCGTGTTGTGGTAATACTTTTACGCAGCGTGGGGCTACGTAGAAAAACACGCTGCCAGTAAGCAGGGCCTGCATTACAGGCCCCGGTGGTAAAACGCTTTGCTGTGCTCGAATCCCCGCTTAACCCGGCTCGACGGTTTGGCGGGGATTACGCCTGGCTCCTGGCTGCGGTGCTGGCGCGAACAATGTTACGCCCGGAACGCTTAGCCTCGTAGAGTGCGTCATCCGCCGCCTGAATCAAGCTGCCATAGTCTGTATGCACACGTTGGTTGAGGCTGGCAACACCTACGCTGACGCTCACGACGTCGCCCGGCGAACCAGAATGCGGCAGCCCCAGCGCCTGAACACTCGCACGCAATCTTTCCGCCACGACGACGGCATCAGCCGAGCGCGTTTCCGGCAATAGCGCACAAAACTCTTCCCCGCCGTAACGGAAAAGCATGTCATAGGGGCGCAACAGTGAACCTCGCATGGCCGCCGCGATCTGTTGCAGGCACAGATCGCCCTGCTGGTGACCGTAGCGATCGTTGTAGCGCTTGAAGTAATCCACATCAATCAACAACAGCGCCAGTGGTTTGTTATTACGCTTACTGGCACGCCACTCTTTCTCAATGCACAGATCGAAATAGCGACGGTTACCCACGGACGTCAGTCCGTCGGATAACGATTGTGAGAGCAGCACATGTGCCTGTTCGCGTAACAGCGACTCCCGGCGAACGGCCATGCTGACATCGACAATCTGAATGAGGCAGTAACGCTCCACATCGCCCAGCGGGACGATAGTGATCGCCTGGCTTAAACGCTCACCGGGCTGTGCGGGTTCCGCAAACAGCGGGAAAGGCGAACGATGCAGCGATTGCGACAACAGAGCCGGTAAATTGTGGCATATCGCTTGTTTAATCGCTACGCCAACCCGATGGTTACGCAAATCCGGAAAAACCGCGAAAAAATCCTGACCTTTGGCTTCGCTTGCCGCACGACCTGTATGTGCTTCTAGCCACGCGTTCCACAACGTAATCTTGTAGTTCGCATCAACAACAATCACGCCCAGACTCAGGGCGGAAAATGCATCCAGTAGCAGCTTGTCATTCATGGTTATCAGAGCCCGTCGGAAGCAAAACCAGATTCAACGCGTTCAATATAGAGGCTGATTTGTTCGCGCAAATCACGCAACGCCGACATGTCCAGGATAAAAGCCAGATACCCTTCAATTTCCTGACGTTCCAGCGAAAAATCGATGCGCAACATTAGCACCGATGGGTCGCTGGGGTCGTGCGACGGGTTCAGGATCTGCTCACTGGTCCCCACACGAAACACGGGCAATGAACCCTGTAACTCTTTTTGAAACATATTCGCCAGCGTGCCCACACAGGCATTGAGCACAATGTTGCCGATTTCGCTCATCGCTTCGCGTTCCATCTCACCCAGTTCATGGGCAGGGATGAGATCCCCTACCATCATGCGGACGATTTCAAAGCTGGCGGTCTCCGGAAACATCAGAATAGCTTCGGTGGCGTAAGCCCCTTTGTATTGCTGGCTGATGCCACACAATGAGAGACCGGCTCCGAGCTCATCGGCCGCTTCCGAACGGGTGGTAATGCGCACCGACGGGACAGACATGCGGACTTCTTCATTAACGATGTCACTCATCGCGGCAGCCGCGTGACCCACACCGATATTGAAGATCTCCATCAGGCTGTCTGCTTCGATTTCGCTCATATCCGTCAAATCGATCATCAGTTCGACTCCAGGTTTTGCAGCATGGCGCGAATTTGCGGTTCTTTAATCGGTTTGGATAAAAAGCCCAGACCAAGCTGGTCGGCCTGCGCCTGCACGGAGTTCTGCACGTTAGCCGTCAGCAGTACGATGTGCATATCCGGGTGCGTCTCACGCAGGATAGCCGCCGCCGCAAGACCGCCCATTCCTGGCATATTGACATCCAACAGGATCAGATACGGTTTTTTGATGGCCGCCATCTCAATAGCCTGCTCGCCCGTCATCGCCTCTTCAATCTGCCACTCAGGGTGCTGGCTGAGCACATACTGCTTTGAGATCATGCGTGACAACCGGCTGTCATCCACGATGAGAATATGTCTGGACATAATTTTACTTTCTCTTTTATTTATTCAACTGGCATAAAAATCACCCGACTAGCTGTGTCGGTCTTTGCACGCAGTACCGCTTATTCTCACCCTGATTGCGCAATATTTCCGTTAGGTAACACTATTCATCGGCAACAATGACGAATTAATTAGTGCCAGATTGTAAGAAGTTGCATATTGCGTGCAGCTTAGTCTGCTAATTGATGTTTTATTCGCCACAACGCCATTCTAGTGCGAAAACAGGCGGGCAATGCGCAGAAAAAAGAGGCATATGTGCAAGGCGGAAATACATTACGCAGGGTACCTCGCCGTTAAAAAGAGAAAAGCGGAGCATGACTGCCCCGCTTTTCCCCGATGTTGACGCAATAGACGTGGTATTAGTAGAAGCCCATCGCCTTACCGCTGTAGCTCACCAACAAGTTTTTAATCTGTTGATAGTGGCTCAGCGCGAGTTTATGGGTCTCACGCCCTACGCCGGAGTTTTTATAGCCACCAAATGCCGCATGGGCCGGATAGAGATGGTAGCAGTTGGTCCACACGCGACCGGCTTTAATGTTGCGCCCCATGCGCCATGCACGATTAATATCCAGCGTCCACAGCCCGGCCCCCAGTCCATATTCCGTGTCGTTCGCGATACGCAGCGCTTCCGCTTCATCTTTAAAGGTGGTGATCCCAATAACCGGCCCGAAGATCTCCTCCTGGAAGCAGCGCATATGGTTCTCGCCTTTGATCAATGTCGGCTGAATATAGAAACCGTTTTGCAGATGGTTATCGTGCGCAACGTGCGCGCCGCCGGTGATGATTTCGCCCCCTTCTTCTCTGGCGATATTGATATAAGAGAGGATCTTGTCGTACTGCTCGCGGGAGGCCTGCGCACCGATCATGGTGTCGGTGTCAAAGGGGTCGCCTTTGCGGATGTTTTCCATACGCGCCACGACTTTTTCAACAAACTGCGGGTAGATAGATTCTTGTACCAGCACGCGTGACGGACAGGTACAGACTTCACCCTGGTTAAAGAAGCCCAGCACCACCCCTTCGATGGCTTTATCGATATACTCTTCGTCGCCATTGAGCACATCTTCAAAGTAGATATTTGGCGATTTACCGCCCAGTTCGACGGTGCTCGGAATGATGTTGTCTGCGGCGCAAGAGAGAATGTGGCGGCCAATCGGCGTTGATCCGGTAAAGGCGATTTTTTCAATACGCTTGCTGCGCGCCAGCGGTTCACCCGCTTCGGTACCGTAGCCGTGCACCACGTTCAGCACCCCTTTCGGCAGCAAATCACCCATTAACTCCATCAGCACGCAAATGCCAAGCGGGGTCTGTTCTGCCGGTTTCAGTACGATACAGTTACCTGCCGCCAGCGCCGGCGCCAGTTTCCAGGCGGCCATCAATAGTGGAAAGTTCCACGGGATAATCTGACCGACCACCCCCAGCGGTTCATAAATGTGGTAGGCGACGGTATTGCTGTCAATTTCTGCTGCGGTCCCTTCCTGTGCGCGGATACAGCCCGCAAAGTAGCGGAAGTGATCCACCGCCAGCGGCAAGTCAGCATTCAGGGTTTCGCGGATCGGTTTACCGTTATCCCAGGTTTCCGTCAGCGCCAGCAGCTCCAGATTCTGCTCAATGCGATCGGCGATCGCCAGCAGCACGTTGGAACGATCCTGCGCGCTGGTTTTGCCCCACGCGTCTGCGGCGGCATGGGCGGCGTCGAGCGCCTTTTCAATGTCTGCGGCACCTGAACGCGGGAACTCAGCAATCACTTCCCCGGTCACCGGCGTGGTGTTGGTAAACCAGCGCCCTTCTACAGGATCGACAAATTCACCGCCAATGTAGTTGCCATAACGTTTTTTAAAGGAGACTTTAGCGCCAGTCTGGCCAGGGTGAATGTATTTCATAAGATGTTCCTCTATTTTTTTATGGGTACAGGTGAGGCGTCGCGCCCTGTGCGGACATCTCTTCATAAGCAGCTCTTATGCCAAAACCTGTGCCGAACAGAGAAATTCTTTTATCTTTTTCTAAAACAACACGTTACCAAATTAAAATTTTTATCATTGCTGTCTGGCAGGATAAAAAAATCGCACCGCCCTTCGCGAACTGTGTCGTCCATCGCTACACGCGGGACACTTTTATGCTACACAATTGTAACATCTCAGTTCTCCGGAGTGTGCCATGCCGCATCGCGTACCGTCTTTTACTCTCGCCCCGCAGACCACCGGGCTTCCCTGCCAACTGGAAGACTCCTGGCAGCGTAGCCTCAATTACGGGCTTCACCGCGACGACGACACCCAGCCGTGGGTGGCCAGATCGATGCTGAAAGACGCGCGGGCGGAAAATGCCTGGATAAGCCAGTTAGTTGCGCCGCTTCTTGCCAGGCTGCAACCGGAATTGTCCAGCCATCCGTCTATTATGGTGATGTCGGATGCCACCGGCCTGGTACTGGAAACCCACGGCAATGCCGATTTCCTGCATAAAGCGCAGCGTTATGCGCTGGCGCCGGGCAATTTGTGGGGTGAACATGCACGGGGAACCAACGCCATTGGCACCGCGCTGGCTATGCAGCGCCACTGCGAGGTCTCCGGCGGTGAACACTACCTTAACCGCAATGCCGGGCTGTTCTGTTCCGCTTCACCGGTATTTCGCCCGGACGGCACCGTGGCCGGCGTACTGGACATCTCCACCCCGGCGCAACTGCCGAAACACGATGCGGCCGCCCTGATTCGCCGGGCAGTCTGCCAGATTGAGCATGCGTGGGCCGCCAGCACCGTCAGTGCCGATCGCTGGTTGCTGAGCCTGCACAGTGACGCCAGCGTGCTGGGAAGCGCTCAGGAGCTGCTGCTGATTTTTGAGCAGAACACGTTGCTGGGAGCAAACAAGCTGGCGATAGACGAGTTCTGTCTCACACCGGGACACTTTGGTGCGACAGCGATCGAGACACTGTTTCCCGGCATCACTCTTAATGCGGGTGAAACCACCCTGGAAGCCAGCAATCGTCAGCGTTATTACGCCCGCCAGACCACACCCACCCGCCGCTATATGGGGCGTGGCGTCGCCCACACGCCGGTTACGGTTGACCCGGAAAAAGAGAAAGCGCTGCGGATTATCAATGCCGGGATTGCCCTGTGTATCACCGGCGAGACAGGAAGCGGTAAAGAGCATTGCGCCCGTGAGTTACACAGCCGCAGCCAGTGGCGGGAGGGTAATTTTGTCGCCATTAACTGCGCGGCCCTGCCCGAGAATCTGATTGAATCGGAGCTGTTTGGCTATGCCCCAGGCGCATTTACCGGGGCCAACCCGAAAGGCTATAGCGGGAAATTCCGCGAAGCCCATGGCGGTGTTCTGTTTCTTGATGAAATCGGCGATATGCCACCGGGTCTGCAAACCCGATTACTTCGGGTATTGCAGGAGAAAAAAGTGACGCCGCTCGGCTCAAATACCGCCTGTAGCGTCAATTTTGCGCTGATCTGCGCCACCCATCAGGATCTTACCGCACAGGTGGCCTCAGGGGCATTTCGTGAAGACCTGCTGTACCGCATTCAGGAGTTTCATCTGCGCATCCCGCCGCTGCGCGAATGGCCCGACACTCGCCAGTTTATCCATAAATTGTGGCAGGAGCTGGGCGCCAGCGCGCGTGATATTACCCTGAGCGAAGAGGCTATCCACGCCCTTGCCGCCCGCCCCTGGCCGGGCAATGTGCGACAGTTGTTAAGCCAGTTGCGGGTATTACTGGCGCTGGCGGATGACCATTCGGTGGTCCGGCTGGCGGATCTGCCCGGCGATCCCACTCCCGCCCCGGCGCCCGTTATGCTGTCTGCCCCTGCCGATGAGCAAATCGCCATCCGTGAGGCCCAGGGCAATATGAGCCTGGCGGCAAAAAAACTGGGAATTTCACGCAGTACGCTTTACCGGCGACTGGAAAAACGCCAGAGCGTCGACAGCGTCTGAATTGCGCTTACAGGGGGGCCTTGCTCAGAACAGAGATTGGCTCTCCCTGCCTGTCGGGTTATTGGAGAGGATGAATCTGTGAGCCCTGATGTGAAGTGATACCTCAGGGCTCACCGTTGTGCTTAGCGTAGCGGTATCCGGTGGTGATAAACGAAAATCGTCATGTCGGCGTAGAGCAGCGTCTCGTCAGGTTTGCCCAACTGCGCTCTCACCGCCTCCAGGCGCGGATGGGGCGCCGTTTCCGTTTCGACTGCGGGGATCGCCACAAACTGGCGCTCCGGCGAGGTTTGCACGTAAGCATCGGTTAACCACGATCTCAGCGTCTGGGGGCGCGTTTTGTCAAACTGAATATGGAAATCGGTTTGATCAAACATTACCGGGGAAATATGGATTTCACCAAACGATAGCCAGTTAACGTTGTTAGATAATTTCCAGTAATCGCCGTAACCGAAAGTCAGATTATTCTTTTTCAGGAAGGAGATGTAGTCGTACGTCTGGTTTTCCTGGTCGTACAACGGCTTAGTCGTAACCTGATAAGAATAGAGAGAAGAGGCAATATAAAGCGGGAATACCAGCGCAATCACGGCCTTCTTCGTGAAGGAAAAGGCCAGAACGACCATCACAATAGCAAAACAGACCGCGCTGACAAAAAAACGGGCGCTGATATCAGCGGGGACATCATAGCTGATAATAAATGAGGAAATGATGCCGGAGACGGTAAAGAAGCTGAACAGTGAGACAAAAATCGTCTCAGTGCCTTTCCTTAAACAAATAATAACGGCGCACAGGAACAGGGCCATCCAGATAACAAAAGAGGCGATATAGGCCAGCGGCGTGTGAACAAAAAAGAGGTTCAGGCTCTTTCCTAAAAGCTGAACGACCCACGCGGCATTATCCGGCCATTGCGCCACTGGCATCAGTTTAAAACGCTGAATCGGCAAGCCCATCAGCCTTTGCAGAGCGTGGGACATGCTGAGAATAAAACTCACACCCAATACGATACTGAACTTCTTAGGAAGAAGGCGCCGCCAGCTAAAATAGCCACAGGTCAGCAGTAACGGGAGAAAATACGTGGCCAAAAACCACGGGTCAGAAATAGAGGCAAAAAGCGCAATAAAGGTCGTCAGCCAGAGTACAGGTTGGGATTTTTTCTGGAGATTGAAGAACGCCAGCGCAAAAACCAGCACCCCAAAGAAATTGGTAGAGTAATGCGAAAAAGGATGTGCAGCGAAACCAAAGGTGTAAACGTAAGCCGGGAGCAGAATCAGGCAAATAGCCACAAGCAGTGCGTGCCAGGCTTTCGACATCGTATAAACGACCGATGCCAGAATAAAAGCGCTTAACCCCACAAATGCTGACGTAGACAGAACCAGCGGGTGAATGCCGTCGCTCCCCATCAGCGCAAAAAAGAGGAAATTGACGGGATAGGTGGTGAAATACCAGTTATCCGGCGTGGGCGCCCAGTCTTTAAAAGCGGAAAACCCCTCGGTAAGAAACGCCCGCCAGACCAGAGGACTATTGGCAGAGTCCGGGTCCAGGGAAAAATAACGCATTGTCAAAAAGTAAGAACCACCAAGGGCAATAATTAACAACAACAGAAAGAATCCGACTTCTTTCAGGCTAAACTTAAACATTACTTATCCTTTTTCGCGCCTTTTACAATATAGCGAGGCCTTTTTTTGGTCTCGATATAAATCCGACCAATATACTCACCCAAAACCCCAATACCAATGAGTTGCACACCACCCAGGAACAGGATCGATACAAGTAACGACGGATAACCAGCCACCGCATTTCCCCATATCAGCTTATCGATAATCATCCAGGTCCCATAAAGGAATGAGAGCGCGGCGACCAAAAAGCCAAGATAAGTCCAGACCCTGAGCGGTAAGGTAGAAAAGCTGGTAAAACCTTCCAGCGCCAGGTTCCATAATTTCCAGCCGTTAAATTTCGACTCGCCGCGAACCCGTTTTGAGCGGGTATACTCGACCACCGCTACCTCGCCCTCAACCCAACTCAATAAGCCCTTCATGAACAAATTGCGTTCCTGTAGCAGCTTGATATTTTCGACCGTTTCACGTGACAACAGACGAAAATCCCCTACGTTCTCTTCAATCTTCGGTGAACTTATTTTGTTGTGGATCCGGTAAAACCAGCCAGCAGTTTTACGTTTGAAATGGCTGTCACTGCTTCTGTCGCTACGCTTGGCAAGGACCACGGACCAGCCTTCCTGCCATTTGTTAATAAGTTCAGGAATAACCTCTAACGGGTCCTGAAGATCCACATCAATTGGGATAACCGCATCCCCCGTGGCATATTCGAGCCCTGCCAGCAATGCGGGTTCCTTACCAAAGTTGCGGATGAAGTTAATCGCGTTAACGCCAGGATCTGCCTTCGCAAGCGCATTGATAATCTGCTCCGTGGCATCTGTACTGCCATCATTAATAAAGACAATTTCAAGATCGTATTCAGAAAGCGTCTCTTTCGCCGCCTGATAGAAAGCAGGAATGGCGTCTTCTTCGTTAAAGACGGGAACAACCAAAGAAATCTTCACTTTTTCACCCTGAAGACAATGAATCTGGAGTAGATAAAACCGAAAACCAGACTGATAGCAGAAAACGCTACGAGTGTAATCACGGGGTTAATATGCGCGCGATCGGCCAGTTTACCGACGCCCGCCGCCATAGCCCCCATAAAAATGACATACAACACGTAGCGAACGGTCGTCGCCTGGGCTTTGAATGTCCAGCGGGCGTTGACGAAAAATGAAAACGTCACGGCGACACAAAAAGCAGCAAGATTGGCTATCGTCTGGCTGGCGCCTGCAAAGAACAGAATGGCGAACACCAGCCAGTGGAGAAGCGTATTGATCACGCCCACGGAGGTGTATCGGACGAACAGTTTTAGCATAAGAATAGCAGGGTTACCCTGGGCCAGGTCAGGTCGCTGTTTGGGCAGGGATTTTAGCAGTTGCCGCTATAGAGTGAAAGCCAAGATCAGGTAGCACGCAGTATGACGAGGCGAGGAAATTCGTCGGGGATGGATGGTTTTGTGGGGTATAGAAGGTTAACAAAATGCTGCACTGTGTTATTCGCGATGGTCGATCATAACAGCGCTTAGATACGCCGGATTAATTTCAAGAGTTCCTCACAGATTTGCCGCTTACATACATCTTTCAAACAAATGTAAATCCAGGCTTAAACCGGTATTTCTTTTAAAAAGCGTTTTTTTTAATAAGTTATACACTTACAAACATTTACACAAAACCGTTTTCACACATTTTTTGTGTGTGTAATAGTCAGCGGCTCGATATGCTGAAGCCAAACAAGAGGGATTTTATGTTAAGCATCAGAGCATTAAATTTTTTTGAAATAGCTCAAGTGAGTGGTGGTAGCAATGCGGCTGTATCAAACATTGGTGCGACCTGTGATTTCGATCCTCATTCCAGCTCACGCTCAGGTGTGCCGTTTAGGTGATGAGCAAAATGAATTTTAATTTAACTGACTCGCTTACTTATCTGGCAAAAATCATTCTGGTTTTGCTGTTGAGTTACACTGTTTATAATCAGCTTAATAATGGATTGCAATGCAGTAACAGTCACAACATTGCAAATATACTAATTTATATGTGCCTGGTTAGCGGTATTATTTCGGTATCAAATACAGCAATTAATACAGTAGCAATGCTATTCAACAAAAAATCGATCAAAGCACCTCCTCAGTAACAGATTTACCATATCATACGGACAAGCTCCCGCCGCCCCCTGATAGTCCCTTTATCTGCACCGGGCTACTCTAAGGCAGAACCCGCCATTTCTGAAACCCGTCGTCGCTATAAAGTCGGCTATATCAGAGCCAGCCACATAAACAGCAAAACCTGCATGACAACATACTACTCACAACATTCCAGCCTGTATCTCAAAGACGACGGGTTGAAAGAGGCGGGATTTGAAACCGGGCGCAGCGTGACCGTGAAGATCTCGCAGGGGTGCATTGTGATGATGGCGGACTGTAACGAGGTGCAGGAGTTGCGCGAGCAGCTTTATCAGGCTAAAGAGGGGGTAGGATGTGCTGGTTTAGTGGGCTGAACGGGAATAAATAATAAAAAGCCGGGAAGATACGATATCTCCCCGGCTTATTTTTATTTAATAATATCTAAAGCAATTACTGCTGCTTCATGGATATCACCATCATCTGATGCTAATGATATATTCAATCCATTAATTAGTCTTTTATCAGGAAATGAAGCTGCAAGTTGAGTTACCCAATATCTGACGCCTTTAGCTGTAAGAGGGTTTTCAAGTATATTTGAAATAGATATTACAACATCGTCAATATCATATTCATAAAAAACATCCTCAACTAATTGATATACACCCCAACCATCCCCATCTCCATATGATTGCATAAATAGCGGTATAGCCTCTTTAGCTGGATTTTCAAGAAAATATTTCCTAACATCATCATATTTATTAATAAGCTCCTGTGTCAGGAGTTGATCCGATGGCATCGGCTGATGTTCTAGCAAAAATTGTAACGCTTCATCTTTAGTCATATTTACATCTCCAGCGTTTTCCATAGCTCTTTATTCTGACGAATTAACTCATTCAATTGTCTGTTCACTATATCTTTGTCGTAACCTGCATTCCTAAGAATTTTTCGCAGATCCACAATATCCCTTGCCAAATACTCACGGTTAGTTAACCCAGGAACCATAGGCTTTTTAAAAGTCCATGTTAACTCATGAAGATCTTTCCGTAAGTTAATAGTAATGCCTCTACTATGTGTTGTAGGGCTGGCAGCATTTTGAATTGCATGATCATGATGAGGAGTATGTGTTGGATTAAGACCAGATCTAAGGTTGCCTCCTCGTACCTGACCATATGTGCCAACATATAAATCTTCGCTTTGTTTGGCTAAACCACATTTTAGACCAAGCGGGTCGATCCATGACAGAGCATTCGGCGCATACTGATAAAGGTTTATCCCCCCCGCCAGCCCTATCGGGTCCTGCTGTGTAAACCTGGCGCTATCCGGGTCGTAATAACGGAACAAATTGTAGTGCAACCCGGTCT
>OKPX01000068.1_pt1 | contig 77041 bp, 74 predicted proteins | sample 1613911 | NCBI WGS metagenome assembly OKPX01 (sample SAMN04436892, study PRJEB24849) | human gut metagenome | biome: human gut; feature: NICU; material: stool | host: Homo sapiens | place: USA: Saint Louis, MO | collected 2012-02-03 | reverse complement strand
TGGCTCGTGTTATGACCAGTAATAACCAGTTGCCCCTTACTCCGCTGGAACAGGCACAGGTAATTAAGGAACTGGCTACAACTTTCAACCTGACCACTCAGGAAATAGCGAAGCTGGTTCACAAGTCGGTCCCTACGGTAGAGAAGTTACTGACCCTCGCCACCGCTAACCATGATGTTCAGCAGATTGTTAAAAATGGAGAAGTTTCCGTCGGTGTCGCGGTTGAGCGCGTTCGTGAGCACGGCGAGAACGCCGGGAAAGTGCTGGAGCAGGATCGCGCCGTTGCCGCTGCCGCTGGCAAAACCAAAATCACGAAAAAACTCATCTCCCCAGAGGTCAGCGTCAAAAGTGCCCGCCGCCTCGTCGAACTGATCAGCCTGGCTGGTATTGATGATAACGGTGTTGTCACTCTGGAAGGTCTCGCGCTGGCTGAGGTGCTGGCGATTGTTGATGAGCATAAGGCTATTTCAGCACAACGTGAAAGCAAAGGAGCGCAGTCGTGAGCGAACTGAATTACAACCCAGCAGACCCCGACAAAATGCAACTCCCGAAGGGTAAGACCTGCGGAGACTGCGCTCATATCCGTCGCTGTAATGCCATATTCGGTCATACCGAAACCGACACATATTGTGACTGGTCGCCGTCTCGCGCGGTGTTTGTTCAACCATTCAAACCAGAAGTAGGCGGTACAGCATGACCAACGAACAGATTCAGTCACTCCATCAGAATATCGGAGTTCTGCGTGCAATGGCGTCGAATTACGCTGCTGGCCGCCATTGCTGGGATCATTTGGACGGTGAAGCAGTATCGAAAGCTGCTGATGGTATTGAATGCCTGCTGGCAGGGCGTGACGATGATAAGGCGCTGATTGCTCAGTTACGTGAGCACAATCGCATATTGGCCGGGGACGGAATAATTAAACAGGACCGCATCGCAGAACTGGAGGCGGAGATTGATACTCCGATTGGGTATGTCGCTGGTGATGCCGTGAAAGGGATGTATCGAGGTAGAAGCCGATTTTGTTGCCTCTACCCTGAACCAAAGAAGCAGGCAGTTCTACCGGTTTATGTTCGAGTGCCAGTAGCTAAAAAGGCCGACACAATTACCGTTAAGTTGCCAACCAGTCACAACAATTCTGGATTTGTAACTGATGGGATTCGCAATAAGACAATCGAAGAGTGTCACTTAGCTTTCATTGAAGCCTGCGCCGCCGCTGGCATCACTTTAGTCGTGGAGGAGTGAAGATGGCTGACACAATCGCAGAATGGAGTTTTTCACTCGATACACAGTGCCCGCATTGCAAGCATGTTTTCGACTTACGTCAGGAGCTTGTAGATAACGTTTCATCTATCGAGATTTGCGAAACAGATACTGTAGCAACGAGAAATTATTAGACAGCATGCCCTGAGTGCGGCCATGAATTTACCTGTGAATTTGTTTACTGAGGACTGACCATGACCACACAATTACCGATACCGAAAGAGCGACTGGAGAAAATTGCATCATGGCGTGAAACGTATGGCGCTGGTCACAATGTGATGCTGCTAGCCGAAGAAGCTGAGACATTGGCCCGCTTCGCACTGGAGCACGCTGCCGAGATTGAGCGACTGAAAGGCCAGATGATTCACGTAGTGTTGCCGATGATGGTGCCACCAGCAGTAATACAGGATATGAAGGCGCGGCGTGTCGAACACGCGCTTTGCCTCAAATGTAACGAAGGTACTCGCGGGGGTTGCTCTGCGTGTGCCTACAATGAGCGATAACCGGGTGCAGCCGGTAGTGGAGAAAGTATGGCGACAAGATATCTCACAATGAAAGACATGTGCCAGTTAACAGGGAAGAGTAAACCTACGTTATGGCGAATGTATGCAAAGCGCGGCGAGTTCCCTAAACCAGAACGAACGGCAAGTGGGACATTCCTGGGGTGGAGCGAGAAGGTTTATGAAGATTGGGTAATCAGTAATAAAAGCCAGCCATTTTGATTTGAATACCTGACCCGTTACCTGACCTTGTGTCGTAGCGGGTTTTTCATATTTACAGGCTAACTTGTTGATTTAAATGGTACGCCCTACAGGGTTCGAACCTGTGACCTACGGCTTAGAAGGCCGTTGCTCTATCCAGCTGAGCTAAGGGCGCACTGATATCTCTTACGGGAGAGTTGCGGATCGGGATTATACGGTCAACACCTGTCGAGTCAATGGCTTTGCTCTCAGATGCTCGCGAAGTGAGCACCATTGCGCACTTTCACCGCCCTGCCTTTACGCACGAAACATAAACGGTAACTGACAGCGCCGCCCACTTCTGACAAAATATACACATCCCCACTTCTTTTTAGTTACAGATGGAATCTTCTCTCTGATGGCAGCAAAGATTATAGATGGTAAAACGATTGCGCAGCAGGTGCGCTCTGAGGTTGCTGAAAAGGTGAAAGCCCGCCTGGCAGCCGGAAAACGCGCCCCTGGTCTGGCCGTTATCCTCGTCGGTAGCAACCCTGCGTCGCAGATTTATGTCGGCAGCAAACGCAAAGCGTGCGAAGAAGTGGGTTTCATCTCCCGCTCCTACGATTTGCCGGAAACCACCACCGAAGCCGAACTGCTGACGCTTATCGACAAGCTCAATGCGGACAATGAAATCGACGGCATCCTGGTACAGTTACCGCTGCCTGCCGGTATCGATTATGTCAAAGTGCTGGAACACATTTCACCGGATAAAGACGTCGACGGTTTCCACCCGTATAACGTTGGCCGCCTGTGCCAGCGTGCGCCGCGTCTGCGTCCGTGCACCCCGCGTGGTATCGTGACGCTGCTTGAACGTTACAACATTGATACCTACGGCCTGAACGCCGTAGTCATCGGCGCATCTAACATCGTCGGTCGCCCGATGAGCATGGAGCTGCTGCTGGCCGGTTGCACCACCACCGTGACCCACCGCTTCACCAAAAACCTGCGTCACCATGTGGAAAACGCCGATCTTCTGGTCGTTGCGGTCGGCAAACCAGGCTTTATTCCTGGTGAGTGGATCAAAGAAGGCGCCATCGTGATTGATGTTGGCATCAACCGTCTGGAAAACGGCAAAGTGGTTGGCGATGTGGTTTACGAAGATGCCGCGGCGCGTGCCTCGTATATCACGCCGGTGCCGGGCGGTGTAGGCCCGATGACCGTCGCAACCCTGATTCAGAACACACTACAGGCGTGCGAAGAGTACCACGACGTGGAGAAAGCATAAGATGGCAACATTCTCACTGGGCAAGCATCCGCACGTTGAACTCTGCGATCTGCTGAAACTGGAAGGCTGGAGCGAAAGCGGCGCGCAGGCGAAGATCGCTATCGATGATGGTCTTGTCAAGGTTGACGGCAAGGTCGAAACCCGTAAGCGTTGCAAGATCATCGCCGGACAAACCGTTGTATTTCAGGGACAAAGCGTCACCGTAGTTGCCTGATATCCCTTCTACAGGCCCGCGAGCCGGGCCTGTTTCCCTGCCCATTTCCCTTACTGCCGGCACGGTCAATAATTGATCGCCTTCAAATAATCACATTTTGCTATGACTGAAAGTGAAATTTCAGTTGCGGAGAAGAATCTCTTCTAACACGATAAGTAGAACGTTTTACTAGAACGTTCTACTGACAATAAATGCGCGTATTTCGCGCAACAAAAAAGCCTGGATTCGGGGGAATCACACGATGAATGTGTTATCAGGGTTTATTAAATCACTCTCAAAGTTGTCCATGATTGGGCGTGCGTTAATGCTGCCTATTTCATTACTGCCGGCTGCCGGTCTGCTGCTGGCGTTTGGCGATAAGTTTCATTTACCGCTGATGATGAATGCCGGTGGGGTTATTTTCGATAACCTGCCGCTGCTGTTCGCCATCGGCTCTGCGGTTGGTCTGGCCTCTGAATCCGGGATTGCCGCCCTTTCTGCGGCCGTTTCGGTGTTTGTCACCAACATTACCATCAGCACCGTACTGTCGATTACGCCGGAAATGGCTTCACAGGGCGGGAAATATGCGATGGTGGTCGGTATCCCATCGCTGCAAATGGGGGTTTTTGGCGGCTTAATCTGCGGCATCCTCGCAGCCTGGTGCTATAACCGCTTCCACACTATGCAGTTGCCTGAATTTTTGGGCTTCTTCTCCGGTAAGCGTTTTGTCGCCATCGCCACCGCGTTTATGTCGTTTATTCTCGGCCTGCTGCTGCCCTACGTCTGGCAACATATCCAGGCGGGCATTGACGCGCTCTCCGTTATCGTTAACGGCGATAATCAGGCGGCCTCAACCTTTATCTTTGGCCTGACAGAACGTGCGCTGATCCCGCTCGGTCTGCACCATATCTGGTATCCGTCGTTCTGGTACTCCTTCGGGGACTACACCACTCAGGCAGGCCAGGTTATCCACGGCGACCAGACAATCTGGTTCAAAATGCTGGAGGAAGGCACCAAGACATTCAGTAGCGACACCTATCAGAACGCCGGTAAATTCATGCAGGGCGAGTTCCCGCTGATGCTGTTCGCACTGCCTGCCGCCTGTCTGGCGATGTACCACGAAGCGCATACCAAAAACAAAAAAATCGCTGCGGGTATTCTCTTTTCCGCCGCGCTGACCTGCTTCTTAACAGGCATCACTGAGCCGGTCGAATTTACCTTTATCTTCGTCGCGCCGATTCTGTATGTGTTCAATGCGCTCATGGCGGGCCTGGCGTACATGTCCATGTACCTGATGCATGCGCATATCGCGAAATCGTTCTCAGCCGGTCTGATCGACTACATTTCGTTTGGTATTCTGCCGTCGTTTAATGGCTATGAGACAAACTACCTGAATGCGGTGATCATTGGCGTGCCGATGGCGCTGATCTACTACTTTACTTTCCGCTTTGTTATCCGTCGCTTTGATGTCAAAACACCGGGCCGTACCGAAGTGTCTGCGGATGCGAAAGACAAAACGGACGAGGAGCTGGTTACCGAGATTGTTGACCTGCTGGGCGGGGCAAAAAACATTGATTCCGTTGGTTCTTGTATTACCCGCCTGCGTATTGAAGTGCTGGACGGCAGCCAGGTGAATAAAGAAGGACTTAACGGTGTGGGCGCACGCGGCGTGGTCTTTGTCGGGGATAAAGGCGTGCAGGTGATCTTCGGCGCCAGAGCCCAATTTATTGCTCAGGCTATGGCGACATCGCTTGGCAAATAACCTTGTGCTGGTAAGGTGAAATAAGTCTCCTGTATTTATGCAGGAGGCTTTACTATTTCTGACTGATTATTCTGTACTTTCAGGGAGCACGATTGAAAAAGGTCAGCATCATTGATGTCGCTAAACTGGCGAGCGTTTCGGTTTCAACCGTCTCTCTGGTGCTGCGCCAAAAGGGAAAAATCTCCGATGCCACCATCGAGAGAGTTCAGTCGGCTATCAATGAGCTGGGATATGTGCACAACGTCGCGGCCGCGAATCTGCGCGCTAATACCTCGAACCTGATTGGCCTGATCTTGCGTGATTTCAGCGACAGCTTTTCCATCAAGGTGATGGCGAGCATTGTCCAGGAGCTGGAGCGTAAGGGCTATATGGTCTTCCTGGGGCAGCCGCTGGATGATCATGAGCACCTGGAACGCTGCCTGCTCTCTTTTAAGCAACAGGGCGTGGCGGGCGTGATATATCTCTCGTCGGATCCCCTTAATCCGCATTTACCGGAAAGAATCAGCCAGTGTCCGCTGCCAATGGTGGTGGTGTCCCAGTCCATGCCTGCCGAGAGCTGCAATCTGGTGATGCGCGATAGCCGCCAGGCCGCAAGCCTTGCCACGCGCTACCTTATCGAACGCGGGCATCGCAGCATCGCCTATATCGGCGGTATGGAAAAAGACCTGGTACGCCACCAGCGTTTGTTGGGCGTACACAGTGCCCTCAAGCAATACGGTATGGTGCTGCGCGATGAATATGCTCCCGCCTGCAGTGAATCGACCGAATCAGCCAGCCTGGCAACGCGTCATTTGCTGGAAAAAAACAACACCATCACCGCCCTGCTATGCCATTCGCCGAACGCGGTGATTGGCTCTATCAGCGGTATTCATCAGGTGGGGCGTACCATCGGTAAAGATGTCTTCCTGACGCAACAGGTGGCACTGATAGGCTTCGAGGATATGCTCCACGTGAACCTCACCTCCCCCTCTTTTACCTATGTCTCGTCGGCCAGTGAAGAGGCGGGCCGTCAGGCTGCGGGGCTGATTATACGTAAGCTGAAAGAGCCAGATTTGCTGACGCAGACGATTACCCTTTCCGGGCAACTGGTGGTGCGGGAATCCGCATAATAACGCGAGTATTGGCACGCTTTTTTAACGTATGCACTGAGTGCATTCGCGTTGCATTACGGCGGCTGCATTTGCCACATCCCTCATTTTTTCAGATATCATGGCACCCTCTGCCGGATAAGCCATCCTGCGCATCAGGCCGGACATTTCGATTTCGGCATGCCCCTGAAAAATATCGTCCCTCTTTATGCAACAGACCAACTATCAGAAAACGCTGATGTGAATTTCCTGCCGCATCGCAAAAATAATTTTTTCTTTATACCCTGACTTATCAGAAAACACACATCCGGCGATGTAAGCCGTCTCGTTTATACTCTTTTCTTTTGTTCAAGGACTGACAATGCCAACCGTTATTACTCACGCCGCCGTACCACTTTGCCTGGGATTGGGACTGGGCAACAAGGTGATCCCCAGGGGATTATTGCTGGCAGGCGTTGCCCTTGCGATGTTGCCGGATGCCGATGTGCTGGCATTCAAATTTGGCGTGGCGTACGGCAATGTGTTTGGTCATCGCGGCTTCACCCATTCGCTGTTATTCGCCTTTGTAGTGCCCATTCTGGTGACATGGCTGGGGCGACGCTGGTTTAAAGCGAGCCTGATGCGCTGTTGGGCTTTTTTGACCGTCTCATTGCTGTCGCACAGTTTGCTGGATTCGATTACCACCGGCGGCAAAGGGGTCGGCTGGCTTTGGCCGTGGTCAGATGAACGCTTTTTTGCCCCCTGGCAGGTGATTAAGGTCGCGCCTTTTGCCCTGTCGCGGTATATGACGCCTTACGGGCATCAGGTGATCATTTCGGAATTGCTGTGGGTGTGGGTGCCGGGGCTCATTCTGATGGGCGTACTGTGGCACTGGCGGTCCCGATAAATCAGGCTGCGTAACCCGGCAGGGAATGTCCCGGATGACGGCGTAACCGCCTTATCCGGGCTACCAGAGACCAACCCCCTCTGATAGATGCGCCTCTCCCTGGGGAGAGCAGAAGGGAAAAGGGGAACATCGCGTTCCCCTCAGGCGCAGTAATTACTTACGGCGCCAGGTCGTACCCTGTGGGCCATCTTCCAGCACGATGCCCATCTCATTAAGACGGTCGCGCGCCGCATCTGCTGCTGCCCAGTCTTTCGCTTTACGCGCATCCAGACGCTGTTGAATCAACGCTTCAATCTCAGCCACTTCGCTATCGTCTGCCTGCGCACCGCTTTGCAGGAACGCATCGGGATCTTGTTCCAGCAGCCCCAGCACAGAAGAGAGCTTACGCAGATGAGAGGCCAGCGCATTCGCCGCCGCCATATCTTCTGATTTCAGGCGATTCACTTCACGCGCCATATCAAACAGCACCGAATAGGCTTCCGGTGTGTTGAAGTCATCGTTCATGACCTCAATAAAGCGCGCTTCAAACGCCTCGCCACCGGCCGCCGCAACAGATTTGTCAGTACCGCGCAGCGCGGTATACAGACGTTCCAGCGCTGAACGCGCCTGCTTGAGATTCTCTTCGCTGTAGTTTAACTGGCTGCGATAGTGGCCGGACATCAGGAAGTAGCGAATAGTCTCGGCGTCGTAATATTTGAGCACATCACGGACGGTAAAGAAGTTACCCAGCGATTTGGACATCTTCTCGCGATCGACCATCACCATGCCGGAGTGCATCCAGTAGTTCACATACTCGCCGTCATGGGCACAGGTTGACTGGGCAATTTCGTTTTCATGGTGCGGGAACATCAGATCAGAACCGCCGCCGTGAATATCGAAATGGTTGCCGAGTTGTTTGCAGTTCATCGCGGAACATTCAATGTGCCAGCCCGGACGCCCTTCGCCCCACGGCGAGGTCCAGCTCGGCTCGCCCGGCTTGGACATCTTCCACAGCACAAAGTCCATCGGGTTACGCTTCACGTCAACGACGTCCACGCGCGCCCCCGCCTGCAACTGGTCGAGATCCTGGCGCGACAACTGACCGTAGTTCGGGTCCGTCGGCACAGAGAACATCACGTCGCCATTGTCAGCAACATAGGCGTGACCACGGGCGATCAACTGTTCAGTGATTTCGATGATCTCATGGATATGGTGCGTCGCGCGCGGTTCCATGTCCGGGCGCAGAATATTGAGGGCATCAAAATCTTTGTGCATTTCTGCGATCATTCGGTCGACCAACGCCACAAAGCTTTCGCCGTTTTCATTGGCGCGTTTGATAATTTTGTCGTCAATATCGGTAATATTGCGCACGTATTTCAGCTTATAGCCGATAAAACGCAGGTAGCGAGCGACCACATCAAACGCCACGAAAGTACGGCCATGACCAATATGACAGAGATCGTAAACAGTGATACCACACACGTACATGCCGACTTCCCCGGCATGGATAGGTTTGAATTCCTCTTTTTGGCGCGTCAGTGTATTGAAGATTTTTAACATCGAAGATTCCATGTAGACGTGTGTGGAACGGAAAAACGCATATATTACCTGTAATTCAATCCCGAAGCAGCACACTTTGCAAGGTGATCCAACCTCCCGGTTATGCTATAACAAGCGACTATCACTGACCCACAGTCGGGTCTGCGCACTACTCTACCGGAACAGGATGCAAAAATGGTTACTTTCCACACTAATCACGGCGACATCGTAATCAAAACTTTTGATGATAAAGCGCCTGAAACAGTTAAAAACTTCCTGGACTACTGCCGTGAAGGTTTTTACAACAACACCATTTTCCACCGTGTCATTAATGGCTTTATGATCCAGGGCGGCGGCTTCGAGCCGGGCATGCATCAGAAAGCAACCAAAGATCAGATCAAAAACGAAGCTAACAACGGCCTGAAAAACACCCGTGGCACGCTGGCAATGGCGCGTACTCAGGCTCCGCACTCCGCAACTGCACAGTTTTTTATCAACGTCGTGGATAACGACTTCCTTAACTTCTCTGGCGAAAGCCTGCAGGGTTGGGGCTACTGTGTGTTTGCCGAAGTGGTTGAAGGCATGGACGTGGTAGACAAAATTAAAGCCGTTCCTACCGGCCGCAGCGGTATGCATCAGGACGTGCCGAAAGAAGATGTCGTGATTGAAAGCGTGACCGTCAGCGAGTAATCGTGGCGACACTTTTTATCGCAGACCTTCATCTGCAAACAGAAGAACCGGCGATCACCGCCGGTTTTCTGCGTTTTTTGACAGGCACAGCCCGACAGGCTGACGCGCTCTATATTTTGGGCGACCTGTTCGAAGCCTGGATTGGCGACGACGACCCCACTCCCCTGCACCGTGACATCGCCGCCGCCATTAAGGCGCTGGTCGACAGTGGCGTGCCCTGTTACTTCATCCATGGCAATCGCGACTTCCTGCTCGGCAAACGCTATGCGCGCGAAAGCGGCATGCAGCTTCTGCCGGAAGAGAAAGTGCTCGATCTGTATGGTCGCAAGGTGCTGATTATGCACGGCGACACGCTCTGTACGGATGACGCAGGCTACCAGGCGTTTCGCGCTAAAGTCCACAAGCCCTGGCTACAGAGGCTGTTTCTCGCACTGCCGCTGTTTGTTCGCCAACGTATCGCAGCCAGAATGCGCGCGGGCAGCAGGGCCGCCAACAGTAATAAGTCGATGGATATCATGGACGTGAACCTGCAGGCGGTAGTGGAAGCCATGCAAAAACATCACGTGCAGTGGCTTATCCACGGCCATACCCATCGCCCGGCCATTCATACCCTTACCGCCAATGGCCAGGTTGCGCATCGCGTGGTATTAGGCGCCTGGCATCACGAAGGCTCGATGGTCAGCGTGACGGCGAATAACGTCGAACTCCTGCCGATTCCCTTCTGATTTTTCAGGGTTCTGTCTGAAAACCCGGCTTCAAACGCCCTGCCGCCTGTCCTTTTCCCGCCCGCTGCTATAGTTTTGTCTCATATTCAAGGAGAGAAAATCACATGAATAAATGGAATCAATCGCTTATCTGGGGAATGTTCCTCGCGCTGATCGGCCCTATTGCAGTCAGTATATTCGGCCTGGTCGGTTTCTATTTCGGCACGCTAAGCGTTGCAGGCTTTGCGGTTTTATTATGGGTACTCTATTTTTATTGCTTTTATTTGCTGCTGACGCGCCCGCATGATGCTCGCTATGTACAAATCTGCGTATTGATAACCGGGATCCTGCTGTTGCCCTGGAGTATCGTGCTTATTTTTGCGTACTTTGCCAGCGCGAATGCGGCGCATAACTTGCGGGTTTCGCAGAATACCTCGCCGCCAAAAGAGGGCTAATCACGCCTACGCAACCGTTTTCCTTGCCCGTTTTCCGTGCTATTCTTTGTGCCCTCAAAAGCTGTCCGTAGTCACACCCACAGGAGTTTTCTTAACGCATGTCTTCTGTTAACCAACCGGCGCGTATCGCCATTGTCATGGGATCGAAAAGCGATTGGGCGACCATGCAGTTCGCCACCGAAATTCTCGATATCCTGAATGTCCCGCACCACGTTGAAGTCGTCTCCGCTCACCGCACCCCCGATAAACTGTTCAGCTTTGCCGAAAGCGCCGAAGAGAACGGTTTTCAGGTGATCATTGCGGGTGCAGGCGGCGCGGCGCACTTGCCGGGGATGATTGCAGCGAAAACATTAGTGCCGGTGCTGGGTGTGCCGGTACAGAGCGCCGCGCTGAGCGGTGTGGATAGCCTCTACTCTATCGTCCAGATGCCGCGCGGTATTCCGGTCGGTACGCTGGCCATTGGCAAAGCCGGGGCCGCGAATGCCGCCCTGCTGGCCGCGCAAATTCTGGCCCAGCACGACGCCGGACTGCATCAGCGCCTGGCCGAGTTCCGCCGCGCCCAGACCGATGAAGTGCTGGAAAACCCGGATCCACGGGGTGCGGCATGAAACAGGTTTGCATTTTAGGTAACGGTCAGCTTGGTCGCATGCTGCGCCAGGCAGGCGAACCGCTGAGCATCGCCGTGTGGCCCGTGGGGCTCGATGCAGACCCGGAAGCGGTGCCGTTTGCCCAGAGCGTGATTACCGCAGAGATCGAACGCTGGCCGGAAACCGCGCTGACCCGCGAGCTGGCGCGTCATCCGGCGTTTGTGAATCGCGATGTGTTCCCGATTATTGCCGACCGCCTGACGCAAAAGCAGTTGTTCGACAAACTTAAGCTTGCCACCGCACCGTGGCAGTTGCTGGCAGACAAAAGCGAATGGCCTGCGGTCTTCAATACGCTGGGCGAGCTGGCGATTGTCAAACGCCGCGTGGGCGGGTACGACGGCCGCGGTCAGTGGCGTCTGCGTGCAGACGAAACAGAACAGTTGCCGGATGACTGCTACGGCGAATGCATCGTTGAGCAGGGCATCAATTTTTCCGGTGAGGTATCGCTGGTGGGCGCACGCGGCCATGACGGCAGCACGGTGTTCTATCCGCTGACTCACAATCTGCATCAGGACGGTATTCTGCGCACCAGCGTGGTCTTTCCACAGGCCGACATGCGCCAGCAACAGCAAGCGGAAAGTATGCTCTCTGCCATTATGCACGAGCTGAATTATGTGGGCGTGATGGCGATGGAGTGCTTTGTGACCCCGGCGGGGTTGCTGATCAATGAGCTGGCGCCACGTGTGCACAACAGCGGCCACTGGACGCAAAACGGTGCCTCCATCAGCCAGTTTGAATTGCATCTGCGTGCGGTGGTGGATTTACCGCTGCCGCCACCGGTGGTTAACAGCCCGTCGGTGATGGTGAACCTGATCGGCAGCGATTTGAATTATGACTGGTTAAAACTGCCGCTGGTGCATCTGCACTGGTACGACAAAGAGGTGCGTCCGGGCCGCAAGGTGGGGCACCTTAACCTGAATGACAGCGACACCGGCCGCCTGAGTGCGACGCTGGAAGCGCTGGTGCCACTGCTACCGCCGGAGTATGCCAGCGGCATCGCCTGGGCACAGGCAAAACTTGCCTGACTGGCTCCCCGGCGGCGCTGCGCTTGCCGGGGCTACGGTTCAGCTTGTAGCCCGGGTCAGTTGGTCACGCCGCCATCCGGAAACATCTCAATGCCTGTCGCGCTTGTCCGCCCTTTGTGCCAGCCAGTCGCCCAACATCTGCACGACCTGCACCAGCACAATCAGCGCGACCACGGTGACAATCATCACCTGGGTTTCGTAGCGATAGTAACCGTAACGGATAGCCAGGTCACCGACACCGCCGCCGCCCACGATCCCCGCCATCGCCGAGTAACCGATCAGGCTCACCAGCGTAATGGTTAACCCACGCAGCAGGCCCGCGCTAGCTTCCGGCAACAGCACCGTGCAGATGATGCGCATGGGGCTGGCACCAAAGGCTTCCGCCGCTTCAATAATGCCTTTGTCCACTTCACGCAACGCGCCGTCCACCAGACGGGCATAGAAGGCAATCGCCGCCACGGACAGCGGCACCGATGCGGCAATCGGCCCGATGGTGTTGCCGAGCAAAAATTGGGTTAACGGCAACAGCAAAACCAGCAGGATGACAAAAGGCACGGAGCGGATGATGTTCACCAGCACGGAGCTGATGAGATAGACCGCGCGGTTTTGCCAGAAGAGGTTTCGGTCAGTCACGAAGATCAGAAACCCCAGCGGCAGGCCACCGATGATCGCCAGCACCGTTGAGATGCTCAGCATCTGGAAGGTTTCACCAAACGCGAGGCTCAAATCGGCCAGTAAATTATCCACGGATCACCTCCACCTGAGCGGTACGGTTACGAATGTAGTCTACCGCCTGTTCGACAACAGCCGGGTCTTCTGCGGTAAGTTGCACCACCAGAATGCCGAGCGCACGCTCGCCGATATACTCGATTTTCCCGTGCAGAATATTAACCGCCACACCAAAGTTGATGGCCGCATCGGAGAGAACCGGCTGCTCAGCCGAATCGCCAATAAACAGGATTTTCAACAATTGCCCCGGCAGGTGCTCCCGCAGACGGTCCGGCAGCGTCAGATTCAACGTGCGTGAAACCAGTTGTTGAGTAAAGGCATGCTGCGGATGGGCGAAAATATCAAACACATCGCCGGTTTCTACCACCTTGCCGGCGGACATGACCGCCACGCGATCGCAGATGGATTTGATCACGTTCATCTCATGGGTGATCAGCACGATCGTAATACCGAGCTGTGCGTTGATCTGCTTGAGCAGTTCGAGAATAGTGGCCGAGGTTTCCAGATCCAGCGCCGAAGTCGGTTCATCGCACAGCAATACGTCCGGGTGGTTAGCGATAGCGCGGGCGATACCGACACGCTGCTTCTGCCCACCGCTCAGTTGTACCGGATAGCGGTTTGCTTTGTCGCCCAACCCCACCAGTTCAAGGATTTCCGTGACGCGCGGGGCGATTTTGCTGCGATCCCACCCCGCCGCCTTCAGGCTGAACGCCACGTTTTGCGCGACGGTGCGGGTATGCATCAAGTTGAAGTGCTGGAAGATCATGCCGATACGCTGACGGGCTTTACGCAGCGTCAGGCCTTCCATTTTTGAAATCGCCACGCCGTTCACTTTAACGCAGCCTTCACTCGGGCGTTGCAGGGCATTCAACGTACGCAACAGGGTGCTTTTCCCCGCGCCGCTGGTGCCGACAATGCCAAAAATCTCACCGGGCGCAATACGCAAGCTGACGTTGTCCACGGCACGCATGGGTTTCGCTCCCCGTACGGCGGGAAAATCCACGCACACCTTATCTATCTCAATCATGTGTCCCTCAAATAGCAAAAGGCAGGCCGCAGCCTGCCTGTTAACCCAGCGCTGCCCTTACTTCTTATCAGCGGCAGTCATCCACTCCGGTTTCTGGAAGGCACCGTAAACATTTTTCGGATCGTCAATCACCGCACGGTAAGCCGGAGATTTCACGACCTCAACAATGTCTTTGGCGAAGGGTTTATCCGCATCTTCACTGCGTACCGCAATGATGTTTTTGAGGTTCTCATCCAGATGTTCTTGCTTGATCGCAGTAGAAAGATCCAACCCAGCGGCAATAGCGAAGTTACCATTAACCAGGGCTGCGGTGGCGCTATCCAGCGTACGCGGCAACTGTGCGGCTTCCAGCGGTTTAAACACCAGCCCTTTCGGGTTGCTGGCGATATCGCGTTCAGAGGCTTTGGTCGGATCGATATTGTCTTTAATAGTGATCAGATCCAGCGATTTCAGGAAACGCAGGCCACGGGCCAGGTTAGTCGGATCGTTGGACAGCGTAACGATGTCGCCTTTTTTCAGCTCATCGAGGCTTTTAATTTTGTGGGAATAGAAGCCCATGCCCGCCGTCGGTACGGTAATCAATTTGGTCAGCTTCAGCCCTTTATCCGCAGTGAATTTATCGAAATAGAGCGAGTGCTGGAACAGGTTGGCATCAATACTGCCATTCGACAGCGCCATATTCGGCTGCACATAGTCGCTGAATTCGCGCACCACGACTTTGTAGCCTTTTTCTTTCAGTGACGGCTCAATGGCCTGTTTGACCATGTCACCATAAGGCCCCGGCGCAACGCCGAAGACAATGGTGTGCGGATCGCTATTGGCCTGCGCGGAAGATAAACCGCATGCCAGAAGTAGTGCCCCAACGGTGGCGCGTAAACCGAGACGACGTCCCATACATTCTCCCTAACGAAGTGTGTCTGCTGTGTGGCGCACCGTCGACGCGGCGCGCTCCATATTCATTACAGGGATAAGATGGCATAAACATAACGCAGCGGTAATTGAAATAAATTCATGTTGTTGTGAAGTATGTCACTGAATGATGGGAGATTTTGCAAAGCTAAGGCGATGAAGCATAAAGAAAAGCGAAATTCAGTCGCCTTCCTTTATGCATTTTCCAGATAAGCAAAGTGAGATCTTTGCTAAGCAGAAGTGCAGGACGCTAATTCTGGGGTCAGTTGGCGTTATCGGCGCAGACAGGTTGAACACGGACAGCGCGCCGAAACCGGAACGGACACGCAGTACGTGGGGTTTCGAGCACTGCCGGGTTCAAACTGGCAAGTCAGATAGCCAAATGCCTGGAATTTTAGAAGTCGTAGCGCAGACGCACTAAGTTCATATCGCCCAGATCGTCGGTGCTGGAGGTAAACACGTGTTCGTAATCCACGCGGAAACCATAATCCAGTTGGAAGCTGATACCTACACCGTTATCGATACGCTGATAGTTGCGTCCATTCACGTATTCGATGCGATCGCCCATAAAGTACGGCTGGACAGATTTCACAGCGTACTGATTAACCGGGATCTTATAACCGGCGAAATATTCAACGCCCCACGCATCACCCGCGAAGTAATTGTGAACCGTGTTTTTCTTGCTCAGCAGGAAGTTCTGATACCAGCCGCCGCCAGCGGAGAAGGTCCAGTTATCCGGTGTCCAGCTCAGCGCAGTACCGAGAATATTCTGGTCGTACGTTTTGCTGTCGTCATTGCCCGGATTGCGCATTTCAGCACGGGTATAGTTCCAGGCCGCGCCCCATGTCAGGGTGTTAGTCAGATGGTAATCCAGACCCAGCGAGCCACCACCTTTACGTTTGTAACGCAGACCGTTACCCGGCAGATATTCGTTATCATCGAACAGATAGGAGGCGTAAACATCCGCATCCCCGAACGTATTCTTATATTTCAGCATATTGCGTGAGCGATAAGAGCCGTCATAATCGCCGTTGATACCGTTACCCGGCGCCTGACCAATCATGTCGTAATCCCAGATATCGGTTTTCGCCCCTACCACATCATAGTAAATGCTGTTTTGCTGACCGTAGGTCAATGTTCCCCAGGTTTTGCTTTTCAGTCCGGTATAGAGCATACGGCGCGTGGTGTCGTGGGCACCTTTTGCATAGTGGTTATCCCAGTCAAACACCGCCGGAATATTGACGCCCAGCTCGTAGTAGTTAATCCAACTGATGTCATCAAACAGGTAATAATCACTGGCGAAGCGGAAACGGGTACCGCCGTCGAAGCCGTTACGTTTGTAAGAGCCTTTATCGCCATCTCCCGTCATCATGTTGAACTGCGGACGAATACTGCCGCCCACGGTGAAATTCAGACGGCTTAACGGATCGCCCGCCTGCGGATCTTGTTTCAGCAGCGTGATCTCTGCTTGCGTTGCAAATGAGGTCATCGCCAGTGCCGCGCCGATCGTTATCGCCAGCGCTTTTATTTTATGTGCCATGCTGTTTCCTTGGTTAATAAGCAGCCAAATAGTTGCCAGCTGAATATTAACGCCGATTAAGCACGCCATGTTGTCGAGTTTTTCGTACTTTGTGCGCTTAAAAATCAGGTAGTTAGCAATTTGTGCACTTAAAAAAAGACACGCCGATTATTTAACCGACGTGTAATCAAAATGACATGATTTTACTGGCTAAACTGGCGGAACAGCGCTTTCCCTTTGAGTAGCCGTGTGCCCAGCCAGCCACCGCATGCGGATAACAAAACGGCGCCGCACAGCGGTAGCGTTACCCACAACCGCCAGTCCGGCTCCCAGGGGAAGTCAAAGACTTTTGTTTGCAGCACCGCCAGCGCCGTTTCCGCACCGATCGCCGCCACCAGCCCGGAGACAAGCCCGAGCAGGGCAAATTCACACCACAGCGTGGTGCGTAACAGTCGCTTGCCGGCGCCGAGCGTACGATACACCACCAGTTCCTGATGACGCTGGCGCATCCCCACCTGCACCTGGGCCAGCAACAGCAGCACACCGCACAGGGTGACCAACACAACCATCACTTCCAGCGCCCGACTCACCTGCTCCAGCACCTGGCCAACCTGTTTTAAGATAGCGCCAATATCCAGCAGGCTGATGGTGGGAAACTCGCGGTTAAGCTGGGTCAACATACCGTTGCCATTCTGCCAGCGGAAACTGGTTAGCCAGCTTTGCGGCTGTCCGTCCAGCGCCCCCTGCGGGAAAATAAAGAAGAAGTTGGGACGCAAACTTTCCCAGTCCACTTTACGCAGGCTGGTGACTTTAGCGGTGAAATCCTGGGTATCACCCATAAAGGTCACGCTGTCGCCGAGTTTGAGTCCCAGGCGTTTAGCCAGTTCTGCTTCGACCGAGACCTCACCGGGTTTTGGTGGCCAGGAACCTGCGGTAACCGGGTTGTGGTTTGCATCCGCCCCCTGCCAGGTCAGATTCAATTCGCGGTTCAGCGCTTCATCCGGGTTCCCTTCCGTACTTTGACCGTTTATCTGCGTCAGTCGGGCACGCACGATAGGCCAGAACGCCTGGGTTACCACCTGGTGTTCAGAGAGAAACGCTTTCACCGGTTCGACCTGCTCCGGGGCAATATTAATGAGGAAATAGTTCGGGCTTTCCGGTGGAAGCTGTTGCTGCCAGCGGTCGAGCAGATCGCCACGCAGCACCAGCAACATTGCCAGCAGCATGAATGACAGCGAGAAAGCCGATAACTGACTCAGCGTCGACCACGGCTGGCGCAGCAGACGATTGACCGCCAGACGCAGCGGCAGTGTTTTGAGGGTAAGCTTTTTCATCACCCGCAGCAGCAGCCAGCCGACTACGCCGCACAGCAATGCCAGAACCACCGCCCCCGCCAGCACCGACCACAGCAGCATGCTGGCCCCCATCAGCCAGGCCAGCAGCAACACAGACACGATACTGATAACGGGAATATAAAATTTCAGCGGCCAGACATCCGCGACAGCATCACGCCGCAATACCCGCAAAGGCTGCGTTGCCAGCAGCAAGCGCCAGGGCCGTATCCCCACCAGCAACGAAATCACCAGCATGGCGCCAATCGACCAGAGCCACGGCCAGCCGCTGGCGGCAGGGAGTGCCACCGGCAGAACCGGCTTGAGCAAGATCAGCAGGATTTTTTCAAACAACAGCCCCATCGCGCCACCGGTGATGGACGCCAGCGCGAGCACCATCAGCCACTGGCCGATGATCAATTTGCGTAACTGCGCCCTGCTCGCCCCCAGCGTTTTGAGAATGGCCACCAGGTCGTAACGACTGCGGCAATAATGCCCCATCGCGACAGCCACCGCCGCGACTGACAGCAGCAGGGTTAACAACGCCGACAGCAGCAAGAATTGCTGGGAGCGCTGTAATGACTTGCCGAGCGCGCCGTCGTCCTGCTCAAGGCCATACCAACGATGTTCCGGCTTAAGCTTCGGCAGTAACCATTTTTCGTAGGCTTCCAGTTGTGCGGGTGTGCCGGCAAATTTTACCCGCCAGGTGACGCGGCTTCCCGGCTGTACCGCTCCTGTTTTCGCCACATCCGCCGTATTCATTAATAATCGCGGCGCCATTTCGAAGGGGTTAAAACCGGAATCCGGCTCCTGCACCACCTCCCCGGCGATACGCAGCGTGGCATCCCCCACATCAATCGAGTCGCCGGTTTTCAGGTTTAGCAGCGCCATCAACCGTGGGGCCAGCAGCACCGTTCCGGCCAGCGGTTTGATCGCAGGCGGCGTGGTTTGCAGGTCGCCGTAGAGCGGATAACTGTCATCCACCGCTTTCACGTTTGCCAGTTGTGGTGTGTCACCGGCGAAGGTCATAGTGGCAAATGAGATTTGCTCGCTAACTTTAAGCCCCTCTTTTCGCGCCTCTTCCAGCCACGCCTGCGGAATTTCACGTGAACTGCGCAACGCCCTGTCGCCAGCCATAAACTCGCGGCTCTGCTGGCTTAATCCTTTTTCCATCCGGTCGCTGATATTGCCCAGCGCTAACACACAGGCCACCGCCAGGCTTAACGCCAGCCAGACAATGAGCAAAGAGGGAGAGCGCCATTCGCGCCAGAACCAGCGGGCGATCATGCTTCCTCCCGCAATTCGCCGTTCACCAGACGTAAACGCCTGTCGCAACGCGCCGCCAGTTGAGGATCGTGCGTGACCAGAATCAGGGTGGTGCCATATTGCTGGTTCATCGAGAAGAGCAAATCAGCAATCTTATCGCCGGTCTGCCTGTCGAGGTTGCCGGTGGGTTCGTCGGCAAACAGCAGCGCCGGGCGACCATTAAACGCACGGGCCAGCGCCACACGCTGTTGCTCGCCGCCGGAAAGCTGCGCGGGAAGGTGATCGAGACGTTTCCCCAGCCCCAACTCTTCCAATAATCCTTTAGCACTGGCACGACTCTGCGCACTGTTTTCACCCCGCAGCAGCGCCGGAAGCTCGACGTTTTCCAGCGCATTCAGGGTGGGGATCAGCATAAAAGACTGGAAAACAAAACCGACATGCGCGGCACGCAGCTTTGCCCGCGCCTCTTCATCCATCGCGTGAAGCGGCTGGCCCAGTAGGTTGACCTCACCGCTACTGCCATCATCAAGCCCGGCAAGAATCGCCAGCAATGTTGACTTACCCGAGCCTGATTCACCAATCAGGGCGATGGTTTGCGCCCGTTTGACAACAAGCTCAACTCCGGTGAGGATGGAAAGTTCCTGCTCCCCCTGACCGACGGACTTCTTAAGATGATGAACTTCAACAATGTTTTCCGCTGGCATTTGGCCTTCCTGTTTTTGCTTCTGTTTAGCCTGCGTGCCGCCGCTGCGGACACGTTACTGGTTCTGGGAGACAGCCTGAGCGCGGGCTATCGCATGGCGGCCAATACCGCCTGGCCTGCGTTGCTCAACGAGAAGTGGCAACAAAAACCGCCCGTCATCAACGCCAGCATTAGCGGCGACACCTCGCAACAGGGGCTGGCACGCTTACCCGCGCTGCTTAAAGAGCATCAGCCTCGCTGGGTGTTGATTGAGCTGGGAGGTAACGATGGTCTGCGCGGCTTTGCGCCCCAACAAACCGAACAAACGCTGCGTACCATTTTGCAGGCGGTAAAAGCCGCAAACGCCGAACCCTTGCTGATGCAAATACGGCTGCCCGCCAACTATGGACGCCGTTATACTGAGTCATTCAGCGCCATCTATCCTAAGCTCGCCAAAGAGTTTGATATTCCTCTGTTGCCGTTTTTCATGGAAGAGGTCTATCTCAAACCCCAGTGGATGCAGGATGATGGGATCCACCCAAACCGTGACGCTCAGCCTTTTATTGCCGACTGGATGGCGACCCGGTTGGCTCCATTAGTTAATCACGACTCCTGATTTATCAGGGACGCTTTCAGGTAAAGTTATGCAAAAAACGATCTTAATAACAGGATGTTCCAGCGGTATCGGTCTGGAAAGCGCCCATGAACTCAAGCGTCAGGGCTTTCGCATCCTGGCGGCCTGCCGCAAAAGCGAGGATGTTGCACGTATGAATCAGGCCGGATTTACCGGCGTACTGTTGGATCTCGACCTCCCCGAAAGCGTAGAACGTGCCGCTGACGAGGTCATTGCCCTGACGGAAAACCGTCTGTATGGCATTTTTAATAACGCGGGCTTTGGCCTGTATGGCCCGCTGTCTACCATCAGCCGCGAGCAAATGGAAAAACAGTTTTCCGCCAACTTTTTTGGTGCACACCAGCTCACCATGCGCCTATTACCCGCCATGCTCCCGCACGGCGAAGGCCGCATTGTGATGACTTCCTCGGTAATGGGGCTGATTTCGACCCCTGGTCGTGGCGCTTATGCGGCCAGTAAGTACGCCCTGGAAGCCTGGTCCGATGCGCTGCGTATGGAATTGCGCCACAGCGGCATCAAGGTCAGCCTGATTGAGCCGGGCCCTATCCGCACCCGCTTTACCGAGAACGTCAACCAGACGCAGAGTGACAAACCGGTGGAAAACCCCGGTATTGCCGCACGTTTTACCCTCGGCCCGGAGGCGGTCGTCGCCAAAGTACGCCATGCTTTTGAAAGTCCGAAACCCAAACTGCGTTATCCGGTTACGGTCGTCACCTGGGTGGTAAGCCTGCTGAAACGCATACTGCCGGGACGCGCAATGGATAAAATTTTACACGGGTGAGTTGAAGGCACAGCGCCTGTCCCCATGTATGAATAAACACTTAAACAGAGAATGACTCATGTCTGTACAGAACATCGTCAACATTAACGAAGCAAACCTTCACCCGACGCTTGAACAGTCAATGACCACGCCGGTGCTGTTCTATTTCTGGTCCGAGCGTAGCCAGCACTGCCAGCAGTTGACCCCGGTGCTGGAAAGCCTGGCGGCGCAATATAACGGGCAATTTATTCTGGCGAAGGTGGACTGCGATGCTGAGCAGATGCTTGCGTCACAGTTTGGTTTACGTGCGATCCCAACGGTCTACCTGTTCCAGAACGGCCAGCCGGTCGACGGTTTCCAGGGGCCGCAGCCGGAAGAGGCCATACGCGCCCTGCTTGATAAAGTCCTGCCGCGCGAAGAAGAGTTAAAAGCGCAACAGGCCATGCAACTGATGGAAGAAGGCAAACATGCCGAAGCGCTGCCGCTGTTGAAAGAGGCCTGGCAGTTATCGCAGCAGAACAGTGAAATCGGCCTGCTGCTGGCGGAGACGCAAATTGCGCTCAACCGCTCTGATGATGCCGAAGCGGTGCTGAAAACCATTCCGCTGCAGGATCAGGACACCCGCTATCAAGGGCTGGTGGCGCAAATCGAGCTGCTGAAAAAAGCCGCGGACACCCCGGAAATTCAGCATTTGCAAGAACAGGTCGAAAAGAACCCGGCGGATGCGCAACTGGCAACGCAACTGGCGCTGCAACTGCATCAGGTTGGCCGCAATGAAGAGGCGCTGGAGCTGCTGTTCAGTCATCTGCGTAAAGATTTAGGCGCAGCAGACGGTGAGGCGCGCAAAATGTTGCAGGAGATCCTGGCCGCGCTGGGTACCGGCGATGCACTGGCCTCGAAATACCGTCGCCAGCTCTACTCCCTGCTTTACTAGCCCCGCCCGCTAAATTTGGGGGTCGCGCTGTTAAGATCCCCAAATTTGGTTAGAATGACATCAAATTAAACAGGAGGTTTATTTGATGCTCATCGTCATCCCCGTTCTTATCTTCGTCGCACTGGTCATTGTAGGCGCCGGTGTCAAAATCGTTCCGCAAGGATATCAGTGGACGGTAGAACGCTTCGGTCGTTATACCCGTTCGCTCCAGCCAGGCCTGAGCCTTGTGGTACCGTTTATGGACCGCATTGGTCGTAAGATCAATATGATGGAGCAAGTTCTCGATATCCCTTCCCAGGAAGTTATTTCCAAAGATAACGCCAACGTCACCATCGACGCGGTGTGTTTTATTCAGGTTATCGACGCCCCGAAAGCCGCCTATGAGGTGAGCAATCTGGAACTGGCGATCATTAACCTCACCATGACCAACATCCGTACCGTGCTCGGCTCGATGGAGCTCGACGAAATGCTCTCTCAGCGCGACAGCATCAACACTCGCCTGCTGCACATCGTGGACGAAGCCACCAATCCGTGGGGCATCAAAGTCACCCGTATTGAAATTCGCGATGTTCGCCCACCGGCGGAGCTGGTCTCTTCCATGAACGCCCAGATGAAAGCCGAACGTACCAAGCGTGCTTACATCCTGGAAGCCGAAGGGATTCGCCAGGCGGAAATCGTCAAAGCAGAAGGTGAAAAGCAGGCCAAAATCCTCAAAGCCGAAGGTGAACGGCAGTCGGCGTTCCTTGAAGCAGAGGCCCGTGAACGTTCGGCAGAAGCAGAAGCACGGGCGACCAAAATGGTCTCCGAGGCGATTGCGGCGGGCGACGTGCAGGCAATTAACTACTTTGTGGCGCAAAAATACACCGAAGCGCTGCAACAAATTGGCTCTGCTAATAACAGTAAAGTCGTGATGATGCCGCTGGATGCCAGCAGCCTGATGGGCTCGATTGCCGGGATCGCGGAGCTGGTAAAAGACAGCACCAGTGAACGGAAAAAACCATGATAGCCGTGCTCTTTGAACATGCCTACATTTTCTGGTTGAGTCTTGGCGGCCTGCTTCTGGCCGCTGAGATGCTCGGCGGCAGCGGCTATTTGCTGTGGAGCGGCGTGGCGGCAGTGGTCACCGGCCTGCTGGTCTGGCTGGTTCCGTTCGGCTGGGAATTACAGGGGGTGATCTTCGCGGTACTCACGCTTATCGCCGCCTGGCTGTGGTGGCTGTGGCTCTCCAGACGGGTACGTGACCAGAAACCGGCAGATGCGTCGCTTAATCAGCGCGGACAGCAGTTGGTGGGCCGCCGTTTTATCCTCGATAATGCTCTGGTCAACGGGCGCGGGCACATACGGGTGGGAGACAGTTCCTGGCCGGTGAGTGCCGGGTCAGATTTACCGGCAGGAAGCAAAGTAGAAGTTATCGCCGTCGAAGGCATTACGCTGCACATCAAAGCTGCGGTCGAATAATCGTAATAATACGCAAGGAAAGATGGTGAAAAAAAGCCACCTCACGCTGGGCCTGTGCCTCTCATTTGCCACCAGCAGCGCTGCGCTGGCATCAATGGATATGGATTCTTGTGCCTGGGCGAGCCCGGGCTGTTTTCTGGTCAGCCCGCCGGTCCTTGGCGTGGCGAACGATACCCGCGATAACCTGCTGCGACTGCTGGATGAGCAAAAAGGCTTTTTATCCCTGCGCCAGCCTGTCCCGTCGGATATTACCCGCAGTCGGGATTTCTATTTCGGCATGCATATGCTGGATTACGATCCCCCGGTGGATGACGACTCGGACACGACGCCTGGCGAGGATCCCCTCAGCCAGCAAATCGCGACCCTGGGCCTCGACGCCGAGGCAATCACTCACCTGACGGCGCTGCAGGACGAAAACGAAAACCGCTTTGTGTCGCTCAATAGCGATACGCTATCGGATTTTTTCGCCGCGCTGCTGGCCGATACAACACTGACCCCCGAGCTACGTCAGACGCTGGCGAAGACGCGCCTGCTTGTCGATGGCAGCAGCAATGCTCAGGATGAACTCAACAAACTCACCGTTCCGGAAGGCTCTGCCGCTGCGTTTCGTGACTATTTGCAGGCCGCAAATCAGTTTTACGCCGGGAATTACACCGCAGCCAGGCAGAGCTTTACCGCCCTTAGCACGAACCCGCAGCCGTGGATCGCCGAAACCGCCAGCTATATGCTGATGCGTAACGCGCTTAACGCCAGCAGTGAAAATGCCAACGGCGAATACGGTGATTTTGACGTCACCAAAGTGGATAAAGCCCTGGCGCAACAGGCGCGGGACAGCGCAGATACCTACCTCAAAAAATGGCCGCAGGGAAAATACGCCGACTCAACACAGGGGCTGCTGCGCCGTATCAACTGGTATCTGCAGGACTGGAATACGCTGGCAACACTCTATGAACATATTCTGCCGCAGGCTGCCGACAGCGATGCGCTGAGCGCGCTGATTAACGAAAGCGACAATAAGTTGCTCAGCAAAGATCTGACCTGGGGAGACAGCTATTTTCTAAGTGCGCCCGATGCGTCGCTGCTGACCTTTATCCAGACGCTCAGGCTGATGCGCGATAATCAGTGCGAAAATCACGCCCACTGTGTCGATCAGGCGTATCTCGATGGCCTTAAAGCCGATTTCGAAAAAAACAAACGGGCCGATCTGTGGAACTATTTGCGCCTGATGCTCGCTTACAACAAGCAGGATTACGCGACGGTGGTGAAAGACATTACTCCGGCGCAGAGCCTGCCCGAGCACAATATCCTCGCGTTTAGCGAACAGGCGCTCTACGGCGATGCGCTGATGGGTCAGCAGCAATGGGATGCCGCACGCGATCACTGGCTGCATCTGCTGGATCTCAGCAAAGATGTTGAGCAACAACAGTTACTGCAGGCGAAGCTGGCGGCCACGCTAGTCAACAGCAATGCACTGGAGAAGATTTTCGCTCCCGATAGCCGCATAACGAATCTTCGCTATCGCTCGCTGGTGCTGAAAACCAAAGCCACTCCTGAGCTGTTACGCCAGCAGGCGGGCAAGGGGCCAAACAACGAAGAGCGCACCATTGCCCTGCATACCTTGCTGACGCAGGATCTGGCACAGGGCCACTATGCCGACTGGTTGCAGGATAAATCCCTGCTCACGGCCATCACCGCCGCCATTCCCGGCGAAGCGTTTGACGATGTGGATGTCAGCGTCTTTAAATGGACAGGCACAGACCCGGAAAAAGCCTATGCCTGCGCATCGTTGAATGACACCGTTGGCGTGCTGAGCAAGAATCCGCAGGATGGCCATGCCCTTAACTGTCTGGGTGAGTTTTTCCGCACCACGCAAACCGAAGTCAGCCTGGCGAAAGACCGTGGCGGCAACGATGCGCTGGATATCGCCACACGTCAGGACGATTTTTCCGGGAAACCACATCGCCTGGCGTGGTACCAGCAGGTAATTAACGACACGAAGGCCGAACCGGAAGACAAGAGCTATGCGCTTTACCGCGCGGTGATGTGCTATGCGCCATCGGGCTACAATGATTGCGGTGGTGAAGATGTCGATAAAGCCGTGCGTAAAGCCTGGTTCCTGCAACTTAAGCGCGATTATCCAGGAAGCGTATGGGCGAAAAGCCTCAAGTATTACTGGTAATCGCTTTTATCAGTTCTCTGTTTATGTCTGTGGCGAATGCCGCAGACGGGCAGGATTTTTGGCTATGGTCGGGCGTTAAGACAGGTGACGAACTGCGCGACGCCCGCACCGTCTATCTGCATCAGGGTGATGTTATTGCCTTCTCCGGTACCGCCGTTTTTGAACGCAAAGGATTACCGGTTAGCCGCCTGACGTTTCCCCATATCTGGCTGACCGTGCGCCTGACGACGCTGGATGTTTCTGATGAGATGCTGGCACGCCTGAACCGTCTGTTACTGCGCTGGCAAGCCGCCGGTAACAACGTGACGGGTCTGCAGATTGATTTTGATGCCGCCACGCACCGCCTCGATCATTACGCGCAGTTTCTGCACCGGTTGCGGGAAATCCTCTCGCCACAGTTCGCGCTGGGCGTAACGGGGCTGCTGGACTGGGCGAAAACTGGCAGCGTGAAAACGCTGAACGCCCTGCCGGTGGATGAACTGGTGGTGCAAAGCTATCAGGGGCGCAACACCGTCGAGGATTATACCGCCTACCTTCCTGCGCTGGCCGGGTTACGCATTCCGTTTAAAGTCGGACGCGTGCAAAACGGCGTCTGGGATCCGCAAGAGGAACAGCGCCTCGCCGCCTCGCCATGGTATCGCGGCACGGTGATCTTTATGCTCAACCCTTAGCGTGTGCCTTGTGATGGCAGCAGCCGGATAGATTATCAATAATCGGGCAGTCGGCGCTGTCATCGCCAGGGCAGGATTCCGCCAGCGACATAAGCTGCTTGCGCATCGCTTCAAGCTCGACAATATGACGCTCAATTTCCGCCACTTTTTGCAATGTGCGGGCTTTGACATCCGCGCTGTGACGGGCCGGATCGTTAAACAGATTCACCAGTTCGCCACACTCTTCGAGGTTAAACCCCACCTGGCGCGCCTGGCGTAGCAGTGTCAATTCATTGATGTGTTGCTGCGTGTAGCTGCGGTAGCCGTTTTCCCCGCGCAGCGGCGGCGTCACCAGCCCTTTATCTTCATAAAAGCGAATCGCTTTGCTGGTTAAGCCGGTCTTTTTCGCCACAATACTGATATTCACCTTTCCCCCTTGACCTTCCCCTTGATGGAAGGTTTAACCTGTTACACAGTTAGTACATGTAATTAATCAGGTCAATCTTTATACGATCTATCATACAGGAAATTAATTATGTCTCACATTACAGAGCTGGAGCTGGACGGACTGTCCTGCGGCCACTGCGTTAAACGTGTTAAAGAGAGTCTGGAACAACGTGCTGACGTTGAGCAGGCGGACGTTACCCTTACCCATGCGCAGATCACCGGCAGCGCCGACGCTTCGGCGCTTATCGATACCATCAAACAAGCCGGGTACGGAGCGAGCATTAGCCACCCAAAGGCTAAACCGCTGGCAGAGTCATCAACCCCGTCGGAAGCACTGACAGCGGCCACTCCTGAGCTTCCGGCAACGGATGACCTTGATGACAGCAAGCAACTGTTAATCAATGGCATGAGTTGCGCCAGTTGCGTCTCCCGCGTACAGAAAGCCCTCCAGGCGGTTCCGGGCGTCACGCAGGCACGGGTCAATCTGGCGGAGCGCACTGCGCTGGTGATGGGTAGCGCCTCCGCAAAGGATTTAGTGAGCGCCGTCGAAGGTGCCGGTTACGGTGCGGAAGCCATAGAAGACGACGTAAAACGCCGCGAACGTCAGCAGGAAACGGCCAACGCGACCATGAAGCGTTTTCGCTGGCAGGCCATTGTCGCCCTGCTGGTCGGCGTACCGGTGATGGTCTGGGGGATGGTAGGTGACAACATGATGGTCACCGACGCCAACCGCTCCCTGTGGCTGTTTATTGGCCTGGTGACGCTGGGTGTGATGATCGTCGCGGGCGGCCATTTTTATCGTAGCGCGTGGAAAAGCCTGACCAACGGCACCGCCACCATGGACACCCTTGTGGCGCTCGGTACCGGTGCAGCCTGGCTTTACTCGATGAGCGTAAACATCTGGCCGCAGTGGTTCCCGATGGAAGCACGCCATCTCTATTATGAAGCCAGTGCGATGATCATTGGTTTGATCAACCTCGGCCATATGCTGGAAGCGCGTGCGCGCCAGCGGTCCTCAAAAGCGCTGGAAAAATTACTCGATCTGACGCCCCCCACCGCCCGTGTGGTAACCGACGAGGGCGAGAAAATGCTCCCTCTCGCCGACGTTCACCCCGGCATGACGCTGCGTTTAACCACCGGCGATCGGGTGCCTGTCGATGGAGAAATAAGCCAGGGCGATGCCTGGTTTGATGAAGCCATGCTCACGGGCGAGCCGATTCCCCAGGAGAAAAGCATTGGCGATGCCGTGCACGCCGGAACGGTGGTACAGGACGGTAGCGTGCTGTTTACCGCCAGCGCGGTAGGCAGCCAGACAACGCTGTCGCGCATTATTCGCATGGTGCGGCAGGCGCAAAGTAGTAAACCGGAAATCGGACAACTGGCCGATAAAATTTCGGCGGTGTTTGTGCCCGTAGTGGTAGTGATAGCCCTGCTCAGCGGCGCTATCTGGTATCTCTTCGGCCCGGCGCCGCAAATCGTCTATACGCTGGTCATTACTACCACGGTTCTGATTATCGCCTGCCCTTGTGCGTTAGGGCTGGCAACGCCGATGTCGATCATTTCAGGCGTGGGTCGCGCGGCGGAGTTTGGCGTGCTGGTGCGCGATGCCGATGCGCTGCAAAGAGCGAGCACTCTCGACACGCTGGTGTTTGATAAAACCGGCACCCTGACCCGCGGCAAACCGCAAGTGGTGGCCATCAAAACAGCGAATGGCTTTACCGAACACCAGGCGCTGCGCTTTGCCGCCGCGCTGGAACAAGGCTCCAGCCACCCGCTGGCGCACGCCATCCTCGAAAAAGCGGGCGCTGAGGCATTGCCAACGGTGCAGAGCTTCCGCACGTTGCGCGGCCTTGGCGTGAGCGGCGAAGCAGAAGGCAGCCGCTTACTGCTCGGCAACCAGGCACTGCTGTCGCAACAGCAGATCACTGTACGCGAACTGGAAGACGAGATGGCATCCCAGGCCGCGCAAGGGGCCACCCCGGTACTGCTGGCAGTTGATGGCAAAATTGCCGCCCTGCTCGCCATTCGCGATCCGCTGCGCGAAGACAGCGTCAATGCCCTGCAACGCCTGCATCTTGCTGGCTATCGCCTGGTGATGCTGACCGGAGATAACCCCACTACGGCTAAAGCCATTGCGAAAGAAGCCGGGATCGATGAAGTGATTGCCGGGGTTTTACCGGATGGTAAAGCCGAGGCCATTGCCAAATTACAGCGCGAAGGTCGCCGTGTGGCGATGGTCGGTGACGGCATCAACGATGCCCCGGCGCTGGCTCAGGCCGATGTTGGTATCGCCATGGGCGGCGGGAGTGATGTCGCGATTGAAACTGCCGCCATCACCCTGATGCGCCATAGCCTGACGGGCGTTGCGGACGCGCTGGCTATTTCGAAGGCAACGCTGCGCAACATGAAACAGAACCTGCTTGGCGCGTTTGTCTATAACTCGCTTGGTATTCCCATTGCCGCCGGGATCTTATGGCCGCTGACGGGAACCCTGCTTAACCCGGTGGTGGCGGGGGCCGCGATGGCGCTCTCCTCCATTACCGTGGTCAGCAATGCTAACCGCCTGCTACGCTTTACGCCGAAAGACTGACCGCGGCCGCCCCGCCATCCGGCGGGGCAATTGCACCTTTCTCCCCTACGCGCTAGCATGGCCTTTTCATTTCAGGAAGCGCGTATGGGCCTGTTTGACTGGTTAAAAAGCTTTTTTCGCACGCGCCGTTACCCATGGCCCGCGGTGGATATTACGCTGTCGGGCAATCGCCATCTGCATCTGATTGGCAGCATCCATATGGGTACCCAGGGGATGTCCCCCCTGCCCGCCCAGCTGCTGCAAAAACTGCGCAAAGCCGATGCGCTGATTGTCGAAGCCGATGTCGCCAGCAGCGGTTCACCCTTTGTCGATATCCCCGATAGCCCGCCCCTGGCCGAACGCCTGAGCCCAGCGCTTCTCACCCAGTTAAGAGAAACCATCGAAGGTCTTGATCTGTCGCAGGATGAGTTTGAAACATGTCCCGCCTGGCATATTGCGCTGGTCTTACAAGCCATGCAGGCACAGAGGCTGGGCCTTCGCCCCGACTACGGCATCGATTATCAGTTGCTACAGGCGGCGCGTCAGTTCGCAACGCCGGTGATTGAATTGGAAGGGACGGAGAACCAGGTCGCAATTTTGCGTCAACTGGCGGATGGCGGTCTTGAACTGTTACAGGATACGCTGACCCACTGGCGTGAAAATGCGCGGCTGCTGCAGGTGATGATAAGCTGGTGGCTGGACTCGCCCCCCACCAGTGAGCCGCTGTCGCTACCGTCGACGTTCAGTCAGTCGCTGCATGATGTGCTGATGCATCAGCGTAACCGTGCCTGGTGTGAACGGCTGCTGGCGTTACCGCCGGGGCGTTATGTGGTCGCCGCAGGTGCGCTGCATCTGTATGGTGAAGGGAATTTGCCGTCGCTGTTAGCGCAAAAAAATGGCCAATAAGATTATTGGCCCGTCAAAGAGGAATTTCAGTTTTTATAGTTATACCGAAGCTCGTGCTTCGGACTAGCGGATTGTCGCTCAAACTTTTCGTCACTGCCAATACTATTGCGCAAGATAGTACTATTTTTGCGTGATAAATCGGGCGTAAGCTGGCTGCATGAAATTACTGTGGTTTGAAGGATTGCTATGACTCCCGCCGTTAAGTTATTAGAAAAAAACAAGGTTCCTTTCCAGATACACACCTATGACCACGATCCGAACGAGACAAACTTTGGAGACGAGGTGGTCCGCAAGCTCGGTCTGAATGCCGATCAGGTGTACAAAACGCTGCTGGTTGCGGTCAATGGCGATATGAAGCATTTGGCCGTTGCGGTGACGCCGGTTGCCGGGCAACTGGATCTGAAAAAGGTCGCGAAAGCATTGGGCGCGAAGAAAGTGGATATGGCCGACCCGATGGTGGCACAGCGCACAACCGGTTATCTGGTGGGTGGTATCAGCCCACTGGGGCAAAAGAAACGTTTGCCCACGCTGATTGACGCCCCTTCACAGACATTCGCCACTATTTTTGTCTCCGGCGGCAAACGCGGGCTGGATATTGAACTGGCGGCGAGCGATCTGGCAAAAATGCTGGACGCGAAGTTTGCCGATATCGCCCGCCGGGATTAACCGCTCAGCGCAGGTTTTCCCCTCACCCTGGCCCTCTCCCCAAAGAGGAGAGGGAACAGGACAAGAGGATCGACTTGAGTGTTACTGCCAGCTCACCTCACCCTTCGGCTCGTAAGCATTCGCATCGAGCGGCGAGTTCTGCTCAATAAATTGCTTAAGCACCTCGGCATCAATAAAGCCGGTATTGACATAACCCGGTTTATTATCAATGCGCGGATAGCCGTCACCACCGGTGGCGTTAAAGCTTAACGTTGCCAGACGGTAGGTTTTCGCCGGGTCTATAGCCTCACCTTTGATTTTCAGGTCGCTCAGTACGCCGTTCTTCGCCACGAACCCGACATTGGCAAACTGCGGATAAGCACCGGAGTCCGGCTTCATTTTCGCCACAGCAGTGAGATAGTCCGTCAGCTCTTTACCGCTCATATCCGCATAGACCAGGGTGTTGCCAAAAGGCTGTACTTTCAGCACATCTTTATAGGTAATAGCACCCTCTTCAATGGAATCACGCACACCGCCGCCGCTCATTACCGCCAGGTCGGCATTGGTACGCGCCATCTGCCCGGCCAGAATCAGACGCGCCAGATTGGTCTGTACAAAGCGGACTTTACTGCGGTCACCTTCGAGGTGGCCGTTGGTATTGCCGATTTTAACCTCGAGCTGCGCTTTACCTTTATTCTGGAACGGCGTCAGCAGGGAGAGCATTTGCTGGTTTTCCTGAATTTCCGGGGTAAAGAGTACGCGCTCACTTTTGCCGTTATCGTAGGTGACTTTCTTCTTGAGGTTCACCGGAATCAGTTGATAGTTCACCAACTTCATTTCGCCATTACGAAACTCAAAGTCCGCACGTCCTACGTACTTGCCCCATTCGTGGGCCTGAACAATCCAGATACCATTCTGCTTATCCGGCGCACAGGGCGTACCCGGTACGTAATTCACCTGCTTTTTGTTTTCCGACGCCATGCACACCGGGTCTTGTGAGTGACCGCCCACAATCATCGCCAGCGACCCGGCAGGCAGACTGCGCGCCATTTCCACATCGCCCGGCGCATTGGAACCGTGCTCACCATTGTCATAGTGCCCCATGTGGGTGGTGGCAAGGATCACATCCGGCTTCTGGGTTTGTTGCAGCTCTTCAATCACCAGCTTTGCTTCGTCCGCCGGTTTGCGGAACTCGATATCGGTAAAATACTCGGGGTTGCCGATTTTTGCCGTGTCATCGGTGGTTAAACCGATGACGGCGATTTTCAGCCCTTGCCTGTCAAAAATCATCCACGGTTTAAAAAGACGCTCACCGGTGCTTTTCTGATAGATATTGGCGGAAAGGAACGGGAATTTGGCCCACTTTTCCTGCTGGCGCAGCACGCTCATCGGGTTATCAAACTCGTGATTGCCCACCGCCATTGCGTCGTAGCCAATCAGGTTCATGCCGCGAAAGTCAGGTTCTGCGTCCTGCAGATCGGACTCCGGCACGCCGGTATTGATGTCGCCGCCAGAGAGCAACAGGACGCTGCCACCTTCAGCCGCCACCTCTTTGCGAATCCCGTCCACCAGTGTTTTTTGTGCTGAGAGGCCGTACTCGCCATAATCGTTGCGCCAGAAGTGACCGTGATGATCGTTGGTATGGAGGATGGTTATCTTATAGGTTTTGTCCTGCTCATAAGCCTGAGCCGAACCACTTGCCAGAGTAAAGGCGGCCAGCAGCGCCAGCACCATGCTCTTTTTTAACAATTTCATGCTTCTCTCCCTGATTCATTAACAAACGCAAAAGTACTGTGCTCTGAAAGAATAGACAAATAAGTTTTCAGAATTGCGACTTCCTTCAAACCTTATCCGCAGGTATGTTAGCCAGATAACTATTTCAGTTCTGACAATTCTTACATCGCTCAACCTGACAGAGTATTTATGGCAATCAGTGAAACTCCTCAGCCACTGCCCCCGTCTTCCGGGGCAGTTCCTAAGGCGCGCACCGCCTTTGGCATCCTTGGTGCGATTAGCGTTTCCCATCTGCTTAACGACATGATCCAGTCGCTGATTCTGGCGATTTACCCGCTGCTGCAAAATGAGTTTTCCCTCTCATTTTTACAGATTGGGATGATAACCCTGACCTTCCAGTTGTCGTCATCATTGCTACAGCCGATTGTCGGTTACTGGACGGATAAGCATCCGATGCCCTGGTCGCTTCCTGTCGGCATGTGCTTTACCCTCAGCGGCCTGGTTCTGCTGGCGCTGTCGGGCAGTTTTGAAACAGTGCTGATTGCCGCCGCACTTGTGGGCACGGGATCGTCGGTGTTCCATCCGGAATCCTCTCGCGTGGCGCGTATGGCCTCTGGCGGACGTCACGGACTGGCACAATCTATCTTTCAGGTAGGCGGGAATTTCGGTAGCTCGCTTGGCCCTCTGCTGGCGGCCATTATCATTGCCCCTTACGGTAAAGGTAACGTCGCCTGGTTCGTGCTCGCGGCGCTGCTGGCTATCGTGGTACTGGCGCAGGTGAGCCGCTGGTATGCCGCACAGCACCGGGTCAACAAAGGGAAAAAAGCGGCGACGGTAATCAATCCACTACCGCGCAATAAAGTGGTTCTGGCAGTGTGCATCCTGTTAGTGCTGATTTTCTCGAAATATTTCTATATGGCGAGCATCAGCAGCTATTTCACCTTTTATCTGATGCATAAGTTCGATTTATCCGTCCAGAATGCGCAGATTCACCTGTTTATCTTCTTGTTCGCCGTTGCGGCGGGCACGGTGATTGGCGGGCCTGTCGGCGATAAGATCGGGCGAAAATATGTGATTTGGGGCTCTATCCTTGGCGTTGCGCCTTTTACCCTGCTTTTACCCTATGCAACCTTGTTCTGGACGGGTGTATTGACGGTGATCATTGGCTTTGTGCTGGCATCCGCGTTTTCCGCCATCCTGGTGTACGCTCAGGAGCTGCTTCCCGGGCGTATCGGTATGGTTTCCGGGCTGTTTTTTGGTTTTGCCTTTGGTATGGGTGGGCTTGGAGCGGCAGTACTTGGGGTCGTTGCCGACCATACCAGTATCGATCTGGTCTATAAAATCTGTGCTTACCTGCCCTTACTGGGGATATTGACCATATTCCTGCCCGATAATCGCCATAAAGCGTGATTTCCCTCCGGCCAAAGTCTGGCTTTGGCCTCATACTTCTCAGGCAAACATGCACTTACAACGGGATCTCTGCTCTCTATGACCGGGTTGCCGTTTAATTTCGCCCAACGTGCCATTTTCTTCAGAATTCAACGATTATTCATGAACACGATGCTTAAAATTGTCATAAACTGTAACCTGGGTTTTGGTTAATAAACCAAAATGGATCCACGCATCAACGAAAGGAGACGGAATGCATCACGCCACACCGCTTATTACCACCATTGTCGGCGGGCTTGTTCTCGCTTTTATCCTCGGCATGCTTGCCAATAAACTTCGAATTTCTCCTCTGGTGGGTTATCTGTTAGCGGGTGTGCTGGCCGGACCTTTTACGCCAGGTTTTGTTGCCGATACCAAGCTGGCGCCGGAACTGGCGGAGCTGGGCGTGATCCTGCTGATGTTTGGCGTGGGGCTGCATTTCTCTTTAAAGGATCTGATGGCGGTAAAGTCCATCGCCATTCCCGGAGCGATAGCGCAAATTGCCGTCGCCACGCTCCTGGGTATGGCGCTCTCCGCAACATTAGGCTGGTCGCTGATGACCGGCATAGTGTTTGGGCTGTGTCTTTCCACCGCCAGTACCGTGGTGCTGCTACGTGCGCTTGAGGAACGACAGTTAATTGATAGCCAGCGCGGGCAAATCGCCATCGGCTGGCTGATTGTCGAAGACCTTGTGATGGTCCTGACGCTGGTTCTGTTACCCGCCGTTGCCGGAATGGTGGAAAAAGGCAACGTGGGGCTGGCGACGCTCGCCGTCGATATGGGAATAACCATCGGCAAAGTGGTCGCCTTTATCGCCATTATGATGCTGGTGGGCCGCCGCCTGGTGCCGTGGATTATGGCGCGCAGCGCGGCAACAGGTTCTCGGGAACTTTTTACCCTTTCGGTTCTGGCACTGGCGCTCGGTATCGCTTTCGGGGCTGTCGAGCTTTTTGATGTCTCCTTCGCACTGGGTGCATTTTTCGCCGGGATGGTATTGAACGAGTCCGAACTGAGCCACCGCGCCGCACACGATACCCTGCCGTTGCGTGATGCCTTCGCGGTGCTCTTCTTTGTTTCCGTGGGCATGCTGTTTGACCCCATGGTACTGATTAATCAACCACTGGCGGTGCTGGCCACGCTGGCAATTATCATTTTCGGTAAATCGGTTGCCGCTTTTTTCCTGGTTCGCCTGTTCGGTCACTCGCCACGTACGGCCCTGACTATCGCCGCCAGTCTGGCGCAAATTGGTGAATTTGCTTTTATCCTCGCCGGGCTGGGTATGGCGCTGGATTTACTGCCGCAGGCAGGGCAAAACCTGGTACTGGCAGGGGCAATCCTCTCCATTATGCTGAACCCGGTGCTGTTCACGCTGCTGGAAAAATATCTCGATAAAACCGAAACGCTGGAAGAGCAAACCCTCGAAGAAGCCATTGAGGACGAGAAGCAGATCCCGGTGGATATTTGCAATCACGCGCTGCTGGTGGGTTTTGGCCGTGTCGGCAGCCTGTTAGGCGAGAAGCTGATGGCCCAGGGGATCCCGCTGGTTGTCATTGAGACATCACGCACCCGCGTGGATGAACTGCGCGAGCGTGGCATTCGTGCCGTGCTGGGGAATGCGGCCAACGAGGAGATCATGAATCTCGCGCATCTGGATTGCGCCCGCTGGTTGCTGCTGACGATTCCGAACGGCTATGAAGCGGGCGAGATTGTCGCAACGGCGCGCGAGAAGTGTCCGAACATTGAGATTATCGCCCGCGCCCATTATGACGACGAGGTGGAATACATTGTCGAACGTGGCGCAAACCAGGTGGTGATGGGCGAGCGAGAGATTGCGAACACCATGCTGACGTTGATTGAGAAGCCCCCCGTTGTTGAAGCGATGACCGGGTAAAGGCCTGGCCGCCTGATGCCCTCACCCCGCCCTCTCCCACAGGGAAAGGGCAAAAACCGTAGCCCGCACGCACCTCCGAATGGTAACCCGGATAAGCGCCAGCGCCATCCGGGAAGCCATTAAAAGGCTTCGCACAGAACTACCGTGACCAGTACGACTCTTCCAGGCTGTCTTCACGCTCCGGCAGCCCGCGGGACAAACGCGGCGCATGCTGGTTCAATACCTGATAGCTCACACGGTTGGCATATTTACAGACCTGCGCCAGCGACGAGTAAGTCAGCCAGGTAAACTGGTGCTTACTGGAATTTGGCACATTGATACGGTGGTAATTGTTGGCGGTGATATCATGCAACAATGCCGCCAGCGCGCCATCTCCCGCCCCGTTGGTATTCATGATTTTTTCCGGGCCGCCCATGTACGGGGCAATATGTGAATAAATGCGCAGCGGCTGCTGGCAATCTTTATGGCGCATCGCGCGGCTAAATTCATACTGATTAAACTCAGCAATCGCCCCTGGCAATAAAGGATGCTGCGTCTTGCGTTTCGCTTCATCTTCGGTAAAGCCGGCCATATACAGCCCCACCGGACCTGCGGTGCAAAGCACCAGATCGACCCAATCCAGCGCCTTATCCGAAGCCAGCAGCGGATCGCTTTCTCCGGTCAACGCCTGCGCCTCTTCTTCATTCATCGCCAGAATGGAGACATGCTCTTTCAGGAAGTTTTGCCACCACTGGGGGTTATCAGCAATCACATATTTCGTGCCGAGCGTCAGCACCACCGGCACGTTATGCTTTTTGGCGTAAGCCACGGCCTGCATGGTAGCTTCCGGCATCGGTTCACCCGGATTACACCGCACCAGGTAAGAGGTCAGTACCAGGGCGGAGGCACCGGCGATGACCGATTCAGGAATACTTTCCGGACGCAATTGATTCATATGACCGGGGCTAATAGCGAACGTACGCTCGCCCGACTCGCTGATCAGGGTAAAACAGCGGCCTATTGCACCGTCTACGCCTTGCAGATAGTTCAGGTCGGTACGGCTTGAGGTATTGCACAGGTAACGATAGGCGTAGCTACCAATCTCAATATTGCTGCACATCACCCCCAGTAAGACCGAGCGGTCATCCGCCAGTACCGAGTAGTTGTGCATGGTATTGCCAATGGTACCGCCCGCAAACTGATGGGTAATCAGGTTTTCGCGCACCAGTTCCTGATATAGCGCCTCGGCCACATCGTCTGCAATGACCAGAGAGTGACCCGCGCTCAGACCGTAACGGGCGATAAACGCGTCATCCACTTTCGCTTCGATATCCACCAGCGTCTGGTCAATACCCACCACCCAGGAGGCACTGACTTCATTCTCTGGCTGAATTTGCTGCAATAACGGATCGCGGGCGTTAACGGGAAAATAGTGTTTGGATTTACGTTTACCGGGAAATTTCATGGTCATCGTTACGGGTGAGGATTGGGCGAAGAATGGTAGCACATTCCCCGCGCCTGGCGATCGGCATTACACCGCATACATGTTCAATATCGGCTACGCAGATCCCGGTTCAGGTCACCTTGCCCCTTACAATGAAGGATTATTTACCGGAGGACACCATGGATAAAGGGAATAAAATACGCGTCCTTGAGCGTATCTCTGCTGAAATGCAGCAAGTATTACACTTTCAACAGGAAAACCCGCAGCCCGAACCAGACGGCGATGATTATCCCACCCAGCGCCGGGCCTATAACGAAGAGCGGCTCTACTGGAACGCCGGAGGGCCAGACATACCGACTAAAGATGTTGACGTACCCACGCGCTATGGCACCGTTCGTACGCGCATTTACGCCTCGCCAAAACCAGAGAGTCAGGCGACGCTCTTTTATCTTCACGATGGGGGTTTTGTGCTGGGCAACCTCGATACGCACGATCGTATCATGCGACTACTGGCGCACTATACACAGTGTACGGTGGTCGGGATCGATTACACGCTTTCACCTGAGGCGCGCTTTCCTCAAGCCATAGAAGAAGCCGTAGCGGTATGCCAGTTTTATGCGCAACACGCTCACACCTTTAACCTGAATATGCAGCGTTTCGGTCTCGCAGGAGACTCTGCTGGCGCCATGCTGGCGATGGCAACCGCATTATGGATACGTGATAACAACATTGACTGCGGGCAAATGACAGCGCTGCTGCTCTATTACGGCCTCTATGGTTTACAGGATTCACGTAGCCGCCGGCTCTATGGCGGCACCTGGGATGGTTTAACCCGGAAAGATTTGCAAAGTTACGATCAGGCTTATCTGCGCGATGAACAGGATCGTGAATCACCTTACTACTGCATCTTTAACAACGAACTGACGCAGGCTATCCCTCCCTGTTTTATCGCCAGCGCCGAATATGATCCCTTAATTGATGACAGCAAAACCCTCTACGCGATCATTCGGGAACATAACGCGCATTGTCGTTATCAAATGTATCCGGGAACGCTGCACGCGTTTCTGCATTACTCACGAATGATGGAGACCGCAGATCGTGCGCTACGCGATGGCGCACGATTTTTCTGCGAAAACAGCCGTTAGCGATATTTCTCCGTGAGACTGACCATCATCTCGATGTGATCCGGGGAATCATTAAGCGCAGGAATATATTCATATTTCTCGCCGCCCGCTTCGAGGAAAAACTCACGGTTCTGCACAGCGATCTCTTCGAGTGTCTCAAGGCAATCGGCGGCAAAACCCGGGCTCATAACCTGAATATGTTTTACGCCCTTCTCACCGAGCATTTTCATGGTCTCATCGGTGTAGGGCGTTAGCCAGGGCTCGCGACCAAAGCGCGACTGGAAGGTCATCATCACTTTTTCTGGCGGCAGTTCCAGGGCTGAAACCAGCTCACGTGTGGTATCCCGGCAGCGCTGCGGGTAATCGTCACCTTGATCCGCATAGCGTTGCGGAATGCCGTGATAAGAGAGCAGCAGCAAGTCGGGTTCGCCATGGCGGGCAAATGAGGCACGCACGCTATTTGCCAGCGCGTTGATATATGCCGGGTCATCCGCATAGTCGCGAATAAACGAGATGCCGGGAATATGGCGTTTCGGGGCAAGGATACGCGCCAGTTCGTCCCATACCGCCGCCACCGTTGAACAGGAGTATTGCGGATAGAGTGGCAGCACGACGATATGTTCAACGCCTTGTGACTGGAGTTCCTCCACCGCGCTCGCCAGCGACGGCGAACCGTAACTCATTCCCAGCGCAACGGGGACATCAGGAAGACGGGCTGCCAGCGCGGCTTGCTGCCTGCGGCTGTAGACCATCAGCGGCGAGCCCTCTTCCATCCACACGGATTGATAGAGCTTTGCGACGCGCGGAGAGCGAATAGGCAGAATGACGCCACGCAGCAAAGGCCACCATAGTAAACGGGACGTATCGACGACGCGCTGGTCGCTTAAGAATTGCCGCAGATAGCGCTTAACGGCCTCGGGAGTGGGTGCTTCGGGGGTACCAAGATTGGCCAGCAGAATACCTGCTTTCGTCTGACTCATTCGCGCCTCTTAACCATTGAACTGGCTAATGATTGTAACTGAAAAGCGCGTAAACGAAACCAATCACAGCGATTGGAAGATTATCCCCGGCGAACACCGGGGATAGAGGCGATTAGCCGAGGATTTTTTCCAGCTCTGCGCGCACGTCAGCCACGGCTTTGGTGCCGTCAACTTTCGCGTATTTGGTGTTACCCGCCTGCGCTTCTTTGGAGTAGTAACCGATCAACGGCGCAGTCATCTGATGGTATTCCACCAGACGCTTACGGACAGTCTCTTCCTGGTCATCTTTACGGGTGGTCAGCTCTTCGCCGGTCACGTCGTCTTTGCCTTCCACTTTCGGCGGATTGAATTTAACGTGGTAAACACGGCCAGAAGCGGCGTGTACGCGACGACCTACGATACGGTCAACGATCAGCTCGTCCGGTACGTCAAATTCCAGGACGTAATCGACTTTGATACCGGCTTCTTTCATTGCATCAGCCTGCGGGATGGTGCGTGGGAAGCCATCGAGCAGGAAACCATTGCGGCAGTCTTCCTGTGCAATACGCTCTTTCACCAGGGCGATAACCAGTTCGTCAGTCACCAGTTTACCGGCATCCATGATGTCTTTTGCTTGCTTGCCCAGTTCGCTGCCAGATTTCACAGCGGCGCGGAGCATATCGCCCGTGGAGATTTGCGGAATACCGTATTTCTCCATAATGAACTGTGCCTGAGTTCCTTTACCCGCGCCTGGAGCGCCAAGCAGAATAATACGCATTGCGGAAATCCCCTCAAATGTCGATTCAATTTTTCAAAAAAGCGCTAAACGATACCACCAGAATGAGTATGGCTCAAGGAAGGCTACGGGGCTGAAACGGTTAGTGGGAAAGAATGTTTAAAAAATGCGGCAATCCTCCCCGCAACAGTCCTCTTCCGGGGGAACGAAGGAGAAAAAAGTGCGCGGTGCCATATCCTCTCCCCTGCGGGGAGAGGATAACGGTGGATTTACGACATTAACAAGGTATTCAAACGCTTAATAAATAGGTTTGGATCTTCCAGCGTGCCGCGTTCCGCGAACAGCGCCTGATCCAACAGCAGTTCGACCCATTCGCCAAACTTCGTCTCATCCTGAGTATCGGCGGTGCGTTTCACCAGCGGATGATCCGGGTTCAGTTCAAAGATGTACTTAACTTCCGGCACGCTCTGGCCCGCAGCAGCAAACAGTTTCGCCATCTGCGTGCTCATTTCGTCGTTATCGGTGGTGACAATCGCCGGGGTATCGGTCAGACGATGCGTCAGTCGTACCTCTTTCACGCGTTCGCCCAGCAGGGTTTTAACGCGCTCAACAAACGGCTCCAGCGCTTTTTCTGCTTCTTTGGTGGTTTCGTCCACTTCATCAGCCAGTTTATCCAGCGACTCGTCAGCTTTAGAGACCGACTGGAACGGCTTACCGCTGAACTCGGTCAGATAGCTCATCATCCATTCGTCGATACGATCGGAGAGCAGCAGAACTTCGATACCTTTCTTACGCAGCAGTTCCAGATGCGGGCTGCTCTTCGCCGCCGCGTAGCTGTCGGCAGTGATAAAATAGATTTTCTCCTGCCCTTCTTTCATGCGCGAGAGGTAATCGTCCAGCGATACGGTCTGTTCGGAAGAGTCCGTGTGGGTAGAAGCAAAACGCAGCAGTTTGGCAATCGCTTCCTGGTTGGCATTGTCTTCCGCCGGGCCTTCTTTCAGCGCCAGGCCGAACTGTTTCCAGAAGCTCTGGTATTTTTCCGCGTCATCTTTCGCCAGCTTATCGAGCATCTGCAGGGCGCGTTTGGTCAGCGCATTACGCAGATTACGGGTAACGGTGCTGTCCTGCAGAATTTCGCGGGAAACGTTCAGCGGCAGATCGTTGGAATCTATCAGACCGCGCACGAAGCGCAGGTAGTTCGGCATAAACTGTTCGGCGTCGTCCATGATAAAGACGCGCTGTACGTACAGTTTCAGGCCATGTTTATGGTCGCGGTTCCACATATCCCATGGCGCCTGCGAAGGGATAAACAGCAGGCTGGTATACTCTTGCTTGCCTTCCACGCGGTTATGGCTCCAGGCCAGCGGGTCGGTAAAGTCATGAGCGATATGTTTGTAGAACTCTTTATATTCGTCGTCGCTGATTTCCGACTTACTGCGGGTCCACAGCGCCTGTGCTTTGTTGATTTTTTCCCAGGAGACCACGGTTTCGCCGTCGACCTCTTCCTGCTTCTCAATTTCCACCGGCAGCGCAATATGATCGGAATATTTGCTGATGATCGAGCGCACACGCCAGTCATTCAGGAAGTCATCTTCGCCTTCGCGCAGATGCAGCGTGATTTCAGTACCACGCTCCGGTTTGTTGATGTCGGCAACGGTATATTCACCTTCGCCAGCAGATTCCCAGAACACGCCATTGTCAGCACTTTCGCCCGCTGCGCGGGTGCGTACAGTGACTTTATCGGCAACGATGAATGCAGAGTAGAAGCCCACCCCGAACTGACCAATCAACTGGCTGTCTTTCGCCTGATCGGAGCCCATCGATTCCAGAAATGCTTTGGTGCCGGACTTGGCAATCGTGCCGAGGTTCTCAATGACCTCGTCGCGGCTCATCCCGATACCGTTATCGGCAATGGTCAGTGTGCGGTTGTCTTTATTAAACGAGACGCGCACACGCAGTTCGCCATCGCCTTCGTACAGATCCGGTTTGGACAACGCGCGAAAACGCAGTTTATCCGCCGCATCCGAGGCGTTGGAGATAAGCTCACGCAGGAAGATTTCTTTATTGGAATACAGGGAATGGATCATCAGGTGCAGAAGCTGTTTTACTTCTGACTGGAAACCGCGGGTTTCTTGTCCTTTCATGTAAGTCGACCTCAACAATGCCATTAAAAAGTAATAGCCGTCATTCTTCGCGCCGCGAATGTACAGGCTATTGAAATGATGAGGGTGAGATGGGGATTGAGAAGGATTTTTTCAAGCGGAGGCCACGTGTCGCAGCCTCCGTTTGGTCAGAATTTAATCTTGTGGCGACCCGCAAGCGAATGGGACAGCGTGGTACCGTCAACCATTTCCAGCTCACCGCCAACGGGAACGCCGTGAGCAATACGACTGGCTTCCACCCCATATTGCGCGCAAAGCTCAGCAATATAGTTGGCGGTTGCCTCACCTTCTACCGTCGGGTTGGTGGCGAGAATCACCTCTTGCATCGATTCCGCCTGCAGACGCTGCTCCAGTCGATCGAGGCCAATATCGTCCGGCCCGATACCATCGAGCGGCGACAGGTGGCCCATCAACACGAAATAGCGTCCGGAAAACTGGCCGGTCTGCTCAATGGCGTAGATATCCGCAGGACTCTCCACCACACAGATTTGACCATTTTCCTGACGGCGCGGATTGCTGCAAATATTGCAGATCTCCTGCTCGGTAAAAGTGCGGCAATCGGCGCAATGGCCGATTTCCGACATGGCGCGGGTCAATGCCTGCGCCAGGCGCATTCCACCGCTGCGGTCACGTTGCAATAGCGTAAACGCCATGCGCTGCGCCGATTTCGGGCCAACGCCCGGCAGGCAGCGCAACGCTTCCATAAGCTGCGTTAACAGCGGACTGGTCTGCATCAGAACGGCATCTTGAAGCCCGGCGGCAGTTGCATACCGGAGGAAACAGAAGCCATTTTCTCTTTCTGGGTTTCTTCAATGCGGCGCGCAGCGTCGTTGAACGCCGCAGCCACCAGATCTTCCAGCATGTCTTTATCGTCTTCCAGCAGGCTCGGATCGATCTCTACGCGGCGGCAGTTATGCGCACCGTTAATAGTCACTTTTACCAGGCCAGCACCAGACTCACCGGTCACTTCCAGCTTTGCGATTTCTTCCTGCATCTGCTGCATTTTTTCTTGCATCTGCTGGGCCTGTTTCATCAGGTTACCCAGACCGCCTTTTCCACCAAACATAGGCTCTTCTCTCAGTAAGTCATAGTTAAGGTTGACAGCAAGCCAGCTTACCATCAAATGGGACGAATACTCTCTTCATCCAGATCCGCATCGAAGAAGCGTTGCAGTGTCTGAATGTTGTTATCCGTAATAATCGCCTCACGCGCCTGCGCAAGTTTCTCTTCATATATGGCCTGACGCCATTCCAGTGGCGTGCGCACCGCCGGATTATCATCTTCAATGATAGTCAATTCAACCGTGTTGCCATGTAATGCCGAAAGCGCGTCCGCCAGCGTTTTTTGCGCAGACGGCGAATTCAGGTGCCGCTGAGCAGAACGTAAATGCAGGCAAATTCGGCTCTCATCCTGCTCTTTCCAGGCGTTGAGCGCCACCTGTTCAACCAGTTTTGGCAGGGTGAGCTGGCTGATTTCCGCCGCCCAGGCATCACGCTCAAGCGACTCTTCGGCCAGTTTCTTCGACAACTCCGGCGTTTTTTCGTGCTCAAGCGCTTTTTTTAGCGCCTTCGGCGTGGCTACCGTCTCTTTCACCTCTTCGGTGACGGTTGTCGCTTTCCAGCGGTAGGCCTCTTTTTTTACCGTAGCCTCTTCATGCGAAGACGTTGCCGGGCGCGACTGCACGCGCTCGGTGACTGACGCCAGTCTCTCCAGCGCGCTATTGTTCACCGGCCGCGCGCGGGATGCGGCTGCCGGTTCACTCTTTTTTGTTTTGTCCGCTCCCTGAGCGCGCTGCAGTTGGCGACGGGCCGCCAGCACCTGGCTGGTGGCATCGGGCAGAGCGACATCATGTTGCGGCTGCTGTTGCGGCTGCGATGGCGCCGCCTGCACTGGAACCTGCGCCGAATTCAACACCGCAGCAGGCGCGGCTGGCGCGAAAGAAGCCTGGGGCGCATCCGGCACCGTTAAAGGCTCACGCGGATGAAACGCCAGCGCACGCAGCAGGGTCATCTCCATACCCATGCGTCTGTCCGGCGCATACGGCAACTCTTTGCGGCCAATGAGCAGCGTCTGGTAGTAGAGCTGCACATCGCCCGGTGGCACTATGCGCGCCAGTTCCCGCATACGTTGTTCAATGGGGGCCATATCACTGCCGAGCGCCGCCGGGCTGAGCTGAATCATGGCGATGCGGTGCATCAGCGTTTGCATCTCCACCAGCAGGGCTTCCCATTCGACGCCACGGGAGGCAGCCTCATTTACCAGCGCCATCGTCCTTTCGCCGTCAGCAGCCACAAGCGCTTCAATCAGCGCCAGTGCCTGGTCGTCATTGAGCGTCCCGAGCATCGTGCTGACAACTTGCGCAGTCAGTTGCCCATCACCGCTGGCAATTGCCTGATCGGTAAGGCTCAGCGCATCACGCAGGCTGCCGTCTGCGGCGCGGGCCAGCAACTGGAGCGCACGCAGTTCGTGGGAAATACTTTCGGCATCAAGAATGTGTTCAAGCTGCTGACGGATTTGATCAACGTCCAGCGCTTTAAGATGAAACTGCAGACAACGCGACAGAATCGTCACCGGCAATTTTTGCGGATCGGTCGTCGCCAGCAAGAATTTGACGTGCTCAGGCGGCTCTTCAAGCGTCTTCAACAGCGCGTTAAAGCTGTGGCGCGAGAGCATGTGCACTTCGTCAATAAGGTAGACCTTGAAACGGCCACGCGCGGGGGCGTACTGCACGTTATCCAACAGGTCACGGGTATCTTCGACCTTGGTGCGGGATGCCGCATCAATTTCGATTAAGTCAACAAAGCGCCCCTGTTCGATTTCCCGACAGCTATCGCACACGCCGCAGGGCGTCGCCGTGACACCTGTTTCGCAATTCAGCCCTTTTGCCAGCAGTCGGGCAATAGAGGTTTTACCGACGCCACGCGTACCGGAAAACAGGTAGGCATGATGGATGCGTCCTGAGGATAAGCCGTTCGCCAGTGCGGTCAGCACATGCTCCTGGCCGACGACGTCAGCAAAAGTTTGGGGTCGCCATTTACGGGCTAAGACCTGATAACTCATTGGCAGGCTCTGAAACGCTGGAGGTGGATTAATAGGGGGGAATGCTATCACAACCTCACCTAATCAGCGAGGCTGACTCTTAGTGACGGACAGCGCACGGTAACCGGAACGTACACGGAGTACGTGAGGATTACGAGCACTGCCCGGCGCTAAAATGACAAATAAAGCAGTCTGATAATTAATGCCCCGGGAATGGCACCAGACTAAAGCAGGTCAGCCCCTGTTTTTCCAGACGTTGTTCACCGCCCAGATCGAACAGGTTAATGATGAATGCTGCATCGGTCACTTCGCCACCCAAACGGCGGATCAGTTTTACGGTTGCTTCGATGGTGCCGCCGGTCGCCAGCAGATCGTCAACCACAAGGACTTTATCGCCAGCCTGGATCGCATCGATGTGGATCTCCAGCTGATCGGTACCGTATTCCAGTTCGTAGCTTTCCGCGATCGTTTCACGCGGCAGTTTACGCGGTTTACGTACCGGTACAAAGCCAACACCCAGGCCTAACGCAACCGGTGCGCCGAACAGGAAGCCACGCGCTTCTGTACCTACTACTTTCGTGATCCCGGCGTCTTTGTAGCGTTCAACCAGCAGTTCAATGCTGAGAGCGTACGCTTTCGGGTCTTCCAGCAAACTGGTGACATCACGGAACAGGATGCCCGGCTTCGGATAATCCTGAATGCTTTTGATGCTGTTTTTGAGAAATTCAAGCTGCTGCGCAGTCGCTGTCATGGATTTTTGCCTGATAGAAACGGTGTTACTCACGGCGCACACTGAGGTTTCGCATGTAACCTGCGGTTAACATTTAACCAGTCGCGCCTGTGCTCGAAAACGCTCGAATTTACTGGCAGAACGCGACAATTGCAACTTACATTGGTGAGCTTTATGGTTTTTGTTGCTTTGCGTCAATCACGGGCAGTCGCCACATAAAAATCAGCAGGCAAGACAAAATGGCCAGCAGCAGCAATCGCACCCATATAATCTTCACCAGCCACAGCGAAATGGCGAAAGTGACCAGTATCACGGCGATGGCCCGGGGTTTGGCGCCAGGCGGCATCGCTTTATAGGTTTGCCAGTGACGCAAATAGCCGCCAAACCAGGAACGGTACAATAACCACTGATGAAAACGGGGCGACGAGCGCGCAAAGCACCAGGCGGCCAGCAGAATAAACGGCGTGGTCGGCAGCAATGGCAAAACGACGCCGAGAGTACCCAGCACTACCGCCAGCCAGCCAATGATGATTAAAATAGTCCGTTGCATAGTGCGAATCATTATCATTGATGAGCGGCTAATGTAGCATAGTCGGCGTCATTTACAGGGGAGATAATCGTGAGAAGCGCGTTGCTTTTACAGGCTCTGGAACAAAAGCTGGACGAGCTGGCGCGGCAAATCGCTCCTCAGGCAAAGCACGCCACGGTGAGCCCACGTTTTGATCGTCATCTGTTCCGCACACGTAGCACCACAATGGATGCCTGCCTGCAAGAAGCCCGGCACAGTCTGAGCGCGCTTCGCCATGCCGTCGACGCACAGCAAATCGAGCAGGTGGCATGGCTTGCAGAGCACCTTGGGGCACAGATTGCCGCCCTGAGTCGCGAATCGGCCTCATGGTCGCTGCGTGAGTGGGATAATTCCGCGCCCGGCATTCAAAAATGGCAGCGTAAGCGACTGCAACATCAGGAATTCGAACAACGTCTGATGGCGATGAAACGTGAGCGGGAAACGCGTCTGGCAAAGGTCGAAACTTTCGCCGAACAGCAGCAATTACATAAAGAAATCACCGTATTTGAAGGCAGGCTGCGCCGCTGTCGCGAGGCGCTGGATAATATTGAGCGGGTGCTGGCGCGCCTGACACGTTAACCCGAGGAGAGAGTATGTCGCTGGAAGATGCACCGGATGAGGTCAAGCTGGCGGTCGATCTGATTATGCTGCTGGAAGAGCATGCTATTGCGCCGCAAACCGTGCTCAAAGCGCTGGAAATTGTGCAGCGGGATTTTGAACGCAAAGTGAGTGAGAGTGAGGGTTAAGCCTGGTGCGGCCTGATGCCCTCACCCCGGCTATCTCCCACGGGGAGAAGTAGAAAACCGTAGCCCGGAACAGGCGGTCACGCCGCCATCCGGGAATAATCCCCGGTGGCGCCAGCGCTTACCGGGGCTACGACAAGAGAGATATCTGAATCAACTCTGCGCAGGCGTCGGATCGTCGCCTTTCAGCTCGCGCTTCACTTCCGTATGCTCGTCACCGCTCGCATTGCGTAAATGCACTTCCAACTGGTTAAAGGCGATATTGATGTTATTTTCACGACACAGTCTGTCGATCGTGCGGTTTAGCTCATCCACCGTATAGCTACGATCGCGCAGTTCACGTACATACAGACGCAGTTCATGATCCAGCGTACTCGCGCCAAAGGTGGTAAAGAACACCGACGGCTCCGGATCGTGCATCACCTTCGGATGCTCCATCGCCGCTTTTAACAATACCTCTTTCACCTTATCCAGATCGGAGCCGTACGCCACGCCCAGACGGATGACCACGCGGGTAATGGTGTCTGACAGCGACCAGTTGATCAGACGTTCGGTCACAAACGCCTTGTTGGGAATAATGACCTCTTTGCGGTCAAAATCGGTGATCGTGGTGGCACGAATACGGATCTTACTTACCGCCCCGGAGAAAGTGCCGATGGTGACGGTATCGCCAATACGCACCGGACGTTCGAAGAGGATAATCAGGCCGGAGACAAAGTTACCGAAAATCTCTTGTAAACCAAAACCCAGACCAACCGAGAGAGCTGCCGCCAGCCATTGTAGTTTGTCCCATGAGACACCCAACGACCCGAACACCGTCATCGCACCAACGGCAATGATGACATAGTTCAGAATGGTGGTAATGGCGTAGGACGCCCCCTGGCGCATGTTCAACCGCGAGAGAACGATAACTTCCAGCAAACCCGGTAAGTTACGAATTAGCGCCCAGGCCACCACCGTGGCAATTAAGGCAAACAGCATGCTCCCCATGGTCACGCTTTTTACGGCGGCGACGCCTGCTTCCGTGCCGTTGTAGTGCCACAGGACAACGCTGTCCAGGTAAGCGAAAACGGTGATCAAATCCGACCAAATCGCCCAGAACACGACGCCAAAGAGGGCGATCATCAGCAACATGGTAATACGTAATGTCTGCTGGTTGACCTGCTCCAGGGCTATACCCGGCTCTTCCTGAGGCTCAGCGCCTTCGGCCCCCTCTTTTATCAGGTTCTGGCGGCGGGCCAGCGCACGACGGTAAGCAATACGGCGCGCGGCAACGCTCAGGCCACGCAACACAGTCTGGTAAAGCAGGTTCCAGAGGATGACCAGATAGACCGTTTCAATCCAGCGTCCGGCCAGGCGCAGCGTTGTATAGAAATACCCGGTTGCCGTCAGCACCATCAATGCTATCGGAACAATCGCCAGAACGGTAATGGTGATAAGACGGATGCTGTGAGACTCTTTATCCCGCCAGCTTTCCCGGAACATCGGCCATACCAGCCCGGTGATGACCAGCAAGTTAAGCAGAATCACCGTTTGTCCAAGCACATCATCCATCAAGTGCAGTGGCGAAAGCTCTGAGACCACGGACCAAAAATGGAGTGGCAGGAGCGCAAGGCTGATGCGCACAATCTGTCGACGCCAGTGGCTGGTCAGTTGTTCCGGCATGTTGAAGTGGTTTACCGCCACGCCGTCTTTTTCCAGCACCTTCCAGCACAGGCCAAATACCAGCCAGAATACGGTCAGTTTTTTACTGAACGCCCACAGCAGTTCACTGATATTGAGCTGCATCGTCAGTAAAATGAGGCCGATAGCCAGAATGATCAGGCAGACAGGCAGCGCGCGAATGAGGTCGATAAGAATCGCTTTCGGCGTATGTAACTGACTGTCATTGCGTAACTGGCCAACCTGGGTCGCAAGACGCGCCTGATAGCTGCGCAACCAGCCAAGACGCCAGCGAATTAAACCTGCAATCAGTAACAGGGGTAGGCCTGTAAGGAAAGCAATGGCCATTGCAGGCCAGGCTTTTTCCCAGTTACCGGTGATTTTCATTTTGCTTATCTGGTCTTTCAGCGCCTGTGGGAAAGATTTAACCCAGTCCCCGTCCATCGGCTTGTTACTGTTTACCCAGAAAATTTGCTGCGTCAGGATCTCCTGAAGGCTTTTCGACACGCTCATCAGTTGCTGCTGATTAACCTGCAGGTTAATCGCCATCATCAGCTGATTACCAAGCTGCTTATTCAGTTGATCGAGCAGTTCACGACGCATGTCCACGACTTGTAACAGCGCGTCATGCACTTCGTCGTTAACCTCACTCGAATGCCCCTCTTCCAGTTTTGCCACGAACGCATCGCTCTGGAAAAGGGCATCGCGCTGTTGATTGACTTCAAACTGCTCCAGACGCAGGTCCGCAATGCGGTTGGTCATGTCTTCAAGCTCATCAGCGGAAGGGAGCGTTTGTTGTTGCTGATAAAGGATACGCGACAGCAGCAAGCTGCCTTTAAGTACTGAAATCTGCTCTTTCACGTTGCGCTCAGATTGTAGCGCGCGGTCAAGCCAGTTTTTCACTTTGATGTTTTGCTGCACCAGCGAGTTACCGTTTTCTGTCGCGGTAATAAGCTTCTGGCTAAGCTGGTGGTTAACGTCCAGTTCCTGCTTCACTAACGGCATCGCCTGGATACGCGCGGTTTCATCGGGCGTTACGGCTTCCTGGGCGGTTTTTTCTGTCAGCGTCAGCCGCTTGTTATTAACGGCTTCCTGCAATAGTTGCAGTTGATGTTCAAGGCGATTGCTGTTCGCAGTAGTGTAATCACGCTGTTTCTGCAGTGTGTCCTGCAACGTTGTATTACCTTCGAGACTCTTACGCAACTGTTCGATTTGCGCATTCAGCAATGCCTGTTGAGCAAGTAAAAGTGTCTGCTGCGTCGGACGCAGAGCCCCCTCACCTGCCGCCGTGCCATTAAGACGATTGCGGATTTGCTGTAACTGCTGTGAAGCGGTGTACATGGAACTCTGCACACGTTCCGGCTGCGTCTGCAATGAGACTAACTGGCTGTTATAATTCGATAAATCGTTCTGAGCCGTTTGTAAGTCGTCCAGTAACTGTGCCACGCGCGACTCAAGCTGACGCAGAGAAAGCGTTGCCAGCGTTTTGCGCGTTTCATCGTCGTTATCTTTATCACTGAGCGCATTGAGGGCATCAGTCGCCTGACGCAGTTTGTCCGGCGCCTGGGTGATTTTCTGTTTTAAGAGAACAGTTTCCTGCTTAACCCGTTCAATTTTATCCAGAACATCCAGGGTTTCCGTTAAATCCTGAATAACCAGTTTATCCGTAGCGGTGGGATCTTTTTGCTTATTCAGAGCGTCGAGCTGACTCTGGACATCGGAGCGAGCGGGTAAGTCGTTGTTTGTCGGGGCCGCGAGGGCACTGCCTGTAATAAAGGCAAGGACAAAAAACAGCGCGGCAGCCAAAACCGGGAGCGCACTTTTTGAGCGTGTGGATTGCAGCATCATTTGCGTGATTAATCTGTGAACAGGAAAGATGGCCGAAGCTAGCCACGCGCGAAGAATATCACGCCGTGAAGTTACAACCTAGTAACGTAATGTTAGCAGTCGCTTTTTCCGCTCATTCTGACTCAGGCTGAAAGGCCTGACGCTTTATTATGCAGTGTTGGACAAAACTGGCACATCTCCAGTAATATCGCGACATAGTCTCGGGCTTCTTTTTTTAAATCAAAAGATTGGGGCGAGAAAAGCCAATTCTCCATCACACCGGAAATATAGGCACGCATCAGTACTGCAGTCCGGCGGGTGAGTAAGCTCTCAGGAAGCAATTTGGCTTTAATGCACTCATTAAGTGTATGCTCGATGCGGTCGTAACTCTCCAGGCACAAATTACGCTGCGCCTCTTGCAAGACCGTCATTTCGCCAACAAACTCACATTTGTGAAAAATGATTTCCATCATGAGTCGGCGACGCTCTTCGACTACGGTTGCTTCAAGGATATAGACCAAAATTTCCCTTAAAACTGACAGTGGATCGTCAGGGAATTTTGCCCGATACTCAGTTTCGAGATCGCTGATGCTGGATTCTGACAGCGCCCAGATTTCACTGAATAAATCCGACTTATTTTTGAAGTGCCAGTAAATCGCACCACGGGTTACCCCCGCTGCCTGTGCAATATCTGCCAGTGAGGTCGCTGATACGCCCTGCCGGGAGAACAAACGCAAGGCCACATCAAGGATGTGCTGGCGTGTCTCTTGTGCCTGCTGTTTGGTTTTTCGTGCCATATGTTGGTGAATTGACAGGAGTCAGATTTACATACATTTATGAATGTTTGTACCATAGCATGACGATAATATAAACGCAGCAATGGGTTTGGGACATTTGATCCATTGATCAATTTGAAATCGGACACTCGAGGTTTACATATGAACAAAAACAGAGGGTTAACGCCTCTGGCGGTCGTTCTGATGCTTTCAGGCAGCTTAGCGCTTACAGGATGTGATGAAAAACCCGCTCAGCAGGGTGCTGCGGGTCAGGCGCCAGAAGTCGGCGTCGTCACGCTAAAAACAGAACCTCTGCAGATCACAACCGAACTTCCAGGTAGAACCAGCGCGTTTCGCGTTGCGGAAGTCCGTCCTCAGGTCAGTGGCATTATTTTAAAACGCAACTTCACAGAAGGTAGTGATGTAGAAGCGGGTGTCTCGCTTTATCAGATTGATCCGGCCACTTATCAGGCTTCTTATGAAAGCGCGAAAGGCGATCTGGCAAAAGCGCAGGCTGCGGCAAATATCGCACGCATGACCGCTGCCCGTTATCAGAAATTGTTGGGTACCAAGTACATCAGCCAACAAGATTATGATACGGCTCAGGCTGACGCACAGCAGGCCGATGCGGCTGTCGTTGCGGCAAAAGCCGCAGTTGAAACCGCGCGTATCAACCTTGCTTACACCAAAGTCACCTCTCCGATCAGCGGCCGTATTGGTAAATCGTCCGTGACCGAAGGTGCGCTGGTGCAGACCGGGCAAACAACCGCTCTGGCAACCGTTCAGCAGCTCGACCCGATCTACGTTGATGTTACACAGTCCAGCAATGACTACCTGCGGCTGAAACAGGAACTGGCGAACGGCACGCTGAAACAGGAAAACGGTAAAGCGAAAGTCGAGCTGGTGACCAACGACGGCACGAAATACCCGCAGAGCGGTACACTGGAGTTTTCTGACGTCACTGTTGATCAAACTACCGGTTCTATCACACTGCGTGCCATTTTCCCGAACCCGGATATGACGCTGCTGCCAGGTCTGTTCGTACGGGCGAAACTTGAAGAAGGTACCAATCCTAATGCACTGCTGGTTCCACAGCAGGGTGTGACCCGTACCCCGCGTGGTGATGCTACCGCGATGGTCGTGGGTGAAGGCGATAAAGTCGAAATTCGTAAACTCACCGCGACTCAGGCCATTGGCGATAAATGGCTGGTGACAGATGGCCTGAAAGCAGGCGATCGCGTGATTGTGACAGGCCTTCAAAAAGTAAGACCCGGTGCGCAGGTAAAAGCACAGGAAGTGACCGCTGAGAATAAAGAGCAAGCCCAGGCCGGCGCGCAGTCACAGCCGTCTAAGTCTTAACTTAAACAGGAGCCGTTAAGACATGCCAAATTTCTTTATTGATCGCCCCATATTTGCCTGGGTGATCGCCATAATCATCATGCTTGCGGGGGGACTGGCGATCCTGAAGCTGCCTGTCGCGCAATATCCAACAATTGCGCCACCGGCAATTCAGATCAGTGCGTCCTACCCAGGTGCTGATGCAAAAACGGTGCAGGATACCGTTACGCAGGTTATCGAACAGAACATGAACGGTATCGATGGCCTGCTGTATATGTCCTCCACCAGTGACTCCTCTGGTACGGTACAGATCACCATCACCTTTGACTCTGGTACCGACGCGGATATCGCCCAGGTACAGGTGCAGAACAAACTGCAACTGGCAATGCCATTATTGCCGCAGGAAGTTCAGCAGCAGGGTGTGAGCGTTGAGAAGTCGTCCAGTAGCTTCCTGATGGTTCTCGGTATGATCAGTACCGATGGTTCCATGACGCAGGAAGATATTGCCGACTACGTGGGCGCCACCGTGAAAGACCCGGTCAGCCGTACCAAAGGTGTGGGTGACGTACAGCTGTTCGGTGCGCAGTATGCAATGCGTATTTGGATGGACCCGAACAAACTGAATAACTTCCAGTTGACTCCTGTTGATGTCATTACGGCTATTAAAGCGCAGAACGCCCAGGTCGCAGCAGGTCAGTTAGGTGGGACGCCGCCGGTGAAAGGCCAGCAGTTGAACGCCTCTATCATCGCGCAAACACGTCTGACCTCCACGGAAGAGTTCGGTAAGATCCTGCTGAAAGTTAACCAGGATGGTTCGCAGGTTCGTCTGCGTGACGTGGCAAGAATTGAGCTGGGCGGCGAAAACTACGACGTTATCGCACGCTACAACGGTCAACCCGCATCCGGTCTTGGTATCAAGCTGGCAACCGGCGCGAACGCGCTGGATACCGCAAATGCGGTGCGCGCCACTATTGCCAAACTGGAACCTTTCTTCCCGCACGGGCTGAAAGTGGTTTATCCGTACGATACCACCCCGTTCGTTAAGATCTCGATTAACGAAGTGGTGAAAACGCTGGTTGAAGCGATCGTGCTGGTATTCCTGGTTATGTACCTGTTCCTGCAGAACTTCCGCGCAACGCTGATTCCAACCATCGCGGTGCCAGTCGTCCTGTTGGGTACCTTCGCCATACTGTCAGCATTTGGTTACTCGATAAACACCCTCACCATGTTTGGTATGGTGCTGGCGATAGGCTTGCTGGTGGATGACGCCATCGTCGTCGTAGAGAACGTTGAGCGTGTCATGTCCGAAGAGGGCTTGCCGCCAAAAGAAGCCACGCGTAAGTCCATGGGCCAGATTCAGGGCGCACTGGTCGGTATCGCGATGGTTCTGTCGGCGGTATTTATCCCGATGGCCTTCTTCGGTGGTTCTACCGGTGCGATTTACCGTCAGTTCTCTATCACCATTGTTTCGGCAATGGCGCTCTCTGTGCTGGTAGCGTTAATCCTGACGCCAGCGCTCTGTGCGACCATGCTTAAACCGATTGCCAAAGGCGATCACGGTGAAGGCAAAAAAGGTTTCTTTGGCTGGTTTAACCGCGTATTTGATAAGAGCACGCACCACTACACCGACAGCGTAGGTAACATTCTGCGTAGTACGGGGCGTTACCTGCTGCTCTATGTTCTTATCGTGGTTGGTATGGCCATCCTGTTTGTTCGTCTGCCGAGTTCGTTCCTGCCAGATGAGGACCAGGGTGTGTTCCTGACCATGGCGCAGCTTCCGGCGGGTGCGACGCAAGAGCGTACGCAGAAAGTGCTGGATGAAGTGTCTAAATACTATCTGGAAAACGAAAAAGATAACGTGAACTCTGTGTTTACCGTTAACGGCTTCGGCTTCTCCGGGCGTGGTCAGAACACCGGTCTGGCGTTCGTGTCGCTGAAAAACTGGGATGAACGTCCGGGCGAGAAGAACAAAGTACCGGCGATTGCAGGTCGTGCAAGTGCACACTTCTCGCAAATTAAAGATGCGATGGTCTTCGCCTTTAACCTACCAGCGATCGTTGAACTGGGTACGGCGACCGGCTTTGACTTCCAGCTGATTGACCAGGCGAACCTGGGGCATGACAAGCTGATGCAGGCGCGTAACCAGTTGTTCGGTGAGATTGCACAACATCCGGATCTGCTGGTGGGTGTGCGTCCGAACGGCCTGGAAGATACGCCCCAGTTCAAAATCAATATCGACCAGGAAAAAGCACAGGCGTTGGGTGTCTCATTAAGTGACATCAATACCACGCTAGGCGCAGCATGGGGCGGTAGCTACGTCAACGACTTCATCGACCGTGGTCGTGTGAAGAAAGTGTACGTTATGTCTGACGCGAAATACCGTATGCTGCCGAGCGATATCGGTAACTGGTATGTCCGTGGGGCAAGCGGCTCGATGGTGCCTTTCTCTGCCTTTGCGACGTCGCACTGGGAGTACGGCTCTCCGCGTCTGGAACGCTATAACGGTTTGCCATCCATGGAAATCCTCGGCCAGGCTGCACCGGGTAAAAGTACCGGTGAAGCAATGGCGATGATGGAACAACTGGCCGGTAAACTGCCGACGGGTATTGGCTACGACTGGACGGGTATGTCCTATCAGGAACGTCTGTCAGGTAACCAGGCGCCTGCGCTGTACGCCATTTCCTTGATCGTGGTATTCCTGTGTCTGGCAGCCCTGTACGAGAGCTGGTCAATTCCGTTCTCCGTTATGCTGGTGGTCCCACTCGGGGTTGTTGGTGCGCTGCTGGCCGCGACCTTACGCGGTCTGACTAACGACGTATACTTCCAGGTGGGCCTGCTGACAACCATTGGCTTGTCGGCGAAGAACGCGATACTTATCGTCGAATTCGCCAAAGATCTGATGGATAAAGAGGGCAAAGGGCTTATTGAAGCGACCCTGGAAGCGGTACGTATGCGTCTGCGTCCAATCCTGATGACGTCGCTGGCGTTTATCCTTGGGGTTCTGCCACTGGTTATCAGTACGGGTGCAGGCTCGGGTGCGCAAAACGCCGTAGGTACCGGTGTAATGGGCGGTATGATTACCGCAACGGTACTGGCGATATTCTTCGTTCCTGTGTTCTTTGTGGTGGTGCGCCGCCGCTTTAGTCGCAGAAGTGACGACGTTGAGCATAGCCATAAGGTTGAGCAACACTGATAGTCATGAATGCAAAGGCCGCGAAAGCGGCCTTTTTCATATTCATTTTTCTGATCATTAAAAGTACGTATTGTCTCTTTGTTTATTTTGTGCAGTCGTAATAGCGCACAGAATTAATACTCCATTGGGAGAGCGTCTTATATGCTTAGGTAAAATTCTTAATTATCTGGTACAATCAGTTTAAGTAAGAATATTCCTGGTAATTAGTGATTCTGGAATATTTAAATAACCTTAAATATCCAATATCATTCACTAACCTAATGAAGAGTAAGGAAAGTTTTGATTTCGACGTCGGAAATTCTCAGATAAAACATGATAATAAACTGCGCGATCCCTCCATTTTCGGAGAGCAAAACGCGATAATTGTAATTTTTCGTAATAGCGCAATGAAATCTTTTTAAGACTGGCTTATAGTTAAATCAATGAGGAAAAGCAGCATATGCTGCTGGTCAGATCAGACGTTTCCACCCCGGAGCAGTGTTCAGTGAGTAAAAAAAGCGACTCAGAAGGGGATGTGTTATGGACGAATACTCGCCGAAAAGGCATGATATCGCGCAGCTTAAATTTCTCTGCGAAACGTTGTACCATGATTGTCTCCTGAATCTTGAAGAAAGCCATCATGGATGGGTTAACGATCCTACTTCGGCAATCAATTTGCAGTTAAATGAGTTGATTGAACATATAGCAACCTTCGCACTTAATTATAAAATTAAGTATAATGAAGATAATAAACTGATTGAGCAGATAGACGAATACCTTGATGATACGTTTATGCTGTTCAGTAGCTACGGTATCAACACACAAGACTTGCAGAAATGGCGTAAATCGGGAAACCGATTGTTCCGCTGTTTCGTCAATGTGAGCAAGGCTAACCCTGTTAGTCACTCCTGTTAAATATTTCAACCAGTAAAGGTAAAATCATGTCTGATAAGCCATTAACCAAAATTGATTATTTGATGCGATTACGACGTTGTCAGACAATTGACACGCTCGAACGCGTTATTGAAAAAAATAAATACGAACTGCCTGACCATGAACTGACGGTGTTTTATTCAGCAGCCGATCATCGTCTGGCTGAGCTAACCATGAATAAACTGTATGACAAAATCCCTCCTTCTGTGTGGAAATTTGTACGCTAAGTCTTCCCGAGTTTATTTGCGGTTTTAATTTTTTTATCCAGCGGCATTAGCAGGCGCACGTTTTTTTCATGAGTGAAGAAAAACTTAAAATGATTTCCGGCTTACCGTATCGACCTGCGGACGATACGCTGCGAGCTGACCGCATGCATGCCAGAGAGCTGCTTCATCGTTATAACCATTCGGCCCCTAACGAAAAAGCAGAACGCAATACGATTCTTGCTGCATTACTCGGCCAAAGTTCAGGTGCTTATATCGAACCAAACTTTCGCTGTGATTATGGTTACAATATTTTCCTGGGTAAGGAATTCTACGCCAATTTCGATTGTGTCATGTTGGATGTCTGCCCCATCCATATTGGCGACAATTGCATGTTAGCGCCAGGTGTACATATCTATACGGCAACACATCCGCTGGAAGCCAACGCGCGCAATAGCGGTCTCGAATACGGCAAACCGGTTCGCATTGGCAATAACGTTTGGATTGGTGGACGTGCGGTAATCAATCCAGGCGTGACCATTGGCGATAATGCGGTTATCGCCTCCGGTGCGGTGGTCGTAAAAGACGTTCCGCCGAATGTGGTGGTCGGTGGCAACCCCGCCCGAGTTATCAAAGCCATTCCGGGTGAAGCAATTTAACTGTTATCTTTTTTTGTCGATAAACTGTTACTTTTTTCACACAAAATGGCAACTTAAAATACGCTCTAATCGGTATATCCCCAAAGACGAAGGCGTGAGATGACAGAGATCCAGCGGCTGCTCAGCGAAACAATCGACGACATTAACCAGCGCGAAAAGCGAGACAATCGTCCGCGCTTTAGCATCAGTTTTATTCGCAAACATCCAGGCCTGTTTGTCGGCATGTATATAGCCTGGCTCGCCACGCTTGCCGTTATGTTGCAATCAGAAACACTGGTGGACTCCGTTTGGCTGCTGGTAGTGCTATTCGTCTTATTGAATGGCTTCTTTTTCTTCGATGTTTATCCACGCTATCACTACGAAGATATCGATGTGCTCGATTTTCGCGTCTGCTATAACGGCGAATGGTACAACACGCGTTATGTGCCGCAAGAGCTTATCAGCGCCATCCTTACTTCGCCTGCGGTCGATACTGCGCGTAAAACCCAGCTCCAGCAGATGTTATCCCGCAAGGGGGAACTTTCTTTCTACGATGTCTTTACCCTTACCCGCCCTGAGACTGCGTAACCAGCCGCGCCAGCGTACGAACACCGCCAGGAAACAGGCTGGCTGAGGTATTACCGTACCCGAGAACCAGCCCACTTGATGCCGGTGATGGCTGTAAATAAAAACGGCTTAATGCATGAGGCGCAAGGCCAAACCCGCGCGCCTCTTGCACAACATTCAGGTCATTGATTCCCGGTACTGAAAGCGTCAAATGCAGCCCGCCCTCGCCTCCCAACACCCGATGTTCCAGGTCAAGACCATTCTGTAATGCCTCACGCAATTGTGCCTGTCGTTTACGGTACAATCGGCGCATCGCCGCCAGATGACGCGCGTAGTGACCATCCTCAATAAAATGTGCCAGAGCCAGTTGCTCGCTACGATGCCCGCCACGCAACAGACTATTGATAACCGGTGCCGCCGCGTTCGCCAACGCAGGCGGCATCACCATAAAACCAATACGTAACGACGGAAACAGCGTCTTGCTGAATGTTCCCAGATAGACAACCGGTGGATTGGGGATCATTCCCAGCATGGCAGGTACCGGATCGCCGTGATAGCGAAACTCACTGTCATAGTCATCTTCGATGATCCAACTTCCGCCGCGCGTGGCCGTCTCCAGCAACTGCAAACGACGGGCAGCACTCATCACATAGCCCAGCGGATATTGATGTGAAGGCGAAGTATAGATAATGCGCGGCGGCATTATCGTCTCCGCCAGCGTCATTCCTTCTTCATCCACCGGGATCCCTTTCACTTGCAACCCGGCTGCCAGGAAAGCGCTTTTCGCGCCGTTATAGCCCGGCTCTTCTACCCAGGCACTGTTTCCAGGATCGCAGAGAAGATGAATGCATAACATCAGCGCATCCTGGGCGCCTTCGGTAATCACAATCTGCTCGACTTCACAATGAATGCCTCTGGCCAGCGCGAGATGTCGGGCGATAGCCGCGCGCAGTCGCCGCTCTCCGCCAGACTCGCCATAACCCAGCAGCGCACTGCCCTCGTCACGCCAGACGCGCTCATTCAGCCTTCGCCAGATTGCCGTGGGGAAATAGTTCACCGCCGGTAGACCGGGTGTGAAGGCAAGTGCGGGGGAATGTCGCGTCACCCCTTGCGGCAGGGTCCGGACCCGTTGCGCGAGGGATGCAGCAGGCGTGTTACGTACGGTGGGCGCACTGGCCAACATTAATACCCGTGTTCCCTGCCTTTCACGCTGAACGAAGCCCTCAATAGCGAGTTGTTCGAGCGCGGCATTTACCGTATTTCGGGAAACGGCGAGTGTTTTTGCCAGCACGCGTGAGCCCGGTAGCAGCGAATGCGCTTTTAAGGTTCCACTACGGATAGCATTCCGCAGTGCCATATATAACGCCCGCTGCCGCGTTAATCCGGCACGTTCAGCCAGCGCCGGGCGCAGCAGTGCCTGTAAAGCGTCATCGGGAATATTCATCGCGTCGCTCCTTAGTGGACCCATGAAAAGATAGTTTGATGGCACTTCTTATGGAACCAGTGAAATTCTACGCTAGGTGAATCGCAAAGAGGAGCCACTATGAGCCAACTGAATCAATACGGACAACCCGTGGGTGATGCCCTTCCCGACTGGCAGCCCCGCCCTTTTCCTGAACGCGTGACGCTTGAAGGCCAGTATTGCCGCCTGGAGCCGCTGAGGGTCGAACACGCACCGGCACTGTTTGCCGCCCATCGTCTGGCCGGAGATGACCGAAGCTGGACCTGGCTGCTGCGTGAACCGGAAACCGATCCCGACGCCTTCACCGCATGGGTAACAAACGTCTGTGAATTAAAGGATCCTGTTTATTTCACGGTTATCGATAACCGCACTCAGTCGCCTGTCGGTACACTTTCGCTCATGCGTATTGACGCCGCCAATGGCGTCATTGAGGTGGGCAGCGTGCATTTCTCTCCTCTGCTTATGCGCACCCGCGCCTCTACGGAAGCGCAGTGGCTATTGATGCGATATGCCCTGGAGACGCTGGGGTATCGCCGCTACGAATGGAAATGTAATAGCCTGAACGAACCGTCCCGTCGTGCCGCACTTCGGTTGGGTTTTCAGTATGAAGGGCGATTTCGTCAGGCGCTGGTTCAGAAAGGGCACAATCGGGATACCGACTGGTTTTCTATTATTGATAGCGAATGGCCACGCCTGGATAAGGCGTTTCGACAGTGGCTTGCCGCCGGAAATTTCACTACCGACGGCAAACAGTTGCAATCCCTTGAGAGCCTGCGCGATTAACGCTTTTTCTTTCTTCCCTGCACAGCTTTAAAACGCGGATTGGATTTGCAAATCACATACAAACGCCCCTTGCGCTTGACTATCTGGCAGTCAGGGTGGCGTTGCTTCGCACTGCGTAACGAGTTCAGTACCTGCATGCGTTAGCCTCTTTTCGCGCCAATAAAACGCCCATAGCGCTGCTGGAAACGCGCCGCGCTTCCCTCATTGCCCACCACTTTCTGTTTACCGGTGTAATACGGATGGGAAACAGAAGAGACGTCAATAGTCACGTAAGGGTATGTCACCCCTTCCAGTTCAATCTCGCGATCGGTTTTGATCGTCGAACCGACTTTAAAATATTCGTTCGCGCTGGTGTCATGAAACACTACCGTGCGGTAGTGCGGATGGATATCAGGTTTCATTTTGCTCTCGCATGTATTGTTATAATATAACAAAAGTCTAGCGAAATTCTTTTCCCTAAGCAACTCCTGCGCTAAATGCATTTTTCGCAAAAGCAACGAACCCTGCACGGTCATAAATTAGAAAAGAATGTTATTGGTTGATTTTTTTGCCTTAAGGCAAGCTGAACCTAAATCACTTGTGAGGAAAGCATCATGATGCGCTGCTGTTGTGCCCAACCCCGGACTCTAAAAATGATCACCTGCGAACGACTATTCGGAGAACACAATGAACGCGACAACATTACCCATCCTCGATCTGGCCCGCTACTTCAACCCCGCTGAACGTGATGCCTTTCTCGATCAGCTGCGCACCAGCGCACGCGACATCGGCTTTTTTTATCTTATTAATCACGGTGTGAATGACGAGCTGCAGCGCGCCGTTCAACACGAAGCCCGCCGCTTTTTTGCCCTCAACGATGAGCAAAAACAGCAGGTGGCGATGATTCACTCCCCCCATTTTCGCGGCTACAACCGCGCGGCATCGGAAATCACCCGTGGTAAACCAGACTGGCGAGAACAGTTCGATATCGGCGCGGAACGCCCGGAACTGCTGTTGAGCGACAGCGACCCGCGCTGGCGGCGCTTGCAGGGGCCGAACCTGTGGCCAGCGGAGCAACCAGAGTTGAAGACCACGCTACTCGACTGGCAAAAATCGATGACCGAGATGGCCATCGTGTTACTGCGTGCCTTTGCCGAAGCGCTGCGCCTGCCTGCTAATGCCTTCGACGCACTGTATGGCGACAAGCCCAATGAACATATCAAGCTGATTCGCTATCCCGGCCAGGATAACACCCAGAGTAATCAGGGTGTCGGCGCACACAAAGATTCTGGGTTTCTGAGTTTCCTGCTCCAGGACGAGCAAAAAGGATTGCAGGTCGAAGTCTCCCCCGATCACTGGATCGACGCCGTACCGCTGCCGGGTAGTTTTGTGGTCAATATTGGTGAGCTGCTGGAGCTGGCGACCAATGGCTATTTACGCGCCACGGTCCACCGTGTGGTATCGCCGCCCGCCGGACAAGACCGCCTGTCGATTGCCTTTTTCCTTGGCGCACAGCTGGACGCCGTGGTTCCCGTTTACGCCCTGCCGGAAGCGCTGGCGCGTGAGGCGCAAGGGCCGGAAAGCGATCCACAAAACCCACTTTTACGCGATGTCGGCTGGAACTACCTGAAAGGGCGTTTACGTTCGCACCCGGATGTCGCCGAACGTTATTACCGCGATGTACTGCGTGAGCGCAGTGAACAATTGATCGTATAAACCATAACAACACAGGAAAAACATCATGAAATATGCCGCTTTTAAACTGGCAGGGGTAGCGTTGTCTCTTTCTCTGGCATGGGGTACTGCACAGGCAGAAGCACTGCGTATCGCAGCGGACCCGGTTCCACACGCGGAGATCCTGAACTATGTCAAAAAACTGGATCCGAAACTGGATATCAAAATCGTTGAGCTGACCAGTGGCGCAAATGCCAATGAATTGCTGGCGAGTGGTGATGTGGATGCCAACTATTTCCAGCATGTGCCTTACCTGAAAAGCCAGGAAAAAGCGCTGGGTAAAACCTTTGCCGTCGCCGCCACGGTACATATCGAACCACTGGGCATCTATTCGCACAAATACAAAGATTTTAAATCGGTACCGGATGGCGCCACCATCGCGGTCCCGAATAATGTCACCAACCTGAGCCGTGCGCTGTTCCTGCTGCAAAGCCAGGGGTTAATCAAACTGGATGCGAAATTTACCGATCCGGCAAGCACGCTGGCCACACCAAAAGATATCGTTGAGAACCCGAAACACTTAAAGATCCTCGAAGTGGAATCCCCACAGATCCCGCGCTCGCTGGATGACGTCGCCCTTGCGGTGATCAACGGCAACTACGCGCTGGAAGCGGGTTTATCGCCCGCCAAAGATGCGCTGGGACTGGAGAGTGCGGAACATAACCCGTACGCCAATATTCTGGTAACCAACCCGTCGCTGGCAAACGATCCACGCATCAAAGAACTGGCCAAAGATCTCACCTCCCCACAGGTGGCAGAGTTCATTCGTAAAACCTACAACGGCTCGGTGATCCCGGTTGCCCCGCAGTCATGATTGATATTGAAGGGCTGAGTAAAACCTATGCCGGAACAGGCCGACCGGCGCTGAACAACGTATCGCTGCATGTCCCCAAAGGGGCTATTTACGGCATCCTGGGCCGCAGCGGCGCGGGGAAAAGCACCTTAATCCGCTGCCTGAATCTGCTGGAGCGGCCCACTTCGGGCCGCATCATCATCAACGGCAGCGACATTACACAGTTGGATAAAGCCGGTCTGCGCGAGCATCGGCTGCGCACCGGGATGATTTTCCAGCACTTCAATTTGCTGCACGCACGTACGGTGGCGGATAACGTCGCCGTTCCGCTGGAGATCGCCGGCGTGCCGAAACCGCTGCGCCATGCACGCGTGGAAGAGCTACTGCATCTGGTGGGCTTGAGCGATAAAGCCGATGCTTTTCCTTCGCAACTTTCCGGTGGGCAAAAGCAGCGTGTCGGTATCGCCCGGGCGCTGGCGGCAAGGCCGGATGTGCTGTTGTGCGATGAAGCCACCAGCGCACTGGATCCGGAAACCACCGCGTCTGTCCTGGCGCTGCTGGCAGACATCAACCAGAAGCTGAATTTGACCATCGTGCTGATCACCCACGAACTGGATGTCGTAAAAACTCTGTGCGATCACGCGGCACTGCTGGAAAACGGCGAAGTACGGGAGAGTGGCAAAATCGCCGCTCTGCTGGTTGCGCCCTGGTCCAAACTGCGCCATGCGCTATTGCACGATCCACAGGCTGAGCAGGATTTCCTTGCCCGCCACGGTTTTAACGGGAGGCCTTTATGCGGGGTAGCATGAGTTGGGAAGACCTCTGGCCGCTGCTGCTCAACGGCACGCTGGAGACGTTATACATGGTTGCTTTGGCGTCGCTGTTTACCGTGCTGATCGGCCTGCCGCTGGGGGTTATTCTGTTTCTTTCGCGCCGTGATGGCCTGTTCCCCTTACCACGTGTCAATGCGCTACTGGGGGCCGTCGTCAATTTCGGTCGCTCGCTGCCATTTATCGTGTTGTTGATAGCGCTTATCCCCTTCACGCGCCTGCTGATCGGTACCACTCTTGGCAGCACCGCCGCGATAGTGCCTATCACCATTGGCGCGTTTCCCTTCTTTGCACGGCTTACGGAAAGCGCGCTGGATGAGGTGGATTACGGACGCATCGAAGCCATTTTGTCGATGGGGGGTAACGTCTGGCATGTGATTGCGAAAGCCCTGTTGCCCGAAGCGCTGCCAACGCTGCTCGCGGGCATTACGCTCACCGTTGTGATGCTGATTGGCTTCTCATCTATGGCGGGCGTTATTGGCGGCGGTGGGTTGGGCGATCTCGCTATTCGTTATGGCTATCAGCGCTTTAACGATCAGGTGATGGTGGGTACCGTGGTGATTTTACTGGCAATGGTACAGGGGGTGCAGATGGCAGGCGATCGCCTGGTGCGCCGGCTGGCGCACCGACGGTAAGTTATTCCACCGCGTCTTTGCCGACCAGTACAGTGGTCAGCAGGAAGGAGAGCACCAGCGCCATCGCCACCCCGGAGAGCGCAAAGACGAAGTACGGGCCGATATACGCCGGCAGGCTAAAAATGCTCGATAAAATATAGCCATACAACCGCACGCCAAAGAAGGCGATAAACGCAGAGGCCAGGGAACTGGCCACCGTGGCGGCAATGAACGCCTTTTTGTAACGCGTAAGGACACCAAAGAGCGCGGGTTCCGTAATCCCCAACAGCGCGGAGATCGCCGCCGACAGAGTCACCGTTCTCTCCTGACGGTTTTTACTTATCCGCCAGATGGCGAACGTCGAACCGGCAATCGCCATATTTGCCATAAACATCATCGGCATCAGCATGTCATAGCCATGCTCACTAAAATTTTGCAGGGCGATGGGCGTCATGGCGTGATGCATGCCGGTGAGAATGGCTACCGGGCGAATGGCCCCCACGACCAGCCCGGCAAAACTGGCTGAAATACCGAAAAGTCCCTGAATAAAGAAAGCCAGCGCTTTCCCCAACCAGATCCCAATCGGCCCGATAATCACCAGCGCAGCCAGCGCCCCCAGGAACAAAGTCAGCGTAGGCGTGAAGACCGTTTTTAATACGTCCGGCATTATTCTGTCCACCCAGCGATGGATATAGCTCAGCGCCAGAATAGAGAAAATGACCGGAATGACGCTTGAGGCGTAGTTAAACACTGAAACCGGTAGTGCGTTGAGTAGCCAGAAGGCACTCACCGCCCCTTCCTGGTGCGCCGCCAAGGCCTTTGCGGCATCGATTAGAGATGGATACATCAGACAGGCTGCGACTGCCGCTGCCAGATATTCATTGGTCTTGAAAATTTTAGCCGCCGAGACCGCCAGGAAAAACGGCAGGAAATAAAAGACACCGCTGGCGATCAAATCAATCACCACCACGGTGTCGCTTTTCGCCGACACCACTTTCAGGGCTATCAGCCCGGCCAGCAGGCCTTTAATCATCCCGGCACCGGCAATCGCAGGCACGATAGGGCCAAAAACGCCGGATACCGTATCCATAAACATCGAGACCAGGCTTTTACGCCCTTTGATATGCGTCTCGCCTTGCGGGGCTTTTCCCAGCACCGTCAGCATTTGCTCATACCAGCTATTAACCTTCGGCCCGATAACAATCTGGAACTGGTCGCTTTGCAGTTGTGCGCCCAGAACCCCCGGCAATGCCTTGATAGCGCCTTGATCAACTTTATTATCATCAACCAGATCAAAGCGTAAGCGTGTCATGCAGTGCCAGACATTGTTGATATTATCCTGCCCACCGACCAGACGGATAATATTGTTGATGGCTTCTTGCGTCCCCATAAATGCTCCTGCAGGAATATTGTCGTTTTAATATCTGTATCCAAGGGTAGAGAAAGAGAGAAAACTAAACAAACCAATAAAATATGATGAACTTCACAAATCACCGCCACATGTCAATTAAAAGGCATGAAAATCAAAATTGGTATGGTTTTTAATTAAATTAAAAAGAAATAACTGACCAAAAAATTTATTAAAAAAACGGTTTACCTCAGCGCAAAATTAAGGAGATGATAATACCCATTCCGGCATATCACGTCGTTGTAAAGGAGTTTTCCAGTGACGCCAACCGTAATTAACAATATCGAATGTTTTATCACTCGTCCCGACAGACATAATCTGATTACCGTGCGGGTAATGACCGATAAAGGCATCACAGGCCACGGCTGCGCCACCTTTCAGCAACGTCCGCTAGCGGTCAAAACCATGGTCGATGAATATCTAAAGCCTCTTCTGATCGGCCGTGACGCCAACCACATTGAAGACCTCTGGCAAATGATGAACGTCAATGCCTACTGGCGAAACGGTCCGGTGATGAATAACGCGATTTCCGGCATCGATATGGCGCTATGGGATATCAAAGGCCAGCTAGCCGGTATGCCGCTTTATCAACTGCTTGGCGGGCAATCCCGGGATGCCATCGCCGCTTACAGCCATGCCAGCGGCGAAACACTGGAGGAACTCTTTGCCAGCGTAGACCACCTGCACGAACAGGGTTATCGCCATATTCGCTGCCAGTTGGGTTTCTATGGCGGCACGCCAGCGCAGTTACATACGCCGGAAAACCCAACGCCCGGCGCCAGGTTCGATCAGCAAGAATACATGGACAACACCATCGCCATGTTCAAGGCGCTGCGGGAAAAATACGGTTTTAGCCTGCACATTCTGCATGATGTGCACGAACGTCTTTTCCCCCAGCAGGCGATACAACTGGCAAAGCAGCTTGAGCCGTATCAGCCCTATTTCATTGAAGATATTTTACCGCCGCAGCAGAGCGCCTGGCTTGAACAGGTACGCCAGCATAGCTGCGTGCCGCTGGCGATGGGGGAACTCTTTAATAATCCGGCCGAGTGGCACGATGTGATTGTGAATCGGCGCATAGATTTTATTCGCTGCCATATTTCGCAAATCGGCGGCATCACCCCGGCGTTAAAACTGGCCGTACTGTGTCAGGCCTTTGGTGTACGCCTCGCCTGGCATGGTCCGGGCGATATGTCCCCCATTGGCGTCGCGGTGAATACGCACCTCAATATTCATCTGCATAACGCGGCCATACAGGAGTACATTCCACGCTCCGTACAAACCGACAACGTCTTCCCCGGCGCTCCGGTGGTGAAAGACGGTTTTGTCTATGCGCCGCAAGCGCCAGGTATTGGCGTGACCTTTAATGAAGAGGAAGGTCTGCGTTACCCGGTGGTGTACCGTCCGCATGAATGGACGCAAAGTCGCCTGCCGGATGGCGCAATCCACACGCCGTAAATCAGGTGTCGCCTTTACGAAAGGCAAGATTTGCCCGGTTATGCGGGATCACATAGGTGCAGGTGTAGTTAATGTCGATAATATCGCTAATTTCATACACCCTGCCGCCTTCCAGAATCCCGCGATTACTGATGTGCATCGCCGGGCTGCCTTTCTTGCACCCCAGCAGCGCCGCCTGCTCACGACTCACATTAACCGCACGGTAGGTCGTCAGCATATGTGAGATTTGATACCCCTTGCCTAAGACATACTGTTGCAGTGAACTCTCAATGATCTGTTGATTCAGATCGGCAAAATCAGCAGCAGGCATACGGGAGATTTCAATTTGTACGGCCTCTTCATCCACGAAGCGCAGTCGACAAAATTGCCAGATAAAGCTGTCATCCGTCAGCCCAAAGATCTGTTGCTCATCGCGGTCAGGACGTTTCTTATGCAGGCTAATCAGCCGAAAACGGATCTGATCGAAACGCTTTTCAGTGATGGAGTTGTAGACCAGCGGGTTGTTGCGCGCCTGCTCGTTAATCCAGATCCCGGAACCTTGTACGATCCGCACGACGCCAATACTTGCCAGCTTTTCGAGCGCCTGGCGGATGGTAAAACGTGAGACACCATACTCTTCGGCTAGCTGCCTTTCAGGGGGAAGTTTGCGTGGGCCGGCGTCGTTATTTTGATAAATTTTACTTAAGAGATCCTGCGTCACAAATTCTTTTTTCTTCATCCCTGCAATTCCTGAAAGAAATCACTCGTTGACGCGTGTTATAACACTTGCTGGTCTTAAATACGCTTGTTTCTCAGTATCAAACAGGGATTTTTGGTCATGACAAACCGACGATTAGTTAGCCTTATAACAGGCGTACTGCTGTTCGCCGTTCTCTTGCCGGTGGCTTTAAGCGTCTGGCTGGCGCATCGCCAGGCTGAAGAGTCGTTTATGAACGAACTCAATACTTTCTCCGCATTGGTAAAAATGCGTGCTGAGCGCGTGGTTAGCCAGGGGAAAACGGCCTTGCGTCAACTGGAAACTTACGATGGTATTTCGTGTAGTCAGGATCACCTGCTGGCCATGCGTCGTATCTCTTATACATTCCGTTATGTCCAGGAGGTCATCTACCTCGAAGGAACGATCCCGCTTTGTTCTTCACTGGAAAGAAACAGCAGCAGCGCTCCCTTTCCCGCGCCGCAAAGAGTAACTAAAGATGGTTTTCGTGCCTGGCTGACCAGCCATAACGATTTGGGCCTGACTCGTGCAATGGTCGGCCTTGGCACTCGTCGCTATATTGTTATTACCGATCCACTTTCCTTTATTGATGTGCTTTCGTATGGCCCATGGCCTATCAATATTGCGCTGGTCGGGACGAACAGCGGACGGGTGATTGCCAGCAACCGCACGCTGGATCCGGAGATGCTAAAGCAGATTGACCTCAATACCCCCACTCAAAGGCTTATCGGCGGCGAAGCGTGGAATACATTACAGGTGCCCGAACTGGGGGTGACCATCATCACCTGGGCATCGCTGACGCCGCTTAAGGAGAGCTGGCATCGGTTATTGATCATCTGGCTGCCCGTTGGCCTGCTGTTGAGCCTGGTGCTGGCCTTCTTTTTATTGCGCATGCTGCGTCGCCTGCAATCACCGCAACACCGTATGCAGGACGCCATTCGCGCACGGGAAATTGAGATGTTCTACCAGCCAATTGTGACGCTGGCAGACGGGAAGATTGTCGGTGCGGAAGCGCTGGCCCGCTGGCGACAGTCGGATGGCAGTTACCTCGCGCCGGACACCTTTATTCCGCTGGCGGAACAAACGGGGCTGATGCCACAACTGACAAAAGTGATTATCGAAAAAGTGTTTGAGGACATGGGGCCCTGGCTACAGAAGAACCCGGATCTGCATGTCTCCATTAACCTTGAGCCTTCCGATCTCTTAACCCTGACGCTTCCGGCACAGTTACAGCAACGGGTTAATGACTGGCAAATTTCGCCGTCACAAATCGCGCTGGAAGTGACCGAACATGGTTTTGCCGATCCCACAACCTGCATGCCCACTATCACAGCATTACGTGCGGCCGGACATGCCATCTATATTGACGATTTTGGTACGGGTTACTCCAGCCTCAGTTATCTGCAAAACCTGGATGTCGACATTATCAAAATCGACAAATCCTTTGTGGATGCGCTGGAATACAAAAACATGACCACTCATATCATCGAAATGGCCAAAGCGCTAAAGCTGGCGATGGTGGCCGAAGGTATCGAGACCGAAGATCAGCTCAAATGGCTTAGCGAACATGGCGTACAGTACGGTCAGGGCTGGCTATACAGCAAAGCGCTGCCGAAAGACGCGTTTCTGTGCTGGGCAGAAAGCAACCGGAATATCTCCTGAGTTTGTGACCTGTTAAACGGCTTTACTCATGGGGGGCGCGCAATGAAAAGCCATTCTCGCCGCTGCATGATGTGCGCCACTGGCTGAAATACAGTCCGGTGGTGCGCATCCGCAGCGTGAAAGAGCATAATGATACCGGGCTGGCAGACTACAGGGTCTCAGAAGGCCCTCAGCCGACATATCGCAAGCCCTGCATTACGCCAGAGAAGATAGTTAGAGAAGTGTCCTGAGTCTCATTCGTCCAGCAATGGGACAAAGCCGCCATAAATCATGCGCTTGCTATCGAAAGGCATTTGGTCTCCCAGTTCACGCATGCGGGGATCGGCCATCATTTTTTGATTGGCGGCATCACGTACCTCTTTAGAGGGATATTCAATCCAGCTAAAAACCACCTCTTCATGATCTTCTGCTTTTACCGCCCGACGAAAGTCGGTGAAATTTCCAGCCGGAACGTCGTCGGCCCAACACTCCACAATCCGCGTTGCGCCAAACGCTTTAAACAGCGGGGCGGCCCTGGCCGCGAGTTGCAAATAAGCGTCTTTCTTATCTGCCGGAACCGCCACCACGAACCCATCGACATACTTCATGAGTGAGCCTCCGAAGTGAACCGCGCAGCGGGACGATTCCCGCTGCGTCTGGCTGACTAAGTTTAGCCCTGAGACCAGCAGAAGGTGTAGCGCACAACATCGTCGCTGAGGATAAACTCCGGGGACACACTCGGGCTCCAGGAGTCGTCGCCACCGAGCCCCATGTGAAAGGCATCCAGTTGCAGCCAGCATCCGGGCTCTTCGCGCAGTAAATGGCGGTGAGAGGTTTCCCTTAATTGCTCCTGGCTGTAGCGGCTCAGGGAAAAGTGGAACTGCCCGTTCAGACGATGCGCACCATAATTCACCTCGCGCGTGTCGCAACGCAGGCCATTTTCGGTCGGGAAAATATAGTCCGTATGAAGTTGCGCGAGCGGCAATGTCCAACGCCCCTGCCGCGCGGCCAGTTTGCGGTCCGGGTAGTTTTCATGCGGCCCAAGCCCCCGCCAACTGACCTGCTCTGCAACCTCAGCAAGCTGACACTGCAAGCCGATACGCGCAGGTGGCGGCACATCCAGATTGCGTTGCACCTGAACATCGCCATGCAGAACGCCATCGCCAGCCACTCGCCAGGTTTTTTCACTGATAAACAGCGTCTGCCCGTTGTACTGCCAGGCATGGCGCGTGGCGATGACCACATCGGTGGCATTTTCCAGCGCGTTGCACTGCAACAACACTGGCGTCAGGTCATACATTCCTGCCGCTTTCCAGCGCTCCACCCACGCATTGGGATCGATGCGCGTGGCCTCGCTGACGCCGATATCATTGTCCAGTGGCGCGCGGGTAAAGTTGTCAAGTACCGGCGCAAGGAGCGTCGGTTGACCATCACGCCACCACTGCGTCAGGTGGCCGCTCGTCCGGCTGAACTGCCAGCGATGTCCGCCCTGCTCAATCACGAAATGCGCAGCGTCAGTCTGTAGCGCGGGCCGCGGTTGTGCGGCTTTTTCTCTTGGTAATGCGAGCGCTGTCGGCAGTTGCCACTGATCCCAGGCGCAGCGGTGCTGCGCGGGTGACCAGCTTGTCGCATCACGCTGATAGATATCCACATTCAGCCAGACATCCCCCGGTTGCGCGGCCAAAGGCGGGCAGTTAAGTTCAATACGCTGGGTTCCCTGTGGGGCGATCGCCAGCGCCACCTCCCCTTGCGCCAGCACCTCGCCATCACGGGTAACAGACCATCGCAGAACTTCGTTATCCGTCGAACGGAATAAATACTCGCTCGTTACCTCGATTGCCAGCGGTGAGGTACTGACCCGTTGGAACTGGAAAAACTGCTGGGCGCGTTGCGCTTCATAGAGCGCCGGGTGCGGTGTTCTGTCCGGGAAAACCAGCCCGTTCATGCAGAACTGTCTGTCGTTCGGCGTATCGCCGAAATCACCGCCATAGGCCCAGAATGGCTCACCGTTTTCATCGAGTTTGGTCAGTGCCTGGTCAACCCAGTCCCAGACAAACCCGCCCTGCAGGCGGGGATAAGCACGGAAAGCCTGCCAGTATTTGGCAAACCCGCCGAAGCTGTTGCCCATGGCATGCGCATATTCACAAAGGATCAGCGGACGGGTTTCATCTGGCATTCCGACCCATTTTTTTATTGACCATTTCGGCACCGCCGGGAACGGTTGATCCTGATCGACGCGGGCATACATCGGGCAGACGATATCTGTTGCCGCAGTATTGGCGCCACCGCCTTCGTACTGTACCGGACGTGTTGGATCGGTGGTTTTCACCCAACGATAGAGCGCGTCATGCGACGCGCCATGACCGGATTCATTTCCCAGCGACCAGATAATGATCGACGGATGGTTACGATCGCGCTGCACCATGCGGGTAACACGCTCGCTCATCGCCGGTAGCCATTGCGGATCATCCGCCAGACGGCTCATCGGTACCATGCCGTGCGTTTCAATGTTTGCTTCATCCACCACATAGAGCCCGTACTGATCGCACAGGCGATACCACAGCGGGTGGTTGGGGTAATGTGAACAGCGTACGGCATTGAAATTGTGCTGTTTCATCAGTTCGATATCGCGGCGCATCGTGGCTTCATCGATCGCCTGACCGTTTTCCGGATGGTGTTCATGGCGGTTGACCCCACGGATCAGCAGCGGCTGACCGTTCAGTTTCAGCAACCCTTCGCTGATCTCAACATGGCGGAAGCCCACATCGCACGCTTCCACTTCCAGCAGATGGTTTTCACCGTCATACAGCGCCATCGTCAAACGATACAACTCAGGCGTTTCCGCGCTCCACAGTAGCGGTCGCTCAACGGGCATCGTCACGCTTACGCGCTCGGCCCAGGCTCCGCGCTCATCCACCACTGCGCTACCCGGTCTCTGGCTGGCCTCAGCGATTTTGTCATCCCCTCGCCACAAGGCGACGACCACCTGGCAGCCCGCAAACTCCCCGGCGAGCGTTATCTCCGTTTGCAATTGCGCGTGGGTAAATTCCGCATTCAGTTGGGTGGTGTAGTGATAATTGGCAATGCAGGTATGGGGTTTATGTTGCAGGGAGACATCACGGAAAATGCCGCTCATGCGCCACATATCCTGGTCTTCAAGGTAACTGCCATCGCACCAGCGTAGCACCATAACCGCCAGACGGTTTTCCCCGGCCACCAGCACGTTGCTCAGATCAAATTCAGCGGGCAGGCGGCTATCCTGGGAATAGCCGACCCACTGGCCGTTACACCAGAGATAAAACCCGGAGTTGACCCCATCAAAAACAATATGCGTTTGCCCGTTCGCCAGCCACTGTTCTTCGAGATCAAATGTGAGCGAGTAACAACCGGTCGGATTGTCCTGCGGTACAAACGGTGGATTCACCGCGATAGGATAGGTCACGTTGGTGTAAATGGGAGTATCAAAGCCCTGCATCTGCCAGTTCGACGGCACCGGCATCCGCACCGCATCGGCGAGATCGGCCATGATCCAGCTTTCCGGTACAGATTCGGGTGATGAAAAGAAGTTAAACTGCCAGTCGCCGTTAAGTAAACGACGGGTTGACGGCACCTCATCACGAAGCGCTTCGCCCACCTCCCGCCAGCTTGACATTGGCGCGTGCGCCGGTAAACGGTGCCAGTGCGTGATGACCGGGTTTTCCCAGTCCCGACGAGCGAATAACGAACTTAACGCGGAAACAGACATATTGACCTCATTTTGCGAAGCGCTCACAATTTCATGCACAATGCACCGAATCAGCGCTAACGTAAAGGGTTTACGAGCAGCAAAGCGAAAAGGATCACAAAAGCGTTAACGACGATCGAGCTGCGCTGCGAGTTGTGCCAGCTCATTCAGTCGTCTGGCCAGCGTTTCGCCACTGACATTAATCGATGTTACCGGTGAGGTCGAGGCGCGCTCCACCAGCGTCACCGGCAACCGCGTCTGGCCAATCCCAGTATCGTCACCGGAAAGGCGGGCAAGGAGCCATTCTACGCTACGCTCGCCCGCGAGTTTGAACGCCTGGCGGATGGTCGTGAGCGGCGGTGAGTACCAGGCGCTGTCGGCCGTATCATCATAACCGACCACTGAAATCTGGCCCGGTACGGTTAAGCCCCGCTCCGCGCAAACGCGTATCACGCCAAGGGCCATCTGATCGTTGGCAACCAGGATAGCCTGCGGCGGCGTATCTGCCGCCAGAAGCAGATGCCCTTTTTCATAGCCGGATGCCGCGCTCCAGTCGCCGTATTCGCAGCCACAGGGCGATAATCCCGACTCGGCCAGTGCCGCCAGCCATCCTGACATTCTTGCCCTTGCAGAGACCGATGACTGCGGCCCCCCCAGCAACGCAATGCGCTGATGCCCCTGTTCCAGCAAGTGCGCAGCGCCAAGCCGTGCCCCCTGGTCAGCATCAAAAATCAGGCTGTTGACGGCCGCCGTTTCACTGACATCAAGAAAGAGGACCGGCACCGGGCCTGCCTGTGCCGATAAGGCCTCTGCCTGTTCATCATCCAGCGGAACGTTAACCAGCAATCCATCGACCCGTTGGGCCAGTAGATCCTGCAACGCAGCAGTACATCCCCGGGCGTCCTGCACTTCCGGCATGGAAATGATCACATTCACGCCGGATTGTGTGGCGCGGGATTTCACCGCCGAGGCAATTTGAGAGGGAGCATGCAAGGCCAGGTCGGAAGTCAGTAGCCCCAGCGTTTTGGTCCGTTTCCCTGCCAGTTGCTGCGCCCCGCGATTGGGGATGTAGTGCAGTTCCGCCATCGCCGCCAGCACTTTCTCCCGCGTCCGGGCAGACACATGTTCGCCCTGATTGATAACGCGCGAAACGGTTTGGTAGGAGACCCCGGCAAGGCGGGCGACATCATAGAGCGTAATGGTTTTCATGGCACTCATCTGGCGACGGATTTCGCGCCAGTGTACCCGATTACGCCAGCAACTGTTATGCAGGTGTAAGAAATGCCAGCAAAGCTATACGCGTGAGGCAAAAAAAGCGGGGGAAAAGAAATGTCGACGAGCCAGACAGGCCCGTCGTAAACATCGTCCGTGATGATGATGAGATGGTTACAACGTAATTATATTTTGTATCATCATCACAAAACTGAGTGCAATTTAAATGACAGTTTCATGACAATACAATTACTGCTGACGCGGAATAGGAAACCCTTTTATAGAAATAACGAAACTATCGCCTTCTTTTTTTATTTTTGCGCCAGCATCACACCAGTCGGTAGCGATGCGAAAGAACTCATCGCTACCAATATTCCAGTTCAGACGGACATGTTTTACAAAACCCGATCGTAACAGGTCACAGGCCTCGCGATAATTGCTGGCCGTTGAGAGAAGTTGTTGGTTCATTTTTTCTTCTTCAGAAGTTTACGTAATGCTTTGATCTCTTTTGGATTTAATGGAGCAGTACTTTCTTCTTCAAGGTGTTGGTTATCGATATCCTCTTCCGATACTCCGCCCTGTTCAACTGACTGAAACGCCAACAGCAGCAGTTTTTCAGTCGCCGTACTGAGGTTCTCATTATTTTCTTCTGCGTAATGACGGAGCTTTTCTTTTAACGTCTGATCAATTTTGACGTTCAATACCGCACTGGTCATGATTATCCCTTCCCGTGTGAAGTTAGCAAAGTATTAATACACGAAGTTAACATACTGATCCAGAGTTATATTAAAAGCTTATGACAAATTAAAAATATCCACAAATATTTTAACCTTGTTTTATGACATTTAAGTGAAAGTAATATTTCAAATATATGACAATACATTATTAATAGTTGGCAATGGATAACGGCAACCGCTGTAAGGGTGACGGTGGCGTTTTTTTCGAGGTGGCGTTGGTGTAACGAGACAGCAAAGTGCTTTACTTGCCCTTCACCAGCATTAGCATAACGCGCTAATGAGACTAAGAAGAACCTTAACCGCTAATTATCACTTAGCAAAAAGAGATGCACGATGTTGATCTTTACCCTAATAAAACGGCGATGATTTCCTCCGCAGAAAACATCATGGAAATTCAAAAATCGCGCAGCACCGTTACCGGAGACAACCGCTGAGTTAGCGTTGTAAACGCCGCCACGCCTCGCGGGTGATTTCCCAAAGTTCGGAATCCAATTCACCCGCCACATAGTGTGCTTTTTCGCGACGGACCAGACGCATACCGCTACGCTGCGAAAAATTAACTGACCGTGTGTTCACGGCAGCTTTTGGCGCACGTAGCACCTCTTTATCTAATTCCTCAAACCAGTAGCGCGTCACCGCATCACTGGCTTCTGACATCAGGCCCTGCCCCTGCCACTCTGGCACCAGCCAGAATCCGCGATTGTTATCGGGCAGGTCCATCAGGCATATAACGCCAATAAGTTGCATTGGCTCGGCTTTACGCCGAATCGTCCAGTACCAGCCCTTCCCCGCTTCTGCCGCTGGCAAAGCGACATGATTAACATACTGGGCAGCACCATCGTCCGGATAAGGCCAGGGGATCGTGCCAATCAGATAACGCACAATCTCCCAACGAGGGAAGACACGTTGAATTTGTTCCGCATCGGCAGAAACGAGCGGCTGAAGGAGTAATCGTTCGGTGGTGAGTTGCGGTGTGGTCACAGGCATCCTTTCTGCATAAACGGCGGTAAATTGACCATAAAACAGAAAGCGCACAGAGGGCAAGATAAAAGAAGGTACCAGAAATGGGTGGGGGCCCTGCCAACTCATGCCAGTACTGAATTGTGCTTGGTTATCATGAGATTACGTTTTGGTGCGACAAAGGTAATGTATCACCTTGTGAAGCGTTGTCCAGTACTTGACCAGTACTGACAGCGTGACGGGCATCGTGCAGCTTTATGAGGATGCAGCAGGTTAACGCAGGGACATGAGACGGGATGGTTTGGGTGACGGGGGGACTGTCAGTACCGAGCAGTACTGGCTTCGGTCCCTTACCTATTGGTGGGGGGCAAGGGATCGTTTTTACTTATAGGGGGTAGGTAGTTATATATAATTACACTACCCCTATAAGTAAAATCGCCGCTCCCTTCCTGCACTGGTAGGCAAGGCGTTACGCCGCGTTACGCATGAACCATTCAGTT